>JAEEGI010001939.1_pt1 | contig 51327 bp, 42 predicted proteins | sample 8958751 | NCBI WGS metagenome assembly JAEEGI01 (sample SAMN16246545, study PRJNA631951) | gut metagenome | biome: gut microbiome; feature: rumen; material: KS-attached | host: Bos | place: Iran: Karaj | collected 2018-10
TGTGCAATAGCAATCTGCGGATTTCTGGGGGTTTACCTCTTGAAATAAAAAGAATGGCGCCTCAGAATTCTGATGCTGGTCTGTCTTGTCCTGCTGCCTTTAAGCATCAACTGCATTCACCTGATTGCCAGTGTTGGAGTAATCGGCTCCCATGTGCAGTTTGGTTTTATTGCGGTCTATGTGTTTGCCGCCATGGTGACAGATAAAGCCAAAGGGAAAGGAACGCTGTTGAGAGACGGCGTGCTTTTGAGCCTGGCGTTGGTGACAGCAGGAAATATCTATTTCGCAAATAAATGCTATTTAAAAATGCAGTTAGATTATGAATCTGCCTATTCGCTGTATACCGGTATTTCGGCGCAGATACGCCAGACAGAGGGCTATGACGAAGGCAAAACGCTGGCTATAGTTGGAAAGACGAAAACAGGACTTTATACGCCGGAAGAATTATCTTTGGGAGATATGACCGGCCCCAATCAGGACCTGGTTAATATGTATACCCGACAGATGTTTTTGCAGCGTTTTGTAGGGTTCGATGTTCCCATGGCAGACGATGAGACAATCAGAATGTTGGCGAAAGATCCGCAGGTTCAGGCTATGCCGGCATATCCGGCATATGGCTGCATTCAGATCGTCGGAGACTATATTGTTGTGAAGCTGGGCTGACCAGGGCGGGAAAAGACCGCAAAAGAGATGAAATAAGTATACCCCAAAAAGGGAGCTTCTGTCATGAAGAAACTGAAAAAACTTCTGCCGATTCTGCTGCTCCTTCTGATTGCGTGGTACTTACTGCGCCCGTCGGGCACAGTACAGACACCGGCGCCGGCAGCAGCGGAGCCGACCCAGCAGCTTACGCTCCTGCCGCCGGAAGATTCCGGAGCACCGGCAGCCGAAGACACAACGCCGACGGAGCCCGCGCAGGAGGAGCCGGCCGAGGAAGCTGTTCTGCCGGAGGACGGCAGCTATACCACGAAAGAAGACGTCGCGCTCTATCTGATCACCTATGGGCACCTTCCCGATAACTTTGTGACCAAGAAAGAAGCAGAAAAAGCGGGCTGGTCGGGCGGCAGCCTGGAAAAAACATTGCCGGGTAAATGTATCGGTGGCGACCGGTTCGGGAACCTCGAGGGCAAGCTGCCGAAAGCGAGCGGCCGCAAATGGAACGAGTGCGACATCAACACACTCGGCAAAAAATCACGCGGCGCGGAGAGGCTCGTGTTCTCCAACGACGGTCTGATCTACTACACCGGTGACCATTACGAGACCTTTGAACTCCTGTACGGAGAACCGTAGACAATCTGAAAACCGAACAGAAAACAGACAGCAGAGGGCAGTGAAAGCCCTCTGCTTTTCCATATCCTGTTACCCCCGGTAATCGGGATCTTTCCAGCGGAAAGAATAATCCAGCGTATCGTATCCGAACTGGTCGCGCAACAGGGCAAACCGTGGCGCCATGTGGATGCGGTCTTCCCGGAAATACGGCTGCTGCCTGTACCACTCCAGTTCCTCGCCCTCGACCTTCTTATATCGCCATGTGCCGGTGGAGGTCTCCCACTCGGTATCGTTGACCTCACAGTCGGGATGAAGCTCGCGGTAATGCGCGATCTGTTCCGCGGGGATAAAGGTTACTCGGCCAATGAACAGCCGATCCAGATCCAGGTCATAAAGCGGCGAGATATCCGTGAGATGATAGCACATGCCGATATTCAGATGCTTCAGCTCTTTGCAGTCAGCCAGAGGGGAGAGATCATAGACATCGGAATAGAACAGCTCCAGGTATTCCAGGTGCGGACAGTCCCTGAGCGGAGAGAGGTCACCCAGCGGATTCATGGCTATGATCAGCACCTCCAGGTCCGGCATGAAAGAGACAAAGGAGATGTCCGTGATAGCCTCGTTGTGGCCAAGATCCAGGTATTTTATTTTGGTGAAATATTTGAGCACATCCGTGTTCCTGTCATCAAGCTGTCCGCCGGCCGAGGGCTTGGAAGCCAGGATCTTCGTCACATTGGTACGCGCGGAATAAGTCCGGCCAAAATCGATCCTCCATATGACCTCCACATCCGGGAAGGCATCACGGATCGCTGCCATCTCCTCGTTGCCGACGCCGCAGCTGTCCATACAGAGAGTTGAGACGTTCGGCATGCAGCGCATGGCGTCGCAGACAAGAGCGCCGGCATCGGAAACGGGAATATAGCTCAGGTCGATGACCTCGTCCTGCAGCGTCAGCGGCACGCCGTAAAGAGAGAACCGGTAATCGATCGTCACGTCCGGCACGGCTTCGATCAGAGACGCAACTTCTGTCCAGGAGAGCGCGTCGTCGCGCTCGTCGGTTCCAAGCCGGATGGTCTCCAGGTCCGGGAGCAGGGAGATCGCCGTCATCACATCCGGGAGATCGGCGCTTGTAACTGCAGAAAGGTCGAGAGACCGGCTTTTCTCCGAGACCGGCCGCCCCAGCAGCGTCCAGGAATACCGGTAAATGAGGTCAGGGTATGCTTCATGATATAAAGCTGCTGTCTCCGGCCGCATGCCGGTCCTGCCGCTGCCGAGATCCATCAGGGTAAGAGAGGGAAGATGGCGGAGAAGCGGCAGCGCTTCCCGGGCTTCCTCATCGTTCAACGCGCTGAGATCGACAGCGTCCGCTGTATCGGGAACAGCCTGCCCGTCAGGGAGCGCGACCGTGTACGAAACGGCAACGTCAGGATGATCCTGCGCCCAGGCCAGGATGGCATTGTAACACGTACTGCCGGAAAAGTCCGCCCGCTGCAGGCGCGGGAAGCGTTCCAGCAGGGGCAGATCTTCCTCTGTGACGACTGCGGAGACCTCTTTGGACCGCTGGAGATAGGAACCGCTGCTCAGCAGGACCTTCCGGTTCATATAGAGCAGCAGTGAAAAGCCAATAACAGCAAAGAGAAAGAACAGCAGGGTGACGCGCAGCGTTTTACTTCTCATGAGGCGGGGCCCTCCGCTGTTGGAGCCTGGGAAGGCTCGCCCAGTTTTACAACAAATACATCGTCAACAAGCTGCATCGACCCCTCCGCAGGCCAACAGGGCATGGCCTGCACCCGCGCGTCCTTTACAATCTCGTTCCACACAGCAGGTTCTGCCATTTGGGCGGAGATGTTCAGAATATACCGGAAATACGCGGCGTAAGCGTTGTAGTAATACGTCACCGTGTCGGCGGCGATGGGGGACGCCGCATCACAGCCGGTGATATCATAGTAAGCCTCAAATCCCGAAATGGGCTTCGTCATCGGCTCACCGAGGCCCACGATCACAAGCGGTGTTTCACCGGGGTTATATTCCCCCTGCTGTTCCAGAGAGCCGGCCATGCGGGTCATATAAGAGAGTGTGGCATCCTGTTCCAGGCCTTTTTTGGTGTACACGATGTTGGCGATCTGCACGTTGGAGATGAGGACGATCAGCACCAGCAGCGCGGCAGCACAGCGGACAGCGCGGGCAGGGCCATTACCGCCGGCACCGGGAACCTCTTCTTTCCTTATGAACCAGGGCAGCAGGCAGGCGGGATAGTAAAGCCAGAAAGCAATTTTCATCAGGTCGTGCACGTCACGGCCGGAAAGCATACGCGTGGCGTTCATTCCAAAGGGCAGCAGCGCCGCGAGAACAACGAGCAGGATCTTTTCTGCCGCACCGGCCTTTCCGCGGACCAGCCACAGGACGATGCCGATAACGAAACAGGCTGTCAGCGCGATGTTGCACCAGCAGACAGACGCCTCGATGTGCGCGGCGCCGCGGTTGAAGAAGGCGTCCGCCCAGTTGCGGTAGACGGCGCCGAGAGTGGCAAGAAACCCGGGATTCTCCGCGTTGCCTTCCAGCACGGTGTAAACACTGTTGTAGCTGTTGGTGTTGAGCGTGATGCCTTTTACGGCGCACATCCACTGCAGCGCGCCGTAGTATAGCAGGCTGCCGATCAGCAGCATCAGGATGCCGCGCAAGCCTTTTCTGAACACGGTGCCGAACGTTTCCCCGCGCAGCAGCGCCGCGAGGGAGAGCAACATAATAAGCGTGACGACCACGCACACATAGCTCTGGTAAAGGCCGAGGACACCGGTCACGAATAAGGCACCGATCAGGCTGCCAATCCAGCCGTATCGGTCCCAGAGGAACACAGCAGTGACGCCGAGGAGCAGTGCAAACATGTCAAAATCGAACTCGTAGAGATACGTTGCCGTCATGGCGACAGTCGTGAGATTCACGGTGAGAACACCGGCCAGCAGGCAGAGGAAAAAGGGGCCGCGGATCCGAAAGAGTTTTGCTGTCAGGAAGCAGGAGAGAGAGATCCAGATGAGCCCCAGCACGCCGCAGAGCCACGGCGCTGCGATCACACCGCGGATCGTGCGCCGGTAGAGCACCACCCAGAGCCTGCCGAGCTGCATTTTCCAGTAAGTCTCCACATTGCCGGTGACCAGCGCGTTCAGCATATCGTGAGAAAAATCCCCGTGGAGGAAGCCGTAAGCATGCGCCGCCAGACCCCAGAGGAACACGAACAGAACGCTGCCCAGAAGCAGGTGTTTTTCTTCCTCACGGGTCAGGCCGTTTTTCCATCCGACAAGCAGACGTTGTCTCCCAATTCTATTCATCACAGGATCGCTCCCAATTAATCAGTATCTGAATAAAAATACTATCATAAAACAGAGGGAAAGACAACAAAAAACCTCGGGATCAGAAGATCCCGAGGGAGAGGAACACAAAGCTCCACAGAAAGAGCGTTACGGAACAGAGGAGGCTCGTCATCACAACGATATTGCCGGCAAGATCTGCGTCGCCGCCCATCTGCTGAGCCATGGAAAATGAGCTCACGGCTGTGCAGGAGGCGAACACGCAGAGGAGGCCGACAAAATCCAGGCCGCGGAAGCCGAGGAGCGCCGCCAGGGTGAGGAAAATGGCGGGGATCACGATCAGCCTTCCGACGCAGACCGCGATAAGCTCCCGGACCTGACCTTTCATGCTGCTGAACCGGAAAGAAGCGCCCAGCAGGAAGAGCATCAGCGGACTTGCGGCTTTTGCCATGTCCGAGACCGCTTTTTCAGCAAAGGAAGGCAGCCGGATGTGGAGCAATAAGCAAAGGAGGCCGGCAAGGCAGCCGATGATCAGCGGATTTTTCAGAATGTCGGTTACCAGCTTCTTCCGGTTGACCTTTTCCCCGTTGAACGTTTCCAGCGTGATCACGGCGAATACGTTAAAAAGCGGCACAACGATGGCGATCAGCACGGCGACCGGCCCGTAATCCGGCGCATCGATCAGGTAGGTTGCGAGCGGCATGCCGATGATCACGAAGTTGGAGCGATACAGGCCCTGGATCACCACGCCTTTGCGGTCCCTCCGATCTACAAACCGGGTGCCGTACCACCAGGAAAACGCGATCGAGAGCAGCACAGCCACGACCGCGTAAAGCAGCAGCTTCGGATGCACGGCGCGGGAGAGATCCGACTGGTAGATGTTGTAAAAACAGCTCAGCGGCAGAAAGATCCTGAAAGCCACCGCATTGAACCGGGCAGGCTCCCCCTCCCGGATGATCCCGACGCGCCGGCAGACGTAACCGGCTGCCATGATCAGAAAGATCGGCAGGATGGCATTCAGGCAGACAAGAAAGTTGCTCATAAGAAAACTCCGGAAAGATTCCCGGCGCGGGGGCCCGTGCCGGGAAAGTGTTTGGTATCAGGCTGCGGCGGTCGGCCGCTTTCTGGCGGAAAAGTACTGGAACAGGATAGCGGCAGCCAGGACCGCAATGCCGATCAGGTCGGTGACGGTAGAAGGATCCAGCATCAGAAGCCCGCCTGCGGCACACATCATGCGGATAAGCAGCGGGATCGGCCGGAAGAGATAGCCATTCAGCGCGGAAGCCACGCCGAAGATGCCGATCAGCGAAGAAGCGACTACGATGATCACCTCGAGAACAGAGGCGTCCACAAGGAGCATGGTGGGATTCATCGCGAACACATACGGCACCACAAACGCGGCGATCGCAAGTTTGGTGGCGTTGAGAGCGGTCTTCATCGGCGGCGCCTTGGCGATGGCTGAACCGGCATAGGCAGCCAGCGCGACCGGCGGTGTGATATCCGCCACGATGCCGAAGTAGAACACAAAGAAGTGGGCCGCGATCGTGGGTACCCCGATGGTGATCAGGATCGGCGCGCACGTAGAGGCCATGATGCAGTAGTTTGCGGTGGTAGGCACGCCCATGCCGAGCACGATGCAGCAGAGCATGGTGAGGAACAGCGCGATGAACACGCGTCCGCCGGAGATCGTGACAACGGCCGTGATCAGCTTGGAGGCGAGGCCGGTGGTGGTGATGCTGCCGGCTACGAGTCCGGCCATCGCGCAGGCGACGGCAACGGTAATGCAGCTCTTGGCGCCGGCTTCCAGTGCGTCGATAAACTTTTCGATGGTAAGGGTATCGGCGGAATCGGTCTCGTGGGTGACTTTGTTAAAGAAGTTATTGAGGATGCCGACGGCGATGGTGATCAGGATGGCGATGGCGGCGGAATATTGCATGGTATGCTTGTTCGTGGCTACCAGATACACCAGCACCACCAGCGGCGTCAGCAGGTAGATCTTAGGGAGCAGGTGGAGAAACTGCGGCAGTTCACTGCGCGGGATGCCGCGCAGTCCGAGTTTTTTTGCCTCCAGATGAACCGCTATATAGATACCGGTAAAATAGAGCACAGCAGGCAGGATCGCTGTCAGGGCAACTTTGGCATAGGTGATGCCCATGTACTCCGCCATCAGGAAGGCGGCGGCGCCCATGATCGGGGGCATGATCTGCCCGCCGGTGGATGCAGCGGCTTCGACGGCGCCGGCAAACTCGCCCTTGTAGCCGGTCTTCTTCATCATCGGGATGGTGACTGAACCGGTAGTCACCGTGTTGCCGACGGAAGAGCCGGAGACCATGCCGCACAGCGCCGAGGAAATAACGGCGACCTTGGCGGGACCGCCGGAAGAAGCGCCGGCGATGCAGTTGGCCAGATTGATGAAGAACGCGGAAATGCCCGTTCGCTCGAGGAACGCGCCGAAGATGATGAACACAACGATGTACTTGGCACACACGTTGATCGGTGTGTTCATGAGACCCGACGTGGTGTAGAACAGGTCATAGATCACCTTGCCGAACCGCACCGTGGAGAACGCGTAGATGAGCAGTGCCCCAACCACGCAGAGGATCGGAATACCGACGCAGCGGCGGCAGAGCTCTACATACGCGAGAATGCCGCAGATCGCCATGGCCACCATGACAGGGTCACGGGTCACGCGGGTGGCCATCATAATGATGGAGTGCGCGTTGAGTGCAAAGTAAAAGAACGGAACGGAACCCAGGACCATGATCACGATGTCATACCAGGGAATGAAGTTCGGGCGCACATGGCTCTTCGTGACCGGATAATGAAGATAGCCGAAGATCAGTGTCATACCCAGGAAGATATTCAGCTTTTCTTCGGGCATCATCGTGCCGAAGAGCGTGACGAGAACACAGTAGACTGAGAAAAAAACACCGAGATATCGGACGATCAGGCGGGGGACGCCCGTCCAGATGCGGGTATTGGACTCACGGTCGTATTTTTTCATCATCTTTTCCACGTCTTCGGCCGTACCGACCGCGAGGTCGACCTCCGGAGCCGTGTTTTCTTTTTTATTGTCGGACAAAAAGAGCACTCCTTTCAGAGGAAACTGCGGGATCCGGCACAACGCCGGTCAGCACGGAGCAAAGCGAAAAAAACATCTTCGCCCTCCTCGCTGCCGACTCGCGGAAAATACAAAACTACGGCGCCGTTTGAAAGCGGCGCCGTAGATCTGCGCAGGCGCAGGTGATTTTACTTGGTGGGAACGGTGAAGCCTTTCTCGGTAAAGTACTTGGCAGCGCCGGCATGATAGGGAACGTCCGTGACGGATGTAGCAAACTCAAGCGAGAGTTCCTTGGCCTTGTCGTGAGCAATATTGTCGAGGTTCTCGAAAATGGTGGATACGAAGTTGTAAACATCGTCTTCGGGAACGTCGTCACGCACGATAACAACAGCGCCGACAGCAACGGTGGTCGCGTCTTCCGGCATGCCGTACGTCGCGGCAGGAATCACGAACTTGGAGTAGTACGGGGAAGCGGCAAGCAACGCGTCGATATGCTCATCGTCCAGGCTGACGAGATACACGTCATTCGTCGCGGCGAGAGAGGTGACAGCAGTGGTCGGAGCGCCGGCAACGACGAAGGCTGCATCGATCTGACCGTCCTGCAGTGCCTCAACGCTGTCGCCGAAGGACTGATAGGTGGGCTTGATGTCGTTCTCGGTGAGACCGTAAACGCCGAGTACGTCAATGGCATTGAAGTAAACGCCGGAACCGGAAGCGCCGATGGAAACGGCTTTGCCGGCCAGATCGGCGACCGTCTTGATATCCGGATTGAGGGTCACGATCTGGACCTGCTCCATGTACAGAGCGGCAACGGTGGAGAAGCCGGTGACAGCCTTGTCGAACAGGCGCTCGCCCTTGTAGCCGTACGACATAACATCGGACTGCACAAAGCCGAACTGAGCGTCATCCGCTTCAAGAGCTTCGATGTTCGCCTTGGAACCGCCGGATGTGATGGCGGTCACTTTGGTGGCTGTGGCTTCCGAGATCTTCTGGGCGAGAACACCGCCGAAACCGTAATAAGTGCCCTGATCGCCGCCGGTGGTGAAGTTGTAGTTATCCCGCTTCGTGGATTTGGCGCCGGAAGAACCGCAGGCGCAGAGAGCGAAGACCATGACTACAGCCAGAACAAATGCTAAAACTTTTTTCATCTTTTTCCTCCCAGGTATTGTGTCTTTATAAAAAAGCGGTATAATAATACAACACAAATGCGGATTTTGCAATAGTAAAACGGCGTCATTTTCGAATATTTGAATAAAAATGTATAAATATACATGAATACCGGTATCCAGGTATACAGAAGGAGAAGGGCTGTTGAAACCCAGACTGATAGCGTTCGATCTCGACGGAACGCTGCTGAACACACAGAAACACATCCCGCAGGAAAATAAGGATGCGCTGATCGCCGCGGCAGAGGAAGGCGTGATCCTGGTCCCGGCGACGGGCCGCATCCTGGGAGGGATGCCGGAAGAACTGATGGAGCTTGGCCTGTTCCGCTATTTTATTTTTTCCAACGGGGCTGAGATCTACGATCTGAAAGAAAAACGCAGGATCCATGACGCCTGCATCCCGACGGACCTGGCGCTGCGGATCGTCGATTATATGGACGCGCTTCCCGTGCTCTACGATTTTTACCGCGGCGAGACGGGCTATATGCAGGAGGAGATGCACCGGCAGGCGCTGACGCTGATGGCATTCGAACCGTATATGGTGGATCTGATCCGCCGACTGCGGGTCCCGGTGCCGGACATCCGGGAGGAGATCCGAAAGCACCCGGATACACCGCTGGAGAAGATGCAGATGTACTTCCGACTGGAGGATATGGATCTGCGCGAAGAGCAGATGGCGGCAGTGCCGCGGACCTTCCCGGAGGTGATGGCTTCAAGCTCTGTGCGGAATAATCTTGAGATCAACAGCGTGAAAGCCGGAAAAGGAAAAGCGCTGCGGGCGATCTGCGAGATGCTGTCGATCCCGGTGGAGGCGAGCATGGCATTCGGCGACGGCAGGAACGACGCGGAGCTGCTGGAGATGGCAGGCTGCGGCGTCGCGATGGCAAACGCCCATCCGAACGTGCTGGCAGTGGCCGACCGGGTGACCGAAAACAACGACGAGGCCGGAGTCGGCAAAGAGATCTTCCGGAGCCTGAAAGGATAGAGAACAAAAATCAGCACAGCATCAGAACGAAAATCGTTTTGATGCTGTGCTGATTTTCATGGAAAGACGGGCTTATTTGAATTTCAGCTTCGGGCGGTAGAACTCGAAGATCACGCCATCCTGCCCTCTCTCATTGCGCGGCTCATGGGATGTCCAGCAGAACTTCATGGCGCCCATAGCCTCGCAGAAGTGCACCAACGGCGGCCGTGGGCCGATGCGGTAGGCGATGAACTGCGGCCGTGCCAGGAAATTCAGCAGCGTGTTGTGCAGGAGAAACGCCTTGACGCCGGTGACGTCGTCTTCGGCGTAGTTTTTTATGGTGGTTGCGAGCTGGCCGCGCAGCAGGTGCGGCTCGTGCACACGGAACCACGCCACGATCAGCGGATTGAAGCTCTCGATGCACACATCGCCGCGATACGTGCTCAGGATCCGGTTTGTCTTCTCGCAGAGCTCCCGGTTGCGGGGGCCGTTCTTCAGCTCCACGATCAGCGGTCCTCTGCCGTTGATGACGGAAAGAACCTCCGTGAAGAGCGGGATACGTTCCTCTGTGCCGCAGAGCCGCAGCGCACGGAGCTCTTCCAGCGTGAGCGCGTCCACACGGGCGTCGACGCCGCAGACGCGGTTGAGCGTGTCGTCGTGAAAGACGACGACCTCGCCGTCTTTGGAAAGCTGAACGTCCAGCTCGATACCGTAGCCGGCCTGCGCTGCCAGACGAAACGCGGCCAGAGAATTTTCCGGAACGGTCTTATCGCGGGAATGAAGCCCGCGATGGGCGAAATTTACCCCGTCAAACGGCGCTTTCTGGCGGCCGGTGACGCGACCGGGAGCCACCGCGAAGAGGGGGAGGCAGACCAGCGCTGCTCCGCCGAGAAGCAGAGCGCGCGTTTTCTTATCCATAAGAGGACCTCCTGATGATCAGATGTTTGAGCCGGCAGGCAGATCAGTCATCATCGCCGAGCGCTTCCAGCCCTTTAACGTTCGCGACTTTGCGAGCCCTGATGTTCTTGACCTGCGAAGTGAAAACGAGGAAGCTGAGCGCGATGAGGATGGCGGAATACACCGGCAGTGCGCGCCACGCGAGCGTGACCTTGAACACGAGACCGAGCAGGATCGGGGTGACCGTCTGGGCCGACATACTGGCCGCGTAATAGAAGCCGGTAAACCGGCCGATCTTCTTCGACGAGCAGAGCTCCACCACCATGGGGAACGAGCAGTTATGCACCAGCGCCATGCCGAAGCCCTTGATCGCCCAGACGACGAACAGGATAGAGGGGAAGGCAAACTCGCCGTGCACGCCGGTGACGCGGCCGGTCGGCCTCGCCGTGCACATCACGAGCAGCGCAAGGAACGTGATGCCGAGGCCGGTGGAGATGGTCCACTTCCGGCCGATCTTATCCGCGATGCTGCCGGCGATGGCAAAGCCGATCACCGACGCCAGTCCGCCGACGATCGTGAGGATCATGGTGGCGCTGGAGACGGAGTTGAGATAATAGATGACGAAGTTGCCAATATACGTGCCGATGGCATTGTCGGCCATGAACCACAGAAATTCCGCTGCGAGGATCCCGAGCAGCATCTTTTTGTTGGCGGCGGACATGGGCTTGTCATCATCCACGGGCGTTTCGATTGCGGCGAGTTTCTCGCCCAGTTCCATCTCCTCTTTCATCTCTTCGGCGAGCTCGTTCTCTCTGATGGTGAAGAACAGCACCAGCGCGGAGATGACCATCAGGATGGAGGCGATGATGAACGGCAGCTCGATGGTCCAGATCTTCCTTGCCTCGTCCGCGGCGTTGATATAGTCACTGAGCTTCAGGAAGATGCCGAGCACGGTGGCGAAGGCGCCGCCGAAGTATCCCATGATGTTGATGATGCCGTTGGCCTTGGCGCGCAGCGGTTTCGGCGTGATGTCCGGCATCAGGGCGACGGCCGGGTTGCGGTACATCATCATGAAGATCAGCACGATCACCATCATGATCACCATGCCGAGGATGTTGTTATAGTGGAAGAACAGCGGGATGAACGGGAACGCGACCGCCGCGACGAACGTGCCGGTGAGGATATAGGGCATGCGCTTGCCGATCGGCGTGTGCGTCTTATCCGACAGGTTGCCGAAAATCGGCAGCAGGATCAGTGCGGCGAGGTTGTCGCATGCCATGATGATGCCCACGATCCACTGCACGTTCAGGATCTTATCGGCGTCGCCGGCTTTCAGCTCGGCGGATGACATGTTGTACATCCTGCGCGCGAAGATATCGGTCAGGAATGTGGGGCACCAGGAATCGTACACCTGCCAGAGCAGCAGGATGCCGAAAAAGGCGAAGCCGATCAGAAACGTCCTGCGGTAATTCAGCTTCAGCCCGTACGGGGCGGATCTCTCCATAAACAATTACCTCTCTTTATGCTGGTATCTGATAGCGTTATTTTACTCCCAAACCGGTGCGTTTGCAAACGGAAAAGGCACAAAACAGCAGGAAAAGAGACGTTCGGCATTTTGCAAAAAAGAATCATGTATAAAATGTGAATTATGCCCAAAGAAGCGCTTTTTTCGCTTGACAAGAAGTCCTTTGCGTGGTATATTAGCACTCGAGGCAGGAGAGTGCCAACAGTCGCAAATCCAGAGTGCTAAAAAACGGAACAGGCGATGCGAATGATCAGCGAGAGAAAAAAGAAAATACTCGCTGCCGTGGTGGAAGAATACATCCGTACGGCAGAACCTGTCGGCAGCAAGCATCTGGCAGAAAGCGCAGGGTTGGGCTGCTCTTCGGCCACCATCCGCAACGAGCTGGCAGAATTGGTGGCGCAGGGATATCTGGACCAGCCGCACACCTCGGCCGGCCGCGTGCCGACGCCCGCCGGCTACCGGCTGTACGTCAATGAGATGATGGAGCGGCAGCGGTATTCCCTGGAGGAGACAGAGGAGCTCAACCGGCGCATGAACGCACGGCTGCAGGAACTGGACGACACCATCTCCAGCGTGAGCCGGCTCGCCTCGCAGCTCACGGATTATCCGGCCCTGGCGCTGACAACGGCCGGTCCCATCTCCGTGAAACGGTTTGACATGATCTATGTAGACGCCAACGCGTTTATCCTGGTGCTGATGCTCTCCAACAACAATGTCAAGTCCAAGCTGGTAAGGCTGCCGATCTCGGTGGACCAGAACATGGTGCAGAAGATGAGCGCACTGTTCAACGCGAGCTTCACCGGGATCACGGAGGATCAGGTCACACCGGTCCTCCTGCACGCCACCGAGCGTGCTGCCGACGATACGATGGGGCTCACCTCGGTGATCTCCTCGTTCATGCTGGAATGCCTCACGGAGGCAGCGGCGCCGGTCAGCGCACTGTCGGGTGAGAACCGGCTGCTGAACCAGCCGGAGTTTCGCGATCCGGACAAGGCGCATAAGCTGATGAGCTATCTTTCCGGCGGCGGCTACGTTCTTCCGCCGACTGCCGGCACAGAAGACGCAGTCGATGAGGTCCGCGTTCTGATCGGGCCGGAAAACGTGGCCGAAGAGCTGAAAGACTCCAGCGTCGTGATCGCCACGTTCGACGCCGGCGACAATACGCGCGGCATGATCGGCATCGTCGGGCCGACGCGCATGGATTACTCCGCCGTGGCGGCAAAGCTGAGCTTCCTCGCTGCCGGACTGTCCCGGCGCCTGGGCAGCGGCGCCGCGCCGCCCGAGGGCATGCACAACAAACTGATCATCAAGGGAGATTGACGGAATCATGAGTGAAGAAAAAGAATTCACCGCCGAAGAGATCGTCGATGAAGTGAAAGAAGCGGCCGAAGAGGCAGCTGCCGAAGAAGCGGAAGCCGCGGTCGTCGCGCAGGACGAAAAGCCGGAAGAGAAGCAGGAGAAGAAACCGAGCCGGCGCGAAGAGAAGAAAAAGAAAAAAGAGGATAAGGAAAAGGATGAGCTGATCACCGCCCTCGAGAGTGAGAAGGCTGCCCTGAACGACAAGTTCCTTCGGGTCTGTGCGGAGTACGATAATTTCCGCCGCCGCAGCCAGAAGGAAAAGGACGCCCTCTATGGCGATATCAAAGCCAACACCGTCCAGCAGTTCCTGCCGGTTTATGACAATCTGGAGCGCGCGCTGAAGCAGAGCACGGAGGACGAAGCCTACCGCAAGGGCGTGGAGATGATCATGGCCCAGTTCGAGACGACGCTGGAAAAGCTCGGCGTCAGGGAGATCCCGAGTCTCGGCGAAACCTTCAACCCCGATCTTCACAACGCCGTGATGCATGTGGAAGACGAGGAAAAGGGAGAGAACGAGATCGTTGAGGTCTTCCAGAAAGGCTTCATGCTGAACGACAAGGTGATCCGCTTCGCCATGGTCAAAGTGGCAAACTGATCCAAGGAAAATAACCGGAGCCATCCGTTTATATACAAACTTTAATCCAGTAAAAAATTATGTGAATATACAGGAGGAAAAGAAAAATGGGTAAAATCATAGGAATCGATCTCGGCACCACCAACAGCTGTGTTGCCGTTCTGGAAGGCGGCGAACCCGTCGTCATCGCGAACGCCGAAGGCGCCCGCACCACACCGTCCGTCGTGGCGTTCTCCAAGACCGGCGAACGTATGGTCGGCCAGGTCGCAAAGCGGCAGGCTGTCACCAACCCCGACCGCACGGTCTCGTCCATCAAGAGAGAGATGGGCTCTTCCTACAAGGTCAACATCGACGGCAAGGCGTTCACCCCGCAGGAGATCTCCGCCATGATCCTTCAGAAGCTGAAGGCTGACGCGGAAGCCTATCTCGGTCAGACCGTCACCGAAGCGGTCATCACCGTTCCGGCCTACTTCACCGACGCCCAGCGTCAGGCGACCAAGGATGCCGGCAAGATCGCGGGCCTCGATGTCAAGCGTATCATCAACGAGCCGACTGCCGCGGCCCTCGCCTACGGCGTCGACAAGGAGCAGGAGCAGAAGATCATGGTGTACGACCTCGGCGGCGGCACCTTCGATGTCTCCATCCTGGAGATCGGCGACGGCGTCATCGACGTACTGGCCACAGCCGGCAACAACCGCCTCGGTGGTGACGATTTCGACGCCTGCATCACCAAGTACCTGGTAGACGAGTTCAGGAAGGCCGAAGGCATCGACCTCAGCGGCGACAAGGTCGCCATGCAGCGTCTGCGTGAGGCTGCCGAGAAGGCGAAGATCGAACTCTCCGGCGTCACCACGTCCAACGTCAACCTGCCGTACATCACGGCTGACGCAACCGGCCCGAAGCACATGGACATTACCCTGACCCGCGCCAAGTTCAACGAGCTGACGCATCACCTGGTCGAGAAGACCATGGGCCCCGTGAAGCAGGCCCTGTCCGATTCCGGCCTCCAGCCCAGCGACATCAGCAAGGTGCTGCTGGTCGGCGGCTCCAGCCGTATCCCAGCCGTGCAGGAGATGGTCAAGTCCCTGACCGGCAAGGAAGGCTTCAAGGGCATCAACCCCGATGAGTGCGTGGCCATCGGAGCTGCCATCCAGGGCGGCGTCCTTTCCGGCGATACCACCGGCATTGTCCTCGTCGATGTGACCCCGCTGTCCCTCGGCATCGAGACCCTCGGCGGTGTGTGCACCCGTCTGATCGAGCGCAACACGTCCATCCCGACCCGCAAGAGCCAGGTGTTCTCCACCGCGGCCGACAACCAGACTTCCGTTGAAGTCAACGTACTGCAGGGCGAGCGTGAAATGGCCGCCTACAACAAGAGCCTCGGCCGCTTCAACCTCGACGGCATCGCCCCGGCCCGCCGCGGCGTTCCCCAGATCGAAGTCACCTTCGATATCGACGCCAACGGCATCGTGAACGTCTCCGCCAAGGACCTCGGCACCGGCAAGGAGCAGCACATCACCATCACCGCTTCCAGCAACATGTCGAAGGAAGACATCGACAAGGCTGTGAAGGAAGCCGAGATGTACGCTGCCGAAGACAAGAAGCGCAAGGAAGAAGTGGACGTCCGCAACCAGGGCGACCAGATGGTATATCAGACCGAGAAGACCATGCAGGAACTGGGCGACAAGCTCGATGGCGCCGAGAAGGCCGAAGTGGAAGGCAAGCTTGCCGCGCTGAAGCAGGCCCTTACCGGTACTGACACCGCTGCCATCAAGAGCGCGACGGAGGAACTGACCCAGGCGTTCTACAAGCTGTCCGAGAAGCTGTATCAGCAGGCGGGCGGCGCGCAGGGCGCAGGCTTTGATCCCAGCCAGGCAGGCGGCTACAATGCCGGCCCGCAGGGCGGCGGCCAGGATTACTACGACGCGGATTACACGGTGGTCGACGACGACCAGAAGTAATCTTCCGCATTACCGATACCCCCCAACTTTCACGACAACCCGGCGTTGAGGCGAGGATTTATCCCCGCCTCAACAGCGCACTCAAGAGAAAGAACAAAATCCGGGTGAAGGGAGAGAACTATGGCAGAAAAAAGAGACTACTATGAAGTGCTGGGTGTCCAGAAGGGTGCTACGGCCGATGAGATAAAAAAAGCATATCGCAAGATCACCAAGGAAAACCACCCGGACCTCCACCCCGGCGACAAGGCGGCAGAGGAACGCTTCAAGGAAGCCAACGAGGCCTATGAGGTTCTCTCCGATCAGGACAAGCGTGCGAAGTATGACCAGTACGGCCACGCGGCCTTTGACCCCAACGCCGGCTTCGGCGGCGGGTTCGGTGGCTTCGACATGGGCGACCTCGGCGACATTTTCGGCAGCTTCGGCGATATTTTCGGCTTCGGCGGCGGCCAGACCCGCAACCCGAACGCGCCGCGCCGCGGCGAGAGCGTCCGTGCGCAGGTGAACATCAGCTTTGAGGAGGCGGCCTTCGGCTGCGAAAAGGAAGTCACTGTTCCCCGCATCGAAACGTGCGAGGAGTGCGGCGGCAATGGGTGCGCCCCGGGAACGACCCCGGAGGTCTGCCCTGACTGCAAAGGCACCGGCTCCGTCCGCACCACGCAGCGCACACCGTTCGGCATGGCGCAGACGACGGGTCCGTGCTCCAAGTGCAAGGGCACAGGCAAGATCATCCATCAGCCCTGCAAGAGCTGCCGCGGCATGGGCAAGATCCGCCGTCAGCATAAGATCACCGTCAAGGTGCCGGCCGGCATCGACGACGGCCAGACCATCTCCCGCCAGGGCTACGGCAATGCCGGCACCAACGGCGGCGCGCCCGGCGATCTGCTGATCTCTGTGATCGTGCGTCCGCACGCGATCTTCGAGCGTGACGGGACCTCGGTGTTTATGGAGCAGCCCATCAGCTTTGCCCAGGCGGCGCTCGGCGCCGAAGTGGAGGTGCCCACGCTGGACGGCAAGGTGAAGCTCACCATTCCGGAAGGGACCCAGCCCGGCGCGGTGTTCCGTATGCGCGGCAAAGGCATCCCGTATCTCCGCGGCACCGGCCGCGGTGACCAGTTCGTCACCGTCAACATTACGGTGCCGAAGGGCATGAACGCGAACCAGAAAGAGTTGCTGCGGCAGTACGCCGCCTCGATGGGTGAGCAGGACTCCTCCAAAGGCAGCATTTTCGGCAAGAAGAAAAAATAAAGATACAAAAATGCATCCCCGCGCCAATGGCGCGGGGATGCATTGCGTCTGTTCGGGTTCAGCGCAGCACTACGCTTGTCTGTGGGCCGACGGTAAGGACCGTGCCGTCGAGGGCGGCGTCGTTCAGGCCGATCACGGCACTGAGCATGGAGAACTCGGCCGCATCCGTTCCCTTCAGGTCGATGGTCACATCCTTCGTTGCAGCGTTGTGCAGCACGCAGACGCGGCTGCTTTCCCATTCGGAGACGGCTCCGGCGAGCTTCGTGTCGGGGAAAGTCACAGCGGTGTACGTACCCCGCGCGATCTCCGGGTTCGCGAGACGGATGCGGATCAGGCGCTTATAGTAACTGAGCAGGCTGTCTGTATCGCCGATCTGCGAGAGAACGGTGCCGTTCGTCTGATTTGTATTCTCATAAGTGGTACCGGGCGGATCCTGCACGGTGTCGCCGTCGCCCCAGAGCATGGCGAGGCGACGGTTGGCGTCGGTATTGCTGCCGCCGCGTGAGCCCTTCATGCCGATCTCCTCGCCGTAATAGAGGAACGGCGCGCCGGGGGAGAGCAGGAGGATGTTGGCCGCCATTGCCATCTGCCCGTTGGCGACGCTCAGGAAGCCGGCAGCACGGTCGGTGTCGTGGTTGGCGATAAAGGGCACCAGCATGGCGCCCTCACGCAGCGAGGCAACGCGGGCGGTGTATTCCTCCACATAGGAGCAGTAACGGGCGACATTGCCGTTCTTCACAGCGGCGGCGATCAGTCCTTCCGCCTGGGAGACGGTAAAATCGAAGCAGTTGAGCGCGGGATAGTAAATGTCAGTCTCCGCGTCGGATGACCAGACTTCCCCGACGGTCCAGACGTTGGGAGCTATGGCCTTCAGCTCCTCCACGAACCAGGGCCAGAAATCCATGTTCCTGACGCCGTCGTTCAGGTAAATGTATTTTGCCGCGTCGAAGCGGAAGCCGCCGGCGCCTTTTTCCAGATAGAACCGGGCGACGTCAAGCACGGCCTGCCGCACTGCCGGTTCGTCAAAGTTCAGCTCCGGCATGCCGTCGTCGAAGTTGCACTCCACCCAGTCCCCGCAGCCTTCCAGCTGCCGATAGCGCGCGCCGGAAGCGCCGGTCTCGTCCGGGCCGTGCCAGCTGTAGAAGTTGAAGTACTCGCTTTCTATGTTGCCGGTCTGGTGTGCCTGCAGAAATGCCTGGAACCAGGGATGCGCAGTCCCGGTGTGGTTCAGGGGCAGGTCGAGGATCAGAGTGACATTGCGTTCCCGACAGAGAGCGATCAGTTCCTCCAGGTCTTCCATAGTGCCGAACGCAGGATCAATGGCGTAGTAGTCGCTGACGTCATATTTGTGGTAACTGGGAGAGAGGAAGATCGGCGTCAGCCAGATGCCTTCCACACCGAGACCGATCCCGTCCGAAGGATCGCCGCTGTTCAGATAGTCCATACGGTTGATGATGCCGCGCAGGTCTCCGCAGCCGTCGCCGTCGGAGTCGGAGAAGGAGCCGACAAAGATCTCGTAAAACACGCGGCAGGGGTCTTCCGCCGGAGAACCGGCAAGCCCGGGGAATTCATCCAGGATAGCTTCCCCGTCGTCCGTGACCAGGACGCCGGCTTCCTCCTGCTGAGGAGCAGCTTCCGCAGGGGAAGCTGCGTCCGTCGGCTTTCCGGTACCGGGCCTGCCGCAGGCGGCGAAAGAGAACAGCATCAGAAGCGCCAGCAGGATACATAGCATTCGTTTCAATCCACACAACTCCTTCCGGAACGCGTTGATCAGGATGGAAAAAGTCTATCGAAATCCGCGGCCCTTGTCAAGAAAGAAGGGGCGATGGTTTTATCAGAGCAACCGGACTGACGTTCTGCACAAAAACAGGACTTTATTTTTGTTGAAAGTGGCGGATGAAAATGAAAAGTCCGTCCGTTTACAAAGAAAGGGAAAGATAGTATAATTCATTTGTATTTAATAATTCCGTAACAATTGATGGTCCGAAAGGATCATCAGCCATTTGCGGGCATCCTTTGTCATTCAACGGCATCTGCCGTGGAATAAATAAACGATTTTTAGGAGGAAACAAAATGAAGAAACTATTAGCAGTACTTCTGGCGCTGGCCATGGTCTTTGCGCTGTGTGCGTGCGGCAAGAGTGCGGCACCGGCAGCAGAGGCTCCGGCGGCACCGGCTGAAGCTCCCGCGGAAGCAGCTCCCGCAGAGGCTGCAACGGGCAGCCTGAAGGTCTGGGCTCCGGAAGCGACCGTAGAGTTTACCAAAGAGCAGATCGCAGCGTTTATGGAGGCGCATCCCGAATACGCCGGCTACACGGTTTCTGTTGAGCCCGTCGGCGAAGGCGACGCTGCCCAGAACATGCTGACCGACGTGGAAGCCGGCGCGGACATCTTCAACTTCGCGCAGGACCAGCTGGCCCGCCTTGTCTCGGCAGGCGCTCTGATCGAGCTCTCCGAGGAGAACGCGGCTGTCGTCTCCGCTGAGAACGACGCCGGTTCCGTTGCCGCTGCCACCATGGGCGGCACCGTCTACGCATATCCCCTGACCTCCGACAACGGCTACTTCCTGTACTATGACAAGAGTGTTGTCACCGATCCGAGCTCTCTGGACAAGATCCTGGAAGACTGTGCTGCCGCAGGCAAGGACTTCTACATGGAGATCAACTCCGGTTGGTATCAGCCTGCGTTCTTCTTCGGCGCCGGCTGCACCCTGACCTATGACACCGACGACGAAGGTGCGTTCACCAACTGCAACATCGACTATGCTTCTGACAAGGGCGTCGGTGCGCTGAAAGCGATGGTCAAGCTGGCACAGTCCTCTTCGTTCAAGAACGGCTCTTCCGTTTCCAACGCAACCAACGCGGCCGCGATCGTTGACGGCACCTGGGATTCCGGCGCCGCAAAGGAACTCTTCGGCGATAACTACGCCTGCGCAAAGCTCCCGATGTTTGATCTCAACGGCACGCCCACGCAGCTTGGCGGCTTCGGCGGCTTCAAACTGCTCGGCGTAAAGCCGCAGACCGATGAGGCCAAGCTTGCGCTCTGCGATGAGCTCGCGCTGTTCCTCTCCAGCGGTGACGTGCAGCTTGCCCGCTACAATGCGGTGGGCTGGGGCCCGTCCAACATCGCAGCCAAGGCGGATCCCGCTGTTCAGGCTGACGAAGCGCTGGCCGCTCTTGGCGATCAGCTCAGCTACACGATCCCGCAGGGCCAGTATCCCGGCGATTACTGGGGTCTTGCCACGTCCCTCGGTGATTCTGTGATCTCCGGCGAGTACAACGGCGCAGATGACGCCGCGCTGCTTGCTGCTCTTCAGGCCTTCCAGGATACCTGCATCGGCTACGCCGGCTGATAAAACCATACGATCCATAAGGCAGGACACTATGTCCTGCCTTATGCTGTATCGATGACCTCGCATAGAAAAAAGAGAATGCCATGGCGGCGATTGGGGGAGTAGAAAAATGTTTAGAGCAATCAAACGCTTCTTCCGGTGGCTGGGAAGCGATTTGAAGGAGATCGGAGCCACCTTCGCCCGGGGTGACTGGAAGACGAAGCTGTCGTTCCTCATCATGGGATTCGGCCAGCTGTGCCGCGGCCAGATCGTGCGCGGCATCGCGATGCTGGCCATGGAGGTCGGCCTGCTGTACTTCACCGTCGGGTTCGGCTGGCAGTACCTGACCAAGCTAGCGACGCTGGGCACTGTTGAGACCCACAAGCAGGGGCGCGTCACGGTATACGGCGACAACAGCTTCTTTATCCTGCTGTATGGCATCCTGGCGCTGATCGCTGTCATTCTGCTGATCTATCTCTGGCGCGTGAATGTGAAGCAGAACCGCGAAGCGGAAGGCCTGCTGGCTCATGGGAAAAAGCTTCCCAGCAACCAGTCGGATCTGGCTTCTCTGTTCGACAAGAACTTTGACAAGACCCTGTTGGCTCTGCCTGTGACCGGCATCTTCATCTTCACGGTGGTGCCGATCATCTTCATGATCTGCATTGCCTTCACGAACTACGACGCCACGCATCAGCCGCCATCCAAGCTGTTTTCATGGGTCGGGCTGGAGAACTTCAAGGCGTTGTTCGGCATCGGCGGCGAAGGCTTCGGCGGCACGTTCTTCTATGTGCTGCTCTGGACGCTTGTCTGGGCGTTCTTTGCCACCTTCCTGACTTACTTCGTCGGCATGGCAGTCGCCATCCTCATTAACAAGAAAGGCATCAAGTTCAAAAAGCTCTGGCGCACCATCCTGGTCATGACGATCGCGGTGCCGCAGTTTGTATCGCTGCTGTACGTCGGCAAGATGTTCGCGGCTGACGGTCTCGTGAACGCTTACCTGCTCAAATGGGGCTGGGTGAAAACGGCAGTCCCGTTCTGGACCAACGCCACCTATGCCCGCATCCTGATCATCTGCATCAACCTGTGGATCGGCATTCCGTACACGATGCTGATCGTGACAGGCCTGCTTATGAACATTCCTGCAGAGTTGTACGAGAGCGCACGCATCGACGGCGCGAATGCGGTCCAGCAGTTCCGCAAGATCACGCTGCCGTATATGCTGTTTGTAACGGGCCCGTTCCTGCTCACGCAGTTTATTGGCAACCTCAACAACTTTAACGTGATCTTCCTGCTCAACCAGGGCAAGCCGCAGTCGATGAACCTGTCGAAAAACGCAGGCGCCACCGACCTTCTGATCACCTGGCTGTACAAGATGACGATCAACGAATCGAACTACAAGATCGCCGCCGTCATCGGCATCATGGTGTTCCTGGTCACGGCGATCATCGCACTGGTCGTTTACAACGTGCTGCCGTCCGTCAAAGATGAGGAGGGATTCCAGTAATGAAAAGAAAGAAAAGAGTCGGAAATACGATTTCCTATCTTGTGCTTATTTTGATCAGCATCATCTGGCTGTTCCCCTTTGTCGGCCTGGTGCTGCAGAGCTTCCGCGGTGAGAGCGGCGGCATGGTCGCCTATCTTGTGCCGCATGAATGGTCCTGGAAGAACTATGAGTTCCTGTTCAGCGGCCAGAGCAAATTCCTGCAGTGGTACGGAAACACGCTCATTATTGCTCTCTTCGTTGCCGTTCTTCAGACGATAGTGGTCATCTGCGTCAGCTACGCGCTTTCGCGTATGCGTTTCCGCGGCAGAAAAGCGCTGATGAACATCTGGCTGGTTCTGGGCATGTTCCCCGGCTTCCTCACGATGATCTGTCTGTACTTCCTGCTGAAGATGATGGGCCTGACAGAGGCGGGCGCAGTCCCCGGACTGATTTTGATCTCAGTGGCCAGTTCCGGCATGGGATACTATGTGTGTAAGGGCTATTTTGACACGATCCCGAAAGCGCTGGATGAAGCCTGTATCCTCGACGGCGCGACGCGGGCACAGATCCTGGTGAAGATGATCATCCCCATGTCGAAGCCGATCATCATCTACACAGCGCTGGTCGCTTTCATGGCGCCATGGTGCGATTACATCTTCGCGTCCTATGTGGCCTTTGGCTATGAAAAAGGCTATAACGTGGCCGTTGCCATGACCCGTTGGGTCTGGACCAACGACTATCAGGGCTACTTCACACGTTTCTGCGCGGGCGGCATCCTCATTGCCATCCCGGTCACGATCCTGTTTATGTGCCTGCAGAAGTACTATGTGGAAGGTGTCACCGGCGGCGCGGTCAAAGGATAAGCAAAACAGAAAACAGAAAAGAAAACAGGTCTCCCTTGACGGGAGGCCTGTTTTGCGTTATAAAGATGCGGTATTCAAAATGAAACCGGGAAGAAGGCGCGACAGCGTGAAAAAAGAACACATCGGCATGCTGGAAATGGTCCTCTGCGCTGTGCTGTGGAGCATCGCAGGGATCTTCATGAAGCTGCTGCCCTGGCACGGATTCGCGGTGGCGGGCATCCGCAGCCTGATCGCGGGGTGCACCTTCCTGGTCTACATGGCCGTGAAAAAGATCCCGTTCACCATCGACCGCCGCATCCTGCTGGCCGGCGTGCTTGCCGGCTGCACCTACATCTGCTTTGCCACGGCCAACAAGCTCACCACGGCGGCCAACGCCATCGTGCTTCAGTTCACGTCGCCGATCTTTATCCTGATCTATTCCGCTCTGCTGTTTCATCAGAAGACACGAAAAGGCGACCTGATCACCGTGTTTGTCGTGCTGGCAGGCATCGCGCTTTTCTTCTTCGATCAGCTGACGCCGTCCGGCATCCTCGGCAATCTGGTCGCCATTCTGGCGGGCATGTTCATGGCAGGGATGTATGTGGCGGTCGGAACGCTGGATCAGAACGCGCGGTTCAGTGCCATCACAATCGGGCAGTTTTTCGCCTTTCTGGTCGGGCTGCCGGTAGTGCTTCTGACAAAACCGGTGTTCAGCACGACGGCAGTGTTTGCCATTCTGGTGCTGGGCGTCTTCCAGCTCGGCATCTCCTACATCCTCTATGTGAAGGCGACAGAGACATGCCCCGCGCTCGCATGCTGTTTGCTCGGGGCGGTGGAGCCGCTCCTGAATCCTCTGTGGGTACTGATTTTCGACGGGGAGCGTCCCGGTGTCTACGCCCTGTGTGGCGGACTGCTCGTAATCACCGCAGTGACCGCCTGGTGCATCTGGGACGGGAAAACATCCGGGAAAGAGATCAGCCCTTCTTCAGAGGAAGCCACCACGTAAAACCGAAGGCAAGGCACTGCGCCAGGCCTTCCGCAGCGGAAAGTCCGTTCTCCTGCGCTGTTTTTCTGCCGATCACCATATACTCTGTGGCGTGCATGAGAAACAGGAGCAGCAGGTGAATGGGCTTTTTCTTTGCCGCAAGCACGGCATACCACGCATAAAGGGCCACACAGATGGGCTTGCCGTACTTCTTTGTCAGTTCCAGAAACATAGGATCGTCTCCTTTATTTTTTCCCGCGCCGGGCGAGACGCCGGACCAGTCCGGCCACAGCACGTTCCGCCCGGGTCTCCAGGCGGCTTCCGGCATCATACAGTTTGCGGAGCAGTGTTATTTTCTTCATGGAAGAACCCCTTCAGCCATCAATGGTCGTGGCTGTAATATGTGTCCATGGTGTGCTGGCCGGCAGCATTTTTCAGATTGGTCATCTCTTCAAACACAACGTTGCCGTCCTTGTCGATCACCCTGCGCCAGGTGTAGGTACGATAGCCGTAGCCGATGTCGTCGGAGAAATTGTAAGTATCGTGCCACAGCTTGATCGTGTAGCCCTCGCGGTTGGGATCCGCCGGTTCAATGACGCGGTCATAAGTATTCTGCCAATACCAGCTGTTATCGAACTCAATGGGCATATAGTCGTCGTCTTCCAGATGCCCCCAGATCTCGAACGTGATAGAGCTCTCCTCGTTGTTGGTGTAGCCGACAATTTTGATCGGATAGTTGCGGCTGTTCTTGAACTTGAAGTCGATGGCGCGGCCGCCGTCCGTCGGGATCGTTACGGTGGCATCGGTGCCCAGCTGCATGTAGTTCACGGCAAAATAGTGGTTCTCACGTTCCACCGTCTCCAGGAACGCAAAGAGCGTTGCTGCGTAAAGCGTGCTGGAGACCTGGCAGGCGCCGCCGCCGATCTCATCCTTCACGTCGCCGTTCACATAGGCAGGCGCATACTGGAAGCCGGCTTCCTCCGTCCGTTCCCCGACGGTCTCGTTGTACGAGAACACATCGCCCGGATAGAGGATGGTGCCGTCGATCTTGGAGGTCGCGAGGCGCAGGTTGGAGCGGCGCGCTTCGCCGGAGTTGGGATATGTGGTGGTGCAGGCACCGAGCAGATCTCCGAAGAGCGCATCGCGCAGGCCCTGTCCGGTGACCTCCGGACGTGTGATCACCAGGGGAACGACGATCTCCGCGGCAGGATCAGCCGCTTCCCATGTCTTCAGCGCTTCGTCGGAATCAAAATCGCAGCCGACGATCTCGTCGACGACCTGGAAGCTGCCGTCGTCCAGCATATAGGCGTCGGCTGGTTCCACCTTCAATTCACTGCGCAGAGCCTGGAAATCCGGGGGCGTAAGTTCTTTGGAAAGCTCGGTGTAGCTGACGGAAGGCTGACCTGCCCGCAGGGCATCGACGATGGTGTCGATAAACGCTTCGCGGTCGATGGCGATCTGGCCGGCGCCTTTCCGCAGCGTGATCTCCTCCGCTTCCATGTCGACGTTGTACTCCGTGTCGCCCACATCGGCAAGGACTTCTTCGATCGCGGTATCCACCAGGCTGCCGAGATAGGCGCGGTCAGCAGTACGGCCTTCGCTGCGAATGTTCTCCGGTGCGCGGAGGCAGCGGATGTAGCTGACGCAGTTATCAAGCAGATTTCCTTCGCGGCCGAAGGCGTAGGCGGCATCAGCCATCTCTTCCGCCTGCGCGAACAGGCCGGAAGCCAGCCGGTCGACGTCAAAGGAAACGCCGTCGACAGTCGTGACCGTGAGAGGAACTTTCAGCCGCTCATCCCAGCCGTAGTCGTTCAGTGTACGGATAGTTTCCTCCCGGGTCAGCTTGCCGACCGGGATGCCGTCCACGTTGATGTTGGGATAATTGGTGTTGCTGTTGTGGATGCGCAGCGCGGCATAGAAACCGCCGCCGGCCGCCAGAACAAGAACGATCAGAAGAACCAGTATAAAAGTAAGGAACTTTTTCATATGCATTTGCCTTTCCGGGAAAAGTCTTTTGTTATCATACCATTTTTCCGGATATACATCAAGACAAACATAAAAAACAGCCATCGGTGCAGAAATGCATCAACAGCTGTTTTTTCTATTCTTCCGGTTCTGCCTTTTCTTCAAATCTGCCGTACAGAACGGTGAGTTTGCGGATATGATGGGCAAGCTGTGGAGTCAGTTGTCCAGGGAGGACACGCCACCGCCAGTTGCCGTCGAGTGTGCCTGGCGTGTTGATGCGGCTTTCCGTGCCGAGCTCCAAATAATCCGGGAGCTGGGCGATGAACAGATCGGCAACGCTGCTCATACCGCCGCGGATGACGCCCCATACAAAGCCTTCCTCTTCATTTAGTCCGAGGTACTGTTTTGCCATTTGGATATCTTCCGGTTTTGCCTCGTCCTTCCACGCCATCAGCGGTGCATTGTCATGTGTGCCGGTGTAACAGACACAATGCGTAGGATAGCTGTGCGGGAGATAGGAACTGGTGTCACGGGTGTCGAAAGCAAATTCCAAAACTTTCATTCCGGGAAGCCACGAATCTCGTAGCAACTGCTGTACAGCGGGGGAGGGATAGCCAAGATCCTCGGCGATGAAGCGGACATCACGGAACCAACCGGTGATTCGGCCGACAAGATCCATGCCGGGACCCTTGACCCAACGACCGATTTTGGCGTCTTTGGCGCCGAAAGGGACAGCCCAGTAGCTCTCAAACCCGCGGAAGTGATCGATACGGATCGTATCGTACAGCTTCGCTGCGCCGCCCACGCGCCGGATCCACCAGCCATAGCCGTCTTCGCGCATACGGCCGTAATCGTAGAGCGGATTGCCCCAGAGCTGCCCGTTTTCATTGAAGTAATCGGGCGGAACGCCGGACACCTCAACGGGAAGGTTTTTCTCATCCAGTTGGAACCACTCTGGCGACGCCCACACGTCCGCCGAATCCAGAGCAATGTAGATAGGCAGGTCACCGATGATTCGCACGCCTTTCTCATGTGCATAGGCGCGCAGCGCGTCCCACTGCCGGAAAAACAGAAACTGGATATACGTGAAAAGACGAATGTCGTCCTGCAGAAGCGTGCAATATTCCGCGAGAGCTTCCGGATCGCGAAGACGGATCTTTTCATCCGGCCAGTCCAGCCAGGAGACCATGCCGAAATGACGCTTCACCGCCATAAACAGGGCATAGTCTTCCAGCCAGCCTTTATTTTCTTCGGCAAAAACAGCGACGGCATCCGCATCCCGTTCCCAGCCTCGTTCGGCCGCTTTCTGGAGAAGGATGTAACGGTTTTCGTATAACAGACCGTAGTCGATTCGGGCCGGATTACTGCCCCAGGAAAAAGCCGTGATTTCTTCCGGCAGCAGGAGCCCGTCTTCCACCAGAAGATCGAGATCCACAAAATAGGGATTGCCGGCAAAGGTAGATGGGCTCTGATAAGGGGAGTCGCCGTAGCTGAGGGGACCGACGGGCAGGATCTGCCACCAGGACTGGCCGGCTTCGTGCAGAAAATCCACGAAATCGAAAGCCGCCTGCCCCAGTGTACCGATCCCGTACGGAGAAGACAGAGAGGCGATCGGCATTAAAATGCCGCTGCTTCTGCTCATAGGCTTATCCTTTCACTGCACCAGCGGCAACACCTTTAATGATGTACTTCTGGCAGGACAGATAGAAGATGATGACGGGGATAATGCTGAGGAGGATCAGGGCCATGGTTGCTCCTAGATCCACGGTGCCGTAACTGCCCTTCAGATACTGGATGTGGATGGGGATGGTGCGGTACTCGTTGATATCCAGCACCAGGTAGGGGAGCAGGTAGTCGTTCCAGACCCACATGATCTCAAGGATGCCGACAGAAATCATGGTTGGGCGCAGCATCGGGAAAACGACCTGGAAATACGTTTTTAGGGGACCGCAGCCGTCAATGGCGGCGGCTTCTTCGATCTCAATGGGGATCGACTTAACGAAGCCGACGAACATAAAGATCGCAAGTCCCGCGCCGAAGCCGAGATACACGATTGGGATCGTCCAGGGAGTGTTCAGATGAAGGCTGTCCGCAGTCTTGGAGAGGGTGAACATGACCATCTGGAATGGAACGACCATCGAGAACACGCACAGATAGTAAACAGCCTTGCAGAAAGTGGAGTCCACGCGGGCGATATACCAGGCTGCCATCGACGTGAAGAGCAGGATCAGGAACGTGGAAGCCAGCGTGATGAACACACTGTAGGCAACCGACTTGTAGAACGGATAATTACCGAACGTCATGCCCTTGATGAAGTTGCTGAAGCCTGCCCAGCTCTGTTCATTCGGAAGCGCGAAGGTTTCCGTCTTGACAAAGGAATTGAGCTTAAAGGAATTGATGAGAACGGAGAGAACGGGCAGTACATAGATAATGCAGATGACGGCGAGGATGATACTCAGGATCGTCTTTTTCCTGTTCTCGGAAGAAATGGTTTCCTGTTTCATATTACTGCTGCACCTCCCTCTTACGGGTATATGCAAGCTGGAGCAGACCGAGCGCGGCTACGAGAATGAAGAACAGAACGGCTTTCGCCTGTGCGATGCCGGGGGACGCGGAGTTGGAACCGTAGAATGTGTTGTATATGTTCAGGGCCAGCATTTCCGTTGTGCGGATCGAAGAGCCGTTCGGCTGGATCACAAACGGCTGGCCTGCCGTGAGGGCCAGGTTCTGGTCGAAGAGCTTGAAGCCGTTCGTCAGGGAGAGGAACGTGCAGATGGTGATGGACGGCATCACGTTCGGGATCGTCACCTTAAACAGCGTCTGCGTTTTTGTAGCGCCGTCGATTTTGGCGGCTTCCAGCATGTCTCCGGGAACAGCCTGCAGACCGGCGATGTAAATGATCATCATGTATCCGACCTGCTGCCAGCACATCAGAATGATCAGGCCCCAGAAGCCGTAGCGTGTTTCCATCAGAATGGAAGTGCCGTAGCGGGAAAGGATGCCGTCGAAAATCATGGACCAGATATAGCCCAGAACGATACCGCCAATCAGGTTCGGCATGAAGAATACGGTGCGATAAAGATTGCTGCCCTTGATGCCCTGCGTCAACAGATAGGCAACAAGGAAAGCCAGAACATTGATGATCACCAGACTGGTGATAGCGAAAAGCGCAGTATACCAGAACGCATGAACAAAACTCTGGTCCTTGAGTGCGGTGATGTAGTTGCCGAGACCGATAAATTTTGCGTCACGGATCAGCCGGAACTTGCAGAAGGACAGATAGATGCCCTGCAGGAACGGCCAGACAAAGCCGATGGCAAATGCCGCGACGACAGGCCCCAGAAACAGCCATGCCCAGCGGCGGATCGGACCGCGCAGGGTAGAGCCGGCAAAGGGTCTTTTTCTTCTTAACAAAGCGGATCATCTCCTCGTTGTATAGATTACGGTGGGATGAGCGGGAAGCCCATTCCACCGTAAAGTTCTGCTTGGCAAAGCAGAGATTATACGTGTTTCAGATCAGCCGTTGGCCTGCTGATACTGATAAGCCCAGCCGTCGATGAACGCGGCAACGACAGTCGCCCAGTTAGCGTCGGACGGATCGGCATTGTACTGGTTCAGTGCGGAAACAGCAGTGGCACGATAGTCGTCAACATTGGGCTGATAGTTGGTGGCCCAGTCCATGACATAGCATCCATTGTTGGAATACTCATTCGCAGCGGCAAGGAAGCCGTTGGTGGACTCAGCAGCATTCTTGTAAGGCATAACGCCGAAGGAGTCGACAAGCAGACGGGAAGCGTCAGGATCGGTGACGCACCACACCAGGAAGTCCATGGTAGCCTGCTGATCAGCCTCAGAAGCCTTTGCATTGATGGCCCAGCAGTTCTCAGTGCCGCAGTTCAGACCGGCTTTCTCTTCACCGGCAACACCGCAGTAGTAGGGAATCATCGTGGCGTTGGGAACAGTCTCGGAAACAGCACTGAACTCCCAGGAGCCGTTCACAAAGAAGGCAGCCTGAGCGGTCTTGAACTCGTTCTCAGCGTCGTGACCGCCGGTGGCAAGCGAGGAGCGCTCGACAAGGCTGTTGTTGACAGCGAGGTCATAGAGATTCCTGAAGTTGTCCATGAACTCGCCGGTGAGGGTGGCGGGGCACTCAGTCCAGACGGTGCCGGCAGCGCGCTCTTCATAAACGTACTCGAGGTTGATCATATGACCGGTGAAGCGCCAGGAGGAACTGGAATCCATATCGCAGGAAGTGAACGCATCGAAGCCGAGCTCGCCGGCACGGGCGTGGATGTCTTCCGCGACCTTCTTCAAGCCGTCGAAGTTGTTAATGTCGGCCATGGTGTAGCCGGCAGCCTCAATGAGGTCGGGGTTCACAATGATACCATAGCACTCATAGCAGTAGCCAATGGAGACCAGCTTGCCGTCTTCGGCATACAGGTTGTAGGCATCGGTGTTGAGCTCGTTGGCAATGGGAGTGCCGGTGAGGTCGAGAGCGTAGTCAGCCCAGTCTTTCACGCCGGCCTGGTTGCCGATGATGAACAGGGTGGGGGCGGAGGACTTATCCATCTCAGAATTCAGGGTCTGGCTGTAGGTGCCGGAAGCCGCGGTAACGACCTTGACGGGAACACCGGTCTTCTCGGTGTACATGCCGGCAACCTTCTGCAGAACTTCGTCAGATTCGGGTTTGAAGTTCAGCCAGTAAACGGAACCGGCTGCAGCGGCTTCGGCGGGGGCAGCAGCCTCAGCGGGAGCGGCAGCAGGGGCAGCGCTGCTGGATTCGCTTTTTCCGCAGGCGGCGAGAGCGCCGACCAGCATCACAACGACCATAAGCAGTGCAAGGGTCTTCAGAGCTTTCTTCATTTCATTTTCTCCTTTTTTCTTGATTTGGCACCGGATGCTTCCGGATGCCGGTTTTTATCTCCACACCTTCGGCGGTGTAAAGCACAGGATCAGCCAAGGCTGCAGCCCTGGCGAAGAACGGTCTCCAAGCGGATATCCTGACCTTCCCGGCGGCCTTCAATCATATCGATCAGGATACGGACAGTCTCCGTTCCCATGGTGTCCGCCGGCTGGACTAGGGTGCTGAGTGTCGGGATGGTGTACTGCGACATCTCGATCCCGTCGATGGAGATCAGGGCACAATCCTCGGGGATGCGCCGGCCACTCTCCTGCAGCGCCTTGATGGCCGCGATACCGAATGAATCCGCAATGGTAAAAAGCGCGGTAAAGTCAGGGTTGCGCTGAAGCAGCCGCTTCGTTCCGGTATAGGCGGCTTCCATGCTGTACTCTCCGATCTCTTCACAGAGTGTGGGATCCGGTTCGATCCCGGCGTTTCGAAGAGCAGCACAGTAACCCCGGTAGCGGAGCTGGCTGATGGAGCGGTCGTTCCTTGAGGTGAGCAGAACCGCAAGCTTCCGATGTCCGCGCTCTATCAGAAGGTCGACGGCCCGCCGCGCTTCCTGTTCATCATTGATGGAAACAGAGGCATAACGGCCGCTATCGAGGCTGCCGAAGCTGTTGGTGAACGAGCAGCAGACAAAAGGAACGTCAAGAGAAGCAGCTTCCTCGGGTGTGTAGTCAAACCGACCGCCCAGCAGGATCACCCCGCGCAGCCGCTTGGAACGGATGAGCGTGGCCGCAGCCGTCAGCTCATCGTCGGCGGTAATAATCTGATGAAGGACCATCGTATATCCGCTCCGGCTGATCTCCTGCTCTATGGAAAGCAGAACCGGCGAAAAGAACGGATTGGAAACGCCGCGGGCAATCACACCGATCACATCCGCCTGCGGGCGGACCAGATCCCGCGCGCTGCTGTTAGGCACATAATGAAGCTCCTGCACGGAAGCCAGGACTTTTTCCCGTACCGCTTTGCTGACGTCCGGGTGTTCGTTGAGAACGCGGGAGACGGTGCTGACGGAAACACCGCTATGTTCGGCAACGTCTTTTATTGTCATAAGGCATCCTCCCTTCCGAGCAGTCTGCCTTGCTGCAAAAGATAACGCTGGAAACGATACCGGGAACGGTCCCGGAAACGTTTCCAGAAACATTTATAGTTGTTTTGAGATCACCTGTCAAGGAAGCGAAAGCAAATTCGTAGACACGCACAAATTCGAGCAGGGTCTTTTGTGCACAATATCCAAGAATCGTGAGAGGGAAGCCGGGGAAAACACTTGTCAGAGCCGGGTTTCTATGCTACACTCCTCTGAGAAAACAAAGGGGGTCTGACGCGTGGCAAAGGATACGAAAACCGAACTCAGAAACCTGATCATATATTCCGTATATGTAAGAAATCACACCGAAGAGGGGACGTTCCGTGCCCTGATCCCGGATCTGGAGCGGATCCGCGCACTGGGGACCGATGTTGTGTGGCTGATGCCGATCCATCCCATTGGAGAAAAGTGCCGCAAAGGCACGCTGGGCAGCCCCTACGCCAACCGGGATTACCGGGCGATCAACCCGGAATTCGGGACGATGGATGACTTCCGGGCGCTGGCCGACGCGGTGCACAGGACCGGCATGAAGCTGATGATCGACGTGGTGTACAATCACACGGCGCCGGACTCCGTGCTTTGGAACGAGCATCCGGAGTGGTTCTATCACCGCCCGGACGGAACACCCGGCAACCATATCGGCGAATGGTCGGATATCATCGACCTGGATTACACGAATCCCGGTCTCTGGGACTACCAGATCGAAACGCTCAAGATGTGGGCGGAGATCGTGGACGGCTTCCGCTGCGATGTGGCTCCGTTTGTTCCGGTGCCGTTCTGGCTGCGCGCCCGGGAGGAGATCAAAGCGATCAAGCCCGATTTTATCTGGCTGGGCGAGAGCATCCATCTGTCGTTCGGGAATCTGTGCCGCCGCAGAGGCCTGTACGCCGCACGCGACACCGAGCTCTTCGAAGCGTTCGACATGGAATATGAGTACGACATCCGCGAAGTGTTCGACAGGTTGGTCGATGGGAAGGCGACGGTGAGCAACTACACCGACATGCTGGACATGCAGGAGGCGCTATACCCGGAGAACTACATCAAGATGCGCTGTCTGGAGAACCACGACCGACCGCGCATCGCGTCGCAGGTGCCGGACGAGAAAGCGCTGGAAAACTACACAGCCATGCTGTTCTTCCTGAAAGGCAGCACGCTGCTTTACGGCGGACAGGAAGTGATGCAGGCGCATCTGCCTGCCCTGTTCGACAAAGACCCAATCGACTGGAACACCGGGCACGACCTCACCCCGTACCTGCGGAAGCTGGTGGAAGTGAAGAAGACTGTCCTGCACGCGGACGACGGCTTTACCGCGGCAGCGGACGATGAGCATGCCATCGCCATCATGGAGCGCGAGTACAAGGGTGTGCGGAAGATCGGCGTGTTCTCGTTGCGGGCGGAAGAAGCCGATGTGGCGGTGGACCTCCCCGACGGCGTCTACGAGAACGTCATCGACGGCTCTTCCGTTTCTGTCACGAACGGCATGCTGCGGTGTGAGGGAAAGCCGATCATCCTGCGTACGGAAGAAGAGGGGAGACCGCTATGATCACACGGATCCGGGAAGGTGTTTACCTTGTAAACGGGCGTACAGTGGTCCCGGAGAGCGAGAAGGAGAAGCTTTCCGCAGCCTTCGGCGACACTGTGACAAAGGAAGAAGCGCAAAAGGGCACGATCGCCTGGAGCATCCTGCAGGCGCACAACACCTCCGGCGACACGGAGAAGCTCCGCCTGAAGTTCGACTCCATGACCAGTCACGACATCACCTATGTCGGCATCATCCAGACGGCGCGCGCTTCCGGAATGACGGAATTCCCGCTGCCCTACGTGCTTACCAACTGCCACAACTCGCTCTGCGCAGTCGGCGGAACGATCAATGAGGACGACCACAAGTTCGCCCTCTCGGCGGCGCATAAATACGGCGGGATCTACGTCCCGGCAAACCTGGCCAATATCCACAGTTACAACCGCGAGATGATGGCAAAAGGCGGCGCCATGATCCTCGGCTCCGATTCCCACACCCGCTACGGCGCGCTGGGCACGATGGCTGTGGGCGAAGGCGGCGGGGAACTTGCCAAACAGCTCGTAGGCCGCACCTACGACTTTTCCCGCCCGCCGGTCGTGCTGGTGTATCTCACAGGAAAACCGCGGCCGGGCGTCGGCCCGCACGACGTGGCGCTTTCGCTCTGCGGCGCGGTCTACAAAAACGGATTTGTGAAAAATAAGGTGATGGAGTTCGTCGGGCCCGGCGTTGCGGCGCTTCCGATCGAATACCGCAATGCCGTCGACGTGATGACCACCGAGACCACCTGCTGGTCGTCGATCTGGGAGACGGATGAGGAGACGCAGCGGTACTATGCCATCCACGGCCGTCCGGACGACTATCGGAAGCTGGCGCCGAAAGACGTGGCATATTACGACGGCTGTATCGAAGTCGACCTCAGCACCGTCGAGGCGTCGATCGCCATGCCGATGCATCCCTCCAACGTCTACACCATTCATGAGCTGCAGGAGAACGCGGAAGACATCCTGCATCAGGTGCAGGAGGAAGCGAACCGGCAGATCCGCGGCGCAAAGATGGACCTTATGAGCAAGCTGCGGGGCGGCAGCATCTGGGTGGATCAGGGCGAGATCGCAGGCTGTTCCGGCGGCACCTACGACAACATCCTCGCAGCGGCGGATATCCTGCGCGGCGGCAGCTGCGGCAACGGCGCGTTCAGTCTGAGCGTCTATCCGGGCAGCATGCCTGCCATGGCGGCGCTCGTGAAGAACAGAGCTGCGTCCGACCTGCTCTCCGCCGGCGTCCTGCTGCGCGAGTGCTTCTGTGGGCCGTGCTTCGGCGCGGGCGACTGCCCGGCAAACGGCGAATTCAGCATCCGCCACACCACCCGGAACTTCCCGAACCGGGAAGGCTCCAAGCCGGATGAAGGCCAGATGAGCGCCGTAGCGCTGATGGACGCGCGTTCCATCGCGGCGACGGCTTTGAACGGAGGCCGCCTCACTGCGGCGACCGATCTGGATGTGGCATACAGCGACACAGCTTATGTTCCTGAGATCGGCATCTATGAAAAGCGCGTGTATCGGGGATGGGGCAGACCGGAACCGGACCATCCGCTGCGCTTCGGCCCGAACATCAAGGACTGGCCGGAGATGCCGGAACTCACGCAGGATCTTCTGCTGAAGGTCTGTTCGTATATCACCGACCCTGTCACCACGACGGACGAGCTGATCCCGTCCGGCGAGACGTCGGCCTATCGTTCCAACCCCGAACGGCTCAGTGAATTTGCGCTGCACCGCCGGGATCCGGAATACGTCGGCCGCAGCAAGGCGGTGCGTCAGGCCGAGCGCGACCGCGCGGCAGGGAACGAACTGCCGGAAGAAGCGCTGCGGGTGTACACAGCACTGCGGGAGGCCGGTGTTGTCTGCGACCCAGAACACACCGAGTTCGGATCCACGATCTTTGCCAATATGCCCGGCGACGGCTCCGCGCGTGAGCAGGCGGCCAGCTGCCAGCGCGTGATGGGCGCGGCGGCGAACCTTGCCCGCCAGTATGCTACCAAGCGCTACCGCTCCAACTGCATCAACTGGGGCATGACGCCGTTCCTGACGCAGACACCGGAAGCCTTTGCACTTGGCGATTACCTGTTCATTCCCGACATCCGGAACGCCGTTCTGGAGAACAGGGAAGAGATACCGGCGTATGTGGTCCGTCCGGATGGCAGCGTCACAGCCATCACGTTATCCACCGGCCCGCTCACGGAGACGGAACGGCAGATCCTCGCCGACGGCTGCCTGATCAACTACTATCGGAACAGCAAAGAAGAATAGAGCAGAAAAAAGCAAAAACGCTCGGGATATTTCCTGAGCGTTTTTTGTTGGGAGAAAACCCGGTCTATACCTGGGCGATCATAGATCCAGATCTGAAGCAGAAGGATAGCCGTAGGCGCTCTCGGCGTTTGCGACCGCGCGGAGGATAGCCTCGCTGACGACCTCGGCGGCCAGGATCCCGACAAGATCCTGATCGGCAGCAACCTCGCCCACCGAGACGGCGTAAATGCTGTCGCCGTCGGCGGAAGTGTGCACTGGACGGATCGACCGGGCGTAGCCGTCATGCGCCATGCCGGCGATCTTGCAGAGCTGTGTTTTGTTAAAGGCTGCGTTCGTGACCACAACCGCGAGCGTGGTGTTGCCGGTGAACTTGTTTTCCACCACCTGCACCGAGTGTTTCATCACGTCCGCCGTGCAGCGCAGGGCCTTTTTATCTTCTGTGAGCAGGCCCGCAACCTGTTTTCCGGTCTTCCAGTCGAACACATCGCCCAGCGCGTTGAGCGCAACGACCGCGCCGACCTGCAGCTCCCCGAGCTCGACGGCGTAGCTGCCGATACCGGTCTTCATACAGGTCTCCATGCCGCCGATCTTGCCCACAGTGGCTCCGCAGCCGGCGCCATAATTGCCGTCCCTGTAATTCGGCTCCTCAAAAGCGCGCCGTGCGGCTTCATACCCCATGGCGGCGTCCGGACGGACCGAAGCGTCAGCCACGGACAGATCGTAGAGATCTGCCTGCGCCACCAATGGCACCAGAGCGAAGCCCGTATCGTAGCCATAGCCGTGCTCCTCCAGATACTGCATTACGCCGTTGGCGGTGCCCAGTCCGTAGGCGCTGCCGCCGGACAGCACGATCGCATGGATGACCTGCGCAGCCATCAGCGGATTTAACAGCTGGCTCTCACGCGAAGCGGGACCGCCGCCGCGCACATCCAGGCCGGCGCGCATGCCTTCTTCACAGATGAAAACGGTGCAGCCGGTGCCCGCTTCGGCGTTTTCCGTCTGCCCGATGCGGATGGGTCTGATATCGGTGATCCTGATCTCTTTCATACGTCTTTCTCTGCATCGGCCCGTGGCTCGCAGAACCCTCCTGTCCGCGTTTTTGTTTTCTGCTTTTCATTATATCATAGCGGTCCGGCCTTGGCCAGACCGCGGAAATGAAAAGTCCGAGGGCGATACGTTACAATACATTTTCCTTGTGCTTTTGGGGGTTCTATTGTATAATACCCCCGGTTTGACAACTGAATATGTTGAAACCCGAAACTCATGACTTCGGCGTTTTCGGACGCCGCACATTGACCCCGGCTGCGGGGCAATGATGAAAGGAGCAAAAAACATGAAGAAAAGGATTTTGGCACTCTCTCTTGTTCTGGTGATGATCGTTGTGCTCTTCACCGGCTGCGGAAAGAAGAATGCGGCAAAACCCGCAGACGCTGCGGCCGCACCGGAAGCCTCGGCTGCAGTACAGGAGACAGGGCGGGCCGCGAAGAATGAGATCAACATCGGCATCGCCCAGGATTTTGACAGTCTTGACCCCGATTATATGACGGCGGCAGGAACCAAGGAAATTTTATTTAACGTCTTCGAAGGGCTCGTGAAGCCCAATTCGGACGGTGAGATCGTTCCTGCAGTCGCTTCCGCGGTCGAAAAGTCGGACGACGGCCTCAGCTATGCGTTTACGCTGCGCGAGGGCGTGAAGTTCCACAACGGCGACCCGGTAGAGATGCAGGACGTTGTTTATTCCGTCGAACGCCGCTGGAAAGGTGACGACAGCGCTGCCCAGCTTGCCGCCCTTGGTGTCATCGACAGCCTGGACTATGACGACAGTGTCCTTACGATCAACCTCTCCGAACCCAGCAACGAATTCCTCGCGGCGGTCATGAACGCCTATATCCTGCCTGCCGATTACACCGCGCAGGAGACCACCCCTGTCGGCACCGGCCCGTTCAAATTTGTCTCCCGCGCTGTGCAGGACAGCCTTGTTCTGGAGCGGTTCACGGATTACTGGGGCACTCCGGCGAAGGTCGATAAAGTCACCTTCAAGATCCTGGAAGGCGCAGAGGGCCTCGTCCTCGGCCTTCAGAGCGGCGCACTGGATCTTGTCGCCCACCTTTCGAGCGACCAGACCATGCAGCTCAGCAAAAGCGAATTTTCAATCGCCGAGGGCAGTATGAACCTCGTGCAGGCGCTGTATCTGAACAATGCCGAAAAGCCGTTTGACGACGTCCGCGTCCGTCAGGCGCTGTGCTACGCTATTGACAAGCAGGCCGTGATCGACCTTGCGTTTGACGGCTACGGCATTCCGCTCGGCACTTCGATGTTTCCCTCCTTCAGCAAGTACTATGATGAGTCGCTCACCGACTACTACAGCCTCGACCTCGAGAAGGCCAAATCCCTTCTTGCGGAAGCAGGTTACCCCAATGGTTTCGATATGACCATCACCGTGCCGAGCAACTACACTCCGCACGTCAATACCGCTACGGTTCTGGTCGAGCTGCTGCGGGAGATCGGCGTCAACGCAACGGTCCAGCCTGTCGACTGGAGCACCTGGCTGGAGGAAGTCTACGGGAACCGCAAGTTCCAGAGCACCATCACCGGCCTGACCAGCGACAATATGACCGCCCGCAAGCTGCTGGAACGCTTCGGCAGCCAGGTCGGCAACAACTTCACCAATTACTCCGACGCAGATTACGACGCGATTCTTGCGCAGGCACTCAGTGCGACGGATGACGCGGAGCAGACCGAACTCTACCGCGAGCTGGAGCGCAACCTGACCAGGAATGCGGCCAACGTCTATCTGCAGGACATGGCTGATCTCGTCGCGGTACGCAATGGGCTGAAGGGCCTGACCTTCTATCCGATCTACGTTCTGGACGTCTCCCTGCTGTATTGGGACAAATGAACGACGGTCTTCATTACATCCTGAAACGGATCTGCCTACTGCTGATCACGATGCTGCTGGTGTCGTTTCTGACGTTTCTGGCTTTTGAGCTGGTTTCGGGTGATCCCGCCAGAACCATGCTCGGGGTCGAAGCGACTGCTCAGCAGCTCGCCGATCTCCGGCATCAGCTGGGCCTCGACCGGCCGTTTCTGATCCGCTATTTCAGCTGGCTCGGAGGCTTCTTTTCCGGGAACCTCGGCATTTCATACAGTTACAGGCAGCCGGTATGGAGCCTGATCTCCTCAAAGCTGGAGCTCACCTTATGGCTGAGCCTGATGAGCTTTGGTCTGATCGCCGTGATCTCCATCCCGCTCGGCATCTATTCCTATCGGTTTACCGGCGGGTTCTGGGACTGGCCGCGCACGGCGCTTAACCAGCTGTGCATGGCAGTTCCGCCCTTCTTTACCGGCATCCTGTTTTCCTGGGGCTTCGGCATCGTCCTCCGGCTGTTCACGCCGGGGGACTTTCCCGGCCTGCACAACGATTTCGCGGAATCACTGCGGCACCTCTTCTTCGGCGCCGTGTGCCTGAGTATCCCGCGTATCGCAATGACGGTGCGCATGCTCCGCGCTACGGTCATTTCGGAAATGAACAAAGCGTATGTCCGCACGGCCATCAGCCGCGGGAACGACCGCCGCTCCGTTCTGGTCCGCCATGTGCTCAAGAATTCCCTGGTGTCGGTCGTCACGTTCCTCGGCCAGACGCTTGCGGAACTCGTCGGAGCAGGAATCGTCGTTGAACAGGTGCTCGGCATCCCGGGGCTCGGCCGTTTTCTTGTGACGTCTATTTCGCACCGGGATTATCCGGTGGTGCAGGCCATCGTCGTGATCCTTGCGTTCTGGGTCGTGCTTGCAGGAACGATCGCCGACCTGATCAATCAGGCGATCGATCCGAGGCTTCGCGTTTCCCCAGGCGCGTCCGCCCGGCTGGGAGGTGGCGCAGCATGAAAAAGCGCATCAACGGATTTCTGCTTGCCGGCCTCATCATCACCGGCATCATGCTGATCGCCACCATCATCGGCATTTTCTGGACACCTTATGTTCCCACAGCAATGAAGTATGGCCGCTTCCAGGCCCCCTCGCTGGCCCATCTCTTCGGCACCGACAATTTCGGGCGCGATATCTTCAGCCGGGTCCTCAAGGGCACCGGCACCACGCTCGGCATCGCGTTTGCCACGGTGTCCATCGGAGCTATCGTCGGAACCCTGATCGGTGCCGTCACCGGCTACTTCGGCGGTTTTCTCGACGATGTGCTGATGCGTCTCAACGACGCACTGACCGCGTTCCCCAGCTTTCTGCTGGCGCTGCTGATCGTCAGCCTCGTGGGTCCCGGGAAAAAATACAGTGTGGTCCTTGCACTCGGGCTCGTATTTATCCCGAGCTTCGCTCGCGTGATGCGAACGGAGTTTGCCTCACTGAGGAATCAGAACTACGTCACCGGCGCACGGCTGATGGGTGCCGGAAGCGGACGGATCCTGTTCATCCATCTTCTGCCGAACACATTTCGTGTGCTGCTGCCGGCCTTCACCATCGGCTTCAACAACGCAGTCCTCGCGGAGGCGAGCATGAGCTTTCTCGGCATCGGCGTGACGCCGCCGGACGCTTCTCTCGGATATATGCTGTCGGAAGCCCAGAGCATGCTGGCGGCGGGGCCCTGGTACGCGCTCTTTACGGGCCTCACCATCGTGATGCTCGTCTTCGGCGTCGGCCTCATCGGAGAAGGCCTCCAGGCGCAGAGCAGGGAGGTGGACTGACATGCTGGAAATTCGCGACCTCCATGTAAAGTTCAACAACCGCGACAGGGAAGCGGTCGGCGGCATCTCCCTCACCATCAACGACGGCGAGATCGTCGGCCTCGTCGGTGAAAGCGGCAGCGGAAAGACCGTAACCGCCATGAGCATCGCCGGCCTCCTGCCCCGCAAACAGTGCACGTATTCCGGCGATATTCTCCTCGACGGAAAGGATCTGCTCCATGCAAAGCGTGCGGAACTGCGAAAACTCCACGGGAAAGAGATCGGCGTTGTTTTTCAGGAGCCCATGAGCGCCATGGATCCGCTGATGAAAGTGGGCGAACAGGTCAGTGAAGTGATCCGTATCCACACCGACCTTCCGAAGGACGACCAGAAGACACTGGCGCTCTATGTGCTGTCGGAGGTCGAGCTCCCGGACCCCGAAAAGGTCTATAACAGCTACCCCCACGAGCTCTCCGGCGGCATGCTGCAGAGGGCCATGATCGCCGCCGCGATCGTCATCGAGCCGAGCCTTCTTTTACTGGACGAACCGACTACGGCCCTGGACGTGACGATCCAGGCCCAGATCCTGGAGCTGCTGAAGAAGCTGAACCGCGAAAAGGGCATTTCCATGCTCTTCATCTCGCATAATCTCAATGTTGTGCGCAAGCTCTGCACACGTGTTGCGGTGATGCAGCGCGGCCTGCTGGTCGAAACGGGCGACACGGACGAAGTGTTCTACCATCCGCAGCATCCCTACACCCGCCGCCTGATCGAGGCGATCCCGACGCGGGAGAGGAGGATGACATGAGCGACGAAAAGAATCTGGTCCTCGAAGTTCGCCATGTGAGCGGCGGCTACCGCGAGGGCGGGCTCCTCTTCGGGAAGCAGAACTATCACGAAGTCCTCCATGACGTGGATTTCGTCGTCCGCCACGGTGAGATCCTGGGTCTCGTCGGCGAGAGCGGCACCGGCAAAACGACGCTCAGCCGCATGATCCTCGGGCTGCTGGAGCCGCAGCAGGGCGAGATCATCCATTACACCAAGCGCCCGCAGATCATCTTCCAGGACCCCTACAGCTCGCTGAATCCGGCTTATACTGCCGAATGGGCGGTAGAAGAACCTCTGCGCATCTTCGGCAAGTACGACACCGCGGAGCGCAAACGCCGCGTCCACGAGATGCTGGAACGTGTGGAACTGCCGAAGGAATGCTGGAATTCCAAACCCGATGAGCTCTCCGGCGGTCAGCGCCAGCGTGTCAGCATCGCCTCCGCCCTGATCCGCCGGCCGCGCTTTCTCATCGCCGACGAGCCGGTCAGCGCGCTCGATGTGACCATCCAGGCCCAGATCCTGAAGCTGCTGAAACAGCTCCGGGACGAGCTGGATCTGAGCTATCTTTTTATCTCCCACGACTTGAATGTGGTCTACCAGCTCTGCGACCGGGTGCTCGTCATGAAGCAGGGCACCATTGTGGAGCAGGGCACCGTAGAGGAAGTCTACGATCATCCGAAAGAGGAATATACCCGGCGGTTGCTGGAAGCCGCCCTGTGAGGAGAAGCGTATGACGATCCGATACATTGCCGACACGCATTTTGACAGCGAGAGCATCATCGCCTATGACAACCGCCCGTTCAACAGCGCTGAAGAGATGAATGAAGCGCTCATCGCGAACTGGAACCGCGTTGTTGCCCCGGGCGATCTCACCTGGATCCTCGGCGACTTCTGCACCGGAGATGCGGCCTGCTGGGAAAAGCACCTGTCCCGCCTGAACGGGAAAAAGGCTCTGATCGTCGGCAATCATGACGACCCCGAGGCTGTTGCGGCGATGCGGGACGCGTTTGAGGACGTTGCAGAGTACCGCGAGATCCTCGACGGCGAGCGGCACGTTGTGCTCTGCCACTACCCGATCCTCGCCTTTCACGACCATTACTTTGGCTGGTTTCATCTGTACGGGCATGTGCACAGCGCCTACGAGTGGAATGTGACGGAAAACGCCAAGAGGCTCCTCAAGCAGCTCTATGTCCGAGATGACGTCTGCCGGATGGCAAACATCGGTGCCATGCTGCCCTATATGGATTACACCCCGCGTACATTGGATGAGCTGCTGCCTCAGCTGTAAAAGACGAGCAAAACAGAGAGACCCGGAATTCCGTGAAGTCGGAATCCCGGGTCTTGCTATATCTTTATACTGCTGTGTATTATTCCAGATTGAGTCTGCGGTCGAGGATGACCTTAGTGCCGAAGAAGTAGGCGGCGCAGAGGACAAGCTGACTGAAGATCAGCGAAGCGCCGGTGATCAGCGCGCTGCGCAGACTGCCGTGGAAGCCGGAGCTGTCGATGTAGAACGAAAGATTCTCCAGGAACTTGAAGCCGTGGCTGCCGATGATGTTGGCGATCATCGAGAGGACAATGTTGATTCCGATGTAGGCGAGGATCGCATAAGCAACGCGGTGCTTCTTGGCGAGGTGGCCGATGGCGATGGCCAGGTAAATGTGCAGGGTCTGCGCGAGGCTGCCGGCCAGGATAAACAGAATCATTTCCACGACCAGTCCGCCGGTCCCTTTCGGCCATGAGATCTCGCGGATCCCCTGGGCAACACTTGCGAGGAACGAGGAGAAATTTGTCCAGTCGCCGACGGAGAAGAGGAGGAAAGCGCTGATCATCACAACGACGCCGCTGATGACCACAAGGATCAGCGATACCAGCGCCTTGGACGCGATGTGCTCCGCGGAGCTGACCGGGAGCGTAAAAGCGAGATAGCCTTCGTCGCCGAGCAGGCCTTTGTAAAAACGGTCGCAGATGAACACCAGGATCAGGATCGCCGTCGCGACGCCCAGAATGAAGAAAAGGATCAGCGGCAGAACGCCGAAGAGAAACGCGAGGAAACCTTCAAAACTGTTGTTGTTCAGCACATGATTGATGGTGAAACCGTTGAGGATCGCCAGGGCGCCTAAGCCCGCCCAGAGCATCCAGAATTTCCGCACACAGGAGCGGAGATCATACTTCATTAATTTACCGAGCATAGTTGCTGCCTCCTTACCAGTTTTCGGCGCGGAACATCTCGCGGAAGAGATCGTCCACACTCTTTCCGGTGCGCTCCCGGATGCTGTCGACCGACTCCTGAAGGACAACACGGCCCTTCTGCAGGAAAATCGCCTCGTCCAGCACCTGCTCCACATCGGAGATGAGGTGTGTGGAGATCAGGACCGAACCGGTCTCGTTGTAGTTCGTCAGGATCGTGTGCATGATAAAATCACGCGCGGCGGGGTCAACGCCGGCAATGGGTTCGTCCAGCAGATAGAGCTGCGCGCTGCGGCTCATCACCAGCATCAGCTGCATCTTCTCCTTGGTGCCCTTCGAAAGCGTCTTGATCGGGAGTGCAGGGTCCAGCTGCAGGGTCCGGCACATGTCTACGGCTTTCGCGCGGTCGAAATCCTCGTAAAAGTCGTCAAACAGATCGATCATGTCGCCCACCTTCATCCACTCGGGGAAGTAGCCGCGGTCGGGCAGATAGCTGATCAGCTTCTTCGTTGCGGGGCCGGGCTTTTTACCATCGATCAGGACGGTGCCGTAGGTCGGCTGCAGGAGCCCGTTTAGGATCTTGATCAGCGTCGTCTTGCCGGAGCCGTTCGGGCCGAGAAGGCCGATGATCTTGCCCGGCTCCAGGACCAGATCAACGTGGTCAAGCGCCAGGATCGGGCCGAAATTGCGGCTCAAAGCAGAGCATCTTACCAGTTCATTACTCATTGTTCGTTCCTTTCTCTCCGAGCAGCTTTACCGTCGCTTCACGGTCGAAGCCCAGAGCTTCCATTTCCTGAAAAAAGATTTCGATATGCGTCTCGGCAAGCTGTCGGCGCATTTCGTCCAGCACAAGCGGCTGGTCGGTGACAGTCCGTCCCTGCGTCCGGTTCGTTACCAGCAGACCGTCCGCTTCCAGCTGCGCCATCGCGCGCTGCATGGTGTTCGGGTTGACGCCAGCTTCCTGCGCCAGCTCACGGACAGCTGGGAACCTTGACCCGGGCGGGTAAACACCGGTCACGATCCGCTGCCGCAGCTGCTCTGTGAGCTGCTGCCAGATCGGCCGGGAACCCTGAAAAACAAAGTCCATGCGGAACCTCCTTTGTGTTATTGTATTAAGCGATTAATACAATAACACACGCCTGTGGATCTGTCAACACTATTTTGAAAAAAATTTTTTGATTTTTTTCCGGGAAAGAACAGCCCTGTATTTTTTATATAAATAAGGTATTTGCGCGTATCGGCGGCGCCGGGCAGTCGGCCTTCTTAAAGAATTCTTAATCATCCACACTCTTTTTTCTTAAAAAAGAATATGGTATCATCACGGACGAGGTGAGAGGAACAATGACGAAAATCCTGGTCTGCGACGACGACAGAGATATTGTCTCCGCGCTGAAGATCTATCTGGAGGCCGACGGTTATGCGGTTCTGACTGCGTATAACGGCAGGGAAGCGCTGGAGGCATTGGACAGCGATCCGGAGATCGCGCTTGTGCTGCTGGACATCATGATGCCGGAAATGGACGGCATCCAGACGATGACAAAGCTGCGGGAAGAGCGGAACGTGCCGGTCATCCTGCTCACGGCAAAAAGCGAGGATACCGACAAGGTCCTGGGCTTGAATGTCGGTGCTGATGACTATATCACCAAACCGTTCAACCCGGTGGAACTGCTGGCAAGGGTGCGTTCGCAGCTGCGGCGTTATCTGCGGCTCGGCGGTGCGCAGCCGCAGGCCGAAGTGCTGCTTCTGGGCGGCATCGCGCTGGACGATAAAAAGAAAGAAGTGACTGTGGACGGCGAGCCGGTGAACCTGACGCCGCGGGAATACGACATCCTGCGCCTGCTGATGCAGAATCCGGGCGAAGTCTTCCGGCCGGAAACGATCTATCGCCGTGTGTGGAAGGACGAACCCTACGGCGGAGAGAACACCGTGGCGGTGCACATCCGACATCTTCGCGAGAAGATCGAGATCGACCCCTCGGAACCGCGGTATATCAAGGCGGTCTGGGGGCAGGGATATAAAATGGAAGGAGGGAGCAGAAGATGAAAACGCTGAAAAGAAGCAGGGCCGCAAAACTGATAGCGCTCATCCTGATGTGCGTCATGGCGCTTGTGTTCACGGGCAGTGTCTACGGCATCGGAGAGCTGATGGACGCCGACGCCTACCGGTACAGCTTCGACCATATGGTGCGCAACAAAATGGAACAGATGGCATACAGCTATGCCAGGACTGCCGTTGAAGACTATCGCAACGGAGAAGACAGCGGGCTCGACCGTACCAACTTCCGGTATGAGATCTTCAACCCGGACGGGGAAAAGCTGGAAGGGACTTACGAAGGCGAAGATACACTGGCCACGGTTACAGAGAGGGTCGCCCCGAATTACAGTGTGGAACGCATAGAGGCGCCGCGGTCGTCACCGGTCGTCACTCCGACGCCGACCCCGGCTCTGCAGACGCCCGAACCGACTGCCGAACCGGATCCGGCAGAAGAAACAGCGCCGGCGGAGGAAGACGGGGAGGAGCCGGAAGTCACACCGACGCCGAGGCCGGCAGTCACCCCGACACCGACCTCAGGTGTCATGCCGACCATGGGCCCGTCGCTCATTCCTTCGGACACGTACACGACGGAAACGTATAGGGTGTGGGATTACAGGACCGGAGAAAAGTTCTTTGCGTCCGAACAAGAACTGGACGCCTGGATCAAAGAAAACTCATTAACGGTAAAGGGCTATGTGCTGAAAGACATGACCCAGGAGGACGCGTTCAGCCTGCGCCTGCAGGAGATCACACGTCTGTACGGCCTGCGGATCCCGCTGCTGGTGACAGCGGCTGTGAGCCTTGTGATCGGCCTGCTGCTGTTTATATTTCTGATTGCGGCGGCGGGATATCGCAAAGGCTTGGAAGGAGCCGCAGAGACCTGGGTGGAACACATCCCGTATGACGTGTTTGCGGTAGTCTGCATCGCTGTTTTCTGCCTGGCGATGGCGCTCGCCGCCTGGATGTTCCTGGACCAGATGGACCAGCTGCCGGGGGTGCTGGGCTGTGGCGTGGGCGTTCTCGGCATGCTGCTGACGCTGACGCTGTTCAGCATGTCGACGGCCGTACGGATCCGCTGCGGCACTATGCGCGGAAGCAGCCTGATCGGGAGATTCTTCCGCGGGCTCTGCAGAAAAGGGAGAGGCCTCTCGCGGGCGTTCCGCACCGTGCCGCTGCTGCGGCGCTGGGCGGCGGTCATCGCCGCAGTTCTGCTGGTGGAATTCTTCCTCGCCGCGAACGTACCGGGCACCTTCATGTGGCTGATCAACGCCATCGTGCTGACGCCGGCCATACTCTGGATGCTCTGGGGCCTGCAGCGGGTGCGGAAAGGCACGCAGGAACTGGCTGCCGGCAACCTGAACTATACGGTCGATACCGGGCACCTTCCGCCGGAACTGAAGGAGCAGGCGGAGGACCTCAACCGGATCCGTGAGGGGATGAACACAGCCGTGGAAGAGCGCCTCAAGAGCGAGCGCTTCCGCACCGAGCTCATCACGAACGTTTCGCACGATATCAAGACTCCGCTGACGTCCATTATCAATTATGTGGATCTGATGGAGAAGGAAGAGCCTGAGAGCGAGACGATGCGGGAGTATCTGGAGGTGCTGTCCCGCCAGTCATTAAAGCTCAAGAAGCTGATCGAGGACCTCATCGAAGCGTCCAAAGCGGCGGCAGGCAGCCTCCCGGTCGACGCGCAGCGCTGCGAACTGCAGGTACTGGTGGACCAGATGGCAGGGGAGTACGCCGAGAGGCTCAAGGCGGCCGACCTGAAGCTGATCGTCTCGCAGGCGAAGGAACCGCTGTGCATCCTGGCTGACGGGCGGCACATGTGGCGCATCTTCGACAATCTGCTCGGAAACATCTGCAAATACGCCATGCCGGGAACGCGCGTGTATCTGACAACCGAAAAGCAGGGAGCGGACGCGTGGGTCCACCTCCGCAACATCTCCCGCGAACCGCTGACGATGTCCGCCGAAGAGCTGACCGAACGCTTTGCCCGCGGCGACAGCGCCCGCACCACGGAAGGCAGCGGCCTGGGACTCTCGATTGCCGACAGCCTCACCAAGCTGCAGGGCGGCGAGATGATCCTCGCGCCGGACGGCGACCTGTTCAAAGTGAGCCTGCGGTTCCCGCTGATCCCCGCAGAAAAGGCCGATTGACAGAAGGAATGGCATCGGGTATGATGATGGCAATCTTTGAGAGATCGAGGAAACTGCCATGCTTCATATCGGATGCCATTTATCTTTTTCGGGCGGCTATCTCGCCATGGGAAAGGAAGCGCTGGCGCTCGGCGCCGACACGTTTGCCTACTTCACGCGCAACCCACGCGGCGGAGGGGCGAAAGCCGTGGATGAAGCCGACGCTGCTGCCCTGCGGGAGCTGCTTGAGGAAAACAGCTTCGCGCCGCTCGTGGTGCACGCCCCCTATACCTATAACCTCTGCTCCGACAAGGAGTCGGTGCGGACGTTCGCAAAGGACAGCCTGGAGGAGGACCTGCACACGCTGGAGCTGCTCCCCGGCAACTACCTGAACTTCCATCCCGGCAGCCACATGAAGCAGGGCGCGGAAGCCGGCATTGCCATGATCGCCGACGCGCTGAACGCCATCATGTTTGACGGCATGCACACCACCGTGCTCCTCGAAACGATGGCGGGCAAAGGCTCGGAAGTGGGCGGCCGCTTCGAGGAGATCCGCGCGATCATCGACCGGGTGGAGCGGCAGGAGAGGATCGGCGTCTGCCTCGATACCTGCCACGTCTACGATGGCGGCTACGATATCGTAAACGATCCCGACGCTGTGGTGAAGGAATTCGACCGGGTGATCGGCCTGCAGTACCTGAAAGCCATCCACATCAACGACAGCAAAAACCCGTTTGCCAGCCACAAGGACCGGCACGAGAAGATTGGACAGGGCTCCATCGGGTTGAGCGGGTTTGCCCGGATCATCAACCACCCGGCGCTGCGGGAACTCCCTTTTATTCTGGAGACGCCGCAGGAGACCAACCAGGGCTACGCAGAAGAGATAAAATTGCTGCGCGAGATGGCGGAGGAATAAAAGACTGAAAAGAGACAGGAGAGGCAGTGCTTCTCCTGTTGCTGTTTCCACTGAAAAAGAGCTTGTTTTTCCGGGACCGGCGGTATATAATACCCAAGCATTTTCCTAGGACAATTTGGAGAACCTATGCTGGACATTCTGCTCGATACCGTGCTCGACTCGCTGAAGATCCTGCCATTCCTGTTCCTCACGTATATCGCGATGGAATACCTGGAAGGGCACGCCAGCGAGCGCATCAACGAAAAAGTAAAAAAAGCCGGGCGGCTCGGCCCGTTCTGGGGCGGCCTGCTGGGTGCTGTGCCGCAGTGCGGCTTTTCCACGGCGGCGGCCAACCTCTATGCCGGGCGGGCGATCTCGCTGGGCACGCTGGCAGCGGTGTTCCTTTCCACATCCGACGAGATGCTGCCCATTATGCTGTCGGAGTCCGTGGCGCTGAACGTGGTGCTGAAGTTCCTGAGCCTGAAAGCGATCATCGGCATCATCGCCGGGTTTGTGATCGACGGGATCCTGTCGATCCGTGCGAGCAAGACAACCGGGCAGGCGGACGATGGCAGGGACTTCCTGATCGAGCGCCTGTGCGAGAAGGAGCACTGCCACTGCGAGAACGGCAGCATCGTGCTGTCGGCGCTGAAGCATACGGGAAACATCATCGTGTTCGTGTTCGTGATCACCCTGGTGCTGAACGCCGCCTTCTACTTTATCGGGGAAGAAGCCCTGATCGCCGCCATCGGCGACCGGCCGGCCGCCGGCATCCTCCTTTCGGCTGTGATCGGCCTGATCCCGAACTGCGGAGCCTCCGTTCTGCTTACGCAGATGTATCTGCACCAGCTGATCCCGGCGGGGCACCTCATCGCAGGCCTCCTCGTGAACGCCGGCGTCGGCATCCTGGTGCTGTTCCGCGTCAACCCCGACTGGAAGGAAAACGTGAAGATCACCGGCATGCTGTACCTGATCAGCATCGGCATCGGATTCTTCTGTCAGTGGATCGGACTCACGATCTGATGATGCGCTATACAAATCGCTTCCTTTGTATAGGCAAAAGAATTCATATTGATGAATAACAAAGGATATCAGCGAAAAATCGTTGATATCCTTCACTTTTTTCGTGACTTCTCAGCGCGTTTATGATATGTTAAAAAGAGAGACAGCAATTTCACAAAGGACCAAAACGATAAAGGAGACACGATATGGCAAGAGAGATTTTATTTGATCTGGGCAAGATGATCACCGACCGCCTCCCGTATAAATTCGGCCTCAAAAGGCTGACGGAAGAAGATCCGGAATACATCATCCTGAATATCGCGCTGGAGAGCGATGAGCAGGCTGAGATCATGCTCAAAATGGGGCTTCGCAGCCCCAAGACGCTGGATGAGATCGCAAAGATCACCGGCAAGGATCCCAAACATGTGGAAGAACTGCTGGAAAAAGCGGCGCACACCGGTGCCGTGGAGTACAACTGGGAAAACCCGCAGCATGAGAAGCAGTACTATGTGCAGGTCTTTGTTCCCGGCATTGCCGAGATGACCAACATGGTGCTCCCGCAGGTCGAAAAGTATCCCGAGCTGGCCGACAGCTTCGATAAGATGACGTATCTGCCCCTCGCAGGCAAGACCCATCTGATCCCGCCGGGCGGCAATGGCATCGGCATGCATGTGGTTCCGGTGGAAGCCGCGATCCCGGCGCACAGCGTTTCCGCCTCTGTTGAGCATCTGTCCCACTGGCTGAACAAGTATGACGGGCAAATCTCGGTCGGTTACTGCTCCTGCCGCAATGCCCGCCGCCTGTATGGCAAAGGCTCCGGCGAGATCCAGGACGACTGCTGCATCGGCGTCGGCGATTTTGCCACCTATCTGATCGAGACCGGCAAAGGCCGCCCCATCACCAAGGAAGAGGCACTGCAGATCCTGAAGCGTGCTGAGGAGAACGGCTACGTCCACCAGATCACCAACATCGATGGTGAGGACAAGGTATTCGGCATCTGCAACTGCGATCTGGGTGTCTGCTTCGCGCTTCGCACCAGCCAGCTGTTCAACACACCCAACCTTTCCGCCTCGGCGTACCGTGCCCATGTCAACAAAGAGAACTGCGTTGCCTGCGGCAAGTGCGTGGAAGTCTGCCCGGCCGGCGCCGTCAAGCTCGGCCAGAAACTCTGCACCAAGGACGGCGAAGTGGAGTATCCGAAGCAGGAACTGCCCGAAGGCTTGAAGTGGGGCAAGGACAAGTGGAATCCCAACTACGTTTTCGACAACCGCAAGAACTGCCACGAGAGCGGCACCGCTCCGTGCAAGACCGCGTGCCCTGCGCACATCGCCATCCAGGGCTACATCAAGCTCGCCAAGGAAGGCCGTTATCTCGACGCCCTGAAGCTCATCAAGCAGGATAACCCCTTCCCGTCGGTCTGCGGCTATGTCTGCAACCGCCGCTGTGAGGACGCCTGCACCCGCGGCAAGCTCGACAAGGCCCTTGCCATCGACGAGATCAAGAAGTTCATCGCCGAGCAGGATCTCAAGAGTGACGAGCGCTACGTTCCCGAAGTGCTCTACCGCCGCCCGATCGACAAGCCGTATGAGCAGAAGATAGCCATCATCGGCGCCGGCCCCGCCGGCCTGAGCTGCGCCTACTATCTGGCTCGCATGGGCTATGTGAACGTCACCGTGTTCGACCGCAACCCGGCACCCGGCGGCATGCTCATCATGGGCATCCCGAGCTATCGTCTGGATCGCAAGGCCCTCAAGGGCGAGATCGAGATCCTCGAGAAGATGGGCGTGAAGTTCCAGATGAACACCGAGATCGGCAAGGACGTCA
>JAEEGI010001942.1_pt1 | contig 51289 bp, 41 predicted proteins | sample 8958751 | NCBI WGS metagenome assembly JAEEGI01 (sample SAMN16246545, study PRJNA631951) | gut metagenome | biome: gut microbiome; feature: rumen; material: KS-attached | host: Bos | place: Iran: Karaj | collected 2018-10
GGTAAGATAGCCGCAGGTTCAGCGTTCCTTGCGGCTTTCGCCTTTTTTCAGTTTGCGTACCCGTATCAAATCATGCGAAGGGAGCAGATGAACCTGTTCCTGTTCGACTGGGATTACATACGCCAGACTTACAAGGGCGCCGGATGGCTGGCCCGCTTTACCAGCGATTTCCTGGACCAGTTCTTCGGTCTTCCTGTAGCGGGTCCCCTGATAGTCGCGCTTCTGGTCACCGCCGTCGGAGCCGCAGCATATGGCATATGCAGGCATTTCCTGGGTAAATGGCCTTCGCTTGCAGTCGGAGCCGCATTCTTTCTGTGGTCTTTTTTCCGCGAGACGGAGAATCTTTATACCACACGCTACACCGTAGCCTCCCTCTTGTTCCTGGTCCTGATCCTTCTCGCCTTGAAGTTCAGAAAGACATGGGTGAAAGCTGTCGCGACAGTTCTGCTGCTGGCGCTTGGCGTCTGGAGCCTCGGATCACCCGTCCACAAGTACTACGGTCGGGCATGGGGCTGGCCAAGAATAGAGTACGACAAGGTCATCGGCCTCGATACGGAGACCTATAGGGAGAACTGGGACAAGATCATCAAACGTTCTAAGAAGGACCTTCATATCACGGAAGCCAGCTACTGCTACAATCTGGCGCACGCGATGAAGGGAGACCTGGGAGAATCACTTTTCAATTACGCCCAGAAGTATTCCAATTCCCTTTTCATGTTCATTACCACCGACCTTTCGCAGTTTTCGAGCAGCATGGTCGGAGAGGTCTGGTACCACCTGGGCGACATGACCCTCGCAGAGCAAAGCGCCATAATCGGGCTTCAGGCTTCGCCTAAGCACACCGGCACGAGATATATCAAACGGATGGCCATGGTCAATCTCGCGTCAGGCGAGCAAGGCGCGGCACAGAAATATCTGAGACTTCTGAGCGGGACGCTGTTCTACGGGAAATGGGCGAAGCGGATACTTGCCGGACACCCGGATGAAGAGACACGGGCAAAGATTGAAGACCTCCACTCCAAACTCGCCAAAGAAAAGACCGATTTCGTATATAATGCCAACCTTTTCCGACCGGTACTGCTAGGCCTGCTGGAGGCCAATCCTTCCAACGATCTCGCACACACCTATCTCCTTTGCTACGATCTCCTGACCTTCGACCTCAACCATTTCATGGAGGACTTCCGTCCCGAAACCGACACGTCCGCAATCTACCAAGAGGCCGTCCTTATCTGGCTCGACAGTCAGGGACAGCTTTCCGAAGAGAACGCAGCCAAATACGGTGTAGGGGCCGGCACCCTCAACAGGCTCGCAAGGTTCATGAGATATCCTGACAACTACAGGAACACTTACTGGTACTACTTCACGATGGAAATGAACAGACAAATGCAATGATACTCCGAAGCCTGAAATACAGCATAATCGCCGGCGCCACGCTCATTATCCTGGCAGCCTGCGGACGAAAGGAAGTAGTCACCACCGTCGCCGGCAGCGACGGTCCCCTCGTCATATACCCGGACTACAAAGAAGTGACCATACCCGAGAATATCGCCCCCCTCAACTATCGTTACTCCATGACGGGAGTGAAAAAAGCCCGTACGACTTTCAGCGCCGTAGGGCGTTCGGTCACATTCAAAGGCGGAGAAGTAGAGTGGAACCTCCGTAAATGGAAATCTTTCATCGCCGGGACGGCGGGACAGGCCATCAAGGTCGAAGCTGAAGCTATGGTGAACGGTCAGAAGGTCACTGATTCATGGAACATCTATGTCAGCGATGACCCCATAGATGCATATATCACCTACCGCCTCATCGAACCCGCCTATCAGAACTGGAACGAAGTCTCCATCATGGAGCGATGCATAGAGGACTTCTCCGAAACCATTATCTGTGACCATCAGCACACGGACAACGCCTGCATGAACTGCCATATCCACGGCCAGCAGCGCGGCGACTTCTCCATGTACTACATCCGTGGCCCTCACGGCGGAGCCATCCTCAACCGCGACGGAAAACTAAGGAAACTAACCCTTAACGCCGACGGCATGCTCTCCGGCACCGTCTATGGAGACCTTCATCCCTCCGGCCGTTTCGGAGTGTTCTCCACCAATATAATACTTCCCGGACTTCACACCCACGCCGGAGACCGTATGGAAGTTTACGACTCCGCATCAGACCTGACCGTGGCAGATTTCGACCGCAACCTCATGGTCAATGTTCCTCATACTGCCAGGGCTGACAAGTTCGAGACCTTCCCCTGCTTCTCCGCCGACGGCAATTATGTGTATTACTGTGTTGCCGACTCAGTCTCAGTCCCCGAGAATGTCAAGGATCTGAGGTATGACCTCGTACGAGCGGAATTCGACACCACCGACGGGCGTATCAGCGAGCAAGTCGATACGGTATGGAGCGGGCAACTGAACAATGCCTCCGCTTGCCATCCCAAGGCCTCTCCTGACGGAAAATGGCTTATGTTCACCGTAGCTTCCTACGGAACTTTCCCGATCAACCACAATGAGAGCACATTGAACCTCATCAACCTCCAAACGGGAGAGGTCAGGGCGATGAACGAGATCAAGGGAGACAAATCCGATACATACCACAGCTGGTCTTCCAACAGCCGCTGGTTCGTATTCGCAAGCAAGAGAGGCGACGGGCACTATGGGAAACCCTATTTCTGCCACATCGACGAGAACGGAAATACTACAAAACCTTTCGTACTCCCTCAGGAGTCCTCTATCTTTTACGATTACAACCTAAAATCATTCAACCTTCCCGATATGGGTAAAGAGTCCACAGGCATGACAGTGAGGGACGCGACCAGGATGTTCAAGACGGACAACGAAGCTTTCAGACAAGCATTCTGATATCACGTCAAATAGTCAAAAAGAAAAGAGGGTGACCGCAAGGCCACCCTCCATTCTATAGGTTAAGTCAGGATTACCATCCAGGGTTCTGGACGATGTTTTCGTTGACGGAGATCTCGGAGAACGGGAACGGGAACAGCTCGTGCTTGCCCTTCTGGAAACCGCTGTTGGGATACAGCTTGATACACCAGTCGGCATCGCTGTAATCCACGAAGCCCTCGTGCTTGGCAGCGCCCTCGGTGAAGAGCTTGTCGCGGAAGCTGGGATAGCTCTTGCCGTTCTGTGCGAGTTCGGCGGTGTCGCCCCAACGTACCAGGTCGAGGAAGCGGAGTCCCTCAAGCCAGCACTCGATCATCTTCTCGTTCTTGACCTCCTGCAGAGTGAACTCAGTGGAGATATGCTTGGCACCAGCCCTGGTCTGAATGTCTTTCAGATACTGGAAAGCCTTGTCCTTGTCCTTGCCGGTCTGGAGAGCGCACTCCATGTACAGGAACAGAACCTCGGTGTAACGGAAGATGCGGGTGTTCATCATCGTACGGTTGTTGTTGGAGAGATCCTGCTTCTGGATGTTGAGTTTCCACATGAACCAGCCGCAGTGGCCGTACAGACCGTCGTCCTTCCAGATACCGCGGGTAGCATCGGACTCCTTGAAAGCAGTCCTGCCCATTACGGGGCTGTCTCCATCGGATGCATAAGGCATCTCATAGAGGACTTCGTCATAGGTCTTGACCCATGCCTTGCGGCGATAGGAATCCATACCGTCGTTCTCGATGAGCTTGTCGATGAACTTCTCGGTAGGGTTGCAGGCGCCCCAACCGGTTCCGTACATCACAGTGCCGGTACCGAGAGGGAGATACATCTTATCGTTTCTCCAGTTCCACAGCCAAGGCATGTTGGCGCCAGCGTGGTTGTTATAGTTGGAGGCGGAGGAGTCGAACACGAGGTTCAGCTCGAACACCTTCTCGGAGTTGCCGTCACCCTTGATATGGAAATTATCGAAGAGCTCCTCAGAAGGGACGAGGGCGTAGTTGCCGGAGTTGATGACCTTGGCGAGAGCATCCTGCGCGCCGGCATAGTCACCCTTCCAGACAAGAGCCTTGCCGATGATGGTGTTGGCCAGACCCTTGGTCACCTTCACTGCACCGTTCTTGTCGTTCGGACCCTTGCGGTCCTCGATGTAAGGCATAGCCTCGTTGCAGTCCTTGACGATGAAATCGAGAACCTCGGCCTGGGAAGCGGCGTTGCCCGGCTTCTCCTCGGAAGGATCAAGAACGTGGTCGACGATAGGAGGAGTTCCCCAACCGAGGGCCAGGTACAGGTAGGACAGAGCGCGAAGAACCTTCGCCTCAGCTACTACGCGCTGGGTGGTAGGAGTCACACCACCTTCCGGAAGACCGTCCTTGAAGTGGTCGATGACGAGGTTAGCGGAATAGATGGCGGAATACAGGCCGCGGTAGGCGCTGCCCATGATACCGTTATCGATGAGATAACGGAAGGAGTTGAGCTCGTTCTGGTTGGCGTTGTCGGTCTTGTTGTTACCGGCAGCATACATATCATCACCCATGTAATTCCACAGGGAGATGACCCAGTTGTCATTGTAGCGCGGAGTCATATAGTTCGTAGCCATGGCTTCATAAGCCGCCACGAGAGCCAGTTCGGCATGCTCGTCGGTCTGATAGAAGTCTTCCATGGCGACGACACCCTTCTGGGGAATGTCCAGCAGTTCCTGGCTACAACCCGAGAACAAGAAGAGACCGCAAATTGCAAAAGGAATCAATATCTTTTTCATAATACGTGTCTGTTAGGATTTAGAACGAAAGGTTGACACCGAAGATGAGCTGCTTCGCGGTAGGATAGGTACCCATGTCGATACCGATCGAGGAAGCACTGTTGGCGGTAGCGGTCTCAGGATCGAGGCCCGGATAGGAAGTGAAGCAGAAGAAGTTCTCAAGAGAGGTGTAAACTCTCAGGCTGCTGATAGCGACCTTCCTGAGGAGGTTCTTCGGCAGGTTGTAACCGAGCTGGATCTGCTTGATCTTGAAGTAGGAGCCGTCGAAGAGGTTGTAGGTCGAGGAGAACGTGTTCTGATCCCAATAGGTGGTGCCGGGGAACAGAGGGTTCGAAGGGCCGGAACCATCCTTCTTCCAAGCATTGTTCCAATACCAGTTGTAGGTATTACAGTGAGGACGGTCGGTACGCCAGGACGAAGGGAAGATCTGGTTGCCGGCGACGCCGGAACCGAAGACCACGAGGTCGAAGTTCTTCCAAGCCATGTTCACGGTAAGACCGAAGGTGTAGTCCGGAATACCGAGACCGATCATCTGGTAATCCTCATCGTCAGGCTCGCCGTTGCCGTTCAGGTCTTCGAAACCGGGCTTTCCGGTTGCGGGATCCACGCCGGTACCCTTAAGACCACGCATGTACCAGATCGGATAACCCTTCTCGAAATAGGTACGCATGAGCGAGCCCTGAGGGCCGGTACCACCGATGCGGGAGATGGTGGGATCGAGGTAGGTGACCATGTTCTTGAGGGTGGAGAAGTTACCGGACACACTGTAGCTGAAATCACCGATAACATCCTTCCAGGTGAGCTCGAGCTCAAGACCGGAGTTCTCTACGGAACCGGCGTTGATGGTCGTCGAGGACACACCGTAAGCGGCGGAGAGGGACACGGGAACGAGGAGGTCCTTGGTCATCTTCTTGTACCAGTCGACGCCGAGGCTCAACCTGTTGTTAAGGAAGCGGGCGTCGAGACCGAGGTCGATCTGCTCGGAGGTCTCCCACTTCAGGTTCGGGTTGGCGATACCGGCAGGACGTGCTCCGTAATTAAGGGTCGGGCTATTGACATCCCACTGATACCAGGTACCGCTGCCCTTGTTGACACTCGTAGCATAAGAATAATTGTTCAGCACGTTGACGTTACCGTTGATACCCCAAGAAGCACGGAGCTTCAGGAAGTTGAATTTGTCGCGGTTCACGTTGTCACGGAAGAAAGGCTCGTTGCTGATGGTCCAACCGGCAGAGACGGAAGGGAAGTAACCCCAGCGGGCCTGCTTGGAGAGCTTCGAGGAGTCGAAAGCGTCGGCGCGGAAGTTGGCCTGCAGGCTGTAACGATTGTCATAGCTGTAGGTCAGACGGCCGAAGTAGGAGATGCTCGTGGACTTGCCGGGAGCGTTGCTGAAGCTCTTGGTGACATCAGCTCCAGAGAGCACATAGCTCATATACTGGAAGTTGGGAGCGTAGTCGCTGAGGATGTTGGCACCGGAGGCGCTGGTCGAGATGTTGTCACTGTTGTTCTCGATATAGGACATACCGGCCATCACGCCGATGTCGTGCTTGCCGAGACGGGTATTATAGTTGGCGAAGTTCTCCCACTGATAGTAGTGGCCAGTGTTGTTGCCGGCGGAGATGCTGTAGAGGTCAGCCTTCACGAAGGTCGAGCAGTAGTAAGGCTCGGTGTAGCTGTGGCTGTTGCTCTGGTTGATGCGATAACCGAAACGGGAAGTGAAAACCAAACCCTTGAAAGGAGTGATGTTGGCTGCCAGGGTACCGCGGATGTTGATACCGCCGTTGGTGGACTCGGTGGCGTCGCGACGGACGAACGGGCTACCTCCCTGGGTCTCACCCAGACGGGAAACAGTCCAGTACAGACCGGTTTCAGGGTCGATAAGGACCTTCTGGCCCTTGTCGATGGCCTGCTGCATGTCACCGGGCAGGTCCTCATAGCGGCCGCGCGGAGCCTCGAGAGGAGACGAAGTGATGGCGGCGAGGAGCACGGAACCGTTGTCGGAGTGCTGGGAGATCGACTGAGTGCTCCACTTCTCGATGGAGGTGTTGCTGCTGACGGTCAACCAGGACTTGATCTTGTAGTCGGCATTCACCTGGACGGAGAGACGCTTGTAGTTGTCCTTATTTCCGGCGAAGATACCGTCATTGCTAACGTTGTTCAAGGAAATGAAGAGGTTGCCACGGTCGTTGCCACCCTGGAAGCCGAGAGTATGACGGGAGTTCCAAGTGGGCTCGAAGACCTCGTCGCCCCAACGGATGTCAGCGCCGTTGTAGTTGATGGTCTTCAGCATGTTGTCATTGAGCCATCCATAATCCTTACCGAAGGCGATGTATTCCTCAGCGTTCATGATGTCGAGAGGATGGGCCAGGGTGGAGAGGGAGAACTGGTTGTTGTAGAACACGCGGCCGTCACGGACGCCCTTACCGGTCTTGGTGGTGATGAGCACGACACCGTTACCGGCCTCGGCGCCGTAGATGGCGGCGGAGGCGGCGTCCTTCAGGATCTCCATGGACTCGATCATTTCAGGATCGAGATACTGGATGTTGTCGACCTTCAGACCGTCCACGATGAGGAGGGGTCCGATGTTGCCGGAGTTCGAGGAGTAACCGCGGACGCGGATCGACGAACCAGCACCAGGAGCACCGGAAGAGGTGAGGATCTGGATACCGGCGGCCTTACCCATGAGGGCGGCTGCAGCATCGGAAGTGGAACGGTTGGTGAAATCGGCCTCGCTGACGGAAGCAACGGAACCGGTGAGGTCGCTCTTACGCTGCACACCGTAACCGATGACGACGGTCTCCTCAAGGAACTCGGTGTCCTCTTCGAGGATGAAGCTGAACACAGTCTGATTGCCTACGGCAACAGTCTGGGTGGCATAGCCGATACAGGAAACGGCAATGTTGGCACCAGCCGGAACGGAGAGGGTGAACGCACCGTCGGCGTTGGTGACAGCTCCGATGGAGTTGTTGCCAACCACCATGACGGTAGCGCCGATAATGGGAACACCGGCTCCGTCAACGACTGTACCAGAAATCGACCGGTTTTGGGCGAAAGCGAGGCTTCCGGACACCAAAACCATAGCAAGGGCTGCGCAAGCTGCCTTTGCCAGTTTCAAGATTGTTTGTTTCATGGTTGTGGTTAATGGTATTAATAATAAAAAGGTGTCTTCACACCGTCCGAAACATAGTTTCAGGACGTCAAAACTTATGTAAATTACGCCTTTTTGGGAGGATAATCCAACACTCCTTTACATACGGGGAACCATTTGTCACAAAACAGGATAGAGAAAAACAAAACGGGATATTTTCGTAAACAAATGAGAAGTAGAAGGCATAATTAAAACCGGGAGAAAAGCACCTTGAAAGATGCGTTAAAAGAAAAAACTCATTTTTAAAAAGTACAGTGCGCTGGAATGGCACAAGCTTTAGGTATATTTGCAGTATGAAGGCTTTCTTGAGACAAGTGGCGGAGCACTGGTATTCCGCAGGAGATATCCGGAAGATGTGTTTCATTTTCCCTAACAAGCGGTCGCTTGCGTTTTTCCGCAGATATCTGGCGGAAACGGTGGCAGCGGAGGGCGGCAGGCCGGCGGAGGCCCCGGCCATGACCACGGTCAAGGACTTCTTCCTTGACGCCACCGGGGCCTCCTTCGCCGGCCGCGTGAGTCTTCTGCTCGACCTGTATGACTGTTACGCAAAGCTCTTCCCTTCCCACGAGCCCCTCGACGATTTCATCTTCTGGGGAGATGTCCTGATTTCGGATTTCGACGACGTGGACAAGTTCCTTGTGGATCCGGAGCAGCTTTTCACCAACATATCCGATCTTAAGGACATAAGGGACGGCTTTTCCTACCTCACGGACACCCAACGCGCGGCGTTGGAACGTTTCGTCGGGCACTTCCAACGCGATGGCCGTCAAGGGAAGCAGGATCCGGTCAAAGCCGGCTTCCTGCAGATATGGAACATCCTGCTCCCGCTCTATCGCTCTTTCCGAGAGACGTTGTGCGCCAAAGGCGAGGCTTATGAAGGGCAGGTCTACCGCTCCCTTGCGGAGAGGCTTGAGACCGAGTCGGCTGTGAATATCCTCTCCGGCTGTTTCCCCGATACCGATCATTTCATTTTCGTAGGGCTCAACGCCCTGAACGAATGCGAGCGCCGCGTGATGCGCAGGATGCGCGACGCCGGCCTGGCCAGTTTCTGCTGGGACTGGTCCGAAAGATGGATCAGCGACCCGCAGAACAAGTCTTCCGTATTCATGAAGGACAATCTCGTCGAATTCCCGCAGGCCTTTCCTCTGGAGGACATAAGGAGCCACGTTCCGAATATAGACGTGCTGGCCGTTCCTTCTTCGGTAGGGCAGGCCATGCAGCTGCCGGCCATCCTTGAAGGACTGGCCGCGCGAAGCCACGGCGGCGACCTGTCCCTGACAGGCATCGATACAGCCGTGGTGCTCCCCGACGAGAGCCTGCTGCTCCCCGTCCTGAACGGCATCCCCGCGGAGATCAAGGACATCAATGTCACCATGGGGTACCCGATGTCCTCGAGCGAGTTCCATTCGTTCCTGATGGAAGCCGCTTCCCTGCAGATGCACCTGCGGGAGAGGGACGGACGATGGTATTTCTACCACCGGCAGGTCCACGCGATCTTCTCCAACAGCGTATTCAAGTCCGTACTCTCAGAAGAAGGAAGGATTCTGGTAAAACGCATCAAGTCCGAGTCACAGTATTACATTCCACGGGAATCCTTCGCGGGCGATCCCGTGATGGAATACATCTTCCAGCCGGTAGTTAAAAATCCCAAGTTGGCCGACGCCTCCGCCATCCACGCCTTCAGTTCATATCTTGCCGCATTGATCCGGACAGTCGCTCCCCTTCTCAGGGAAATACCCGATATGGCCGTCGAGCTTGATTTCGCACGCGAGTGCTATCTCGCAGTCAACAAGCTCTCGGACCTGGACATTCCCGTACAGCCTGCCACATTCGTCCGTCTTCTCTACATGGTCCTCGCCCCGGTCTCGGTACCTTTTACAGGAGAGCCGCTTAAGGGCCTGCAGGTCATGGGCCCGCTCGAGACGCGAGCGCTGGATTTCCGCAATCTTGTCATATTGTCCGCCGGGGAAGGAGTCTTTCCCCGGAAGTCCGCATCCACCTCTTTCATCCCTCCGGAGCTCCGCAAAGGATTCGGCCTGCCTACATACGAGTACCAGGATGCAGTATGGGCTTACTATTTCTACAGGATGATCGGCAGGGCCGACAACGTCTGGATGGTCTATGACTCCCATACCGAAGGACTCAGGACCGGAGAGGAGAGCAGATACATCAAGCAGCTGGAACTCCACTTCAAGGCGAACATTGTCCGGCATGTCTCCAAGCCCGTCGTCGCCGTAGGCGCCGATTCCGGACCCATCCCCAAGACCGCCGCGGACATTGAAACCGTACGGAACGCTTACTTGTCAGCGTCTTCGCTGCAGAATTATCTCTTCTGCCCGGCCAAATTCTATTTCTATACCGTCAAGCGGCTCAAGCCCGAGGAAGAAGTGGCGGAGTCACTCGACGCGGGCATGATAGGCAACGTCTTCCACAATACGATGTGCGCCTTGTACACCGGCCCGTTCGCAATGGACCCGGACTTCCCTATGGACCGCCATTCGATCAAGGAGAACGCCCCGCGCGCCCTTCGCCGCATCACGCGGGACTACATCCGTTCATGGATGGACCGCCCCGATGCGGTACGCGCGCGCATCCGCTCGCTGATCAAGACCGAGCTTCACACCTTCGAAATCAGCGGACGCAATCTCGTGTTCGAGGATGTCGTCTTCCAGTATGTCATGAAAGTGCTGTCGCGAGACCTGGAGTGCATGGAAGACTACGGTACGGACTCGTTCGAAGTCCTGGGACTCGAGCAGGAACGTCGTCTGGATTACGACGGGTTCCACTTCAAGGGATATATCGACAGGATGGACAGCTTCCGCCCGGGAGAGATCAGGATAGTAGACTACAAGACCGGAAAGGTAGAGGACAAGGATGTGGAGATCTTCGACTCTAATGCCGAGGATGCGGTATCTTCCATCTTCGGGCCTGACAATTCCAAACGCCGGAAGATCCCGTTCCAGATATTCCTTTACGACTTGTTCGTGGAGAATGACACCGAAGAGGGCGGAATCATATCCAATTCAGTCTATGCCCCCGCGAGGCTGTTCGTTTCAAAAGTTCAGAGCATTCCCTCCAGCCAGACGTTCACCTCCATGATGAAGGAGCGCCTGTCGGGACTGCTAAAGGAAATCGCGGACCCGGATATTCCCTTCTCACGTACCGGAGATACTGACACCTGTTCTTATTGTGACTTCAAAATGATTTGCGGACGATGATCAAGATACTCAACGCCTCTGCCGGTTCGGGCAAGACCCACCACCTCGCCAAGGAGTACATATCATTGCTTCTCGGGAGTGCGGACCGATACGCCTACCGCCACATCCTTGCCGTCACGTTTACGAACAAGGCCACGGCCGAGATGAAGTCCCGAATACTCAAGGAGCTCAACTGCCTGGCGACGGACCCTGCGGCTTCCCCATATTTCGACGACCTGATTCCGGATCCCTGTAAGGATGCAGATGTTTTGAAAACCCGTTCAGGGCGCATCCTTGTCGATATCCTTCATGATTATGGCGCCTTCTATGTCAGCACCATCGACAAGTTCTTCCAGATGACGCTCAAGGCTTTCTCGCGAGAAATCGGACAGTTCGCCTCGTATCAGGTGGAGCTGGACCGCAATTCCTTGATACATGAGTCCATAGACCGCATCCTTGATTCCCTTACCGAGGACTCCACCGAGCTGATAGGCCGGCTGAACGAAAGGGTGATGGAGCAGCTGCGCCAAGGCAGGAAGGTCAATCTCGAACAGGGTCTGTACGACATAGCGGAAAAGCTGAAGAGCGAGGAGAGGCGCGAGCTCTCCGAGTCGCTCGGCATCGACCCGCTGACGGCCTTTTCAGAGGAGAGACTCACGGCCATGCGTTCCGAATGCGACCGGGTCATCGACGCTTTTCCGAAGCAGCTGAACGCAGCGGCACAAGCCGTCGTCGATGTCATGGAGCAGGCAGGGGTGGATCTTTCCGAGACCAAGGGAGGGTTCCTCAAAAAAGTCAAAGACTACCTTGCCGTCGAGCCCGGGAAGCCGGTAGCAAGTGTGTCCGAAGCATTTCTGCGCAATTCCGCCGACCCGTCGTCCTGGTTTGCAAAAGCCAAGGCGCCGCAGTATCTGCCGCACGTACAGGGCTCGCTGGACACCCCCTTGGAAGAGTTCTGCGCACTTTTCGATTCACCGCTCAAGGCCTACAACACCGCCGTCCGCGTCAGGGAACAGACCTTCGATCTCAGGATTGCCGGTGATTTCTACCATGAGTTCCAGTCCCTGCTGAAGGAAAAGAACGTGCTCGGTCTGGACGACTCCAATACCCTCCTCCGGGACATCATCGACGGCAGTGACGCTCCGTTCGTATATGAGAAGATGGGAGTACGCTTCGAAAGCTTCCTCCTGGACGAATTCCAGGACACATCCACCATCCAATGGCAGAATTTCCTTCCGCTCCTTCGTGAAAGCGATGCTTCCGGGCGCGGAAACCTCGTGGTGGGAGACGTCAAGCAGAGCATCTACCGCTGGAGGGGCTCCGACTGGAACCTCCTGGCAAAACGGCTTCCAGAGCAGTTCCCCTCCGCTAAAAAGCAGGACCTGGACTCCAACTGGCGCAGCTGCGGAAATATCGTTCGTTTCAACAACGCTTTCTTCACTTATGCCGCTGCGGCCGTCGGTGTCTCGGACATCTATTCCGACGTTGAGCAGAAGATCAAGTCGAAAGAGCGGCAGGACGGATATGTCAGGCTGACCTTCTGTTCCGGAGAAGAACAGGACGCAACCGTACTGAATAGTATCCTGGAGGTGCGGGCGGCCGGTGCCCGTTACGGAGATATCGCCGTCCTTGTCCGCAACAACGCCGAGGGAGCACGGGTCGCCGCCTTCCTGATGAATAAGGACATCCCCGTCGTCAGCGACGATTCCCTCAAGCTGAAATCGTCGGTGACAGTCCGTCGCCTCGTTTCCCTCCTCAACTGCGTAGAGAACCCGGGAGATACGGTTAACAGCTATCTTGCATCTTCCCTGGACATCAAGTTCCCGGAATGCTATCATTCCCTGGTGGACCTTTGCGAGGGTTTGCTGAGAGAAATGTATGCAAAAGACCCCTCGGGTTTCAATGGCGAATCCCTGTACATCCAGTCTTTCCTGGATTATCTCCAGGACTGGTGTTCCAAAGGGAACAACAACCTCCAGCGCTTCCTCAAGGAATGGGCCGATGACAGGAATGACCCTTGCTTAAGTTCACCCGCAGCCGAAGACTCCGTCAGGATAATGACCATCCACAAATCAAAAGGCCTCGAATTTCCCCACGTCATCTTCCCGTACGCGGAAAAAGTCGAGTTCTATAAGGATGGCTGGCACTGGTGCAAGCCCGAAGGGGTTGAAGACACCCTTCCCGCCACATCCGGATCCATCTTCCCGGTCAGGTTGTCCAGCAAGGTGTCGTCCACCGCTTTTTCGGACGATTATGAAAGGGAACGCTCACTCCAGCTGGTGGACAATATCAATACTTTTTATGTCGCGCTCACGCGCGCGGAAAAATCCTTGCACGTCATCTCCAGCAAATCGAACGGCAAGAACGATGCAAAGGATTTTTCCAAAGTGCTCAGGATGTTCGCCGGCACTTCACCGTTGATGCAGGAAGTCCTTGTCACCGAAGGAGACGCCGAAGTGTTCGAGTACGGTACTCCCTATGACTTCAAGCGGATGAGCCGCAAAGCTACGGAGGGCGGGATGGATTTCCCGGCGGAGTTCCGCTCGTATCCCTTGGGAGACCGCCTGCGCCTGAGTACCGACGCATCAGACTTCTTTGCTCCGGACGGCTCCGTTGGCACGCAAGCCTCCAAGCGTTTGGGGGGCATAGTCCTTCACGACATACTGTCCGATGTCCGGGCTCCTAAGGATCTTCGCCGCGCCGTAGAAGCAGCAGTGCGCGACGGACGCCTCACGGCGGAGGAAGGCGAGGCGGATTTCGCGCTGCTTCAGCAGCGCATCGCATCCGCCTCCGCGCGCGGCTGGTTCCCGGAGGACGGCCGCGGCGTTTACAACGAGCACACCGTCTTCGACGCCGACGGCAGCGAACACAGGCCGGACCGCGTAGTCACGCTACCGGACCGGACCATCATCATCGACTACAAGACCGGAGAGCATTCCGACTCATACAAGTATCAGGTTCGCCGTTACATGCGGCTTTACAGGCAGATGGGATACCCCTCCGTCACCGGCCATGTCTGGTATTTACACGATGACCATGTAGATAATATATGATCATTTGTTCTCTCACTTAACCATCCTGGTAACAATTCTTTCGCTTTCGTTACGAATTTGCCGCATTTTGACTGTTTACCAATTTCGGCATTGACCGTAACAGTTCAGATGTTTTCCTTTGTATCGAAGCCAGACGGAACAGTACGCGATTTCTGCCGTCCAGTTCCGGTTGACTTCAAAAGAACGCTGATTTAAGACAGATCGCTAATGGTTAAAGGCGATTAAAAGAGTTTAGTTATCAGGGTGGGGAAAGTCGTGAGATTTTCCCCATTTCTTTTTTACGCTGAAATAGATTATAAATTTATTTCAATTCAACCATCCCAGGACTGGTATGTCAAATGCAACGGTACGTATCGCAACAAGCTTGTCTGGGCAGCCAAGTACCGGATGGAGACCAAGAAGCAGAATTTCTACCCGGTCAGCATTCCTTTCGAGCTGCAGAAAGGCGCGAACACTGTGGACTTCTCAGTGACTCCGTACTGCCGCGTTCTGGATCCCGTCATCACCTATGAAGACGGCAAGATCGTCGCCCGCTTCAAGGTCGAAATCGAGGATAAGTCTAAGACCCCGAACGTAGATGTCGCACTCTTCGGCTTCACCGACAGGTGGGTCAGCGACGGCAACAACAACTTCGACTTCGACAAGGTCCAGAAAGAAGGCAAGCTGAAGAAGATCAAGAACGCCGATGGCCAGAGCATCATCGAACTCAAGATCGACCCTACAAAGGAAAGCGGCATGCAGTTCGTGTATAAGAGGAACCACTATCTTCGTATCGGAGCGGTAGCTACCGGAACGGAGAACTCCGGCAAGTGCTACAACTTCTCCCCCGTCTTCAAGATGTCCGGCGACTTCTCCAAGGTCGAGGAAGTCACGAACTGGGAAGAAGAAGTGAACTAGCTGTTGCAAATACGGAGAATATTGAATATCTTTGGGAACAATTTGGAATTAATCAAAATTAACGCTAAAACACACCCATTGTCATGAAGAAGAAATTCAGATGCATGATCTGCGGATACGTCCATGAGGGCGAGAATCCGCCGGAGCAGTGCCCCGTATGCCGCGCCAAGGCCGACAAATTCGTCGAAATCAAGGACGAAGGCCTGAACTGGGCCTGCGAGCACAAGCTCGGTGACGGCCAGGTCGAGGACGCCGAAGTCCTCCAGGGCCTTCACGACCACTTCAACGGAGAATGCTCCGAGGTCGGAATGTACCTCGCCATGAGCCGTCAGGCGGAACGTGAAGGCTATCCCGAGATCGCCGACGCCTTCAAGCGTTATGCCTACGAGGAGGCCGACCATGCCGCCCGCATCGCCGAACTCCTCGGCGAGGTCGTCTGGGACACTGAGACCAATGTCAAGAAGCGCATGGAGGCCGAGTGCGGAGCCTGCGAAGGCAAGCTCGCCATCGCCGTCCGCGCCAAGAAGCTCGGCTACGACGCCGTACATGACTCCATCCACGAGATGGCCAAGGACGAAGCCCGTCACGGTGCCGGATTCCAGGGTCTCTACAACCGCTATTTCAAGAAATAGTCTCCGCCAACCTTCGATGTCGATGGCGGCCGGTGTATTCCGGCCGCCATTTTTCATAAAAAGTAGTAACTTTGCAGTCCATGAAAAGGATGGTGGCCATAATGCTGCTGCTTGCGGCACTTGCGCCGGCCCTGTGGGGGCAGGGACGCAGGTTCACCGTAAGCGGTCACGTGAAGGACGCAGACTCTGGAGAGATGATGATAGGCGCGGTGGTCAATCCCGCCGGCTCGGTTGCAGGGGCGGTGACGAACGCCTACGGTTTCTATTCCCTGGAATTGCCGGCCGGGGACTATTTGCTTTGCTGCTCGTCGCTTGGTTTCGAGTCCGATACTCTGAGCATCAGCCTGCGGGCAGACTTGAGGCACGATTTCGTGCTGAAGGAATCGGCGCTCTCACTGGAGGGGTCGACCGTTACGGCCATCTCCAAGCGCGAGAAGCTGCTGAGGCCGGAAACCAGTCTGGTCAATCTCTCGGGGGATTTCATCAAGAAAGTGCCGGTGATCTTCGGTGAGACCGATATCATCAAGGTCATCCAGATGATGCCGGGCGTACAGGCCCCCAGCGAAGGATCTACGGGCTTCAGCGTGCGAGGCGGCGGAGTGGACCAGAATCTCGTCCTGATGGACGAAGCCCCTGTCTATAACGCCGGGCACTTCATGGGATTCTTCTCCGTCTTCAACAACGACGCCGTCAAGACCGGCGACCTGTACAAGGGCGACATTTCCGCCAAATACGGCGGCCGCCTGTCTTCGTTGCTGGACATCCATACCATCGACGGAAACATGCAGGAGTTCGGCGGTTCGCTCAGCGTCGGCCTCATCTCCTCCAAAGCCTTGCTCGAAGGTCCCATCGTCAAGGACAAGGCCAGTTTCATGGTGGCCGCGCGCCGCACTTACATCGACCTTTTCTTCCCTCTCTTCGGGGCGCTTAAGGGCGACAAGATGTTCTTCCACGACATCAATGCCAAGGCCAATTGGATCATCAATGACAACAACCGCCTGTACCTTAGCGTTTTCAATGGCAAGGACGTTTTCGCCATGGCCAATTCCGAGGCCGCAGACCTGGACCTTGACATGGACTTCGCCAACAACACCCAGTCACTTCGCTGGAACCATATTTTCTCCCCGAAGCTGTTCTCCAACTTCACGTTACTGAATTCGCACTACGATTTCAACACCATGCTGGAGTTTTCCGCGACGGATATCGACATGGGGTCGAACCTGCATAACCAAGGGTTCAAGGCCGATTTCAACTGGTTCCTCAACGCCTCGAACACCATCAGTTTCGGAATGCAGGGCAACCGCTATGTCATCAGTCCCGCCATCTTCACCCCGCGGAGCGAAGGCATCTTCAGCGAGTATACTTATCCGCAGACCACCGCCCTGGCGCCAGACTTCTACATCCAGAACGAGCAGAAAATCGGTCCTAAGGTATCGCTCCGCTACGGTCTACGCCTGTCGAATTTCGCCACCGTGGGAGAGCGTACGCAGCGCTACTACAACGCCGCGCACGAGCTGGACCACACTGAGGATTTCGCCAAGGGCGAAACCGTCAAGGCGTGGCACGCGCTCGAACCGCGCTTCTCATCATCCTTCAGCATCAGCCGGTCGATGTCCGTCAAGGCTGCCTGGAGCCGTAATGTCCAGTACATCCAGCAGGCAATCTACAGCATTTCGGGTTCGCCGCTCGACATCTGGTTCTCCGCTTCCCCGAACATCAAGCCGCAGGTATCGGACCAGTACACGGTCGGTTTCTTCAAGAACTTCTTCGACGATGCGCTGGAAACTTCAGTAGAGCTGTTCTACAAGGACAATAGGGGCACCATCGACTTCAAGGACCACCCCAATGTCATCATGAACGAAGACTTGGAGGCGGAGGTCCGCGAAGGGACCTCTTTCGCTCGCGGCGCGGAGTTCATGGTCAAGTACGAAAAAGGAAAGTTCGACGGCTGGGTGGGCTACACTCTGTCGCAGGCGAGATACAAGATACCGGAGATCAACGGTGGCAAACCCTACGACTCCCCCATGAATCATAAACACAGCGTCTCCGTGGTCGGAACATACCGTTTCAACAAGAGATTGTCCGCATCCGCCGACTGGGTGTATTACAGCGGGGCGCCGACGACATACCCTTCCGGAGTCATGGAGGTAGGCGGTTCGCGAGTACCTCTGTACTCCGACCGCAACAGGGACCACTTCCCGGACTATCACCGTCTAGACCTTTCACTGACGCTTCAGGGACGCCGTGTCCCTGCCGGGAAGAGATGGCACGGTGAGTGGAATCTCTCCGTCTATAACGTCTATTCCCGTCACAACGCCTGGGCCCTGGACTTCCACTACGATGACGAAACGGAGGAGGTAACGGCGCGAAAAGTTTACCTTTTCACCGCCATACCCTCTATCTCATATACCCTGACGCTATGAGAAGGATCCTGATACTGACCTTGCTGGCCGCCGTCTCCTGTGTGGAGACTTTCGTGCCCGAAATCAAGGAAGCGGACGTGCGCCGTGTCGTGGTGGACGCAGTCCTGACCACGGACACGACTGCGCACTGCGTCCGCCTGAGCGCCTCGGCGCCCTACGGGACGCCTTCGGAGCGGATCCCGGTAATATCCGGAGCCAGCGTCAGGCTGTCCGACGGATCGGTGGAAACCGTCCTGGACGAAAAGGAGCCGGGCTGCTACTATACTCCGGAGGATTATGCCGGCGAAGTCGGAAGGACCTATACCCTCACAGTCGATGGAGAGGATGGCGGAGAGCCATTCCACTTCGAAGCCCACGACACCATGCCGCCAGGAGGTGTCCGCGGAGACGGCTTCGATTACTACAAGATGACCGATTCGCTGTGGTGCTTCGCGATCTGGGGGCAGGATCTGCCCGGAATAATAAGCCACTACGCAGCAGACTTGCGCGTAAACGGCCAGGAGCACGGCTACGGCAAATGGGTAAGCATTGACGGTTACCAGATGTTCGACGGGAACTATCTCTACGGAGGCGAATACTTCTTTTACTCTGCATTCGACATCCTTGGTACGGGAGAAGAAACGCCTCCTTTGAAGGAAGGCGACGTGGTGGAACTATACACTTATTCGATGTCGGATTTCTTCTACTCGTATATGACTGCGCTGATGAGCGAGAGCATCGCGCACATGCCGCTTTTCTCACCGCAACCGGCAAACCTTCCGACCAATATCAGCGGCGGAGCAGCCGGTGTGTTCGCACTGGCGCACTGCACGAAGATGAGTCTGGTAATAGGCAATCCCGACCGGACCCGCATGGAAATGCTGGCCGACCACGGGATGCTTCCGAAGTTCTAATCCAAGGTCTCGAGCATCAAGGCGTGACGGACCTCCGCAGCCTTCTCCTCTCCCTTTATCTTTTTAAGGATCTCCAGTCCGAAGGCGATGGCATGGCCAGCGCTGCGGCCGGTGATGACGCGGCCGTCCGTGATGGCCGGCCGCGGTTCGAAGGATGCCCCCGCCTCCTGAAGGATGCCCTCGAAGCCGTCGAAACAGGTCACGCGCTTGCCGGCGATGCCATCAAGCTGGCCGAGGACGAGACCGGGTGCGGCGCAGATGGCGGCGACCGTACCTCCGTCGTCGTAATGCTCCTGCATCATCTCCATGAGCATATCGCAGGATGCGAGGTTCCTGGTCCCGGGCATGCCTCCGGGGAATATCATCACGTCCCGCTCGTCCGTACCTCCCCGGTCGATATTCAAAGCGAAGAAATCGAAACTCTGGTCCACTCCCACGGCCACACGGTGGGACGAAACCACGAAAGGGTCATCGGTGATAGAGACCAGTTCCACTCCCACTCCGCCCCTGCGGAGCACGTCTGCGGTGGCAAGGGCCTCGACGTCCTCGAAGCCTTCCGCCAGGAAAATATACACTCCTTTCATCGTAGATGCATCAATTGGTATTCTTGGCTAAGTTACGTTTTTTTGTTTACTTTGTAAAGGATAAAACACAGAATATGGAAGAACCCAGGAAACTGTATCCGCTCAGGTTCCTCCCCATCGGAGAGGATTTCTCCTGGGGCGGACGGGAACTTGAAAGGAAGTATGACAAGACCTTCGTGACCAGCGACGGACAAGGACGCATCAGCCGCATGGAGAAGGGGTCAAGGGTGGCTGAAAGCCACGAGATAGCCGACCTCGGCTACCGCGATTCCCAGATACTGGACGGATGGCTCGCAGGCAACAGCCTGAGCGAGGTGATGGACATGTACCTGGACCGTATTGTGGGAGAGAAAGTGTTCAGTTTTTACGGACGGCAGTTCCCTCTGGGCATAAAGCTGATAGATGCGGAAGGTACGATACCCCTCATGGTCCACCCCGACGACGAGACCGCCGGGCAGCGATACGACTTCCTCGGCAAGTCCAAGATGTGGTATGTCCTGGACACCCGTCCGGGAGCCTGGATCAGCCTAGGCTTCAGCCGTGACACGGATGCAGCGGAGCTCTACGGCAGCTGCCTCGACGGCAGCGTCCGGAAGCTGCTCCACACCGTGGAGCCGCAGCCCGGCGACTGCTTCGCAGTCCAGCCCGGCACTGTGCACGCCGCTTCCGGCGTCATCCTTCTCGAGGTCAGCGAAGCTTCCCCCCTTGACTTCTGCCTCTACGGCTGGGGCAAAGACGTCGATGAAGAAGAGTTCGACGGAGCCCTCGGCCTTGTCGAAGCCCTTGACTTCATCGACTACAAAGCCTTCAGGCCGACAGAAGCTCCCGAAGGGAAACTGGCTGCCGGAAACGAATTCACCGCCACCAAGATCGACCTCAAGGATCCCTTGCACATAATGGCCGGCGAGAACGGCGGTTTCGCAGTCTATGTCTGCGTCTCCGGCGAGGCCTCCATACAGGTTCCCGTGTCCGGAGGAATGGATCCGACAGTCATACGTGCGGGCGAAACAGTCCTGGTCCCGGCGGAAATTGACGATTTTTATCTCGTTCCGCGCCAGGCTGGCACGGAATTGGTCGAAGTGCTGGTTGAGCGTGAGGAAGAAGCTGACGCATACATCGACCCCTCCGCCGAGCCGGAACTCCCGGGCGAAGGCGAAGAATACAAATTCAACAGCGTATATGGCAGATTCAGTAAGGATTGACAAATATGTATGGGCCATCCGCCTGTACAAGACTCGCAGCGACGCCACGGAAGCCTGCAACGGCAACAAAGTGCAGCTCAACGGCGCCCCCGCCAAGCCGTCAAAAGCAGTCAAGGTCGGAGACACCGTCTCCGTCAGGAAAGGTGTCGCCCTCTATACCTTCAAGGTCCTGCAGATAGCCGAACAGCGCATGGGGGCGCAGAAGGTACCGGAGTTCGCCGAAAACCTGACGCCCCAAAGCGAGATCGACAAGCTCCGCGCCCCGCACGAGACCTTCTTCGTCAGGCGCGACCGCGGTGCCGGACGTCCCACAAAGAAGGATCGCCGCGAGATGGACGCCATCTGGGACGGTATCGACTTCTCTTCCGATCCCTTCGACGGCGGAGACGACGATGACGACGACGAATAGATAAAGTATTTGATTTATGAAGAATATATCAAGACATTCATTGTTTCTGATCATTGCCGCCATCATGGTAGCGGCAAGCATGCAGGGAGCTTCGCTCCACACGCTCCCCGGAGACGCCGGCGCTGCGGCCGATACGCTGAAAGTCAACACTGCGCAGCTCGCTTCCGATGTCGAGGGCTTCAATGGTACCACTCCGGTGGAGATTTCCGTCGTGAACCGCAAGATCACACGCATTAAGCTGCTTCCCAATCAGGAGACGCCGGCCTTCCTACAGATCGTCATCGACTCCGGACTGCTGAAAGCACTCGACGGGAAGACCGTCGAAGAAGCCTCCAAGGTCAAGCTCGACGCCGTTTCCGGCGCAACCTATTCATCCACGGCCATCATCGAGAACATCCACCGTGGACTTGACTCGTTGAAGAAATAGCCGCCTACTGCTTCTTGCGGATGACTACGCGCTCGATTCGGCGCGGAACTGAAGTCATGATCTCATAAGGAATGGTGCCGAGGATCTCCGCCAGCTCTGATACGGTGGGGTCGGCCCCAAAGATGGTGACGGTATCCCCTGCCTTGGCAGGGACGCCGGTCACGTCGAGCATACACATGTCCATGCAGATGTTGCCGATGGTCGGCACCCTGTGCCCGTTAAGGGAGAACGAAGCGCGGCCACGGCCCAGATGGCGGTCTATGCCGTCGGCATAGCCGACAGGTATAGTGGCTATAACCGTTCCTTCAGGGGAAATATGGCCGTAACGGCCATAACCTATGGTCCCGTCCTCGGGACCCAGGGTCTTGATCTGCAACACCTTGACCTTCAGCGAAGCCACAGGAGCAAGATGAACCCCGGGAAGGGAACTGATGCCGTAGATTCCTATGCCCAGACGGACCATGTCGAACTGATACTGCGGAAAACGTTCTATGCCCGCGGAATTCAGGATATGATACATAGGACGGTACCCCAGAGCCTGGGAAAGCCTGTCGGCTCCCGACTTGAAGAGGCCGATCTGGCCAAGGGTGAAATCATCGGAATCCGGGTCCTCGGAAGCGGCAAGATGCGAATACACTGACTTGACTTTTACCCACGGGCAGTCCTGAAGGAAATCGATCAGTTCCTGCAGTTCGCTTTCCATAAAACCCAACCGGTGCATGCCGGTATCGAGCTTGATATGGATGGGATAGCCCTTCACGCCGCGCCGTTCCAGAACTTCGCACAAGGCACGCAGCGTATAGAGATTGGGGATGCCCGGCTCCAGACGGTTGTCGAGGATCTCCTCGAAGAAATCCGTCCCGGCCGTAAGCACGAGGATGGGCAGGCTGATACCGGCCTGGCGCAGCTCGACGCCTTCGACAGGCAGCGCCACTGCCAGGTAATCGGCGCCGCAGCCCTGCATCATCGCCGCAAACTCCACTGCTCCGTGTCCATACGCATTGGCCTTCACCAGGACAAGCATCCTGGTGGAAGGCTCCAGACGGGAGCGGAAGTATCGGTAGTTCTCCTGGCAGGCCGGAAGGTTGAGTTCCAGCCGCGAGAAATCATTTTCCGGATGCGGCATCCCCGTTTCGTTTACACAACTTGCAAAATTACAAAAAACGCGAACAATGACAAAAGGTCAGATTTGAATAATAGGTGTGGATTTTGTATATTTGGGCTTGGATCAAAAACTGAAGAAATGAATATCTGGATCATAGTCATTGCCGTGATGGTGCTCAGCTTCATCATCCAGCAGACCCTGCAGAGCAGGTTCGCCAAATACTCGCAGATTCCCACTCCCGGCAGGATGACCGGCGCCGAAGTCGCCCGCAAGATGCTTGAGGACAACGGTATCACGAACGTCAAGATCACCAGTATCCCCGGACAGCTGACCGACCACTTCAATCCCGAGACCATGACGGTCAACCTCAGCGAATCGGTTTACGGCCAGCGCAGCATCGCTGCCGCGGCCGTCGCCGCACACGAGTGCGGACACGTCCTGCAGCACGCCCAGGGCTATGCCCCGCTCAAGATGCGCAGCGCGCTCGTGCCGGTCGTCAGCTTTGCCAACAAGACCGTACAGTGGATCATCCTTCTGGGAGTGCTCCTGATCAACATCACGCCCTCGCTTCTCTGGCTCGGCATCATCCTGTTCGGCGCCACCACCCTCTTCAGCATCATCACACTGCCTGTCGAGGTGAACGCAAGCCAAAGAGCCGTTGCATGGCTCGAGAACTCGCGCATCACCGACAGCGAGACTACGCCCATGGCCGCCGACGCTCTCAAATGGGCGGCATACACGTATTTCATAGCGGCCATCGGTTCGCTGGCCACTCTGCTCTATTATATCGGGATGGCCCGGAGAAACTAGAAAAGCGTAGGATGGTTCTCGTCCAGACCGGCGAGGATCCTCTCCATGATGGCCTGGCGGTAAAGCGCAGACTTCGCGGAAATCTTGAACTGGCGGCAATACTCATCTATGGCTGCCAGTTCTTTTTCGTTAAGATAGATGACCTGCCTGTGGGTACGTCTGAGAGATGCCCGCTGCTTGTCCAGGAAGTCGGGCGATACGGCCGGGGTTTTCTTGGTATTACGTTTCAAGGCTATGCATGTATTGGTCAGTACATGCAAATATAACAAAAATATGGAAAGGATTCAATCTCAGAGGAATGAAATATACTTCCGCTGGACGGTACCCTTGCGGTCCATGCTCAGGGCAAACGGCAGGACCGAAAGGTCGAACAGGTCGAGGATCTCCGTCCCGTTCTCCTCGGGATTGACCAGCAGCACTCTCGCATGCGGTTCGGATTCGAATACCTTGCCTACCGCCTCCAGCTCGGCATCGCAGGTGGAGCAGCCGGGAGTGTGAAAGAGGACGTAGGAAGGACGTCCGCGCAGCCGGCGCAGACTGTACGTCCGCACTGCGGACAGATCCACAGGCGAAGGGGCTTTCATGAGCACTCCCCTTACCTTGGCTTTGGGTATCCTGGAGCCGACAGGTACACGTCCCAACAAGTCCGAGCATATCTCAGCAAGTCCGACTACGCGCTGCTGCTCGGCCGGCCCCGTCCACATGGCGGGATCGCCGTCGATGTACAGCTTGATGAATGCCTGCAAAGCCAGCTTGGCCTCCTCTCCGGGAGTATCCATCAGATAATACAGCATATCGCCCAGCATATGCCTGCAAAGTGTGGAGTCGGAGCGTTCAAGGGCGCGGTCCTTGATATACTGCGCGGTCTCGAGGATATTGGCAGCACTGTGCCCTCCCCCGCCGAAAAGCGTGTCGAAAAGCTCTTTGGAGGAGTCTTCTCCATACTCGTAAGACTCCGGGAAAAGGGAAGGAAGCAACTTCGAGAGGGCTTCCGTATCGAGCGAGCGTCCCACGATGACACCGTCCCTGTCAACCAGCACCATCTGAGGAGTCTGGAGCACTCCGTAAAGCATCTGGAAACCGGACTCCAACTCCGGATCCCAGACGTGGATGAGCTCCACGGAAGGGGTATCGAAGTTCCATCTTGCAGCGATGTAATCCTCCCACTGCTCGCGGAAAACGCCGGTATAGATGGCGTAGAACTTGAGCGGGACATCGATATTGGGCAGGAACCCGCTCAGTCTCAACGTCTCGAGCTTGCATTTGGAACAGGAGGTATCATAGAAGAAAAGGACGCAGACCTCGCCTTCGGCGGGAGCGCTAACGGGCTCTCCGCCCGGCGAGCGCAACTGGAGCTCCTGCGCGGGACTGCCGATCAGCGAACTTCGGTGGAACTGCGCATAAACCTTGGCGTTCAGCAAGTCGATGTCACTGTACATCGACACCTTGCCCGGTTCGAACCAGTCGTCCACCATATGCACGGCCACGGCCTCGTCACCCATGACCTTGGAACCCAGGAAATGGTCGTATATGCGGATCGCGACATACTGCTTCACCAAAGGGTCGGTGCAGCTCTCGAGCATGAAATCGCATTCGGATATCTTGACCTGCACGGGCTCGCGCTCCAACGCGGCGAAATACTCGTCAAGCTTGGAGTCGAGCGCGGCGACTACGGCAGAGTCCAGGGGCACGGCATCCTGCGCCCGCATGTTCAAAGGCAGCAGGAAGGCTATCAGCAAGGTTATGAAAGCCAGGCGTTTCATCGTCTAGACCTCGGGGAGGACCACCCCGTCCGAAAGGAACAGGCTCGTATCGCCCTTGTGCTTGAGGATGTCGCGTACGGCGGAAGAGGAGATATGCGCGAACTCTTGCGCGGTCGGGATGATGACCGTCTCTATCTCCGGCGCGATACGGCGGTTGGCATCGGCGATGGCGCGCTCGTTCTCGAAGTCAAGCATATTGCGCACTCCTCTGACAATGTGCTTTATACCGAGCTGGCGGCAAGCATCGACGGTGAGACTGTCATACTTGATGATGCTCACTCCCTCAATGCCGTTTACGGCCTGACGGATGATGTCCATACGCTGGTCCATGTCGAAGAACCCGCGCTTGTCCTGGTTGATACCCACGGCGACGACGACTTCGTCGAACATCGTAAGCGCGCGTTTCAGGATATTGAGGTGTCCAGCGGTGAACGGATCGAAGGATCCGGGAAACAATGCTGTCTTTTTCATAATTGCCAATCAATCGGTGTTTTGCCCTGACGGGCAAGTATTTCATTGGTGCGGGAGAAATGCCTGCATCCGAAGAACGCGCCGCGGGCAAGCGGCGAAGGATGCGGGGCCTCGAGCACATAGTGCCGCGAAGTGTCGATCAGTTCGCGCTTGGCGCGCGCGAAATTGCCCCAGAGCAGGAATACGACCCCTTCGCAGTTCTCGTTGATGCAGCGGATGACCGCATCGGTGAACTCCTGCCATCCGATACCGCTGTGCGACGCAGCCTGGCCGGCGCGTACCGTCAGAACGGCGTTGAGAAGCAGTACTCCCTGCCGCGCCCAATCCTCGAGATTGGGGCGGCCGCTCATCCTGATGCCCAGGTCGTCCTCTATTTCCTTGAAGATATTCTTCAGCGACGGCGGAGCCGGAACCCCGTCGGGGACGGAGAAAGACAGGCCCATGGCCTGGCCGTATCCGTGGTAAGGGTCCTGGCCGAGGATCACTACCTTGACCTTGTCGAGGGGCGTCAATTCGAAGGCCCTGAAAATCTGCCTGCCCGGAGGATAAACCACCTGGCCGGAAGACTTCTCCGCATGTAAAAAACGGACAAGCTCCGCAAAGTAGGGTTTGTCGAACTCACTCTGCAGGGCTTGTTTCCAGCTTTGTTCTATCTTTACGTCCATCAGAAGATACAGTCTATTACGTCCTTGATAGTCTTGACATATACAAATGTAAGGCCTTTTACGTAAATATCCTTGATATCCTCTATATCTTTTCTGTTGTCTTCCGATATCACTATGGTGGTGACGCCGGCCCTCTTGGCCGCAAGGATCTTCTCCTTGATGCCGCCGACCGGCAGGACGCGGCCGCGAAGGGTCATCTCGCCCGTCATCGCGATGCCGCTCTTAAGGCTCTGCCCGCGCAGGGCGGAGACCATCGAGCTCACCATGGTGATGCCGGCCGAAGGACCGTCCTTGGGAACCGCCCCTTCAGGGACGTGAACGTGGATGTCCTTGGAAGAGAACTCCTCCGGAGTGATGCCGGCAAGCTCGGGATGCGCCTTGATATACTGATAGGCAATCGTCGCGGACTCCTTCATGACATCTCCCAGGTTGCCGGTCATGGAAAGGTTGCCTTTGCCGACGCTCACCTGACTCTCCACGAACAGGATCTCCCCTCCCATCGAAGTCCAGGCAAGTCCGGTAACGACACCGGGCATCTCGTTGCCCTTCTGAAGGTCGTGGAAATTGGTCGGGAGGCCGAGATACTCCTTGAGGTGCTCGGGCTTGATGACCGAAGGATATTCCTCGCCCAATGCGATCTTCTTGGCAGTCACGCGGGCGATCTTGGCAATCTGCTTCTCGAGCCCTCGGACGCCGGACTCGTGAGTGTAATTGTCCACGATGGCGGCCAGTCCGGGCTTGCTTATGCGCAGCTCGTCCTTTCCGATGCCGTGCTCCTTGAGCTGCTTGGGCACCAGGTAATGCTTCGCAATCTCAAGCTTCTCCTCAGCGAGGTAACCAGTGACGTTTATCATCTCCATTCGGTCGAGCAGAGCCGGCTGGATGGTGGAGATGCTGTTGGCCGTGGTGATGAACAGTACGTTGGACAGGTCGTAGTCGATATCCAGATAGTTGTCGTGGAAAGTGGAGTTCTGCTCGGGATCCAGCGCCTCCAGAAGGGCGGACGAAGGGTCGCCCTTGAAATCGCTGGCGAGTTTGTCTATCTCGTCCAGGACAATCACTGGATTGGAGGTGCCGGCCCGGCAGATGCCGTTCAGGATACGGCCGGGCAGGGCTCCGACATATGTCTTGCGGTGACCGCGGATCTCGGCCTCATCGTGCATTCCGCCGAGCGAAATGCGGACATACTTGCGGCCGAGAGCCCTGGCGACGGATTTGCCGAGGCTGGTCTTGCCGACTCCCGGAGGTCCATAGAGGCACAGAATGGGAGACTTCATGTTCCCCTTCAGCTTAAGTACGGCGAGGTATTCGATTATGCGTTCCTTGACTTTCTCAAGCCCGAAATGGTCGTCGTCAAGGACCTTCTGAGCATGCTTCAGGTCGAGATTGTCCTCCGACATCTCACCCCACGGAAGGTCCAGCATGAACTGGATGTAGTTGTACTGGATGCTGTAGTCGGGAGAGCTGGGATTGTATTTCTCAAGCTTGGCCATCTCCTTGTCGAAGATGGCGCGTACGTCAGCGGACCATTTCTTGGTATCGGCGCGCTGGCGGAACTTCTCGAAGTCGCCGGACTCGTCCATGCCCAGCTCCTCCTGGATGGTGCGAAGCTGGTTGTTGAGATAGTACTCGCGCTGCTGCTGGTCGATCTCGCCCTTGACCTTCTGGTTGATCTCCTGCTTGATCTTGAGGAACTCCACCTGTATGTCCAGGACGGTCAGGAGCTTCATGGCCCTGACCCTGAGGTCGTCATACTGCAGGAGGTCGGCCTTGTCGGTGAAATTGTCCACCTCGATGGTAGTCGCGATGAAATTGACCAGGAACTGGAAATTGTCGATCGAGCGGAGGGCCGAAACGGCCTCCTTTGTCACGAAATTGGAGGCACGGATGATATAGCCGGCCTTTTCCTTCAGGGAATCGGCGATCAGGCGGTTGTCAACCGCATTCTCGTTGTTCATGAACTCGTCGAGATAGTGTACGCGGGCGACCACATAGGGCTCGTAGGCGATGATCCCGTCGACGGAGATCCGCTTGAAGGCCTGAAGGATGGCAGTAAGCGTCCCGTCGGGCATCTCCAGCGTCTTCACTATCTTTACCACCGTTCCGTAAGGATTGAGGTCCTCGGCCTTGGGATCCTCGACGTTGACGTCCAGCTGAGGTACGGCGCCGATGAAGAGGTTGTTCTGCTCGGCCTCCTTGATGAGCTTTATGGACTTCTCGCGGCCGATGGTCACGGGATAGACCGTACCCGGGAAGATCACGGCATTCCTGAGGGTCAGGATAGGGAGCTTCTCGGGGAGGTCGGCCTCGTCGATCTTCATCGGGCCGTCGCCCTGCATGACAGGTATGATATTCACTCCGGAACCGCCCGGAAGCATGAATTCAGCGTTGAATTTGTCGTTGGTCATATATTTCTGTTTCAAGCGTAAAAGGACATGTCTGCCAATTTGGCAGACTACTCTTGCATAGGTTCGTCCGCCACTATATAGTCAATCTCCGTGCCATCCGCAGCTTATGTCAGCCGGGGCGTTGGATTTGAGTCTTTTTTCGGGATATAATTTTGATTATTAAAAAAATAGGCCTATTTTTGCAGTCCAATTCCCGCAAAAGGAATACTTATTACTAAAATATAAATATTATGACTAAGGCAGAAATCGTTAACGAAGTTGCAAAAGCAACTGGTATTGAGAAAATTGCAGTTCAGACCGTGGTTGAGTCTTTCATGGAATGCGTCAAGGATTCGCTCGCTAAGGGTAACCCTGTTTATCTTCGTGGCTTCGGCAGCTTCATCATCAAGCATAGGGCTCAGAAGGCCGCCCGTAACATTACCCAGCACACGACCATGACCATCCCCGAGCACGACATCCCTGCATTCAAGCCCGCCAAGGTTTTCGTCGCTGCCGTCAAGGAGAAATAATTTAAAACTATTGTATTATGCCGAACGGAAAGAAACACAAAAGGCATAAGATGGCCACGCACAAGCGTAAGAAGCGTTTGCGCAAGAATAGGCACAAGAAGAAGTAATTTCTTCCTGGTCTGCCATTTTAGCAGCTGCTAAATGAAAAGGGTCTGGCCGGAACGGTCCGGCCCTTTTGCTATCATACAAACGTTCTTTAAAATGCAATTTCCTGATGGAAACTGAGAAAACTGAAAAAGACCTCATCGTCGACGTAGGTTCGAAGGAGGTCCAGATCGCCCTGCTGGAAAACCACAGGCTGATCGAACTCAACAAGGAATCCAGTCAGGGTCACACTTATTCGATCGGAGACGTCTTCCTCGGAAGGGTCAAGAAGGTAATGCCGGCGCTGAATGCAGCGTTCGTCGATATCGGAGACTCCAAGGAAGCATTCGTCCACTATCTGGACCTCGGATTGTACTTCACTTCATTCGACGAGTTCGTCAAGAGGTCCAATCCGAACACCGATCTGCACAAGCTCTATGCAGGCATCAAGATCGGGCCCGTCCTCGCGAAGGAAGGCCACATCGAGGATGTCCTCAAAGTCGGGCAGATGGTCATAGCCCAGATCGTGAAGGAACCGATCTCCACCAAGGGATCCCGGCTGACCGCGGAAATTTCATTGGCAGGACGCAACATTGTACTGCTCCCCTTCGCGGAGAAGGTGAGCATTTCCCAGAAGATCTCTTCGAAAGAAGAGAAAAAACGGCTTGAAACGCTCGTCAGGAGCATACTTCCCAAGAATTACGGAGCCATCATCCGCACCGCTGCCGAAGGCAAGAACGCCGCAGTACTGGTCGGAGAGCTTCGCTCCCTGATCGAAAAATGGGAAGGCTCCTGGAAAAGGATCGCCAAGGACAAGGGTATAGGCCTGCTCTTCACAGAGTATTCCAAAACCACCACCATCCTCAGGGACCTGCTGAACGACACGTTCACCAACGTACACGTGAACGACGTCAAGATCTACGAGGAAACAAAGAAGTATATTTCCCTGATCTCTCCGGAGCAGGAGAAAATCGTCAAGCTCTACGAAGGCAAGGAACCGATCTTCGACCATTTCGAAGTCAGCCGCCAGATCAAGAGCTCTTTCGGGAAGGTGGTCCCGATGAAGCAGGGCGCCTACCTTGTGATCGAATCGACGGAGGCCCTCAACGTGATCGACGTAAACAGCGGCACGCGCGCGAAGACCACGGACCAGGAGGAGAATACCTTCGAGGTGAACAAGCTCGCGGCGGAAGAGATCGCCCGTCAGCTCCGGCTGCGCGATATGGGAGGCATAGTGATCGTGGACTTCATCGACATGGTGTCGGGAGAGCATCGCAACAGCCTCTTCAAGCATATGCAGGAGCTTATGGAAAGTGACAGGGCCAAGCACAACGTGCTGCCTCTCACCAAGTTCGGGCTTATGCAGATCACCCGTCAGCGCATACGTCCCGCGATCCAGATCAACACGGCGGAGATCTGTCCCCTGTGCCACGGCACCGGCAAGATCACATCAAGCGCCGTGATCGACGAGCAGATCGAACGCGACCTCGCAGACTTGGTACGCGACAACGGTCTGAAGAGCGTGATCCTGAAAGTCAGCCCGATTCTGGGAGCCTACCTGACGCGCGGACTTTCGTCCTTCGTCGGGAAATGGAAAAGAAAGTACAAATGCAAGGTCAAGGTCAGCGAAAGCAACGACTTCACCGTCCTGCAGTATGAATTCTACAGTGAGAATGGAGAGAAGCTCTTTTAGGGCTCCTCTCTTTTTTCTTTGGTATATGCCCGCCACTTGGCGATGAGGGCCTGCATATCAGCGGGGACGGGTGCCTCGAAGCGGATGTGCTTGCGTGTGCGGGGATGGACGAAGCCCAAGACCTGGGCATGGAGTGCCTGACGCGGGCAGAGCTCGAAGCAGTTCTGGATGAACTGGCGATACTTGGCGTAGATGGTGCCCTTGCGGATCTCAGTGCCGCCGTAACGGTCGTCGCCGAAGAGCGGGTGACCGATGGAGGACATATGTACGCGTATCTGGTGCGTACGGCCGGTCTCCAGGCGGCACTCTATCACGGTCACGAATCCGAACCGCTCCAGGACGCGGTAATGCGTCACGGCATGCTTGCCCTTCTCCGGGTCATCGTAGATGCGGAAACGCAGGCGGTCGTTGGGGTCGCGGCCAATGTTGGCGTCGATCGTTCCCTCGTCCTCCTTGATATTGCCCCAGACCACGGCGACATAGACTCTGTCAATGCTGTGCTCGAAGAACTGCTTGGCGAGATTGAGCTGGGCCTCGTCATTCTTGGCCACGACCAGAAGTCCGGAAGTGTCCTTGTCGATACGATGGACGAGTATGCCCATGCGCTCATCTTCTGCATCGGGGCCCTGCGAGATGCCCAGGTGGAAAGCCAGGGCGTTGACGAGAGTGCTTTCATAATGTCCGTGGCCCGGATGGACCACCATGCCTGCCGGCTTGTTCACCACCAGCACGTCGTCATCCTCATACACGATGTCGAGCGGGATGTCCTGTGGAACGATCTCCAGACCGCGGCGGCGGTAAGGCATCACGAAGCTGATCACATCTTCCGGCCTCACGATATAATTGGCCTTCACGACCTTGCCGTTTACCTGCACATACTGCTCCTTGATGGCGCACTGCACACGGTGGCGGGAAGTGTCCTCCATATGCGCGGACATATACTTGTCCACGCGTATGGGCTCCTGCCCCTTGTCTACGACGAAGCGGAAATGCTCGAACATTCCCTGCTCCTCGTCGCCGGGGAGGAGGTCCTGACCCTCATCGGGAAGGAGGTCCAGCTCGTCGTCGGGAAAGTCGGCCATGGCTGCTATTTGGGGATGCGCTCGGGATCTACGGTAAGATACAGGGAGACGGAAGAGCCCATCAGCGACGGAGCGGATGAAGCTCCGGGACTCTGGCGGTATACGACGGAATTGATGGAATCGTTGTAGTTGCGGACGCTCTCGTCGAATATCAGGCTGCTGATATTCAAGGAATTCTCATGTATGACATCCACGGCGCGGACGTACTTCATGCCCCTGACATTGGGGATATAGGTGCGGTTGTCGGAGCCGTTAAGTCCCACCACGAGGTCGATGTCGGAACCGCTCTCGACGCTGCTTCCGGGCCTTACATCGCGGCCGTTCTGCTGCTGCTTCAGGACATTGTTGGTGGCTATGTCATCGACATAGATGAGCCTGCCGAGATTGAGGCCACGCGAGGAGAGCTCCGCCTTGGCCTGGCGCATGGAATATCCCACAAGATTGGGCATGGTGATCCTCTTGGGCTGCGTGGCATTGATGGTAAGCATGATGCGACGACCCTTCTTTACGTTGGAGCCGGCTGCGGGATTCTGCTTGTAAACAGCTCCCTTGGCCATGCCGCGGACGTAGATGGAATCCACGACATCGATGCGGACTCCGGCGGTATCGGCGACGTGGTCCGCCTCGCGGACCGACAGGCCGACCATATCGGGCACCTGGATGACCTTCCCGTGATGGGTAAAGATCCCGAGGAGGACATTGGCCACCACCGCCAGGGCTACGAAGAACAACACCGCGCCGGCGAGATTCTTCAAGACCCAGAATTTATTGGTATTGGTTTTTTCTTCCATGCTTGTCTGGTATATCCTTACAAAGTTACAAATAAATCCTTATATTTGTTCAAGTCGATTTTTGGACTTGAAAAATATTGGAAAGACATGTCCAGACACTTTAAGAGCATGACGGCGCTTGTACTGGCCTTCGCAGTACTCATGAGCCTGCCATGGCTTGTTCCTCACACCGGTTTTCTCGCTCTCTTCGGTTTCGTTCCCCTGCTGTTGCTCGAAAGGTACGCTTCCATGAACGGAGTGAAGAGATTCTGGATGTGGCATTATTCCGCGTTCGTCCTCTGGAACGCATTCACGACCTTCTGGGTCTGCTGGGCCACCGTAGGCGGAGGCATCTTCGCCGTACTGGCCAATGCTCTCCAGATGTCGCTGGTGTTCGGACTATTCCGTCTTTCGAAGAAGAGATTCAGCGGAGCGCTGCCTTACCTGTTCCTCGCAGCCGCGTGGATTGCCTGGGAGAGGGCTTATTTCAGCGCTCAGATCTCATGGCCGTGGCTGGTGCTGGGCAATGCCTTCGCCCGCTCCACAGGTCTCGCGCAATGGTATGAATATACCGGCGCGCTCGGAGGTTCGCTCTGGATCTGGGCGTGCAACCTCGCAGTTTTCGGATTCATCTCCGCGCTTCGCGACGGCAGTACGGAGCGTTGGAACGCCAAAGCCCGCATCGCTTCGCTGGCCGGCCTGTTCATACTCTTCGTCGTTCCTCCTGTCACCTCCGCAGTCATCGGAGCGAGGTACAAGGAAGTGTCCGAAGGCAGTCAGGAGATTCTGATCTGCCAGCCCAATCTCGACCCTTACCAGAAGTTCCAGTTCCTCAACCAGAACCAGCAGAACGCCATCTTTCTCGAGGTTGCAGAAGAAGGATTGGCCGGACGGACGTCTTCTTCTCCCCTCCTCGTCATGGCTCCCGAGACGTTCACCGCGGACATCGTGGTCGGCGCATACGAGACCAGCCCCACCTGGAGGAGTTTCGTACAGTTCCTGAACGCCCATCCCGGAACGGAGATGCTCTTCGGAGCCTCATCGCGCGAGTTCTATCCCGACGAATCTCCCCGCGACCCCAGCGACTACAAGCTCGACGGAGGCGGGTGGATCCAGAGGCACAACTCCGCGCTGAGCCTAAGACCAGATGGCACCACGGAAATATTCCACAAGAGCAGGCTCGTGGTCGGCACCGAGATGACGCCTTATCCAAAGATCATACTCCCCCTCGCCCGTTTGCTCAACACCGGTATCGGACGCTGCGTCGGACAGCCGGAGGTGTCGCTGCTGCACGCCTTCGGAGTCCCTTACGGATGCGCAATATGCTACGAATCCGTGTTCGGAGAGTATTGTACGGAGTACGTCCGAAAGGGAGCGAAATACCTGACCGTGATCACCAATGACGCCTGGTGGGGCAATACCCCGGGCTACAGGCAGCACCTGAGCTATTCCGCGCTCCGCGCCATCGAGCTCAGGCGCGACATCGCCCGTTGCGGCAATACCGGCATTTCCTGCTTCATCGACCAGAAAGGCCGCATCGTCGAGCGCGGCCCCTGGTGGGAAAAGGCAACCCTGGAGGGAAGCGTCAACTTCAACTCCAGGGTCACATTCTTCGTGGAGCACGGTGATATCACCGGCAGGATCTGCACCTTCGTATTCCTTCTCTTCCTGCTCGCGCTCCTCGTGCGTTTCCTTATCAGGAAATAATACTACAGTTTCGAAACAAGATTGCTGATCATGTGCAGCTGGTCCGGGATACGGATATGCTGCGGGCACTTCGGCAGACAGGCATTGCAGTCGATGCAAGCGTCGGCAGAGCCCTCGCCAAGGGCTTTGAAAGCCTTGAGGAAGACCTTGCGGTTCTGTTTGAATTCCTTGCCGGGGTGTTCGGGATCGGGAATCCTGAGCTCGTCGCTGGCGGTATTGAACACCTTGAAATTGCCGGGAATGTCGACTCCGTTGGGGCAAGGCATGCAATACGAACAGGCAGTACAGGGGACGTGCACATTGGACTTATAGAGGTCAGCGATGGTCTGCATATAGTCCATCTCTGTCTGGTCGAAGGGTTTGAAGTCGGTGAACAAGGCGACATTCTCCTTGAGCTGGGCCATATTGGACATTCCGCTCAGGGTGACCATCACTCCGGGGAGCGAACCCACGAAAGTGAGGGCGTTGCCGGCCGGGCTGAGACCCGGATGACGCTCGGCCATCCTGGCCTTGAGTGCGTCGCTGACATTGGCAAGGGCGCCTCCCTTGACCGGCTCCATGACCAGCACGGGGATTCCACGCTCTACGAGGATATTGTACAGGGTCTCGGATGCAGCCTTCTCGCTCTCGGTCGGGCCTGAATCACCGTCGATCTCCTTCCAGTCGACATAGTTGAGCTGTATCTGGACGAAATCCCACTCCGAAGCGTCAAGGATCTTGGGCAACGCGGCATTGTTGCCGTGGAACGAGAATCCAAGATGCTTGATGCGGCCGGCAGCCTTCTGCTCCTTGAGATAATCGAGGACACCGTTGTTCAGGAAACGGGATTCGAGCTCGGAGTACGATGATACGGCATGGCAGAGAAGGAAATCGACATAGTCCACCTGGAGGTTCTTGAGCGAACGCTCGAACATCTCCTTTGCACCATCAAGAGTCGGGGAATTGCCTGGGCCAAAGGCAAAGTTGGACATCTTGGTCGCGATCATATAGGACTCGCGGGGATGACGGCTCAGCGCATTGCCGGTAACGACTTCAGACTCGCCATAAGCCGGAGCGGTATCGAAATAGTTGATACCATGGGCTATGGCATAATCGACCATTTCGTTGACGGCAGCCTGGTCCAAATGGCTTCCGCGTCCGTTGGGATTCGGTATCGAAGGCAGGCGCATACAGCCGAGACCGAGGAGGCTGAGATCGCAGCCAAGGCTGTCCCAGTGACGGGTGTTGACCTTGGAGCCCTCCGGGGCGTCGGACATCGGGACGGATTCGAATCCGGCAGCGGACTTCGAACTTCCGCGCGAAGCGCAGGCCTGCATCAGCGTACCTGCGGAAGCGAGGCCGACTCCAACAAAGAACATGTCCTTGATGGCCTCGCGGCGTGTGATTTTCTTGCTCATCTTGATGTTCAATTCATTGATTATGCAAATATAAGAAGAATCCGTGACTCGGAATTACCCGTTTCACGGATTCTTTTACCAATATTGGCGAAAAGGCTAGAACATCGGGGGCATTCCACCGCCCATCATGCCGCCGCCCATTCCACGGCCGCCGCCCATGCCGCCCATGCCGCCGCGGCCACGCTGGCCTCCGAAGGAGTTGAAACGCCAGGTGAAGGCTACGATAACATATCGTCCGAGGGAGTTCGTGAAGGACTCTGTATAGGTCGTGCCGTTGGTGCTGAGGGAGAAGTTCTTGGTCTGGCCGAGCAGGTCATATCCGCGGATGGCGATGGTAGCTTGGTTCTTGAAGATGAGCTTCTCGATCTCCATGTTCCAAAGGAGGGTCGGAGTGGGGTTGGTGGCGTAGCCGTTGTACCACATGTAGTTCATGTCGGTATCGAAAGTGATGCCTGTCAGATCCCAATCCCAAGTGAAGGAACCGGTCGCGGCGTTGCGGAACGTCGAGGTGGTTACATCGGTGTCGACCCAGGTCCTCTGGTAGTTTGTGCTGGCACCGAGGCGGAAGTCGAAGTCGTCCGCACGCCAGGTGAAAGTGATGCGCTCATTGGCGCTCAGCGAAGTATTGGACTTGAGGACGAAATACTTGCTCTTGCTGATGTCGCTGAAATCGCTGAGGAAAGCGTTGTAGTTGAAGTCGGAGTAGGTATCGTCACTGAAGTACTTGGTCACGTCGAGGTTGTTTCCGGTATAGCTGTAGTTGCGTGAGCCGTTGATACCGGTCTGGGTGGAAAGGGTGAACCTGGTCGTGAAGATAGGATTGTTCGTGGTGAGGTTGATGCTTCCGTTGTAAGTGTCATGTCCGTTGAAAGGCATCGTGAAGGTGCGGCCGTCGACGATCATCTGGGCATTCACGATAGGGTTCTGGACCATACCCGCATTGAAGCGGATGTTGGCGGACGAGAACTTCTGACGGTTGTTGAAACGGAGTTCACCGTTGACGTTGTGCGAGAAGTAGGGAGCCAGGGAAGGATTACCGAGCGACACGTTGATAGGATTGGAATTGTCCGGCACAGGCATGAGCTGGGAAATGTTCGGCTGGCTGGAGTTGCCACGGTAGAAGAAACGGACGTTCAGGTAGTCGTTGGCATCCCAGATAATCTGGGCGTTAGGAGACCAGTTGAGCACGGTGAAGGTGGTGTCGATCTGGTAGCTGGCCCTGGTAGTGGCATTATGAGTCGTGGTGGGACGCAGGCTTGCACCGACCTGTGCACGGAGGTAGTCGCCCTGATAGAGGAGGTTGGCGCCTATGCTCTGGTTCACGTAGTCGTTCAGGATGCTGTTGGAGTAGCTCGGATCGGGCACTTCACCGTTCCTGTTGTAAGGATGGGTGTCGATGTTGAATGCATCGATATCAAAGATTCCGCTATTATAGACATCCTTGGTGGACTTGGAATGGTTCCAGCCGTAGGAATAGTTGCCCTCGACGTAGAAGTAGTTTCCGAGAGGCTCAGTGTAGGTGGCAGTAGCGTTGATGGAAGCCTGCTTGCTGGTCTGGTCGTTCCTCTGGTTCACGATTGTGCTGATGGCATCGTTCGAGAACTTGTTGAAGGTGTTGGTCAGGGACTGGGTGAAGCCGTCGGTGAGGGTATTGCTGAGATTGTACCTGACGTTGACGGTGAGGGTACGGCCGGGGATGATGATGCGCTGGCGGTACATGAGGTTACCGGAGGCGCTGAGGCTCTTGGAGTTGGAACTGTTGTTGCTCCAGCTGTCATTCATGTTGACTAGCGCTCCGTCGAAGTAATCGTACTGGGTGGAGGAATTGCTCAGGGACTCTGAGCCGCTAAGCCTGTAGCTGAACTGAGGCTGGAAGATGAGGGAGGCGCTGGGGCTGAAAGTATGCTCGATGCGCATGCTGATGCTGTGGCCCTTGCTGTCGGAGAGGGAGCTGCTGTTGCGCCTGGTGATCATGTCGAAGCCCTGTTCCTCGAGGTGGTTGTTGCTGTAGGTGCTGGACTGGGAGTCAGTGTTGCTGCCGTTGAAGCTATAATTTCCGCTGGCTTCCATCTTGTCGTCGAAGAGGTTGAAGCCGAGGTTGGAGCCGAGCATGTAGGAGCTGGTGACACCGCCGCCGCCAAAGCCCATGCCGCCGCCCATGCCGCCCATGCCGCCCATCATGCCGCCCATGCCGCCACCGCCGAAGCCCATGCCGCCGGCGCCGTTGTTGGCGTTACCGATGACGAAGATCTGGGTGCCGTTGGTGAAATTGCCGAGGAAGAGGTTGCCCTGGTAACGGTAATCATCGTAGTTGGTGAGCGATGCGACATTGCTTGACGAAGGAGTGGTGGTGGAAGGGATGTCATGTCCTACACCTGCGGTGATATTGGCCATGAGACCGCTCATGGTTCCGCCCACGACGGAGAGGTCGAGGACAGTCTCCTCCTGGCCGTCGTCGATACCGGTGAACTCGGCCTGGTCGGACTTCTTCTGGACCACCTTGACCTTCTCGACGAGCTTGGCAGGGATATTCTTGGTAGCGACCTGGGGATCGTCCATGAAGAAGGTCTTTCCCTCCATGTACACCTTGGTGACGGTCTGGCCGTTGACGACGATGGAACCGTCATCGTTGACCTCGACACCGGGGAGCTTCTTCAGAAGGTCCTCGAGTACGTCGTTCTCGGTGGTCTTGAAGGCCGCCGCATTGTATTCGATCGTATCTTTCTTGATGGTGACGGGAGCGCCCACGTCGGTGACGCTGGCGGCCTCGAGCATCTCGCGGTCAAGCTCAAGCTTGACCTCGCCGATGGAGACATTCTCACCCTTCACGGTGACTTCCTTCTCATATTTGATATAACCCATCATCTCCGCAGCGAAGACATAGGTGCCGTCCTTGAGACCCGTAAGGGTGGCGGAACCTTTCTCTCCGGTGAGAGTGTATTTGGCGGGATCCGAGGAGCCCTTGGGTGTAAGGGATACTGTAGCGTAGCTGACGGGCTCGTTGTTGCTTGCGTCGATCAAGGTGACACTCACGGAGTGAGTAGACTGTGCGAACGAAGAGGCCGCCAGCAGGAGGCTGATCGAGGCCGTCAGGATAATTGAAAGTACTTTTTTCATATGATGGAACATTTTTCAATCAAAAAACACATCCCTTTAGACAATAAAGGATGTGCTCGGTTTAATCCCGAAGGGAATTTTTTTAAAATTTTTACAATAATATAGGTATTGCCTATTTCTTGACCCTTCCGGGGTTGGCGGCGATGAATTTTTCCCAGGAACTTGAAGGGCTGGAAGCAGCCAGAGGACTCGACGTCTGATAATAGTGACACAAAGCGATGGCGAGTGCGTCCGTTGCGTCGAGATACTTCGGATCGAGGTCCACTCCAAGGGTCTTGCCGACCATCGTCTCAACCTGCTCCTTCGAAGCCGCGCCGTTGCCGCAGATGGCGATCTTGGCCTTGCGCGGCGCGTATTCGGCGACGGGGATGCCGGCCTCCGTCGCCGCGATGATGGCCGCGCCCTGCGCGCGCCCGAGTTTCAGGATGACCTGGGCGTTCTTGCCGTAGAAAGGCGATTCGACCGCCATCTCCGCGGGCTCGTGAACGGCGATGAGCTCCTTCACTCCGGCGTTGATGTTCGCCAGCTTCTCGAAGGGATCGGCGATCTTGCGAAGGTCGAAGACTCCCATCGTGACGTAGTGGGGACCCTTGGCATCAACGGAAATGACCCCGAAACCAAGGATGTTGGTTCCGGGATCTATTCCGAGTATGATTCTGTCTTTAGTCAATCCTGTCGAATCCGGTATAAGGCCTGAGGACCTCGGGGATGATGATACCGTCCTCGGTCTGGTTGTCCTCGAGCAGGGCCGCGACGACACGCGGAAGTGCGAGCGAGCTGCCGTTCAGGGTGTGGCAAAGCTGAGGCTTGCCGTTCTCGTCGCGATAACGCAGGTGCAGGCGGTTGGCCTGGTAGGTCTCGAAGTTCGAGACGGAGGAAATCTCCAGCCAGCGTCCCTGGGCTGCGCTCCAGAGCTCGAAATCATAGGTTATGGCCGACGTGAAGGACATGTCGCCGCCGCAGAGGCGGAGGATCCTGTAACGCAGGCCGAGCTTGTTCACGATCTCCTCGACATGGGCGACCATGGCGTCGAGGGCTGCATAGCTGTTCTCGGGCTTTTCGACGCGGACGATCTCGACCTTGTCGAACTGATGGAGGCGGTTCAGGCCACGGACATCCTTGCCGTACGATCCGGCTTCGCGACGGAAGCAGGGAGTATAGGCCGTCAGGGCCTGCGGCAACTCCTCGTTCTGGAGGATGACGTCACGGTAGATGTTGGTAACCGGGACTTCCGCGGTAGGAACCATATAGAAGTCGTCGAGATTGGCGTGGTACATCTGGCCTTCCTTGTCGGGAAGCTGACCGGTACCGAAACCGGAAGCGGCATTGACCATCACGGGGGGCTCTACCTCCTTGTATCCATCGGCAGTGTTGCAGTCGAGGAAGAAGTTGATGAGGGCCCTCTGGAGCTTGGCTCCCTTGCCCTTATAGACGGGGAATCCGGCTCCGGTGATCTTGACTCCGAGATCGAAATCGATGATATCGTATTTCTTGCAAAGCTCCCAGTGCGGGAGGGCGTTTTCGGGAAGGTTGACTTCCGGACCGCCCATCTTGACGACGAGGTTGTCCTCGGCGCCCTTTCCTTCCGGGACAAGGTCACAAGGGAGATTGGGGAGGAGGACGATCTTGGCGTCGAGTTCCTTGGTCACCTCGTCAGACTCCTCGAGGAGCCGGCCGGAGCGGGCTTTCAGCTCGGCGACGGCCGCCTTGGCGGCCTCGGCCTCGGCCTTGAGGCCCTGCTTCATGAGCTGGCCGATCTCGCCGGCTTTGACCCTCTGCTGCGCCAGGATGGCGTCGCTCTCGGTCTGGAGGGCGCGCCGGCGGGTATCCAGTTCAAGGACGCGCTCCACAATCTCGCGCGCATCGAAATTCTTGATGGCAAGCTTCGCGATCACTTTCTCGGGATCGTCGCGGAGCATCTTCAGTGTCAGCATATCTTTATTTGTTAATTAGCGGATAAAACAAAAGAGGACTTACACCACTCTCGAAGTGCAGTCCTCTCTTATGCCTTGGCAAACCCTTCGAGATTAGTTCTCAAACGGGATGACTGATACGTAGGATTTGTCAGCTTTCTTCTTGGTGAACTTCACGGTACCATCCACGAGAGCATACAGGGTATGATCCTTGCCCATGCCGACGTTGCGGTCGGGATTGTGGACGGTGCCCCTCTGACGGACGATGATGTTGCCGGCCTTTACGACCTCACCGCCAAACTTCTTGAGACCCAGGCGCTTGCTCTGAGACTCACGACCGTTCTTAGAACTTGATTGACCTTTCTTGTGTGCCATAATGCGTTCTCTTTTAAGCGATAGCGTTAATCTGAATCTTGGTCAGCTTCTGGCGATGTCCGTTGCACTTCTGGAAGCCCTTGCGGCGGATCTTCTTGAAGACAAGGACCTTGTCGGCCTTGGCATTGTCATCCAAAACAGTGGCCTTGACCACCGCACCTTCTACGTAAGGAGTACCGACCTTGACACCCGCGTCACCAGCGACGAGGAGTACCTTGTCGAACTCTACATCAGCACCATTCGCAGCCGCGAGGCGGTTTACGAAGATCTCATTGCCAGCCTCTACCTTGAACTGCTGGCCTGCAATTTCAACGATTGCGTACATAACAAACTTTATCAAAAAGTTTCAACCGTAAGCGTCCGTTCTCAAAACGGCTCTTTTTCAGTGGCTTAGCGGTCATTACAAAATTTTGGACTGCAAATTTAGCGTTTTTCGTCCGTTCTGCAAAATATTTTGCTATTTTTGTACTGAAACAATTTTGTTAACCAGCCCATTATATGGAGTCTCCGTTTATTTACAACAAATACGTCACCGGCAAGAATTTCATCGGCAGGAAGAGCGACATCACCATCCTGGGCAACCTCATGAACGCCGGAGAGAACGTCTCCATCTACGAGCCGCCGCGCAGCGGCAAGACCTCGGCCATCCAGCAGGCTTTCTTCAACATGCGCATCCAGGGCAAGCGTTTCTCCATCGCCGAGGTGAACCTCACGGCCACGCGGAGCATCGGCAGGCTGCTGCTGCAGCTCGGGGATGCCTGCATCCGTGCCTACGCCTCCACCCCGGGAGAGTTCGAGGACATCGCTGGGCGTCTCCTCCAGGGCACGCATCTGGTCTTCGACCCCCAGAACTATGCCGAGACCGACGCCGTCCTGTCGCTCAGCTGGGACGTGGACGACGAGGACATCCGCGCCGTGTTCCGTCTTCCCTACCGCCTTGCGGCCGAGAACGGCACGCGGTTGTTCGTCATCATCGACGAGTTCCAGAACGTCTGCCTGACGGAAAACGGCGACAAGGTCCTCAAAATCATGGAATCCGTGATGAAGGAGATGCGCGAGGCCGGATCCACCAACAGTTCGTTCCTGCTCTGCGGCTCGCAGGTCAACGCCATGAAGGAAATCTTCGAGCACCGCAGGTTCTTCTACAGGCAGGTGGAGCATTTCACACTGAGCCAGGTCGAAGACAAGGAGATCATCGAGCACATCGTAAAGGGATTCCTCGCCAGCGGCAAGGTCATCGACCGCGACCTGCTGTTGGGAGTATGCCGGCTCTTCAACGGACATCTCTGGTACATCAACCATTTCATTTCCATATGCGATTCGCTGTCGAAGGGCTATATCATGGAACCTGTGCTGATCGACTCGCTTTCAATGATCCTGGCCGTCCACGAACCGCGCTTCGCCGCAATGATGTTCGACCTGACGACCTACCAGGTCAGCCTGTTGCGTGCAGTGGTGGACGGGCATACCAAGTTCAGCACGTCGGAGGTCATCTCCAAGTACGGGCTGAATTCCTCCGCCAATGTCCGCCGTCTGAAAGATGCGCTTTGCAAGAAGGAGATCCTCACCTTCGACGAGAATGACAACCCTCACATCCTCGATCCCCTCTTCGAGTATTGGGTGAAGAAGTATTATTTCAATATAAAGGTATGAAAAAGAAGATAGCAGTCCTCACAGGCGCCGGAGTGAGCGCCGAGAGCGGTCTCGGGACCTACCGCGACAACGGCGGTCTCTGGGACAACTATGATCCTATGGAAGTCGCCTCCATCGAGGGATGGTACCGCAACAGGAAGCTCGTGCTGGACTTCTACAATATGCAGCGCGCGAAATTGCGGGACGCGCGGCCCAACGCCGCGCACTTCGCGATTGCAGCGCTGGAGGACAAGTACGATGTCACCGTCATCACGCAGAACGTAGACAATCTCCACGAGAAGGCCGGCAGCACCCGGGTCATCCACCTTCACGGAGAGGCCACCAAGGTACGCCCGGAGAACGGAGTGTATGACGAGAGCTACAGCGAGAGCGAAGTCATCGACGTAGGCTACGATCCGGTCAACCTCGGGGACAAGGCCCCTAACGGCTGCCAGCTGAGACCCCACATCGTTTTCTTCGGCGAGGCCGTGCCCAAGATCGAAAGGGCCATCGAGGTCGTATCAGCGGCGGATCTGGTCCTGATTGTCGGTACGTCCCTCCAGGTATATCCCGCCGCGGGACTCTACCGCTATGCCGACCCCAAGGCTCCGATCTACGTCATAGACCCGGCCGACCTACCCCTGCATGACGCCCGGATCACTCATATAAAGGAAGTTGCGACCAAGGGTATGGAGAAATTCACAAAAATTTTGGAAGAAAGATAAATTGTGCTACCTTTGCAGTCCGCAAATAAAAAGGAGGTGATAAAAGCATGATTATAGTTCCCATTAAAGAAGGCGAAAACATCGAGAGGGCCCTTAAGAAGTTCAAGAGGAAGTTCGAGAAGACCGGCGCTGTCCGTGAGCTCCGTTCCCGCAAGAATTTTGCGAAGCCGTCCGAGAAGAGACGTATCGCCAAGCAGAAGGCGATCTATGTACAGCATCTGCGCCTTATGGACGAGCAGTAATCTGGCTTTTCCACATATAGATGTCCGGCCAGCAGTGGTCGGACATTTTGTTTTCGCGGGTGTGTTGTAATTGGTAGCCAAGCCAGACTTAGGATCTGGTGCCTCACGGCGTAAGGGTTCGAGTCCCTTCACCCGCACCTCCAGCCGGTTCCCTTCGGGACCGGCTTTTTTGTGCGGATGAAGGGACTCCGTCGGTCTTCCCACCCCTCCCCAAACCCCTCCTTCCCCCTCCTTTCTCCCCAAAGTGCCGTAGACGGTCCAAGATTTGGACCGTCTAAAGCAGTATAATCTAATATTTGCCTATATTAGCGATATGTATCGCGAACTGCTGAGATATTCACTTGGAGATGGAGCGGAGGCCTTCACTTCACGGAGGGATTCGGTCCTGCCGTACCCGGTCATCCAGGGACATCAGGTGCACGGAGACAGGATCGCAGTCATAGACAGACCGGACCTGACAAGAGCGGACCTGGAAGGGTACGATGCGTTTATCTGTAAGCTTCCCGGTGTAGCCATAGGGGTCAGGACGGCGGACTGTGTCCCGATACTCCTTTATGATCCTGTCCAACGCGTAGTAGCAGCCGTCCATTCCGGTTGGAAAGGGACAGTATTGAAGATATCTCGGAAAACTATCAGCCTCATGGAACGTGATTTCGGATGCCATCCTGCAGATTTGCGCGTCATCATCGGGCCAGCCATCGGCCCGGACAGTTTCCAGGTCGGGCAGGAAGTGGTGGAAAAGTTCGAGGAGGCCGGTTTCCCGATGTCGCAGGTCTGGTCGGACCGCGGACCAGGTGACGGCAGTCCGATGTCAGGCGGACATCACATCAATCTGTTTAAGGCCAACAAATGGATACTGGAAGAAAGCGGAGTCAGGGATATCCAAGTATTTGACATCGATACCTTTACCGACACGTCATTCTTTTCCGCCAGGCGCGAAGGAACCGCTTGCGGAAGGAACATCAATGTGATAAAGCTGGTACCTGAGGAAGAAGGATAGAGCTACTCGGGGCGGAGGACGATGGAGCGGTGGGAGAGGAGCTCGAAGAAGGACGCCTTGCAGGAGTCGGAGAGGGGAATCTGTACGAAAGAGGAGGAAGAGCGTCCGACCAGAAGTCTTCCGGCCTTAAGGCCGCGGACCTTGTCGATGTTGACTATCCAGGAGCGGTGGACGCGGCAGAAGCGGTCGAAGGGCAATTGCTTCTCCAGCGTTTTGAGGGTCATAAGGGTCATCAAGGAAGAGCCGTCTGTTTTATGGATGACGACATAGTCGCCTTCAGCCTTGGCATATACGATGTCGTCAAGCATCACCTTGGTCATCATCAGGTCCACTTTGACGGAGATCGAGTCGGGAGCGGACTCGCGGCGCGAGAGGGCATCGACCTGGCCTTTCAGGCTGTCGATGTCCCGCTCCAGCCGCTCATTCTCTCTGGCCGATTCACTATACTTGAAGGCGGCCTGGCGCCATTCGTCGGACATAGCGACTGCCAAGGAGGCCAGGATCATCAATACACCCAGTACCGAGCAAAAGACACGCTGTGAGACCTGCGTTCCATAATCCAGAGCTTGGGATACCGTCAATCCATCTCCTATCTTGAAAGATCCCGTAATATCCAGGAATAACAGTTGAACAGCGACGGCAAACAGAAAAAGGAGACAGTTCCAACCTACATAATGCCATATCCTGCCCTTGATAAAGAATCTGTCTATCAGGCAAAGTCTGTTGACGAGATATACGCCTGCATTGACGAGTATGATGGATGCATACAACAGATATGCCCAAGCCGGCAGTACAATACGTCCTATGAGGTATGGCAGCGCCATCGGAATGACGAGCAATGCCAGTATGATGCATAAGAAAAGTACTATACGTTTACGAGACATGGGATCAATGACAGTGTCACGCAAATATAATCATTTTTCGAGCTGTCAGAAAGAGAATCCGAGATTGATGTAAAGCCCCAAGGTTCCGTCCTGAGGATCGAGGGGCTTGCCGAATTCCACTACAGTTATGAAATTGTGGTTCATACTGAAAAAGAAACCGCCGCCGGTACTTGCGTGAAGCTTTTCGTGCGTGGCTATACTGCTGTCGTAAACGCTCTTGTACGGGCCATAGGCCGTCCCGTCCAGCGTTTTCGACACGGTATAGCCGCCGAGCTGCGACTGCTCTGCGAGGCGGTAAGGCCTCACTACGGCGCCGGCATCGGCGAAGCCGACAAGGCCCAGCTCGATGTTCTGCTTGAAAGCCTTGAAGGATGCGGCTTTCAAGCGGAGGTCGGCGCTGGCCGAGGCCACGCCGGCGCCCGTAATGCGGCTGCCGAACGAACCGCGCATTCCGAATGCCGGCAAAGCATAGAATGGCAGGGAACCCGCCAAAAGACTGGAATAAGACAGCTTGTAAGCAAATGTAAGACGTGAAGGGAATATCGGCACATAATGGCGGAAATCAGCTGACACTCCAAGCGACACCCTCTTGATCGAGGAGAAACCGGCACCCCCGTCCAAGGTGGCCGACATATAGATACCGCTGGAAGGATTGGCCTCGAAATCGCGGGTATCGTACACCAGTCCCGCCTTAAGGCCGATCCTGTGACCCCAAGTATCTCCTTCAGGGATCAGTCCGGACTCGACATACTGGTGGAAGAGAGTCTGAGTGCCATCATAGGGACGGATGGACACGTCCGAATACATCTGATGCGAATATGATGCACCTCCAATCCATGTCAAATGGTCTGCGAGCCTTCCCTGCAAGTCAAGGCTCGCGACGAATCTCTTCTGGTAATCCGCATAGAAAGCTATTCCATCCTCACCTTCAGCAGACTTGCGAAGATCGAAATCCGCATAATAGGGAGACACCGCCCCGTTGAAACCATAGAATCCGCACAATGGATTATCCATATACTCAAGGTGCGCGGTCACACGTTTCCCGGGAAAGAGATGCTTGGAATCATAGTCCAGCGAGAGTTGCTTGGCTCCTCTGGAATAGATGCTGGCAAGAACCGTGAACTTGTGACGGTAGTTGGGATAATCGGAACCGTCCCCGTAGTTGTACACCTGGCTGAGGACTCCTCCCATAAAGCCAAGGTCGGAATTGTAATTGAAAGCGGGAAGGATACCGACATTCCAGCCGGTCTTGACGATCTCGTCATTCCTTACCCTGACGGGAATGACGCTGCCGTCATCGGCGGTTTTCTTTTCATTTTCGGCAAAGGCGATGACCGAGCCAAGAAGGAATGCAAGTGCTGAGGTGAGAAGTGTGCGGTTCATATCGTGTGTCGTTTTGTTTTCTGTCACAAAACTACTCACACGCTCACCCGAATACGATTTTAATCGGTGAATCGGCCGAATCAATCGGTGAACGGCCACTGAACCGGACGAGCTGAACCGGCAAGGACGAGCTCGAACAGAAGGAAAGGAAGGCTAAAGCAAGTCCAGGATCTGCCTGACGGACGAAAGATGATACTTGGCGGGGATACCCTGGAGGCCGCGGCCCTGCCAGTCGGCCAGGGCGAAGTCGCATCCCGCGCCATCCGCGCATTGGAAGTCGTGCATAGTGTCGCCGATATAGACACATTCCGAAGGATCGGCACCTCCCGCCTTGGCAAAGTACGTAAACATGGGATCGGGAAGAGGTTTATGACCCTCGCTGTCCTCGGCGCAGACGATATGGTCTATGTACTTGACCAACGCCTGCATATGTACGTCCTTATCGAACTCGTAGCGGCTGCGGGAGGTCACGCAGCCCGTCGTCCGCCCTGCGGACTTGACGGCTGCCAGGACCTCCTCCACCCCGTCGAAAGGCTTGATCAAGTCGCTGAGCTCCACGAAATTATCTTCCCAGCGGGCGAGGAAACGCTCCGCTTCGGCATAGCCGAGCATCGGAGCGACCTTCCCGCTGGGAATTCCGAAGTAGCCGTATGCCTCTTCGTAAGGCATTTCCACGCCAAGCAACTCCCGGACAGTCTTGACGAGCGAAAGCACGCCGGTACGTTCGGTATCGATCAGCGTTCCGTCTATGTCGAAAACGAAATGGCGGTACATGCCTTCCTAGCTGAAGATGATGGTCTTGTTGCGGAAGGTAAGGATCTTGCGCTCGATGTGCTTGGTCACCGCGCGGCTGAGGACGATCTTCTCAAGGTCGCGCCCCTTGAGCACGAGGCTTTCAGGCGTGTCCTTGTGGGTGATGCGCGCCACGTCCTGTTCTATGATGGGGCCGGCATCGAGTTCGCCGGTCACATAATGGCTCGTCGCGCCGATGATCTTCACTCCCCTCTCATAAGCCTGATGGTAAGGCTTGGCTCCTACGAACGCAGGAAGGAACGAGTGGTGGATATTGATGATATGGTGGGGATACTCACGGATCATCTCCTCGCTGAGTATCTGCATATAGCGTGCAAGCACGATGAAAGAGATGTTCTCCTTGCGAAGCAGTTCCATCTCGGCCTTCTCAACCTCTTCCTTGTTGGAATGGTCCTTGGCGATGGACCAGACATGGAACGGAATGCCGAACTGGTCGGCAACCTCGCGCAGGTCCTCGTGATTGCTCACGATGCAGGGTATCTCGACGTTCCACTCCCCTGCCTTGTAGCGGGCCAGCAGATCGTAGAGACAGTGGCTCTGCTTGCTCACGAAGATGGCCATCCGCGGCTTGACATCGCTGAAGAAGATATTGAAGTCCATTTCGAAACGTCGGGAGAACAGCGTTCCGACATACTCCTTAATCTTGTCGCGCGGAATGAGGAATCCTTCAAGCTCCCACTCGATACGCATGAACAGCACACCGTTCTCCCTGTCCACATACTGGTCCAGATAGACGATGTTGCCGCGATTGTCGGTGATGAACTTGGTCACTTCAGTGATGATGCCCTGACGGTCCGGGCAGTTGAGCAATATGATGGCGGTAGGTTTCATTTTCTAGTTGTTGATGATATGGATATCGCGCTGCGGGAACGGGATTTCGATGCCGGCCTCGGCAAGTGCATTGTAGATGATCTCCCTGGCCTGCGCCAGATATGAGTTGCGCTGCGGAACGAGTACGAACTGCTTGACCGCAATGTTGACGGAATTGTCCCCGAAATCCTCGACGGTCACATATACGCCGAGTTTCTCGTCCACGATCTTCATCCCGGAGTCGTCGATTCCCTGAAGAGGTTTCATCGCCTCGACGAGCACGCGGCGCGCCTTTTCTATATCGGTTCCATATTTGACCCCGACGACTATCTTGGTAAACTCGTAAGGATTGCTGCGCGTAAGATTCTTGAAGTTCTTATTGAAAAGCGCGGTATTCAGGAAGGAAATGACCGCGCCGTCCAGCGTCTCGATCTGGGTGCTCTGGTAGCTGACCGAAGACACCTTGCCGCGCACGCCGTCGCACTCCACCCAGTCGCCGGCACGCAGACGGCCGGACATCAGCTGGATGCCGTAGATGAAGTTGTTCAGGACATCCCTCATGGCCAGACCGATACCGGTAGCCAGACCGGCGAATACGATGGAGATGGCTCCGGTCGGGATATTGAACAGAAGGAAAAGCAATATGATGAACGTGCCCCAGACAAGGATGCTGATGACGTTGTTTGCCACGGTAAGGTTGACTTCCTCGTCGCTGATGGAAGACCTGCCGGAATTCTGCATGATGTTTCGGAGCTTGATGTCGCGGAACATCGACTTCGCGAAGTAATTGATGTACTTGAACACGAAGTACAGGCAGATGGCCAGTACGATCATGCTTGCGGACAGCTTGAGGATGTCCATTCCGGAAGAACTCGTGAAGCTGAAGAAGTTGGCGGAATAGATATTGTCGAAAACCTCCTGCAGATCGAATACTTTCAGAGCGAGAAGTACGCTCAAGGGGAAGGACACTACCGCCATGACCGGAAGGACTACGTCCTCCACCAGGTCATACAGCCAGGTCAGGCGGATGAACTCGCCCTTGTGTATCTTGCGGAAATCCGCCTCCGCCTGAAGCCTGAGGGTATTGAGCCGCTCCCCTATGCGACGCTCCTTGACCCGATGGAAGATGCGGTACAGGGCAATGATGGTCTCCTCGATGGCGAGGGCGAAGAGCCACCACATGATGACAAGCAGACTGAGGAAGATATATCCAAGGCAGGACATGACCGAAGTGACGACCAGCACGACAAGTGTCACGTAGGACACGACTTCGTCGGTCAACTCGGTCTTCTTGGCGAAACGGTTGCAGGCGGAAGCCTGCCAGAACATGCATCCTACAAGGATGGGCGGGAAGAGGATATTCATCACAGTATTAGGGACGAACATCACCCTGAAGCATATAGCCACGAAACCCACAAGGATCACCGGCATATACAGTCCTATACCATAGCGGAACCTCGCCGGCCTCAGGCGGATGAGCAGCGACAGGAATATGGCCACCAGCATCCAACAGAAAATCAGCAGCAGCTTGGATGCCTGACCGATGAAGTTGTTGGTCGTGAATGCAGATACAAAAGCGATGGCTATCAGGAAAAGAGCGGTCCCGCAGAACAAGGTGAAGAGGCCCTTGCTGTTGACGAAACGCTCGGTCTGGAGGCGCTTGACGCGCTTCATCAGAAGATTCACCACCAGCCTGCTCAGCAGCGTGGCGAGACCGATGAAGAAAGCCACCAGAAGGAAAAAAGCGAACACGACGGGGCCGCGCCACTCGCTCCGTACCCCGGAATCGCCGTCAAGACGGCGGCTGTATTTGGTACGCAGCTCATGCATGGCCTGCTTGACATACTTCCCGGGATGGCTGAGGATCTCGAGATAATTCTCCTGTCCCTGGGTGAATATCCTCTTCTGGATGACGCGATAGCGCTCCTGGGCATAGTCATAAGATTCCTTGAGGCGGATATTGGCACTTTCGTAATGCTGGCTGTCTGTAAGGATCTGCTCCTTCCCTTCCTTGTAAAGGTTGAGGATCGCCTCGGCATAGAAGATACAGGCATCGCGGTCATCCTTGCCGGTCTCGTCGAGCAGGAACGCCTGCTTGCGCGATACGGTATCGAGGCTGTCTATCCTTTCCTGTACCACGGGAGCGCGGCGCATCAGGCTGTCGCGGTTCAGCGAGTCCGGCAGCACGGGGATGTCCCCGGGCGCCGGAAGCCTCCGCAGCGACTCCAGCAGCCGCTCATACCGGTCTATCTCGGAATCCAGTCCTCCTACTATCTGGTCATAGGGCATCCTGCCGGAGTTGAACAGCTCATACTCGCGGGATACCTCCTTCAGGGCATATGTCATGTCGAAGGTATAGTCCTCGTTCTGCGAATACAGCATGAGCGACAGCTCGTTGTATTTCTTGATCATATCG
>JAEEGI010001937.1_pt1 | contig 51278 bp, 26 predicted proteins | sample 8958751 | NCBI WGS metagenome assembly JAEEGI01 (sample SAMN16246545, study PRJNA631951) | gut metagenome | biome: gut microbiome; feature: rumen; material: KS-attached | host: Bos | place: Iran: Karaj | collected 2018-10
GTTCACCGTCTCGGTTTCCACATGGCTCGCGTCGTTCTTACACACGCGGGTGGCCGTGACCGTGCTGTTGTCCGCCGCCCACTCGTAGGTGGGCTCGTTCCAGTCGTGACCCAGGGCGTCGAGGTTCTCCACCGTCCTGGTCTGAGTCGCGAATACTGCGTTGGTGAAGGTCGCTGTATAGGTGGTCTCGCCCTTCGCTTCGCAGGTAGCTTCCTTCGTGACCGCACTGGTGGTATTCATTGTCTCGGTTTCCACATGGCTCGCGTCGTTCTTGCACACACGGGTGGCCGTGACCGTGCTGTTGTCCGCCGCCCACTCGTAGGTGGGAGCGTCCCAATCGTGGCCAAGGGCCGGGATCGTCTCGGTCTTGTTGTCCGTGTAGGTCTTGCCCCGGAAAGTCACCGTAGCGGTGTAGCTACGAAGTCCCTCCTCTTCACAGGTGGGGAGTGTCGTGTCCTCACTGCTGACGGAAGCCTCGATCGTCTTGCTGACGCTCTCATCATCCGCCGCCGTAAAGGTCGCAGTCGCAGCAGAGAGTCCATCCCAGGTCCAGACAGGGTCTCCATACTCCCGTTCCTCTTCCGTGAACACCGCCGTATAGGTCGCGGGGCCGGTCACAGCAGAGATCGCAGGATTCCATCCGGCAAAGGTATAGGTATAGTCCTCCGTGGAGGCCTTTACGGGCGTATCGCCGCTGTAGGCAGGAAGATCTCCGTAATCGTATTCCTCGCTCTGCAGCACCGTGCCATCCTCGTTCTGGAAGGTGACGGTGTAGCTGTTTTTCGACCAGGACGCCGTCAGCGTCACCGGACCGGTGCGATCGGCGGAGATGCTGTCCACCTTTGTATCGCCGTCATACCAGCCCAGGAACGTATGCCCTTCCCAGGTAGGATCCTGCAGAGGGAGCGCATAGCCCGCCATGTAGCTTGTGGGGTTTGGATTGGTCGCCTCCTCCACGCCCAGATATGTGATCGGATAAGTATCTCTCGGGTAAACAAAGGTGTAATTCGAGAAGTGCTCTACAGCGAACTTCACGTTGCCGCTGGAGCGATCGTAATAGAAGCTGTCCGCAGCTGTGAGCGCAGACTCGCTCTCCACCTGCGTCATGGCAACGCCCTCGTGGTAGGCATTGAGCAGTTCCGGGTCGATGCCGGCGGGCACCGCTTCCTCCAGCGTGACCAGAATAAGCGTGTCATTCTCCTGGGACAGGCCGTTGATGCTCACATCATAGGCCTTCGCTCTCTCCTCTGCGGCAACAGGGACGTCCGCAGGGTCGGTGTCTTCAACCAAAATCGTGAGCGTGGCAACATTATCCACGATCACATCGTCTTCGATTTTGGCGTTCTGCGGGACGGACGCAGACGCCTGCAGGATAGAACCGGGATCCAGCACCACGATGATCTCGAAGCCGTCGGGATTGTTCAGTCCGTTATAGCTTCCCGCCTTCATATCGGTATAGAGCGTAACGATTTCCCCGTTGGGCGCCTTGCAGATCATGTATCCCTTGAGGAAAAGGACTCTGTCAGGGTTCGTCAAACGGGCGTTGAAGGTGTAGATCCCTTCATTGGTGGTAAAGCCGGAGAGATGCTTATATGTGCTCGGTGCGTCCAAGACAAGTTCGTCTGCTCCGCCGGCAACGCCGTAGATCCCGGCGTTCGTGCTGTAGACGAAGCCGGTCTCCATCACCACATAGTCCGCAGGCGCGTAATACTCCAGCGTATTGGAGATCACATACTTGCCGTCAACAATATTTGTATAGGTCTGCGTGATCAGGAGCATCGGTTCTTCCACCGGCTCTTCGTCTCCGTAGACTGCCTGCAGAAGCGCCGTACCGGGCTTGGCGCAGATGATGGTGTAGTTGCTGCTGTAGCTGGCCTTGACGCCGTTCAGCGTCCAGTAATGGAAGACCTTTCCATCGATCTTCGGAGCGGTAAAGGTCTTGGAGTCACCCACCGCCAGCACGACACTGGTGCCGGGCTTCAGGCTGTTCGTCCCATCGGTAAACTCGACCTGGACCGTGTATTCCTCCCCGTTGGGAACATAGCCTGGCACGACAATGACCGCATTCGCCCCGTTCATGGCCGCATGAATGGACTCCTGCGTGGCCTCGGTTGCGCTGGCTTCACCGTTTTCATCGGCAATATACCAGCCCTTAAACACATAGCCCATCCGGTTGGGGTTATCCTTGGGGAAGCTGATGGTCTGCCCCTCATAATAGGTGCGGGAGAGCACCACCTGCTTAAAGGCATTGCGGAATATTACTTTCGCAGAGCTGTCTGTGCTTTCATTTGTCGCGTAATAGGAAGATATCTCCGTATCAGCAGCCAGGAGGAAAGAGAAGGCCGGATTTGTCGAAAGAATATTGCCGGATGCATTGACCCAGTAAAGGAACTCCTTTGTGTTGTCCAGGAAGGAGATAAACATTTCCTCTCCGGCATTATAGGTGAAGGTGGCCATATCCGTCTGCACAGCGCCGTTATTCACCGTGTACATGGATCCGTGCACCGTCAGTCTAAAAAGCGTTCCCTCCGTGACCTGGAACAGGGCAACGAGACTGGTATCCTCAGAGACCGTGAAGGAATAGCTCTGTCTGTTGCTCAGCATCGTCTCGAAAGCGGTGTCCTCCGCGCTGTACCAGCCAAGGAAGGCATAGCCCTTCCTCGGGTAGGCAGTCACAGTGACAGTAGCACCGTCCTCATACAGTCCGCCTCCGGAGAGCCTGCAGACAGACTTGTCCTGCTCTTTTGTGCGAGAAGTGAGAGCTACCGTCCACTGCTGCGCGGTTGGTTCATCGTCGGCCTGGAGCTCATCAACCGCATCGATGCTTCCGGCAGAGAACGCCGCCTCATCCGTTGCGTCCACGGTCACCAGTTTGCTCACTTGGTCAAAGCGGTATCGATAGGAGACGAGGTCGATCCTCTCGCCCGTCTCGTCATAAAGCCGCAGCGTCACGGTCATCTCCGCACCAAGTGCATCCTCGCTCAAAGCAAAGGCGCCAACCCAGAGCTCACCGATTTCATCGCAGAGCTTGCCATAGCTTAAGCTGCTGCCAAAAGAGCCACAGAGCTCCAACTCTTGCCCAGCTGCAAGATCCTGCTCCAACAGAAAGCCGTGCCAGCCGCTGATGCCGCCTTCATAGCAGCTATCGCAGCGGGTGGAAAGGCCCAGACTGCCGGCCTGAACATCCCGGTCAAAGGAAACCACCAGTGAAGCAGGCAGATCGTGATAGGGATAAGAGATGTGCACATGCTCGTGCGCCTCTCCCCCATCCTCAGCAGGCTCCTCGTGGATCTCTTCGACTCCCTGTTCCGGAGCCAGCACGATCCGGTAAGTCGTTTCCATCCAGGCCGTTCCGATCGGTTCGGCTGCATATCCGTCGCCGGGAAATACATGTGTCTCAGCAGCTCCGCTCTCTACCGCGAAAGCGGCGTCCTGGAGAGTCGCTTCGGCATCCTCTGCAAGTGCCGCCACCGGGAAAAGAGAGACCAGCATCGTTACAGCCAAAAGCCAGGATAACAATCTGCGTCCTTGATTTTTCATGGTCGTTCCTCCTGCGTATAGATCTATCGAAATAATTGTTCCTACTGCTGCAGGTATAAGCAGAGCTCCTACTCAACCGTTCTTTATACCCTTCGTCTGAAAGTCGCGACTTCCCGCGGCCTTTAAACCAGAGGCATAAATCGGCCTAAGGCTGCCGGGGAGCGAGATATGATCCGCCCCTCGGCAGCCCTGTCAGGAAATACTCAGGTTCTTATCAGAAATCGCCTTCTCCGTCATTGTCGAGAAGCCCGGCACCCGATCCGACTCCGTCAGGCACGTCATCATCACCCTCCCCGATAGGCGTGGAAGTGATAATGATGTCTGCTTCGGAGAAGCGGATGACTTCGACTTCCGGATCCAAGTAATATCTCTTCATCTGGTTGACCTCCTTTCTCAGTTCCCCTGAAGGGAATTGTAGCTGCCCTGTCTCAGGTCAGTATAAATGGTATGCATCTCGCCCTGATCGTCTGTGTAGATGACAAAGGCTTTCAGATAGATCGTCTTATCCGGATTCGTTCCGGTGCTAAGATTAGCGGTGTAGATAGCGCTGTTGCTGGTCATGTTACTGATATGCTTATTAGCGCCCGGAGCTCCGATCACATAGGCATCAGGATCGGTGACATTGGCAGCATTTCCAGTGAAGATGAAGCCGCTCTCGTGTACCGTATAGCCTTCGGGGACAAAGTAGCGCATGGTCACGCAGACCTTGTACTTGTTGTCCACATAATCCCGATACATCTGGGTGATCGCAACGGTAGGCTCCTCATCGACCGCTTCGCCGAACACTGCGACCAGTGTGATGTTCTGATCCTTGGACGCGATCACGGTATACTCCGTCTTGTTGAAGGAATCCGCCGTTTCACCGTCCAGGCTCCAGAAGCTGAAGTTTGCCTCCTCCAGGCCTGCAGCCTTAGCAATATCGCTTACCTTGATGGTCTTGGGCTGGCCGGCCGGGATCACGAGCTCCGTATAGCCCTCCACATCGCTCAGCGAACCGCCATTTTTGACCTTGACCGTCAGCGTGTAGCTGTCCGCGGGGTCGGAATACTTGGGTACGATTTTCACCACCGGGTTGCCCGAAGCGATCCTCGCGGCGATGGACTCAGGTGTTGCCTCCTCATCGGTTCCCTCAAAGACCCACTTTTCAAAGGTAACACCCATCTTGGACGGAATGGTCTTCGGGAAGGCAAGCTCCGCGCTCTCCTCATCCAGGATCCGCTGTGCGCTCAGCACCTGGTCGTAGGCGTTGAGGAAGACCACATAGACGCTCTCCCTGCTCTCCAGATCGCGGGAGGTGACAAGCCGGATGGTCGTCTCTCCCACCATAGTAAAGACATACTCCTCGGAGGTGCTGATGATATTGCCGGAGATGTTGACCCAATACAGGAAGTCCGTTCCCGTGTAGGTCAGGACGACCTGCTTTCCAACCGGCTTGTCGAAGTCCGCGCTGGACTCCTGCGGGCCGGAATCGTCCACCTCATACTTGCTGCCGATGATATGCAGCTCTCCGGTCCCGGCACTCTGATACACCGCGACCAGCTTCATATCCTCAGCGATCTTGAAGCTGTACTCGGCATCGGTGGAAACAAGCTCGCCCGCAGCGCTGTCTTTGTGCCAGCCGATAAAGCTGTACCCATTGGCTGCCCCGGCCGTCACCGTCACCTCAGCGCCCTTGAAGAACACGCCGCCGCCCGTCAGTGCGGCAATGCCGGTATTGCCCTGCGTATCCTGGGACTGCAGCTCCAGCGTGGCGCCCTGGAAGGTGTAGCTTGTGGTGTTGACAACATAGACCGTATCCGGATCCTGGGGATCCCAGATGATCAGCTCCACCGTGATGGTCTTGCCGATGTTGTCCACAGATCTGTTGAATACGCCGCAGTCGAACACCTTGACATTCTTCACCAGATCGTTATAGGTGATCGCCGTGTCCCCGGTAAATCCGGCCAGCTCCATCAGCTGGATCGGCTGTCCCTTCGTAACGTCCTGCGGGAACAGGAAGCCAACATTAAACTCCTGACCATAGCCGTTGTAGGCGCCGAAGAGACCGAAGCTGTTGGCTGCAAGGTCGTCGTCAAAGCTCACCCGGAAGTCTGCGTGCCACTTGCCATAATAGGCGATCTGCAGATCCGTGGGATTGTCCGGGGTAAAGATATATTCCGCTTCCAGATCAGCCGTTTCGCCGGTCTGCTGGTAGCTCGTGTCATACAGAGGCACGCCGGTCTTGGGCTCCTCCACCGTTTCCACCTTCGCCGTCGGAAGATCCGGCTTCTGGAAGGTATACTTGGTGGTGGATATCACCGCGGGCTCCGCATTCGCGTCGTTCGGATCCCAGATGATCAGCTCCACCGTAATGGTCTTGCCGATGTTCTCCGCACTCTCGTTCCAAACACCGCAGGTGAACGCCCCGATGTTGTTCACCAGGTCGTTGTAGGTGACACCGCTCAGATTCGCCAGCTCCAGCAGCTTCACGGGCTCATTCGCCGTCAGTGCCTGCGGGAACAGGTAGCCCTGCTTGAACTCCTGGCCGTAGCCGCTGTATTCCCCGTACAGGCCGAAGCTCTCCTTGGCGGTGTCAGCGTCCATGCTCACGCGGTAGTCCGCGTACCAGTTGCCGTAGTACGCCAGCTGCTCCTCAGTCGGATCCTTCGGCGTGAACTTGTATTCCGCCTCCAGAGCCACGTCCTCGCCGTCCACCTGCACCGTCGCAGGCTCCAGCGTCTCTACGTTCGCCTCCGGTAGCTCCGGAATCACGGGCGCGGTAAAGGTATACTTGGTGGTGGAGATCACCGCGGGCTCCGCATTCGCGTCGTTCGGATCCCAGATGATCAGCTCCACCGTAATGGTCTTGCCGATGTTCTCCGCACTCTCGTTCCAAACGCCGCATGCGAACTCCCCAATGTTGTTCACCAGGTCGTTGTACGTCACGCCGCTCAGATTCGCCAGCTCCAGCAGCTTCACGGGCTCATTCGCCGTCAGTGCCTGCGGGAACAGGTAGCCCTGCTTGAACTCCTGGCCGTAGCCCTTGTACTCGCCGTACAGGCCAAAGCTCTCCTTGGCGGTGTCAGCATCCATGCTCACGCGGTAGTCCGCATACCAGTTGCCGTAGTACGCCAGCTGCTCCGCCGTCGGATCCTTCGGCGTGAACTTGTATTCCGCCTCCAGAGCCACGTCCTCGCCGTCCACCTGCACCGTCGCAGGCTTCAGCGTCTCTACGTTCGCCTCCGGCAGCTCCGGAATCACGGGCGCGGTAAAGGTATACTTGGTGGTGGAGATCACCGCGGGCTCCGCATTCGCGTCGTTCGGATCCCAGATGATCAGTTCCACCGTGATCGTCTTTCCAATGTTCTCCGCACTCTCGTTCCACACGCCGCAGGTGAACGCCCCGATGTTGTTCACCAGGTCGTTGTACGTCACGCCGCTCAGGTTCGCCAGCTCCAGCAGCTTCACGGGCTCATTCGCCGTCAGTGCCTGCGGGAACAGGTAGCCCTGCTTGAACTCCTGGCCGTAGCCGCTGTACTCGCCGTACAGGCCAAAGCTCTCCTTGGCGGTGTCAGCATCCATGCTCACGCGGTAGTCCGCATACCAGTTGCCGTAGTACGCCAGCTGCTCCTCCGTCGGATCCTTCGGCGTGAACTTGTATTCCGCCTCCAGCGTCACGTCCTCGCCGTCCACCTGCACCGTCGCAGGCTTCAGCGTCTCTACGTTCGCCTCCGGCAGCTCCGGAATCTGGGGGCCCTTAAAGGTATAGGATTCCGTGGCGACCACATGCTCCTTGGTCGCGTCGTTCGGATCCCAGATGACCAGCTCGACCGTGATCGTCGTGCCATAGTTTGCAGGATCCGTGTTCCATACGCCGCAGATGAACTCCTGGATGACCTTGACAATGTCGTTGTAACTCACATTGAAATCAGCCAGAGTCAGCAGCTTCACCTGCTGGCCCGCCGCGAGATCCGTGGGGTACAGGAATCCGACCTTCAGATGATCATAGCCCCAGCCGGAATAGGCGCCGTAGAGCCCGACGGTATTGGCAGCCACCGGCCTGTCAAAGCTCACGCGGAAGTCCGCGCCCCAGCTGCCATAATAGGCCAGCTGCAGCGCTGTCGGCTCCTTGGCCTGGGTATACTTGTACTCTGCTTCCAGATCCGCCGTCTCCCCGGTCTCCGTTCTGGTGTCGATATCGAAAATGGGGACGCCGGTCTCCGGATCAATCGTCTCAATGCTTGCCTCGGGATAGGGAGGCGCCTCAAAGGTGTAGCTCTCGGTGGCGACCGTATAAGTCGTGTTCGGAGCTGCGGGATCCCAGATGATCAGCTCTACCGTGATGGTCTTCCCGATGTTGTCCGCGCTCGTGTTCCACACGCCGCAGGTGAACTCCTGGATCTGATCCACGATGTCATTGTATGTAACTTCGGGACCGGCAAGCCGCAGAAGATCAACAGTCTCGTCCTTCTCCAGCGCATTCGGGAACAGGAAGCCGACCTTATACTCCTTGCCGAAGCCGTTGTACTCCCCATACAGGCCGATGCTGTTTGCGGCAACGGCGCCGTCAAAGGAGATGCGATAATCGGCGCACCAGTTGCCGTAGTACGCCTTCTGCTCGTCTGTGGGCGTCTTGGCAGCGAACTTGTATTCAGCCTCCAGAGACGCGGTCTCACCGGTCTGCTCGCCGCTCGCATCATAGAGCGGAACGCTCTCTTCCGGCTCCAGCGTCTCTACGCTTGCCTGCGGAAGGGGTGGGACGTCCCCCTTCTTCTCCACAAAGAGGTAGCCCCCCCAAGCGGGGTTATACTCCTTCTGGAAATAGATCGTCACGATCCCGGCCTGAGCCTCGTAGACCACATAGTTCCCGCTGTTGTCGGGATACCAGGTCCAATTGCCGCTGACAACCTCGATTGCCTTGAACTCATCGCCAATCTTCAGCGTGAAGTCCGTCAGCATGTATTCTTTGTCATTTGCGGGGTTTACGGCAAACTTGTATGCCGCAGACGGCTGCCAGTTGTTCATCGTACCGACCAGATAATAGCCGTCCTCCACAACATCTGCCGTCGTGTCATCGGCGACAGGCTGGGCCGAGGGGTCTTCCGGCGCCGTTGTCTGCTCCGCCTCTGCTGTGCTTACCGCGCCCGCGTCGTTCTCCGCATACGCGGGGACTGTGAGAGAGAGCAGCAGCGTGAGCGCCATCAGAAACGAGAGCCATCGTTTGATGTTTTTCATGCGGTTTCCTCCTTGTCCTTCCCGAATCATCGGCAATAGAATATTTTAAGCCCTTGTGAATACCATTTGCAAAAGTTCTGTTCTTGACTGAGCATAATCAACCTATTTTTACACATATCATACTACCATTATCCCTGGCATATTGCAAGCATCATCATAAACGAATTTGGCCAAAAATATTAGCATAATCAATCAAATCCTGGCAGGTCATTTCTTGCAACCTGGTGCCTGTTGTCCCATTGCTCGCTTTCATCCATCACGGTCCGGGAACAGCATCTTTCCGACAGGCCAGCAAACGGAAAAGAAGCCAAACATGAAGCAGCGTAAGCGCTTCCCGTTTGGCTTCTTTTTACCGCATTACGACGCTGCCAGAGGATCGGATCAATCCTCTGGGCAGCGTTTTTTCATTTTCTCATGGAATGATCATAGCGTTTTCAGTTCGGCTTTGATTTTTCCTGCCTCCAGCGTCAAAAGCGCATAGCTTGGATGGGCCACGCGGCCGATCGTCCCCGGATTGAGCAGCAGTACACTCCCCTGTTTTTCGCAGTACGGATGGTGGGTATGCCCAAAGAGCGCAACCGAAGCCCCAGCCTCCCGGGCAGCTGCCAGCAGCGTGTCCAGGCCGGGCTCATACTTGACCTGGAAGAGATGGCCATGGCTGAGGAAAAATCGGATTCCGCCGATCGCGCAGATCAGCATACTGCTCAGCGAGGAGCGCAGGTCGCAGTTGCCCCGCACCGCGTAAAACGGCAGGGTCGGAAAGCGCTCCTTTACCGCCGCAAGATCCCGCTCCCCATCGCCGAGGAACAGGAACATGGCCGGTTTTTCCCGCTCAATCGCCTTGATCATATGCGCGGCGCAGCCGTGAGAATCTGAAAACACACAGAGCTTCATATCATTCAAAACGCGGAGCCGCCGGCTGTCGGCGGCTCCGAATGGTCCTTACATTTGTCAGATGGTGGTTTCGCTGTTTGCCAGATCCCCCAGCAGCTTCTCGCGCACCACGCCCACGCGGGTCTCCCGCACCTTCTGGCGCAGGGGCAGCACGCTGCGCGGAGAGACGGACAGCTCGTCCAGCCCGATGGAGAGGAAGAGCTCCGTCAGCTCCAGATCCGCGCCCAGCTCGCCGCAGATGCCGCACCAGATGCCCGCCTTGTGGGCATTGTCGCAGGCCATCTTAATGAGCCGCAGCACGGCGGGGTGGTGGGCGTCGAAAAAGCGGCCCAGGTCGTTGTTCTGCCGGTCGCAGGCCAGGGTGTACTGGGTCAGATCGTTGGTGCCAATGGAGAAGAAGTCCACCTCTTTGGCAAGCCGATCGCTGATCATGGCGGCGGCGGGGGTCTCGATCATGATGCCCACGTCCACCTCGTCAGAGAAGGGAATGCCCTCCTTGGTCAGCTCCGCCTTCACCTGCTCGCACATCTTCTTGGCCTCCCGCACTTCCCACACGGAGGCGACCATGGGGAACATGATGGAGAGGCGGCCGTAGGCGGAGGCGCGGTACAGCGCGCGCAGCTGGGTGCGGAAAATCTCCGGCCGGTTCAGGCAGATGCGCAGCGCCCGGTTGCCCAGGGCGGGGTTCTCCTCGTGGGGCAGGTTAAAGTAGCCGATCATCTTATCCGCGCCGATGTCCAGCGTGCGAATGACGACCTCCTTGCCGCCCATGTCGGAGAGCACCTTCTTATAGGCCTCGAACTGGTACTCCTCGGTGGGGTAATCGTCGCAGTTGAGATACAAAAACTCGCTGCGGAAGAGGCCGATGCCGCCGCCGTCGTTCTCCAGTACGGCATGCATGTCATCGGGGTTGCCGATGTTGCAGTAGACCCGCATGTTCTGCCCGTCCAGCGTGACGTTGGGCTGGCCCTTGAGCTGGTTGAGCAGCTCCTGGCGCTTGAGGATCTCCGCCCGTTTCTTCATAAGGCGCGCCCGGGTGTCCTCATCCGCGTCCAGCACCACGGTGCCGGTGCCGCCGTCCACGATGACCTCCCGCCCGGCGTAGTCTTCCTTCAGCTGCTCGCCCACGCCGATGATGGCGGGGATGCCCATGGTGCGGGCCAGAATGGCGGTATGGCTGGAGCCGGAGCCGCCGGAGGTGACAAAGCCCAGGATCTTGGACTTGTCCAGCTGCACCGTCTCGCTGGGCGCCAAATCGTCGGAGGCCAGGATCACGGGCACCTCGGAGTCGATACCACCCTGCACCACGCCCATGAGGATGCCAACGATGCGGCCGGAGATGTCCTTCACGTCAGCGGCGCGAGCCTTGAAATAATCGTCCTCCATGGCGGCAAAGGCGTCCGCCTGCATGGTGCCGGCGTCGGTGACGGCGGCCTCGGCGTTCAGCCCCTGCTCCTTGATGAAGCCCTCGATGGCCTCCTCATAGTCCAGATCCTCGCACATCATCTGGTGGGTCTCGAAGAGCATGGCGGCCTCGTCGCCGGCCTCGGCTCTGGCCTTCTCGGCCAGCACGCCCAGCTGCTCGATGGCCTTGGCCTGCGCCTCCTTGAAGCGGGCAAATTCCGCCTCCCGATCCTCTACCTCATAGCGCTTGAGGGTACCCTTGGCTCTCTGATAAAAATACAGGGGGCCGGCGGCGACGCCGGTGGAAACGCCCTTTCCCTGAATGGTGATCATAAGACAATTCTCCTTTTCATGATGAATAGAAAAATACGGCTGTCTCGGGGCAGCCGTATTTTTCTGTGTCTTTTTACAGGTTGGCCTTGAAGAAGTTCTCCAGTGCGGCGGCGACGCCTTCTTCATTGCCGCCTTCGACCTCGATCTTGACGGTGTCGCCCTGCTTGATGCCCATCTGCATGAGCGCCATCAGCTTGAGCGCGTTGACCTTCTTCTCCCCCTTGGTGATGGTGACGGCGGAGCCGGCAAAGTTCTTGATCTCCTTGACCAGAAGGCCGGCGGGACGGGCGTGGATGCCCACAGGATCGGTGATGGTGTACTCAAAAGTCTTCATAATGATCTCCTCCGTTTATGTATTGGTGTTGTGGATTACTTCAAGCCGCACTCGACGCCTTCCAGGTCGTCGGAGTTGGTGAGCAGCATGACGACGGTGTCGTTATAGCCGGCCTTGGCGATGGCGGCCCGATCAAAGCCCAGCAGCTTCTGCCCGGCCTTGACCTCCGCGCCTTCCTCAACGAAAGCGGTAAAGCCCTCGCCCTGCATATTGACGGTGTTGACGCCGATGTGGATCAGCACCTCCATGCCGTCCTTCTCCAGGGTGATGGCATGCTTGGTGTCAAAGACGGAGGTCACGGTGCCGTCAAAAGGCGCCACGACGATCCCGTCCTCGGGGGTGACGCCGATGCCGTCGCCCAGAATGCCGGCGGCAAAGGTCTCGTCGGGGATCTGCTCCCGGGCAACGACCGTGCCCTTGCAGGGCTGCAGCAGCTCGCCCGCGGCGCAGCGCACCACGGAGGGCATGGGCTCGGCAGGAGCCTCCTCCACAGGCCCCTCAGCAGGAGCGGTCTCCTTCTTGGCGGGGGCGTCTTCCTTCCAGATGATCCAGGTGATAAAGAAGGCCACGCCTGCGGCGATCGCCAGCTCAACAAGGTACATGGGAACATTGTTCACAGCGGGGATGCCGGGGATACCGGTGACGCCATAGGTGGTGGCGCCGAAGGCCTTGGTCGCGTCGCCGGCGGCGTGCATCCAGGAGGCGAAGAGGGAACCGGCCGCGCCGCCGATCATGCCGGCCACGAAGGGCTTCATGAAGCGGAAGTTGATACCGAAGATGGCGGGCTCGGTAATGCCCAGGGAAGCGGAAAGAGAGGAGGGCAGAGCAACGGACTTGGTCTTCTGGTTATGCACCTTCAGCGCTACGGCCAAGCAGGCGCCGAACTGGGCAAAGTTGGCGGCGGAGGCGATGGGCATCCAGGAGTTGACGCCGGTGGCGGAGATCATGCCCGCCTCGATGACGTTGTACATGTGGTGCAGGCCCATAACAACGGTGAGCGGGTAGATCGCGCCCATAATCGCGGCGCCCACGCCATAGCCGACCTTGATCAGCCACTGCGCGCCGGCCAGGACCCAGTTTTCAAACACAGAGAACACGGGTCCAATGACGGTAAAGGTGACGATGGCGGTGACGAGCACGGTGGTCAGCGGGGTAACGAAGAGGTCAATCATCTCGGGGACGATCTTGTGCAGCTTCTTTTCGATGAAGCACATGAACAGGACGGCCAGGATGACAGGAATGACGTGGCCCTGATAGCCGGACTGGGCGATGCCGAAGTCTCCAAACAGGCTCCACTTCTGGATCTCAATTCCGTTTTCGCCAACTTTGTGTGTGGCGTTGATGTTCTCCCAAACCTTGTCGGAGAGACTATAGCCTTCCATCTCGCCGGGATTCTTTTCCGACGGGCGCTGGTAGGTCGGCATATTGTTCAGCAGAGAGGGAGAAATTAGGCCGTCAGCCTCGGTCCCGTCGAAGGTATCCAGGGTGAGGAGATACGCTTCTACGTCGCCGCCGGGAAGCAGCAGTTTCTCCTCATCGGTGAGCTCAGCGGCATTGATTCCATCCCTAACATATTCGATTGGGATCGGCTCATTGTATTTCAGCGCCACTTCCTTCACGTTGCCGGCATTCCACGCGTTAAGCAGGGCGGGATGAACCAGCATCAGGCCGATGACGGCGCCGAGGAAGATGTTGCCGCCGAAGACGCGGGCGGCGGAGATGGCAACCAGCACAGGCAGAAGGGCAAACGCGGTGTTCGCCACAAGGTCAAGAAACGCAAACCAGCCGGTGTTGCCGAAGGCGGGCCAGAACTTGGGAATCGCTTCCACAAGACCCATCATCAGGCCGGAGGCCACGATGGCGGGCAGGATGGGCACGAACACGTCGCCGGGGGTTTTCAGGATCTTTTTCCACAGGGGCATGCGGGAGGCCGCTGCCGCCTTCACGTCCGCCTTGGTGGCGGCGGTGAGCCCGGTTACAGCAAGGAACTCGTCATAGACCTTGTTGACGGTGCCGGTGCCGATGATGAGCTGAAGCTGGCCGTTAGAATCGAACAGGCCTTTCACGCCCTCCACTTCCTCCAGCGCCTTGGTGTCGATCTTACTGTTGTCCGCGATCACGAGACGCAGACGGGTGGCACAGTGTGCCGCGCTGATGATGTTATCCTTTCCGCCCAGATGGGAAAAGATCTCCTCAGCGCACTTGCGGTAGTCAAGTGCCATATCTTTTCTCCTTTTCCAAGTAGCGGCCGCCCGGTTGAGCGACCGCTGAAATCTTTATTATCTTACAATAAAAGCAGTGCAAAGTAAAGAAAGCGAAAAATTCTTGAAGTAAAATTTCAGCCTTCGTTTTTGTGACTTTCCACCAAACCCAGCTCCCGGAAGGCCCAGGCCAGGCCGTCCTCGTCCACAGACGGGCAGACCAGATCGCTGCGCTTTTTCAGGTTGGGGCTGCCGTTTGCCATGCAGACGCCGGTGCCGACGGTTTCGATCATCTCCAGGTCGTTCATGCTGTCCCCCACGCCGACGGTATACGAAAGGGGCACGTTCAGCGCCTTGCAGACCTGCCGGATGCCGCTGCCCTTGTCGAATTTGCGGTTGACAAGCTCGCCGTTGAGGCAGTTGGCCCCGGCAAGATCCTGCACCAGGAAGTAAAACTCCCCTTCCAGCTCCCGGATCGCCCCGGCCAGCTGCTCCGCCCTGGCGCACATGAAGACCACCTTATAGATCGGTCTGCCGTCATACTCCGCCATGGGTCGGATGCCAAGATCCTTTTCCAGCGCCTCCCGCCAGCGCAGAAGCTCGCTGTTGCCGCCGGAGCACTGCTGCAAAAACTCGCCCATCCCGGGATCGCAGTAGCTGGCGTCTCTGGCCTCGATGGTGCGCAGCACGCCCCCCTCTGCAAAGAGGCGCAGGGCGCGCTCCTTCTGCTCCTCCGTCATGGGGCAGTCGAACAGGACCTGATCGCCCATGAACACATAGCCGCCGCCGCTGGCCACCGCGCCGTCAAAGCCGTAGGCGAGCAGGGGGCGGAGCATGTCGTAATTCCGGCCGGTGCAGAGGAACACCTTGTGCCCCAGCGCCTGGGCGGCGCGGATGGCGTCCAGGGCGCTCTGGGGCGGGACGTTGCTGCCCGGCGCGGTCAGCGTGCCGTCAATATCCAGAAAGATCAGCTTTTTGTTCACTTTTTCTCCTCTCCAAAATCGCATATGAGCCATTTGAAGGCTCCGGGCAGCAGCTCCACGGTAAACTTGTCCGCTTTCTCACCGGTCAGCAGGTCACTGAAAGCGCCCATCTCGTCTACCCATATCCGCTTTTCCGTCTCGGAAAAATTAAAGAGCGCCACCAGCTTTTCGCCCTGATGATAGCGGCCGATGCCCAGCACGCCGTCGTTCCCGGTGTTCACGATCCAGACGTCCGCCGCGCCGTCAAAGACCCGGTGGGAGGCGCGCAGGCGCTCCAGCTGCCGGATGCCGGCGAAGAGTTTTCCCTCCGGCGTCTCCGGGTCGTGCCGCAGCTCGGCGGCCTTCCAGTTCATGTCGCCCCGGTGGAGGTAGCGGCTGTCGGCGGCCTTCAGGGGATCGTCATGGTAGCTGTAATCGTTCTCCTGACCGATCTCGTCCCCGCTGTAGAGCACCGGAATGCCGGAGAGGGTGAACATGTAGGCGTGCAGCATCAGATCCAGACGCAGCGCCCAATCGAGCATGGCGCCGTTCCCCTCTTTTCGGGCGGTCTCCACGCCGCAGAGAGAGGCCGTGGTGCCGCAGAGGCGGGCGTCCCCCAGGCGGGGATCGTCGTTGTAGAGCTCTCCCCTTGCAGGACTGCCGCGCCACTTGCCGGTCAGATAGTCGTTGAGGAACTTCTTGTGCGGCACTTCTCCCATGCCGAACCAGCCTAGGAAACCGTAATCCAGACCCCAGCCGATGTCGTCATGGCAGCGCAGATAGTTCAGAAAGCCGTATTCCTTCGGCAGCGCGAACACCTGTCCCAGCTGGTGCCGCAGTAGGCGCACATCCTTTGTGGCCACCGTGTGCCAGGTGCTGGCCATGGTAGTCACATTGTACAAAAGATGGCACTCCGGTTTGTCTACCGTGCCGAAATAGGGCACCACCTTGCTGGGCTCCATCACCACCTCGCCCAGCAGCAGGGTGCCGGGGCAGACGATTTCGCAGGCCAGGCGCATGAGGCGCACCAGGCTATGTACCTGGGGCAGGTTGCGGCAGTTGGTGCCCAGCTCCTTCCAGATATAGGGCACCGCGTCCAGGCGGATGATGTCCACACCCTGATTGCAGAGGTAGAGCATATTCTCCGTCATGTCGTTAAAGACCGCCGGATTAGCGTAGTTCAGATCCCACTGGTAGGGGTAGAAGGTGGTCATGACCACCTTGCGCGCCTCCTGGTTCCAGGTGAAGTTCCCCGGTGCGGTGGTGGGAAACACCTGGGGCACCGTCTTTTCATAGCGAATGGGGATCTCCCAGTCGTCAAACATGAAGTAGCGCTCCTGATAGGCCCGTTCCCCGGCGCAGGCTCTCCGCGCCCAGGCATGATCCTCGCTGGTGTGGTTCATCACAAAGTCCAGGCAGACGGAGATGCCGCGCCCATGGCAGTCCTCCGCCAGGGCGGCAAGATCCTCCATCGTCCCCAGCTCCGGCTGTACCTTGCGAAAATCCGAGACTGCGTAGCCGCCGTCGCTGCGCCCCTCGGGGCTTTCCAGCAGGGGCATCAGATGCAGGTAGTTGACCCCGCATTCTTCGATATAGTCCAGCTTTTCCCGAACGCCTTGCAGCGTTCCGGCGAAGGCCTTGACATACATCAGCATGCCCACAAGATCATGTCCCTTGTACCAGCCGCTGTTGCGCTCCCGTTCTGCGTCCAGCGCCTTCAAGCTCTCGCTGCGCGCATCATACATGCGCCGCAGCATTGCGATGCAATCCTGATATGCCTGCTTATCGCCGGGATAGAGCGTCTGGAAGAGCTGCTTCAGCTCTTGCTCGCGCCGCCGGAATCTGTTTTGGAAAACCTGGGTCGGTTCTTTGTGTCCCATATGAAATTCCCTCCTGCTTCTCTCTGTACCGGCATCATACCATAAGTTTCCCATTTAGGAAAGGGTCTGTTGCAGCGGAACACAGTTTCTGCTGCAGCAGGCCCTCATACCCTGCCGGAGTTCCCGACAGGGTGTGTTTTATCGCGTAATTCAGCCAACAATCAGGTACACCACCACTGCGGCGATGGTGCTGGTAAGGCCGATGAGCGCCTCATAGGGGATGAGCTTCATGCGCTTGGAGATGCTCATACCCACAGCGCCGCCGGTGGCGTGGAAGAAGGAGCCGTGGGGCAGCGAGTCCACAACGGTGGCGCCGGCGTGGATCATGGCCGCGGCAGCCAGAGCCGGGACCCCAGCCGTCAGGAGCGGCTCGGCAAAGGTCTGGGCAGCAACGGTGGCGCCGGCGGTGGTGGAGGCGGTTGCCCCGGCCATCAGCACGCCGGAGAGGGGCGCCAGGATGAAGGCGGGCATATGCATGGCCTCCAGAAGCTTGATCACATCGGTCTGGAGCGCGGAGGCCTTGATGATGCCGGCGATGGTGCCGGTGCCGATCAGCAGGATGGAGACGCCGATGACCTTGCTCAGGCCAAACTCCGTGTACTCCACCAGGTGCTTGACATGCCCCGTCACCAGGACGCTGACGATACCGCCCACGGGCAGCGCGATCAGCGGGTCGATGCTGATGTCAAAGAGGGGGCGCAGCGCCAGCAGGATGATCACCACCAGGGGGCCGAGGATCGCAGGAAAGAAGCCGGGCAGTTTCTGGTTGTCGCTCCCCTCCAAATCCTTGGCGGTGATGGGGTCGTCCTTCTTCCGGGTCAGCAGCGAGGCAAGCAGAATGGTCACCGCCAGGGCAAAGAGCGCGGGGATGATATTCCTCATCATCACGGAGGTCAGCGGCTGCTCAAAAGCCTCGGACACGGCGATGGTATTGGGGTTGGGAGAGACGATATTGCCCGCCTTGCCGCCGCCGATCATGGCAAGCAGCACGCCGCTCTTGGAGAGGCCGGCCTTCTTGCCGATGGCCAGGGCGATGGGGGCCACGGTGATGACGGAGATATCGATGAAAACGCCCACCGCGCAGATGATCATGGTGGCAATGGCAATGGCGATCACGGCAAATCGCTCGCCCAGCTTGTCCACGATGGTCTCCGCGATCTTCTGGGCAGAGCCGGTTTTGATGAGGGCGCCGGCCAGGATGCCGCTGGTCAGAATGCGCAGGACGGAGGACATCATGGAGCCCGCGCCGCTGACCATGGTGTTGACGGTATCTACCAGTCCGCCGCCGCCGATCAGGCCGCCGATCAGGGCGCCGAGGATCAGGCAGTAGGCCGGCGCAATTTTGCGGATAATCAGAACGATCGAGATGGCAAGCCCGATCAGGGCGCCCAAAGTAGTAAACTGTGCATCCATCTGTTTTTCCCCTTTCCTTATCGGATCGCCAGCAGGCGGAACACCTGCTCCACCGTATCGGCCATGTTCTTATGGGCATTTGCGGAGTCCATTGCCTCCTGCAGCGTCACAACGCCCCGCAGGATGGGGAAGAAAGCGTCGATCCCGTGCTCGTTGCAGGCCACGGCGTCCGGTGTCACGCAGCCGGCAAAGGCCACCACGGGCTTCCCGTGCTTTTTGGCGATCTCGGCCACGCCGATGGGCGCCTTGCCCATGACGGTCTGTCCGTCCAGACGGCCCTCGCCGGTGATGACGATGTCGGTGTCCTTCACGAAGTCCTCCAGCCGCGTCTCCTCCAGCACGATCTTGATACCGGATTCCAATACGGCGTTGGTAAAGCTCAGGAAAGCAAAGCCCAGCCCGCCGGCAGCGCCGGTTCCGGGCACCCTGCGGTCCGCCTTGGGGTTAATGTCCCTGGCCAGCTCCGCGTAGGCCTTCAGCCACTTGTCCATCTGCAGGATCATGGAAGGCGTTGCGCCCTTCTGGGGGCCATAGATGGCGCTGGCGCCCTTTTCCCCGCAGAGAGGGTTGGTCACGTCGCAGGCGACGCGAAAGGCGCAGTCCTTCAGCTCCGGCAGCACGCCCTCGGTCGTGATGCGCTTCAGCTCCTGCAGGCCCTGCGCCCCGAAGGCCACCTGTTCGCCCGCTTCGTTCAGCATCCCGTAGCCCAGAGCCTGGAGCATGCCCACGCCGCCGTCATTGGTGGCGCTTCCGCCGATGCCGACAATGAAGTGCCGGCAGCCCTTCCGGATGGCGTCGCAGATCATTTCGCCCACACCGTAGGTGGTGGTGTAGAGGGGGTTCCGCTCCCCTTCCGGCACCAGGGTGATCCCCGCCGCGGCGGACATCTCCACAATGGCGGTGACGCCGTCGGCCAAAATGCCGTACTGCGCCTCGATCTTTTTGCCCAGCGGTCCGGTCACGCTCACGGTCTGGAGCTCGCCTCCCATGCCGATGGTCAGGGCCTCCACGGTGCCCTCCCCGCCGTCCGCCAAGGGGCGCACCTGCACCACTGCGTCCTTGTATACCCGCAGGATCCCGGTGCGAATGGCGTCGCCTGCTTGCAGAGAACTGAGGCTCCCCTTCAGGGAATCAATGGCAACTACTGCTTTCATGTCGATGGTTCCTTTCCTTCATTTTTTGGGGCTTCCATGGTGGAATTTTATCACGCCGCCCGGGAAAGCGGAATATCCTGCGGAAATAAAGGGATGGCACATCTTTGTGTTGAGAACACAAAGATGTGCCATCCCTGTTCCTTCTTCTTTCCCGGATCAATCAAAAATACTCGCCGCTTCGTGTCAGATAGGCATAAAAAGCTTCGAGAAAAGCCCGATCCTCCGCCGAAGTCAGGGGATCGACGGCGAGATTTGCTTTCATGGCATTGTATCGGTAGACTAAAGTGTTTTTGTGGACAAATAACAGTTCCGCTGCTTTTCCGAAATTGTAGTTCGTCCGCATCAGCGCCCCGATGATTTCCACATAGGCGCGCAGCTTTTCCGGGGAAATATGGCTGCGGTAGACGTAAAAGGCCCGCTGCAGTTCGCCCTGCGGGATCATGCTGCGCAGATACTCTCCCAGATAGTCATAGAAAAACACCGGCACACCGCTCTCTGCTCTGGCGCTCTGCTCCAGCCACAGGCAGTGGCGGTAGCCGTAGTAGTATTGGGGATAGGTATCCTGAAAGCTGCCGACATAGAGGAACGCTTTTCCACCGGTCTCCTTCCGCCAGGTTTGGATGGGTTCCAGGTACTCCCGAACCATCTCCCGATAGTTGGAGAAGGCCTCCCTTTCTGTTGAGGAAATGGTTTTATACACAAGAACATGCCTGCTGTCGAGCACAAAGCTGAAATCCTTATGCGTGTGCATCGCTCCGCTTCGCAGAAGCTCCAGCGCGCGGGTGGATGTCCCTCCGTCCAGCTGCAGCAAAATGGGGATACGCACCGTCTCCTCCGGGTAGCCCAGCTCCCGCGCGCAGCGCCGGAGCTCCTCCGGGTCGGAGTGCTCCACCTGGGTCAGCAAATAGATAAAACGCTCCTTTTTGTTTGCCCGGATGCGCTGCTGCTCCTGCTGGCGCTCATATTTCAGCATGGTCTCAAAGGCCATTTTGACCATCAGGGCAATAGGGCGTACTTCTTCCGGATCCCCCGTGACGCCGACCACGCCTTCCCGCTTCCCGCCGGTGGCGATGACCATGTTGATCCCCGGCAGCACATTGGGATAGGACATGCCCGTGGTGTCGATCAGCTCCTCCGTGCCGACGATCAGACGATAGGCGATCTCGTGGTACTGCCCCACCCGCTTTTTATCCCGGCTGGCGATGATGATCCCCTTCTCGTCCATGATGTTGATGTTAAAGTCCGTGTACCGGGTGATCCGTTCGATGAACTTTTCCGCAAAGGTCTTGTCTATCATGGGGGCGTCTTTCCTTCCGTTTTTGATTGCTTCAGGTCATGCATAGTATATCACAGAAACGCTCTCTTTTCAAAATGGAAGACATTTTTATCCAAGATCAAAGCGAGGCGGATCCGTACAAGAATACAGATCCGCCTCTTGATTCATTTTTTCGCGCTGTCGCTCAGTGGAGCACAACGTCCTTGCCGCGGGCCTTCACGAAGGTGGTGAGCAGGGAAACGTCCGTGGCGTTCACCTTACCGTCGCCGTTCACGTCGCCGGAGAAGGGCACGATCGTGATGCCCTTGCCGCGGGCCTTCACAAAGGTGGTGAGCAGCGAAACGTCCGTGGCGTTCACCTTACCGTCGCCGTTCACGTCGCCGGGCAGGCGCCAGTGGGCGTAAACGGTGATCTCTTCCTTGATAACGGTCTCAGCGGTCACCTCGGTGCCCTGGCAGATGTCAAAGGCAGTGGCGGCAGGAGTCGTGTACCAGCCCATGAACACCCAGCCGCCCTCGCGGGTGGGCACCGGCAGCTCGCCGATGGCTTCGCCGTAGAGCACCGCAAGGGTCTCTGTCTCCGTCGTGCCGCCGCAGGGATCGAAGCGAACAGTGAAGGAGCGAAGCACCGCGTCAAACCGCGCCGTGTAGGTCACGTCCTGGGTAACGGGGCCGATCTCCGGATCCCAGCCGGTGAAGGTGTAGGTGTACTGAGCATCCGCTTCCTTGGTGGGCTCGGCGCTGTCATAGCTTGGCATCGTGTCGTAGGGAACATTGGTATCCGTCTCCAGAACCGTGCCGTCCGCGCCCAGCCAGGTCACGGTAAAGCTGCGCTCCACCGGCTCATAGGCCGCTGTGAAGATCATCTCTCCGCTCACCGTGGGCAGGGTCGTCAGGATCTCGGTCCCTCCGTTCAGCGTCCAGCCCAGGAAGCGGTAGGTGTAGCGCTCGTCCTGCGCCTTCTCCGGCGTCTCGCCATAGACGATGGCGGAGCCGTAAAGCTGGCTGCCCGTACGGAGGACGCTGCCGTCCTCGTTCCGGAATTCCACGGTGTAGCTGCGCACCTGGCTGTCAAACACCGGCGTGTAGCTGATGTTCCCCAGCACCGTTTCCACGGTGACGGTGACTTCGTTCTCCGTGTAGGTTCTGGTGCCGATGTTGGCTGTGTCCTTCGTCGTCCATTCCTTGAAGACGTACTCGAACTCCACAGTAGCCGCCATGGTCGGCGTCTCTCCCGTGTAGGCCGGCAGATCGTCGCCATAGGGAATGTCCTTGATCTCCTTCAGCTTCGTCCCGTCGCCGTTGAGCCAGGTCACCGTGTAAAGCCGCTTGACGCCGGTGTACGCGGCGGTGAAGCTCACATCTCCGGTGATCTCCGGCAGCGCGTCAGGTTCATAGACCGTTGTGCCATCCGACCAGCCGCAGAAGCTGTAGTCAAACTCCGCCGTGGACGCCTTCTCGGGTACCGTGCCGTCAAACACAGGCGTCGTTCCGTAGGCTACGCCGTAGTCGATCTCCAGGGCGTCGCCGCCGCCCTCAGGCAGCCAGGTCACCGTGTAGGTGTTCACCGTGGCGGTGTAGGTGGCGGTGTAGGTCACGTCGGCGGTGACGTCCGCAAGCACGGGATCCCAGCCCGCGAAGCTGTAGGTATACTGGGCGTCAGCGGCCTTGACAGGATCGGCAGGCTTCTCAATGCTCGCGGCGGGCGTGCCGTAGTCGTACTCTGTCGCGGCTTTCAGCACGGTTCCGTCCTCGTCCACAAAGGTCACCGTGTACCGGTTCACAGTGGTGCTGTAGGTTGCGGTGTAGGTCACGTTGCCGGTGACCGTGGAGACGGCAGGCGTCCAGCCCGCGAAGCTGTAGGAATACTGGGCATCCGCCGCCCTGGTGGGTTCTGCACCGTCGAAGCTGGGCATCGTACCGTAAGGCACGTTTTCATCCGTCTCCAGCGTGGTGCCGTCGTAATCGTTCCAGGTCACCGTGTAGAGTTTGGTCTCGGTGGAGTAGGTCGCAGTGTAGGTGGCCGGTCCGGTCACCTCCGCGATCGCCGGCGTCCAGCCCGCGAAGCTGTAGGTGTACTGGGCGTCCGCTTCCTTGACAGGCGTCTCGCCGTTGTATGTGGGCGTCGAGCCGTAGGGCAGCGTCTGCATATCCAGCACCCTGCCGTCCTCGTCCACGAAGACGATGTCATAGGATCTCAGCTCCGCATCGAACACTGCGGTGTAAGTGGCGTCGCCGGTCACCGGCACGATCGCGGGATCCCAACCGGTGAAGCGGTAGCTGTACTGGGCAGTAGCCACCTTGGTGGGATCCGCGTGGGAAGGCGTCTCGCCGTAGGGCACCGTGGTGGTCTCCGCCGTGCCGTCGATGATCCAGGTGATGGTGTACTCGTTTACTGTCCAGCTGTACACCGCCTCGTAGTCGGCGGCTCCGGTAACTGTAGGCAGCTCCTCCAGAGGTGTGTTGCCCTGGCTCCCCTTCACCTTCCAGCCCAGGAAGGCATAGCTGTACTGAGCGTCCGCCTGCTTTGCGGGAGGCTCTCCGTTGTAGGCCGGGGTCTCGCCGTAGGGAAGCTCGGAGCTCTGCAGCAGCTGGTCTCCATCGAAGAAGCGGACAGTGTACTGGTTCCTCTCCGCAGAGAAGACAGCGCTGTAGCTCACATCCCCCTGCACGGCGGGCAGCTCGTTCTTCGCGTACTCCTCCCCGGTCTCCATGTTCTTCCAGCCGGTGAAGCTGTAGCTGAACTCCAGCGTGGCCACCTTTGCAGGCTCTTCCCCGTCAAAGCGCGGGGTATCGCCGTAGCTGACATTTTCGTCCTGCTCCAGGAGCGTCTCGCCGCTTTCGTCGTACCAGAACACCGTGTAAGTACGAAGGGTCTCCGTGTAGGTCGCGGTGTAGGTCACGTCCGCTGTGACCTCCTGAAGCTCCGGCGTCCAGCCGGCAAAGCGGTAGCTGAACTGCGCTGTGGACTCCTTGCTGGGCTCATCGGGCTGCTGGATCTCCGCCGCAGGCGTACCGTATTCATACTCCGTCGCTGCCTTCAGCACGGTGCCGTCCGAATCCACAAAGGTGACCTTGTACTTGTTCGTGACGGAGGTGTAGGTCGCCGTGTAGGTAGCGTCAGCGGTCACATCCGCGATCTCCGGCGTCCAGCCCGCGAAGCTGTAGGTGTACTGCGCAGTAGCAGGCTTGCTGGGCGTGGTGCCGTCATAACTGGGCGTAGTACCATAGGGTACATTCGTGTCCGTCTCCAACACCGTACCATCAACATTCTTCCAAGTCACCGTGTAGGTATTCACGCTCTGAGAAAAGTGTGCTACAAAGTTTGTATCCGCTGTAATTGGGGGCAAATTCGCGGAACTATAAACTGTATTGTTTTCGCCCTCGATGGTCCACCCATCGAATGTATACGTGTACTGAGCATCGGCGGCCTTGGTGGGATCCGCCGGAGCGGTGGCAGTCCCGCCATTGGCCACAGTCTGATCCTCTCCGATCTGGGTCACCCCATCTTCCTGGAAGAACTTGACCGTGAAGCCATTCTCCTGTACCCATTGCGCATAGAGTGTCGTGTCTTCCTCCGTCAACACGAACTCAGCTCCGGGCAAATACTCTGCTCCGGTTCCGTCTGCCTTTGTATTCCAGGACAGAAATTCACGCCCATCCGGTCCTGTAAAGCTGTTTTCCGGAATCAGGATCTGTGTTCCGGCTGGCTTCTTTATCGGATCCATCGTACCCGTGCCGCCATTGGCACTAAAGATCAGCGTGACCGGCCTTGTCGTCGACCAGACATTTACACCGTTGTCATTGATCAGGCCATACCAGGTCGTACTGGTAAATGAGTTGTAATCGGTCTGGCCGTCATCCGTTGTGGCGTCAAAATTGGTGATGCCCTTGATGGGGACATAGGCAACATTTTTATTGTTCGCGTTTTGACCATCTGGTTGAATCCACTCTTTTATCGTACCATCGGAGAGCCTCCCGGTAATATTGATCTCACCAGTACCGGTAAGGTAGTTGTACCCGTTGCTGTATGTAGTCTTGCCTGTTAACTGATCCGTTACATACATCCCCCCGGCAACATTCAATGTTCCGTCCACATTCAGCTTTGCACTGCCTACATTTGCCGCTGTGTTAGACGCATAGCTCAAGCCGCTGGGTTTGGTAAATGCAGTTGGATAACTTGCTGCTGAAAAAGCATTATTTGCACCGCTAAACCCATAGTCATTCGCACGGTATAGCACAAGTCTTTTCCCGCTTGCAACTGTGAGGATTCCGCCCTCCTTTACATCGACAATGGCACCGGGAAGCAGCTTATAATCGTAGTTCAGCGTCATACTGCCGCCATCCATGATCTCGATGGCGAAGCAGTAGTTGATCGGGAGATCAAAATTCGATGTGTCGATGTTCTGTGAGACTCCAGAAGCAGAAACATTGATAGAAAACTTTCCGGATTGAATGTTGCTCCCGTCTTCGGCGCGGAAGATCATTTTGTTATTATAAGGGCTTGCCGCGCTGAATCCCTTGGTCAAGCTGCCGCTGCTGATATTGAACAGAGCGTCGCTTGAGCCGATTGCCTTAACGTTTCCGCTGCTTTTTATGCCGCTGATAGAAACAAAATAGCATGCGTTCAGGTTTGCTCCTCTGTTGTAAGTCGTGAACACTTCATTTGTCTTCAGGAAATAACTATTAAAGAGGAAGGCTCCACCCGATGCCACCGTAGGCAGGACGTATACCGACCGCATATCCCGAACTTCCATCAGTTCGTATACATTACCGCCGGAAGCAACATTGATGTGACCGGGGCCGGTGATCATGCCATAGGCACAGAGCTTACCGCCGTCGGTAACATTTATCGTGCCGTTCACGATCAGCTGTCCGACTCCCCCGGTAGCACGTCCATTCACGCCGTCATTCGTACCTTGTACACCGCTGGCGACCAGATTTCCCTGTACCGTGACAGTTCCATTGATCGTAGCCTTTGCAAAAATGCTGGTTCCGGCACTCTCAGCAAGCCGCTGCAGATCCGCAGTCGCAGGGTCCATCCAATCCCGTTGAACAGACAATGTCTTGCCGTTAGGAATCGTAAAATCGCCGTTCAGAATAATATTGCCCAGGAGCACAACAACAGAATTTTCGCTGAAAGCTTCATTCAATGTCTTATAATATTTTGTTGCAGCAGAGTTTCGGGCAATATACTGGTCAGCAGCATTCACCGTATTGCCCGCGTAGGCATACGAATACGTGGCATTGGAATAGCCGTTGCTGCCCATTGTTACCGTAACCTGCGGGATATAGAGCGCATAGACCGTTGTATTGGCGTTTAATGAGAGGCTATACGTTTTCTGGAAATAGTCTGTCCCATTGATTCGCCAGCCAATATGGAAATAGCCGCTGGGAACGCTGTTGACTGACAGCGACACGGAGGTTCCGCTGAGCGCATCTGTAAGCCCAGCTGCGGATCCAGACGCGGGGATAGAAACCGCCGTCCCATTTACATTGATTTTACCGCCACCGACAAGGTTGTCCGCACAATCACAGTTACCAACCGCAAGCGTATAGTTCTCCGTAACAGGTGTAATCTGAAAATTTGTGACACTTGCGGTATACGTATATTTGGTTGTGTCAACATCGCCGGAGCTTTGATTGTTGAAAAAACCATAGAAATAGATATAGAGGTATTCTCCCTGCTTGAGCGATTCGGAAACATGGCCCGTCGAGCTGACGGTTTTAGAAAGATCGGTTTTGGTAGTATTGGAACGCACCGTTCCTGCCTTGATCTGAGCAATTGTCGGAGTAGCAGAGGTCGTTTTCAGCGTATAGACCCCTTCCATGATATTGCCCTGTCCAACTGAATTATCAATGGTCAGGTTCGAGGAAAAGTCAAAGGTTATATTGACGTCAGTCAAAGCATAGATCCGAATTACCTTTGAGTTCACCTTTGCACAAAGGGCTCCATTCTCTCCGCAGGCTTTGTTGTCGCTCACAGCGGTATCTGAGAAGGTACCCGTCACGCCGGTGTTGCCGCTGTTTTTCGACCAGGAGAGATCTGCTGTCGGCGTAATGATATAACTATTACTTGTAGAGCCATTTCTCGATGTGTGGTAAGAGAAATCGTTTCCGGGCGATGTGGTATAAGCGGATGTGCCAGTAGTGCGTGTGGTATATCCCGTTGGTGTAAAGGTTGAATCAATATCTACATAAGATGCAGCACTGCCGCCTGTCGTCACAGTTGCGACACTCTGTAACGGATCGCCGTCTGCAGCTTCAGCCGTAATCGTCAACGGACTCTCAGCCAATTCAACTGCAACGTTCCCTTGGTCGTCAAGTTGAATTTCCGGGACAAAGCCCATCAGGAAGCAAAAGACCAAGGCGAAAGAGAAAAAACGCTTTAAAACATTTCGAAAACTCATTTTTGTTTCCTCATTTCTTACGAGTGTTTGCGTGATTTTTTCCGCTCCCGGCTGCGCTTTAGCTCTGCGTAAAAAGCAGCGCCTATGGCGATGGAAGCAAGCGCCCAGACATGGGACAGGTGGAATAAATTGTTTGTGGAGGAGACACGAAAGCACTCCAGCACGCTGCGCACAAGACCGTAAGTGATCATATAAACGGGATACACCTGACCGTAAGTTTTCCCCCTCCAAACCCGCGGGGTCATGAGGAAGAGAAAAACAGCATAAAACACCAGCTCTAACTCTCGAGTAGGCCAGCGGAGAGCCGAGTGGCTGCTGATCTGACGCCCGATGCAGCAACCGGCAAACAAACAGTTCACCCTTGCGCACATGAGTGTAAAGATCATGCAGATGGCAAAGATGTCAAAGACCTCCGCCGTACTTCGCTTCGTAAGTTTTGCGCCAAGCCAATAGGCCAGAGGCATAAAGAACACGGCGCCGAACAGGCTCATGGCTCCTTCTCCCAGTTCATTACCTTCCAGCACCGCAAATGCCTTGACACAAAAGACGCCATAGGCCACATGCAGAAGGCTCAGCCCGATCGCCACATACCAGGCCATCTGCAAGCGGCCGCGAAAATGCAGCAGCCACACGAAGGTACACACAGCAGCCAAACCCAGAAGCAGATACAGTCTATTCTCTTGTAGAAAGCTGATAACCACCACTCCCCTTTCGTTAGATTCCGAAAAACATGTTCCACTCTGAAAAAGATTGCTTGATCCGCAAACCCGAAAAATGCAAGCAAAAACAGAGAACGCCACTCGCGGAATAGAAAAGTCACAAACCTTCCGGAACTGTATTGCGCTCTTTCCCTCTATGCCTATGTTCCCGTCGCTTCTTCATCGGCTGAAAAAACTCTCTATTTATCTTCAATCGAATTATACTTCCGCACGCAGGATTGTGCAAGGATTTTGTTTGAGCATGTACATGAAAACAGCAGTGGCCCAAGGTCTGATGGAGCTAACCAACAGCGCCGAAAGGTGCTTCTCATGGATCACAGAGGGCGATATAGGAAACCTGCGAAGCATAGAATCAGCGCTTTCTATCCGAAGCCGCAATAAATGAAATGAGTGCCGGTCAGAACCGCAATTCTGGCCGGCACAAATTCTTTTTTTGAGTCTCTGAACAGGATAAAACTGCAAGGATCAGAAACACCTTCTGGTTCTTCCTCGAAGAAGAGAAAACTTCTATTCTTCGAGGACATCGCGAACTCAGTATTCGTATTTCTTTACGATGGCAGTCTCCCCGCTCAGCCACTCCTGTCTGGGTTCTGCGCCCTTCTCTCTGAAGGCCGCAGTGACAGGCTCAGCCGAAGCCAGATTAACGTGAACGGTTTCTTGCTCCGGCGTATAACGCCAACTCCAGGAAGTTTCTTCCGTCACTGTGTAATCACCCAGAGGCAGGCCTGTGATCGTTACTTGCGTCTTCCCCTTCTGCAATACCACCTGCAACAACACATTGCCAGTGGAATCCTTCACTGTATACAGGAAGTCCTGCGGCGCCGCTTCCCCTCTCGTAATGATCAGGACACCATAGTTATCGACGGGCTCTTCGTTCGGTACCGTTTTAAACCGCGCCGTGTAGGTCACATCCTGGGTAACCGGGCCGATCTCCGGATCCCAGCCGGCGAAGGTGTAGGTGCACTGCTCGTCCTGCGCCTTGGTGGGCTCGGCGCTGTCAAAGCTCGGGGCCGCACCGTAGGGAACATTGGTATCCGTCTCCAGAACCGTGCCGTCCGCGCCCCGCCAGGTCACGGTGAAAGTACGCTCCACCGGCTCATAGACCGCCGTGAAGATCATCTCTCCGCTCACCGCGGGCAGGGTCGTCAGAATCTCCGTTCCGCCGTTCTTCAGTGTCCAGCCCAGGAAGCGATAGGTGTAGCGCTCATCCTGCGCCTTCTCCGGCGTCTCTCCATAGACAATAGCGGAGCCGTATAGCTGGCTGCCCGTACGGAGGACGGTGCCGTCCTCGTTCCGGAATTCCACCGTGTAGCTGCGCACCTGGCTGTCAAACACCGGCGTGTAGGTAATGTTCCCCAGCACCGTTTCCACAGTCACGGTAACTTCGTCCTCCGTGTAGGTTCTGGTGCCGATGTTCGCTGTGTCCTTCGTCGTCCATTCCTTAAAGACGTACTCGAACTCTACAGTGGCCTGCTTGGTCGGCGTATCACCGGAGTAGGCAGGCAGATCGTCGCCATAGGGGATGTCCTTGATCTCCTTCAGCTTCGTCCCGTCGCCGTTGAGCCAGGTCACCGTGTATAGCCGCTTGACGCCGGTGTACACGGCGGTGAAGCTCACGTCGCCGGTGATCTCCGGAAGTGCGTCAGGATCGTAGACCGTTGTGCCGTCCGACCAGCCGCAGAAGCTGTAATCAAACTCCGCCGTGGACGCCTTCTCGGGAACCGTGCCTTCAAACACGGGCTTCGTTCCGTAGGGCACGCCGAGGTCGATCTCCAACGCCTCGCCGCCGCCCTCAGGCAGCCAGGTCACGGTGTAAGTGTTCACCGTGGCGGTGTAGGTGGCGGTGTAGGTCACGTTGGCGGTGACGTCCGCAAGCACGGGTTTCCAACCCGCAAAGCTGTAGGTGTACTGGGCGTCAGCCGCCTTGACAGGATCCGCCGGCTTCACGATGCTGGCGGCTGGCGTGTCGTAGTCATACTTCGCAGCAGGCAGGAGGACCGTGCCATCCTCGTCCACAAAGGTCACCGTGTACCGGTTCACGGTGGTGCTGTAGGTGGCGGTGTAGGTCACGTTGCCGGTGACCGCGGTGACGTCCGGCGTCCAGCCCGCGAAGCTGTAGGTGTACTGGGCATCCGCCGCCCTGGTGGGCTCGGCACCGTTATAGCTGGGCATGTCGCCGTAGGCCACGTCCGTATCCGTCTCCAGATTTCTGCCGTCGTAGTCGTTCCAGGTCACCGTGTAGAGTTTGGTCTCGGTGGAGTAGGTCGCGGTGTAGGTAGCCGGCCCGGTCACCTCCGCGATCGCCGGCGTCCAGCCCGCGAAGCTGTAGGTATACTGGGCGTCCGCTTCCTTGACAGGCGTCTTACCGCCGTAGACCGGCGTTGAGCCGTAAGTCAGGGTCTGGGCATCCAGCACCGTGCCGTCCTCATCCTGGAAGACAATGTCATAGGATCTCAGCTCCGCCTCGAACACTGCGGTGTAAGTGGCGTCGCCGGTCACCGGCACGATCGCGGGATCCCAGCCGGTGAAGCGGTAGCTGTACTGGGCGGTAGCCGCCTTGACGGGATCCGCGTGGGCAGGCGTCTCGCCATAGGGCACCGTGGTGGTCTCCTCTGTGCCGTCGATGATCCAGGTGATGGTGTACTCGTTTACTGTCCAGCTGTACACCGCCTCATAGTCGGCTGCGCCTGTCACGGCGGGCAGCTCCTCCAGCGGCGTGTTGCCCTGGGTTCCCTTCACCTTCCAACCCAGGAAGGCATAGCTGTACTGGGCGTCCGCCTTCTTTGCAGGAGGCTCTCCGTTGTAGACCGGGGTCTCGCCGTAGGGAAGCTCGGTGCTCTGTAGCAGCTGGTCTCCATCATAGAAGCGGATCGTGTACCGGTTCGTCTCCTCAGTGAATACCGCGCTGTAGCACACATCCCCCTGCACGGGCGGCAGCTCGTTCTTCGCGTACTCCTCCCCGGTCTCCGTGTTCTTCCAGCCGGTGAAGAGGTAGCTGAACTCCGCCGTGGCGGCCTTTGCGGGCTCTTTCCCGTCAAAGCGCGGCGTCCCGCCGTAGCTGACATTTTCATCCTGCTCCAGGAGCGTTTCGCCGTTTTCGTCGTACCAGAATACCGTGTAAGTGCGAAGGGTCTCCTTGTAGGTCGCCGTGTAGGTCACTTCCGCGGTGACGGCCTGCAGCTCCGGTTTCCAGCCCGCAAAGCTGTAGTTGAACTGCGCCGTGGCGTCCTTGTGGGGCTCATCGGGCTGCTGGATCTCCGCCGCAGGCGTACCGTATTCGTACTCCGTCGCTGCCTTCAGCACCGTGCCGTTCCAATCCACAAAGGTGACCTTGTACTTGTTCGTGACGGAGGTGTAGGTCGCCGTGTAGGTAGCGTCCCCGGTCACAGCCGCGATCTCCGGCGTCCACCCGGCAAAGCTGTAGGTATACTGCGCGGTAGCAGGCTTGCTGGGCGCTTCCGGTCTCGCGATGCTTGCTGCGGGCGTGCCGTAATCGTATCTTGCTGTCAGCAGAACCGTACCGTCCTCATTCGCAAATACGATGGTGTACTGGTTGACGACCTTTTTGGTATCGGTGTAGGTCTTGCCGTCCAGCGTCACCGTGGCAGTGTATACCGTATAGCCGTAGTCCTCTCCGGTTCCCTGCTCGCTGGTGACCTGGCCGGTCAGCGTCTCCACATGACTGCTGTCGTTCTTGCAGGTGAAGGTCGCTGTCGCCGCGCTGCCGTCCTCGGTCCATTCCCAATCGGGCTCGCCCCAATCGTGGCCTGTGGCGGGAAGCTCCACATAAGTCGTGTAGTCGCAGCGAGAGCAGGTGTCGTAGGCCTCCCAGCCGATCTCCGTGCACGTGGGTGCCTTGCCCTCGTGGTGGATCAGATCGTGGCCCAGAGCTTTCACCTCGCGGATCTCGATGTGCGTCGGGTCGTTGGCGCAGACGCGCTGCTCCTCGCCCTTCTCGGTGCAGGTCGCAGCCTTTGTTACTGTCCAGTCTCCCCAATCGTGGCCAAGGGCCGGGATCGTATCGGTCTTGGTCTGGGTCGTGAACGCAGCGTTGGTGAAGGCCGCTGTCCAGGTCTTGCTGCCGTCTAACTCACAGGTCGCGGAAACAGTCACAAGTGTCGTGTCCACCGTCTCGGTCTCCACGTGGCTCGCGTTGTTCTTGCATACGCGCTTCGCCGTCACGCTGCTGTTGTCCGCCGCCCACTCGTAGGTGGGAGCGTTCCAGTCGTGGCCGATGGCGTCAATGTTCTCAACCGTCTTGGTCTGAGCCTCAAACGCAGCGTTGGTAAAGGTCGCCGTGTAGGTCGTCTTGCCCTTGCCTTCGCAGGTCGCAGGCGTCGTAACCTCGCTGGTGGTATCCACCGTCTCGGTCTCTTTGTGGCTCGGGTCGTTCTTGCAGACCCGCGTCGCCGTCACAGTGCTGTTGTCGTCGGCCCAAACGTAGCTCGGAGCGTCCCAATCGTGGCCGATGGCCGGGATCGTTTCGGTCTTCGTCTGAACCGCAAAGGCTCCATTCGTGAACGCCGCGCTGGTGTAGGTCCTCACACCATCCGTGGTGCAGGTCGCGGGCGTCGTAACCTCGCTGGTCGTGTTCACCGTCTCGGTCTCCACATGGCTCGCGTCGTGTTTGCACACGCGTTTCGCCGTCACGCTGCTGTTGTCCGCTGCCCACTCGTAGGTGGGAGCGTTCCAGTCGTGAACGATGGCAGGCAGGGTCTCGGTCTTCGTATCAGTGTAGGTCTTGCCCTCGAAGCTAACAGTCGCCGTGTAGATCACGGAACCATCCGCCTCGCAGGTCGCCTCCGTCCGCACGCTGGTGATGGTAGCGGTCACGGTCTCCACATGGCTGCTGTCGTTCTTGCAGGTGAAAGTCGCGGTCGCTCCCGTGTAACCGGTCCACGTCCAGCCGGTCAGCTCGTAGTCGTGGCCAGTGGCTTCCACGTTCTCCACCGTCTTGGTCTGGGTCTCGAACGCGGTATTGGTAAAGGTCGCCGTGTAGGTCGTCTCGCCCTTCGCTTCACAGGTCGCAGGCTTCGTCACTGCAGCGGTGGTATTCACCGTCTCGGTCTCGGTATGGCTCGCGTCGTTCTTGCACACGCGAGTGGCCGTTACCGTGCTGTTGTCCGCCGCCCACTCGTAGGTAGCCTCGCCCCATGCGTGACCCAGAGCAGTACCGGTAACTGTCTTGTTTTCGGTATGATCTTTACCGTCAAGACTATCGGACGCACTGACTGTCGCCGTGTACTTGACTGTTCCGGGCATCGTGCACGTGGCATTGGTCGTCTCCGCAGTAACAGTTGCGTTCACTGCCTGTGTATGCGAGGCTTCGTTCTTACACTTGTAGTTTACATCAGCAGTATAGCCATCCGTGTCATTTCCAGTCCACGTGAAGCTCACAAACTCCCAATTGTGACCAAGAGCAGCAATCTCAGTATACGTTGTGTAATCACAGCGAGTGCAGGTGTCATAAGCATCCCAGCCAACCGCTGTGCAGGTAGGCGCATGCTCATCGTGATGTACCAGATCATGCCCAAGGGCAGGAACCTCGCGGGTCTCGGTCTCATCGCAGCGAGAGCAGGTGCGGGTCTCCACACCGGTCTCGGTGCAGCTGGGTGCGGTAGTCTGAGTCCAGTCGCCATAGTCGTGGCCGAGCGCGGGGACAACTTTCTGTGCAACCAGAACCTCATTGCAGCGAGAACAATGCTTGCCCTCCGTCAGGCCAGTCTCCGTGCAGGTCGCCGCAACCGCAGCGTCAGTCACTTCGTTGTGGCCAAGTGCCTCAATCGATTCCGTCTTGGTCTCCCCGCAAACGGTACAGGTGAAGGTCTTTACACCAGCCTCGGTGCAGGTGGGTTCAGTCGTTACTTCGCCCTCGTTCCAACTGTGGCCAAGAGCGCCAACATAGGCATCCACATAGCTGTCTCCGCAGCGAGAGCAGGTGTGCGTCGTGTAGCCCTGCTCCGTGCAGGTCGGTGCAGTCACCACAGACTGGTAATCGTGGCCCAGCGCATTGATCTCACGGGTCTCGGTGACATCGCAGCGAGAGCAGGTGAGGGTCTCCTCGCCAGCCTCGGTGCAGGTGGGTTCAGTGGTCACCGTCCACTCGCCCCAAGCGTGGCCCAGCTTCTCGATCGTCTTGGTCTCGCGGCTCAGTTCCTCGTGGCAGACCGAGCAGTATACGACTTCGTCGTAGCTTCCTGCCGCAGTACAAGTGGCCGCTACCTCGTTCTCACGAACTGCGTCAGCGGGAGTGTGGCCAGCAGCTGGAATCTCTACGTAAGTGGTGTAATCACAGCGAGAGCAAGTGTCATAGGCACTCCAACCGATCTCCGTGCACGTGGGCGCCTTGCCCTCGTGGTGCACCAAATCATGCCCCAGAGCCGGAACGGTCTCGGTTTTGGTATCCGTGTATGTGTTTTCCTTGAATGTAACCGTCGCCGTGTAGGTACGTTCGCCAGCAGCATTGCAGGTCGCAGGCGTGGTTTCTTCGCTGGTGACTGTTGCGGTCTCTGTCTTCACAGAGCCATCGTCGCCGTTGAAAGTCGCCGTAGCGGAGGTGTAGCCGTCCCAGCTCCAACTCGGGCCGGTATACGTCACTTCCTTGAAGTAAACCTTGATAATGATGTCGTAATCCGGCATCTTAAAAGTCTTTGCGGTATCATTCCATTCAAGGGAAGCTAGGATAACGATTTCCCTATCGCTCTCACCCGGGCCGGTCTTTTTGTAGATTTCGGTGTGATCATACTGATACCATTCATCCGGCGTCGCCGTCATGGCTACGGTCGCAGTATAGTCGGGGCTTGCAGGATCGATGCTTGCAGAGCCGTGGCCATTCGTCTCCACTTCAATCGTGTGCAGCTTGGAGATGTAGAAGAAACCTCCCTCGTGGAAGTCATTCCACCAGTTCCCTGCGGGCCGGAAATATAACGTCACATCGCCGGAGTGAGCGTAGTCCACCGTGTAGTTGCTGCCGCCGGGGTACCAGGTCCGAATCGCCGTACCCTCTGCACAAACGACCTTGAGCCCCTTGCCGACCTCCAGCGTGGTATTGAGCATATACTCGCCTTCTGCATTCGGGTTGGGTTGGAACCTGTAAGCGGGGTTCGGCGTCCATTCGTTGAACTCGCCAACGAGGTAATAGGCAACCAGGTCTTCCTTCGCTGTGTCCGTATAAGTCCGGCCATTAAAGGTCGCCGTCGCAGTATAGACCGTCTTGTACGGATCTGTGGTCGGCCCCTGTTCACTGGTCACTTCAGCATTGACAGACTTCGTGTGACCTGCGTCATGCTTGCAGGTGAAGGTGGCCGTCGCAGCGCTGTGATCCTCCGCCCAAGTCCAGCTGGGTTCGCCCCAGTCGTGGCCGAGAGCTTCGGTGTAATCAGCTTTGTAGCTGTCACCACAACGAGAGCAGGTGTATGTCGTGTAGCCCTGTTCCGTGCAGGTCGGCGCAGTCACCACAGCCTGGTAGTCGTGCCCAAGGGCCTCGATCTCACGGGTCTCTGTGTGCGTGGGATCATTGGCACAAGTCCGGGTCTCCACACCCTTCTCTGTGCAGGTGGCGGGCGTGGTCATAGTCCACTCGCCCCAGTCGTGTCCGGTTGCCGGGATCGTCTCAGTCTTGGTGTCGCTGTAGGTCTTGCCCTCGAAGGTGACAGTTGCCGTGTACACCACAGAGCCGCCCACCTCGCAGGTGGCTTCTGTCCGCACGCTGGTGATCGTGGCGTCCACTGTCTGCTTGTGGCTGTTGTCGTTCTTGCAGGTAAAGACTGCCGTCGCGCTGCTGTGATCCGCAGCCCAAGTCCACTCAGGCTCGCCCCAATTGTGGCCGAGGGCGTCGATATTCTCCACCGTCTTTGTCTGCCTCGCAAAGGCCGAGTTGGTAAAGGTCGCAGTATAGGTGGTCTCGCCCTTTGCCTCGCAGGTGGCAGCCTTCGTGACCGCACTGGTGGTGTTCACCGTCTCGGTCTCGGTGTGGCTCGCGTCGTCCTTGCAAATGCGGGTGGCCGTTACCGTGCTGTTGTCGTCTGCCCAGGTGTAGGTCGGCTCGCCCCAGTCGTGGACATGAGCCTTCTCCCACTTAGCATAGAGCGTGGTGTTTTCGGTGACAGGATCATTCTCGAAGTCCCAGGCATTCGTGCAGGCGGCTTCCTTGTACCAGCCCTTGAAGACATAGCCGTCAACGACTGTTTCATTCTCAACAAGCGCTCCGGGTTTTGCTACTTTACCGCCTTCAGCAACGTTCTGTTTGTCCGGCGCGGTGCCATGACCCTGCACATCGAAGGTCACTTCAAATGTAGGTCCTTTATGCTCAGTCTCCCAAATGCCGTTGGGTACACACGCAGTGCAGTAGTAATAGGTGGTCCCGGCTACCGCTCCGGCGGTCTCAGTATAGGCGGGATCTACTTCGGTTCCGTTGTGGAGCTTGGCGGCGGTGATGGAGATTTCAGCTGCAGTCGTGCTCGCGTTTTTCACTTTCACTTTTCTATCATCTGCAGGCGCATCAGAGTTGAGCTTAATGTGTCCGGTATGACCGGACGATTTGATATCAGCGCCATTTGTTGAAGTCCACAAGCCGCCTGTTGCTTCGATTGAGCCATTTACATCGAGCACCGCATCCGGTTGTGTGCCTACCGCCTGCTGATCATCTGAACCATCCAGCACATACAGATTTTTGCCTTGCGGGATGACAAGCTCAGCATCAGCGTTAACAACCGTGACACTCCCCTTTGAGAGAATGACATTCTCGTTCAGGGTCGTGGTGCCTTCTTCTATCGTAATGTTGAAGTTATACGGGATAGGAACACCCGCTAATTGACTCGTAGAAACATCAATGCTTACACCAAAGGCGCTGATTTTGATTTGGATACCGCTAATCGTTGAGTTGCCTCTGGTGACGATGTGCTGCCTTCCTCCCACATAAGACTTCGTCACGGATCCCTGAGTTTGGAAAAACGCACCGCTGCCGATCATTTTGATCCAAACGTCATGATATCCTACACTAGTGCCATACAGGTTAAAATACACCTGCTCAGACGCTCCGGCATAGAAGGTCATCGGAGCTTCGACATTCCTGACCGTAAACTTAGAGAACGGAAAAACCTTAGCATCTGTCAGTTTAGATACATTAGATGCGCTCCCGGGGTAATCCGCAACGAAAAGGCTCTCATACACATTTGCCCCCGAGAGGACGTCCACGGTTCCGGTTCCCTTTATATAGCCAAAGGCATACAGATTGGAGCCGGATTTAAACGTAATGTTTGATCCGTTTTCCAGAGTGATTTGTCCGTAGTGGCCGCTTTGTCCCGTACTCATGCAGTATACTTTGGAGGCTACGCTTACTTTCCCCTGCACAGAAAGGCTGGTATTGTTTTGCAGGATCAACTCCTTATATTTGACGCTTGACGTGGCTTGCTGATATTTTTCATAGTTACTGCCGATATTGAGATTTGTAATGACTGTATTATCTTGATCAAATGGAACAAGAAGCGTGACACCTGGGGGAAGAATATATTCCACGCCGCCATTGGAGGTCGGCCTGACATAAGTTCCGCCGGAATCCGAAAGCAAATTGTCCATCAAAGTCGAAGGGAGCTTTACGGTTTCGGCGTTGACGACCACCGTTTTGCTGCTGTCGGAGACTGCAGCTCGAACAGCATCTTCCCAGAAGGTGTAAGTAATATTGCCAACCTTGAAGTTGGCCGCATCGATGTCGGTCCCGCTAGTCACGAGGACAGGGAAAACCGTATATCCGGCGTCTGCAGTAAAACTGGAACCCGTAATAAGGTTATTGCCTACGCGCCAGCCCTTGAATTCATAGCCGCTGGGCGCGGTGATAGCAGGTAAAGAGACTGTTGTTCCCGCATTGACAGTAAAGGTTTGCTCACTGCCATTCTGCTCCACTGTCACCCCGTTTACGGTGTAAGAAACGTAGGGAGAGGCGGCAAGCGTAATGGTGACGCTGGTCTGTTCCTCTACACTGATGGTAACAGTGCCGGATTTTTCCGTGGCATTGGTGCCGTTCGCGGGGGAGGTTACAGTGATGGTAAAGGTCGCCCCGGAAGCAATGGTATCCCCCTGAGATACGCCTGTCACGCTGGCGCTGCCACTGGTGGTAAGAGTGTTGATCTTCAGAGGATTGCTTGATGCGTTGGTGACGATAACAGTATTTGTAGTATCTGCCGCCGCTACGGTAGTACCGCCGCAGCCTCCAGTTTCATACTCCTTTGCACTGGTTGCCTTTACGGTTAGGGTATTACTGCTGGCAGAAACAGAACCTGCCGCATCTGTCGTATTATCACTTGACGTGGCAACGGAATAGCTGTAAGTCAGCTTGCCGCTGATCCAGGTGCCGCTGCCTTTGCTTACTTGGTCAGCATACGCCTTAAACTCAAACGGTCCAATAATTCCACCCGGTAAAAAGCCAAGGAAGAAAGACAGCACTATAAAAAAGCTAAAGAACCGCTTCAGCATCAATTTTATAATACTACTCGAACTCTTCATATCAACACTCTCCATATCGACAATTCATACCAACAAGTGCCCACGCAACGAATTATTTCTTCTTTGAGCTATGTCTTTTTGAAGTAGATTGCCTGGGCTTTTCTTCCGGAAGTCTTCCAATAGAGGCAAGTGCCAATTCCTTGAAAGAAGGCTCCCGTCCATAACGCTGAATAAAATGAAACGATAAAAGGAAAAAGCCAACGATGATAATACAAATTGTCCAGAATCGAGCTGCAGGGATCCATAAGAAGAACGGTTTCCAATCAATGGCAATTTCACGAAACCAAGCTGAAATATACCGGTTAAGTGCATACCATATCATATAAAGCTCCCACAGCATTCCCTTTGCAATTCCCTTCTTTTCAAAACGCAGAAGCCCAATCAATATAACGCCATTTATAATGATTTCAAATTCCCTACAGGGGAAATGAATTCCTTTTCCGGAACTTGAATACCATAAAACAATACCATCGCAGCATCCTTGAAAGATACAAGCAATCTTTGAGACTATGTGAATACAACAGATGCCAGCAGCTGACATATCACCTATTACGCCGTACGGTTTCTTCAAGATCTTCGTCAAAAGAAAGATACTCAAAAGGATCATTAGCGGGACACCGTACCAGCATGCGCCGCCCCAAGAACCTAAGGCGATCCTGGCAGTCAAACGGTCGCCTATATTTCCAAAAATCGCATGCGTAAAGCACAGAAGCAAGGTCTGACCAATTGTCAGTCCAAAGCGTTTATGTCTGGCCAAACAGCAAATCACACCTGCAGCCATGGCCGCTATAACATAAACACTAAGGTAGATTGATCCTAATCTTTGCCAGAAATTCGAGAGCTCCATTAGGTAATCACCCTTTAAGAAGTCTAATAATTTCGTTAAAGCAGACAATTCAGTTTATGGAACTATAGCAATGAACAGATACGTCAAACGGACTAAGAATCATCCGTCTGAAAACGCCCTGCAGAGCAGGAGCATCCAGACCAACGTCTGAAGCAGCAGGCCCTGGTCTCGATCCTCCAAATAAGACATGAAATTAGACGAAAGTGTGGTTTCTCAGCCTATCTAAGGCACGCACAGAAGGTCAAAAAAAGCGCACGCGGGCAGAGGGTGAAATGCTTCGCCCTCTGCCCCGTTTCCTATCACGGCTTTGGCCAGCCGTTGTTGTATGTAAGCTTCCAGGCATCTGCGGCAGCCTCGGTCGGCTTCGCCTGGATCGCCTCCGCCAGGACGATGATCTGCAGCTCGCGGTTCAGCCCGGTTGTATCTACCGTAAAGAACTCACAGGTTTCCCCCGGTCCTAATATACCATTATAATAATAAAACCCGTCTATCAATACCCACGCATCGGCATCCCCGCTTTTCACGACTTGAACGGCTGGGAAAGACGAAGAAGCATCATAGACAATTGTCTCTCCCTCTCCCGTCCAGTTCATCACGACTTTGGCACGAATCAGCGCGGGGGTGGTACCGGTGTTTTCCACCTGATAGGGCTTCAGTTCCGTTCCTTCGCTCTCCGCTGCAGGTTCGATCACTTTACAGTCAACCGTCGCAGGCTGGTACTGCGCCGTGACGCCTGAGGTAGAATCCTTTAGTAAGCCAAAGGCGCCGCTCGTGCCCCCGATAACCAGCGCCACAATCAGCACAAAGGCAAAGCCCAGGCCAAGCAGGCCTTTTTTGCCAAGCTTTCTGCCCGTATTCTTTTCCTTATCCATGTTTTACCCTCCTCAGTTGCCGGAAAAAGCAAAGCTCCGAAGCCAGGGGTTTTCCTCCGGCATGCGAAGCAGCATAATCTCGCCAGCGCTGCCAAATTCAAGTTCCAGAGGCTCCTGCATATCCGCACTGATGCTGAAGTCTTGCTTATTCAGTTCTTCACCGCGCAGAATGTCGATCTCCTGGATGGTATAATCTCCCACGGGCAGGCCGGCAACGCAAGCCGGCTTCTCCAGCAGCAGCAGACACAGAACCTCATTCTGCTCCGTGTCAAGGATCCGGTAGAGGCAGGGAATACCCCGCTTGTTGGTGATCGTCAAGCTCACCCAAAGCGGCTGGGTCGTCTGCTCTTCCTCGTCCGGCTCCGGATCATCCGGGTTTTCGGGCTGGGCAGGATCCGCCGGCTCGGCAGGATCCGCCTCGTCGCCCTCCCCCGTGTCCACGGGAGGATCGACAGGCTCCGCTCCCTCCCCCTCCGCCAAGGCCGGGAACAGCCCCAGCGAGAGAACCAGGCACAGCGCCAGGATCAGCGAAAGAAGATGCTTCATCTATTCTTCCTTTCTTGTGAAACGTGCAAAGTCACATCAGGGGTCAAGGCGTTGTCTGCTCAACAGCGCCGCCAAAAGCATCCGCGGCACTTTCATCCCCCGTCTTCTGAATCAGATAAGCATAGACCTCAAGGCTCTTTGCCTCCGTCTGAGGAATATTGCTCCAAGTGATCGAAATCTCGGGAATGATGTCCCCACTCACGCTCTTATCCGTGAGGATGGTCTCGTAAGCGTAAACCCGGCCTTCGTTCAAGCCGGTGACGCCATCCAACTTCGTCCAGCCGGCATTCAGCGTTGTATCAGGCCCGGTTACTTCCAGATAGAGATAAGCGGGAATCTCCGTTTTTCCATCGATTGTAATGGCAGGCTTAAAGGTCGACGTGGTTCCGGGCAGCATCGGGAATGTGCAGATGCCATTCGCATCCGCTCCCTTCGCGGTCAAGGTAAAGCTCGCAGCAAGTCTGTCATCATAGCTTACTTTGTTCGCCTGCACCACCTGGGTGCGGTACTTGGCGGAGCCGCCGGGGATCAGCAGCGCGCCGAGCAGCAAAAGCAGCAGAACGACGCCCAGGATCAGGGCAAGCGTTTTCTTGGATTGCAAGAATTTCACTTTCATCGTCTCGCCCCCTTAGTCGATCTGCGTGAAGACGACTGTCACGGTGAAGGACAACTCTCCGGCCCAGCCGCTGATGTCGTTGTTATCGAAAGTAGCAAAGGCGTCTGCGCCCAGCTCCAAACCGGTCAGATCCAAGGTCAGCGTGACCTTTTCCTCCGTATGAGGCGCCAGGCTGCCGGAAAAGACGCCATTATCCACTTCATCACCCGTGATCGCGGCATCGCCTTTTGCCCCCTTCGGCAGCTCCAGCACAGGGGAAGCCTCATAGCGCACAGCCACGTCGCTGTCATTCTTCAGCGTGACCTCATAGGTCCTGGTAAACGCGGTTGCTGCATCCGTCTTTTCCACAGTCTCGGCAGAGACCTTCAGCGCCGCAATTCGGGCGGTATCGTCTCCGTTGGCTCTCGTGACGTAGCGAGCCAGCATGCCGGAGCTGAAATAGCTGGTCACCATCACCAGACAAAGCAGCACTCCCGCCACTCTCAGGATCTTGGAGATCCTGTTCTTCCTTTTCATCTTACCGCGCTCCTTTTACCGTAAAATACGGGTCTGCCCGTGAAGGATCTTCTTCCCGCTCACCCGCGGTCGGGCATCTCTATTCCTCGTCCCTGGGCGCCGTTCCCTCTTCCGTGGGAGGCGCTTCCGTCTTTGTCTTTTCGTCCGTCTCTTCTTTTATCTCTTCCGTTTTCGCTTCGTTCTTTTCTGCGGAGTCGCGTTCCACGGCGGTCTCAACAGACTGTTCGCTCTCAGGGGCAAACTGCTCGCTCTGCAGCTTCTGTTCCTCCAGCGCCTTCAGTCTGCGGATTTCTTCCTTCAATGCGTCCAGGCTCTTCTCGTCCGACGCCTTTTCCTTGCTCCAGGAGCGGTTCAGCAGAAAGACGGCCAGAGCCAGGATCAGGATGATGCCCAGGGGCGACTGGAGAAAATGCACCGCGCGCCCCACGCCGGGGATCACCCCCACCATGCGGCCCTTGATCTCGGTAACAGCCACCGGGGAATCCTCGATATTATTGGCGTCGCCTTTTGTAATGACGGCGGTTTCGTCGATCTGGACGATCCGGTGGATCACCAGCGATTGCCCGGACTGGTACACCACCACATCGCCCACTTCATAGTGCTCCGCCTCCCGGACGATCACCAGATCGTCCAGCGAGAGGGTGGGCTCCATGCTGCCCGAGAGCACCACGGAGAAGCCGACGCCGAAGGGCATGGGCATGGCGTTGCGCACCAGGCGCTTGGCGTTGAGCATATACAGGCTCCCACCCAGCAGCAGACTGATCAGCAGGATCAGAAAGATGCGAAAGGCCAGCCGACTGCCTTTTCTTTTTTTCTTGGGAGCCTCAGGCGGCATCGTTCTTCTTCCTTCCGTCCTTATAAAACGCATAGAGGATCAAGAGCAGCAGCACCAGGGAGATCAGCGCCACGGCAGTCCACAGGTAGGGCTGGCCGGAATCGCCGGTCTTGGGGTGGCCGCCGGGAGTCGGGTTATCCTCATCCAGCCAGGCCTCGGTCATGATGACGATGTGCAGGATCAGATCCTTGTCCACCGCGGTGTTGCCCAGCATGGTGTCATACTGGTCATTGGCGTCCAGTCCCTCGCCGTCAAAGCGCTCGAAGGGCCAGCGCCAGTCGATGGTATAGTCATACTCGTGGTGGGCGGCAAGGCTGCCCTCCCGATGGAAGCCGTCCAGATTCAGAACGTCCGGCCACTGGGTGGCGGAGCCCACCAGCCAGGCGCCGGTGTAATCGCTGAGCCGTCCCTCGATGGGGATCCAGAGGCCGTCGGTGTTCTCATAGTAGGCGCGGATGCTCAGCTTGTAGCCCAGGGTCTTGTCGCCGTTGTTGGCCAGGGTAAAGGTGTAGCTCTGGGTGGTGCCGGGGGCGAATACCTTTTCCTCGTTGGAGGAGACCGTGGTGTAGTGCCCGTCCCCGTTGTCGTCATAGCGGAGGGAGAAGATCTCCACATCCGTGTGGGTGGACCAGACGGTGTTCTCGTCATAGACCTTGTAGTGGGTGTAATCGCCGTTGGGGTCCGGGGTCTCCGGCGTGAGCAGAGCGGGGTTTTCGACTCTGCGCGCCGACAGCGTCGCGGGAGCGAAGCTCTGTTCAATGTGGGAGGCCAGCTCATCCCGCTGGTAGATCTCCAGCGTCCCGTCGGGGCTGCCCTCTGTCAGGGAGATGACATAGCGCTGCTGCACCGAGGAATAGGCCGTGATCTGCCCGAAGAGCACGGAGAGGGAGCAGAGCTCCAGCACCAGCAGCAGAACAAACGCGATCAGAAGTCCCGAGCGGAAGCCGCCGGACTTGCGCAGGGAAGCATATTCATTCATGGAAGGGCTCCTCCATTCAGAAATTCGATTTTACCTTTGCCGACACCCGCGCAATCTCGCGTGGGGATCGGCAAGGGCAAAAGCGCAGCGTGGAAACTCTGTAGGGGCGACCCTTGCGGTCGCCCGCCCGTTCTGCCCATGCCCGAGTCTGCAGGCGACTGCAAGGGTCGCCCCTACGGGGACGGGGAAACCGGATCGTCACACCGGTATGCGCACCGGTTCGCAATGACAAGCGGTGGATAATATGCGGATTGCCACACCAGTGACATCGGTCACTGGTTCGCAATGACAGGCTTGCTGCACGAATCGCCCCCGCCCCGCCACGTTGAGCGGGGGCGAAACGTGTACTTGCTTTACTCGGCTATGTTCTTCTCAGAGAAGAATTAGTCGATCTGAGTGGCAGTGGCGATCAGGGTAGCAGCGATCTCGCAGCTGGCGGGAGCAGCGGGCTCCACAAAGCCCTCGATGGTCTGCCCCTTCTTCACAGCAGCCCAGTTGCCCAGGAAGGTATCGGCGGCATCAAACTCATAGATGCCTTCTTCGATCTCCTCGCCATTCTCAAAGGCCCACTCCCAAGACAGGGTGAAGGTGAAGTCCATCTCCTTGTTGGGGTCGAAATCGTAGGACAGCTTGAAGGTGCCGGCGTCCTTGTCGGCCTCCAGCTGGAAGTTGCGGCCGCCAGAAACGACATTGCCCAGAGCGGTTTCGACGACCTGAGTGTAGGTTTTGTTGTCAGCAACCTTAGCAAGGATCGCAATGGCGTCGAAGAAGGAGCAGCCCTCTCTGGAGAAGCCGTAGGATTCCGCTGCGGCAAGCAGATTGGGGGCAGTTGCCTCAAGCGCGTCATACAGCTCAGTAGCAACGTTAAAGGTCTTGCCCTTGCCTTCGATGACCAGGTTCCACTTGATAGGAGCGTAGTCCTTGGCCAGAGTGAAGGTGTCGGTGTAGCCGTAGGTGGTCTTGCCCTCTGCGTCGGTGGTGGCGACCAACTTGGTGTAGTCGGTGTAGGTGCCGACGGGCAGAACCACGTCCTTAACGCCCTTGCCCTCGATGGTGTAGCGGGCAGCGACCTCGGGAGTACCCTTCACGGTGGCGACCAGAGCCAAGTCAGCCTCTTTGGCGCTGGTGCCGGGGGCGACGACCTGCTCGCCCTCAACAGAGCTGATGACGCTGTACTCGCCGCCGTCCTCCAGGTAAGCCTCATCGGTGGCAGCATACTTGTCGGCAAAGGCATTGCCCTCGACGGTGACCAGCACGCCCCACTTGGCGACGCGGGCCTGATCCTCGCCTTCGGCACGGGTGACGTACTTGGCGAAGGTGCCGGAGATAGCGCAGGTGGAGATGAGAGTCATGACCAGCAGCAGGGACAGGAGTCTCATCACTTTGGTTTTCTTCATTTCCAGAAAACTCCTTTCATGTTTTTTCCGCATAAGCGGTGTTCTTCTTCCCCCCTTGGGTGAAACGCGTTGAAGCTTTCCGGTTTCCGATAAAAGCTCCGGTGCGCTTCCTCCCCGTTCCACTCCCGGGGGAGAATGCTTTATATTCGCCCCCGGCGTGGCTCCCGGGGGAAGAATACCTTGGTTCTTGCGATCTGTGGAGGTTTTCACTCACCCGCTGCCGCACGGGCAAGTCCATTCTATGTCAGTCTTCTTTCTTCTCGCCCTCGGCAGGGGGCTCCTCTTTCTCGGCCTTAGGCTCCTCGGCTTTGGGCTCCTCGGTCTTAGGCTCCTCGGCCTTCGGCTCCTCAACTTTTGGTTCCTCGGCCTTAGGCTCCTCAGCTTTGGGTTCCTCGGCCTTAGGTTCCTCGGCTTTGGGCTCCTCGGCTTTGGGTTCCTCGGTCTTGGGCTCTTCGGACTTGGGCGCGTCCTTCTTCTCACTCTCGGCCTGCTTGGCGCGGAGCGCCTCCAGCTCGGCCAGCAGGGCCTTGGTGTCGTCGTTCTTGTTCTTTTCGTACTTCCGGCGGCGGATCACCTCAAAGGCGATGAGCAGCACCAAAGGCACCGCGACGCACACCACAAGGCCGGGCGTGCTCTGCAGGAACATGGCGACGTTGCCGGCGCCGCTGATCTTGGTCTTGTAGATGCCGATCAGATTTCCGGCCGGGGCCAGGGTCGGATCCTCCGCATTGTTCGCGTCGCCCTTGGTGCGGAAGGCGAGCGATCCGTTCTCCTCGGTGATCTCCACCACTCTATGGGTCAGCACGCTGGTGCCGCTGCCGTCGGGGTCAAAGAAGGCGATCACGTCCCCCTCCTGCACATCCTCGGCGTCCAGGGACTTGACGATGATCAGGTCGCCGCTCTTGATGTCGGGGTACATAGAATCGGTCAGCACGATGAGGGGCGCGTAGCCGCCGAAGGTGGGGACCTGGCTGGGATTCACCAGGCCCTTGACGATCATGGTGACGTTCATCAGCAGGATGGGCACCAGCAGGACACAGAGGATGATGCCGATTACGCCTACGGCGCCGATCTTATCGTCTTTTTTCTGCCGGTCTTTCTTTTTTTCTTCATTCTTGCTCATGGTGTGCTTCATCCTTTCAGCGCGGAAAACAGGCGTCTATCACAACGGTTGAACAGCGATCCGCCTTCCGGCCTTTACAATAATAATAAATAATATATTGGTAAGAAGAGCCTGCTGCTCTATGCAGCTTGCCATTTTTTGCCATTTTGTTGATGCATAAATTTCCATTACCTAGTATACAGTATAAGAATATCTTTTTCAAGCAGTTTTTGCATTTTTTTGTCATTCTTTTTTGTTGAATATGACTATTTTCCCCTTGCCGTCGTCCATTCGCCTAGGGAGAGCCCATCCGCAGACGCAGCAGCGACCGCCGATCGCATCGTCCGCGGCAAGCGTTTCCACGCAAAACGGATACCGACGGCCGGAAAGCCGTCGGTATCCGTATTGGCGTTGCTTGTTTTTGGCCTCGCTCACTTCGTGCCGCTCAGGGCGGTACCGTTTACATAGAGCGTGTAGCCGTTTGCGATCACATTGGCCGCGTCGCCGTTGAATTCGGTCACGTAGCTGTCGCCGGTGAGCGTCCAGGTGCTGGTGGCGTCCAGCGTCACGGAGACGGTGCCGACCTCGGTGGAAACGCTCTCGCCCTTGGCGTTTACGATGCTGCCGTCGATGGAGCCTGTAAAGCCGGAGCCGTTCGTCAGCTCCAGGGTCAGGCTGGAATCGCTGCCCACCTTGACAGCGCCCTCCAGCTCCTGCCCGATTGCCCGGAGAACAGCGGTGTTGCTGCCGCCGCTCCAGCCGTCGGCGCAGACGGAAAGGAGGATATTCTCCGCGTCCTCGTTGACGATCGTGACGCCCTGCAGCGTGATGACCGCGCTGGTGTTGGTCACATGGAAGACATGGCCGCTCTTGCTGGTCAGGCTGCCGCCGGTCATGGTGAAGGCGGAGGTGCCGCTGGCCGCGTCACCGGACATGGACTGGTAGATCATGATGCTGTCCAGGAAGGTGGCGTTGCCGTTGCGCTGGGTGTTGTTGGCCGTCAGATCGCAGTCCAGCAGCGTGATGGAGTTGAGGCCCTCGATGCACACGCCCTCGGAGAGATTGGAGGTCAGCGTAGCGTTGGAGACGGTGATGGCCGCCGTGGAGTAGATGGCCGGGGAGCCGAGACCGTTGGAGGTGTAGCTTCCGCCGTCCACGACCACCGTGCCGCCGCCCCGATCCGTCCGGATTGGCGCGGAGGAGCGTCCGGAGGTCTCCACCGTGAGATCATTGGCGTAGGTCACACCGCCGCCCGTGGTCATGATGCCGCCGGAGCCGTTGCCGGTGGTGGTGATGGTGGTGCCGGAGATGTAGAGGGTGGTGCCGTCACCGGCGGCGCCGTTCTGGCCGCCGTTGCCGCCGTAGCAGAAGACGCCATTGGCGCCCTCGGCGTCGGATGTGATCGTGCCGCCGGTGATGGTGGTGGTCGTGCCGTCCTTCACCAGCACCGCAGCGTTCAGACCATAGAAGTTGCAATTGTCCCCGCCGTCCGAGTCTCCGGTTTTGGTGACGCTGGGGTTTTCAATGCTCACCGCGTCCGCGGTGCTGATGAGCAGGGCGCTCTCGTCGGAAGCCGAGCTGGTATAGGTCTGGCCGCTCTGGCTGTCGGCAGAAGTGATCTCCACCGCGCCGGAGTAGGCAAGGTCCGCGCTGCTGCCGGAGCCGGGCGCACCGCCGGGCATTCCGCCGGGCGCGCCGTCGGGAGGCGTGCCGCCAGGGCCGTTGCCGTCGGGCGGATCGCCGGGCCTGTCATGCGTTGACGCGCTGTCCTGATCCGCCGTCGTTTCGCTTTCCGCCGTGCTCGCCGCGGTATCATTTGCGCTGTCCGTTAAGCTGCCGCCGCAGGCGCAGAGGCTGAGGAGCAGCAGCAGAGAGAAGAGAATACAAAGTGCTTTTTTCATGTTGAAGTCCTCCCTTTCTTGTACTGCCCAAAGAATAGCACCCCAGCCTTAAATCAACTTTAAAGGATCATAGCTTTATGCCAAGTTTCAGGCCTGCCGCGGATCATCAACGATGCTTGTTCAGCCGGCAGAGGCGGTTGCGGTCAGCAAGGGCGGCCTCGATTTTGGCGCAGAGCGCCCCAGCGGCGGCGTTGTCCTTTTCCAGCACGGCGCTCTGCAGCTCGTCCACCAGGGCGCTGAGGTTTGCCTCCGCGTCCTTCAGGGCGTCAGAGCTCACGGGGTCGGAGTAGCGGAAGCTGTCGGCGAGCTTCTGCAGCGCCTTCTTCGTCTCCGGCTCCTCGCACTGGCCGGCGAGGAAGGCGGTCTTGGACTGGAGGGCGTGCATGGTGGCGACGTCCGCCTTGTGGGCGGCGTCCTGCCGCTCCACCTCATCCCGGGTGGCGTCGGCGGCGATGAAGCCGATGGCAGCTCCCGCCAGCAGCAGGCCGAAGACCAGCACGCCCACCCAGGCGGGCAGCCACTTGGCCAGGGCCATGAATCCGAGGCTCAGCACCAGCTGGGCGATCAGATAGAGCGTGGCGATGCGGGCGACGGGAAAACCGTAGAACTTGCTGCGGGGGCTCTCCCGGGCGAAGGCCACCGGCCAGGCATAGAGCTGCACCGCCAGGGCCAGCACGCCGAAGGCGAAGCTCAGCCAGAAGGTGGCGTTTTTCTCAAAGGGCACCGCGAAGCTGATGGCGACAAATACCGCAAGAAGGATCGCCAGGGTCACCAAAAAGCGGATCTTGTTTTTTGTCATGATGGTTGCCTCCTTATTCTCATTTGCAGGGGACGGCCTCCCGGACGCCCTGATTTCATATTTTGTCCGGCGGGAGCGGGGGATTCGGGTCGTCGGGGGCGCCGACCCCTACGGATCATTCGTCCCGTTTTCAGTTTTCCAACAACGTGTCGTCGGGGGCGCCGACCTTTACGCTGTCATTACGCACGGATCAAAGCGCGAAGCGTACAGGCCCACGGCCTGTCATTGCGAGACAGTGACCGATGTCACTGTCGTGGCAATCCGTTTATCCAAGCTTTTTCAGCTCCGCCTCGATCGCAGCCAGGCGAGCTTCGATCTCCCTGCGCCGCTTGCCGGAGAAGAGGCCCTTCAGGTTGGAAAGCTCAGTCTGGAGAGAAGCCTTTTCCTGATTCAGTGTCTCAACCCTGAGAATTCGCGCCGCTTCATCCGCAGCCATTTCTTCCGGCGTCTTGATCCGGTCAAAAGGTATATGCTCATTCTCGGCATATTGCTGAGCCTTTGTGCCGCCTTTCGCCCGAATAGTCAGCGCAGAACAGCCGTCGAAAGCAAACTGTCCGATGCTCGTTACGCCGTCCGGGATCGTTATGCTCTTCAGCGCAGCACAGCCGTAGAAAGCAGATTCTCCAATACTCGTTACGCCGTCCGGGATCGTTATGCTCTTCAGCGCAGAACAGCCGCAGAAAGCAGATTCTCCAATACTCGTTACGCCGTCCGGGATCGTTATGCTCTTCAGCGAAGCACAGCCGTAGAAAGCAAACTGTCCGATGCTCGTTACACCGTCCGGAATTGTTATGCTCGTCAGCGCAGCACAGCCGTAGAAAGCAAACTGTCCAATGCTCGTTACGCTGTCCGGAATCGTTATGCTCGCCAGCGCAGAACAGCTGTTGAAAGCAAATTCTCCAATGCTCGTTATGCCGTCCGGTATCATTATGCTTGTCAGCGCAGAACAGCCGCGGAAAGCACCAGCCCCGATGCTCGTTACGCCGTCCGGTATCGTTATGCTCGCCAGCGCAGAACAGCCGTCGAAAGCACCACCTCCGATGCTCGTTACGCTGTCCGGGATCGTAATTGAAGTCAGCCTCCAGCATTTGGAGAACATGCCGTTGCTGATTTCTGTAATGGTATGAGGGATAATCACAAAGTCCAGATCTAAACACCCTTCAAACGCAGAATATCCGATTTTTGTCACGCCTTCGGGGATTACTAAAGATTTCAAGCTTAAGCAATGCGAAAACGCTTCATCGTCGATTCCGGTCACCCCGCTCGGAATGGTCACCTCATGAAAGTCTACATGTGAAAAACGCTTCCTTCTCAGCAAACCACTCCTGACAAAAAAGCTGTCTCTCATCTCGACAGGCAGCAGATCATCCTGCACCCCACGCTCCCAATCGCTCTTGAGTTGCTCAATGGTGTGCTTCAATTCGCCCTTGGAGAAACGGAGAGCTTTATCAAAATACCCGTCCTTGTCCTCCAGTTTATCTAAATATATGCCATTTTTTATGGCGTTCTCCGTAGTTCCCAGATATTGGCTGTCCAGATACAGACCCCAATATGCCGGGCCGAACTCCGGGTCGATCTCCAGCGCGCGGTTGAAATAGCCTTTGATTTCTTCCCGTTTCTTGATCTCAACACTATTCTTTTTCCATAGCGCTTCCATCTCCATCATGCCGCGTTTGACCAGGCTGTCGGCACTGGGGCCGCCGTTTTCCACCTTCACCGGGCCGTCGATCTGCACCTTGCCGCTGACCTCCACGGTGCCCTCCACCTTGACGGTGCCCTTGATCTCCTGGATCTTGGCCTTGGCCCACTCGGTGGAATACTCGGTGCCGCAGTTTTCGCATTCAAAGATCCCGCCGGGCTTGCCCACCAGCTTGCCGCCGCAGATCTCACACTGTAATTTTGCTGCCATGCTGTTCTCTCCTCTTTGTTATCGTTGGGACGGCAATCTGCCGTCCGTTTTCTTTCTGCGTGACCGGGCGACCGCAAGGGTCGCCCCTACGGGAACTCCCTCCCTCAAAGAGGGAGGCACGTTCTGCGTCGTAGGGGCGGGGCTTGTCCCCGCCCGCCTGTCGGACTTCGGCGCGGGTCGGCGGGAGGGGCAAGCCCCTCCCCTACGGCTGTCATTCTGAGCGAAGCGAAGAATCTCGCCCCCGGCGCAAGATCAGGTTTATAGATCCTTCGACTCGGCCTACGGCCTCGCTCAGGATGACGCATTCCTCACGCGTCCCGTTTCCGGTTTTCCAACAACGGGTCGTCGGGGACGCCGACCCCTACGGATCACTCGTCCCGTTTGCGGCCGCAGTTGGGGCAGAATTTGGTCTTGATATCCTTCTGGCCGCAGTCCGGGCAGATCCAGGTCTCGGCGGGCTTGGGGGCGCCGCACTCGGGGCAGAATTTGGAGAGGATGTCCGTCTTGCCGCAGGCGGGGCAGGTCCAGCCCTTGGGCGGCTCGGGCTTCTTCGCGCCGCACTCGGGGCAGAAGCGGCTGGTGATGCCCTTGGCGCCGCAGGCGGGGCAATCCCAGGTGTCGGCGGGCTTGGGCTCGGGCTTCTTGGCGCCGCAGTCCGGGCAGAAGCGGCTCTGGATGTTCCTGGCGCCGCAGGCTGGGCAGTCCCAGCCGGCGGCCGCGGGCGCC
>JAEEGI010001946.1_pt1 | contig 51261 bp, 41 predicted proteins | sample 8958751 | NCBI WGS metagenome assembly JAEEGI01 (sample SAMN16246545, study PRJNA631951) | gut metagenome | biome: gut microbiome; feature: rumen; material: KS-attached | host: Bos | place: Iran: Karaj | collected 2018-10
CGGCGCTGCTCCCTGGGCGTCGCCTTCACCCTCCGCGCGGGGGAGACTGTCGATCTCCGCCTGGCCGTCTGCGCCGCGGAGCGCCGGGAGGACGCCCTCCGGGGCGCGGGGGAGATCCTGCGGGGGCAGGATCGGGCGGATCTGGTGGGCGCCCTGGCGCAGCGTCTCGGCATGACCGGGCAGGAGCTGGGCGCGGCCATGGGGCTACTGTCCCAGCTGCGCCGGCCGCTGCTGTCCGCGGCGCCGAAAGCTGCGCTCTGGCCCTACGGGGTCTCCGGGGACTACCCCCTGCTGGTTTGCGATGGGCAGGCGGCGGAGGCGCTGCCTCTGCTGCGCCGCTTCCTGCTGCTGCGCAGCTGCGGGGAGGAGGCGGAGCTCTGCTATCTCACCGACGAGGAGGGAGAGTACCGCCAGCCCCTGCGGCGGGAGATCAGCCGTCTGCTGGATGCCTGGGGGCTGAGCCCCCTGCTGGGCGCCCGGGGCGGCGTCCATTTCGCCCCAAGGGCGGCGGAGGAGACCCTGCGCAGCCGCGCCGCCATCAGCGTGGGGGAGCCCCGCTGGCGCTTTCCCGCCGCGGCGGCGCCCCGGCTGGGGGAGCCCCGGGAGGAGGGCGCCCTGCCCGCCTGCGCATGGGAGGGGGAGAGCTTCACCTTCGTCTCGCCCCCGCTCCCCGGCCGGGTCTGGCAGCATGTCCTCTCCAACGGGCGCATGGGCGCCATCGCGGCGGACTGCGGGCCGGCTGCCCTCTGGCTGGATAACGCCCGGGAGCTGCGCCTGATCCCGCCCATGGCCGATCCCCGGGGCACGGCGGGGGCGGAGCTTCTCTGGGCGGAGACGGAGGCGGGCGCAATCAGCCTCTTCGCCTCGAACGACGGCATCCCCTGCCGGGTGCGCTTCTCTCCCGGCTTTGCCCGCTGGGAGAAGGAGATCGAGGGGCACTCTGTCAGCACGGAGCTCTTCTTCCCGCCCTGGCTGAACGCCCGGGTGCTGCTGATCCGCGGAGCGGAGGGGCTGCAGCTCCAATGGCTGCTGCAGCCCACCCTGGGGCCGGGGGACGCCGCCTCCCTGCACTGCCGCTGGGAGGCCGGGCTCTTCCGGGCGGAAAACCCGGAGAGCGGCCGGGAGGGGCTTTGCTTCCTGGCCGGATGCAGCTGTGATGCCAGAGCCCGCACGGATTTCACTCCGCCCGCCCTGCAGCTGAGCCTGGAGGGCGAGGCGCTGACAGTGCTCTGCTGCGGCTGCTGCACCGAGGCGGAGCTGCGGCAGCTGCTGCGCCCCGGGGCGGCGCTCTCCGCCGGGGCGGACGCCAGAGCCCAGTGGCAGCGGCTGCTGGGAGATCTGCGTCTTAAAACCGGCGTCCCGGCGCTGGATCGCTATCTCTGCCCCTGGGCGCTCTACCAGACTCTGGCCTGCCGGCTGATGGGCCGCGCCAGCCTCTACCAGAGCGGCGGCGCCTTCGGCTTCCGGGATCAGCTGCAGGACGCGGTGAATCTCCTGCTGCTGGAGCCGGGCTACGCCCGGGAGCGGATCCTGGACGCCTGCCGCCACCAGTACGAGGAGGGGGACGTGATGCACTGGTGGCACCCCCTGCGGTCAGGCGACAAGGGAGTGCGCACCCGCTGCTCGGACGATCTGCTGTGGCTGCCCTGGGCGCTCTGCGAATACGTGGAGGCCACGGGGGATCTGGGGATCTGCACCCGGGAGGAGCCCTGGCGCCGCTCGCCGGAGCTTGCGCCGGGAGAGCGGGATCGCTATGAGGCGCCGGAGACGGTGGGGGCGGCCACAGTGCTGGCCCATGCCCGCGCGGCGCTGGATCGAAGCCTGATGCGGGGCGTAGGCGCACACGGTCTGCCCTTCTTCGGCAGCGGGGACTGGAACGACGCCATGGATGCCATAGACGGAGAGAGTGTCTGGCTGGGCTGGTTTGCCTCCCTCTGCGCCGACCGCTTCGCCGCGCTGCTTAAGCGTCTGGAGCAGCCCGGGGCGGAGGAGTATCACCGCGCCGCCGAAGCGCTGGGCCGGGCCGCCGACGCCGCCTGGAACGGGAGCTGGTACCGCCGGGGCTACTGGTCGGACGGAGAGCCCCTGGGGGGCGACGGGCGCATCGACCTGCTGCCCCAGGCCTTCGCCGCCCTGAGCCCCTATGCAGACCCGAAGCGGGCGGAGGCGGCTCTGGACGCGGCGCTTTCCCGCCTGGTGGACGAAAAGCACGGCCTGGTGAAGCTCTTCGATCCTCCCTTCGGGGAGGACGAGCGCAGCCCCGGCAGCATCGTGGGCTACGGCCGGGGCTGGCGGGAAAACGGCGGACAGTACACCCACGGGGCGCTGTGGCTGGCCCGGGCCTGCCTCCGCCGGGGGCGGCTGCAGGAGGGGCTGGAGCTGCTCAAAATGCTGCTGCCCGAGACCCACGAAGGGCGCCGCTGGGGCGCGGAGCCCTTCGTGCTGGCGGCGGACGTCTCCTCCGCCCCGGGGCATGAGGGGGAGGCGGGCTGGAGCTGGTACACCGGCTCCGCCGGCTGGTTTTTCCGCATTGCCGCGGAGGATCTTCTGGGGCTGCGGCTGCGGGACGGCGAGCTGGAGATCCGCCCCCTGCTGCCGGACTGGGAGGCCCACATCCGGGGGCGCAGGATCGTGGTGAAAAACGGAAGCGTCGTGGAGGAATGAAGCGGGCTGCGCCCAATGAAGAAAGGAAGATGCTGCGCGTTTTCTGTGCTTCCCCCAGCGGGGACTTTTGCCAAAGCAAAAGCTGCCGGTGGCAGGTTTTGCAGGCAAAAGAGGAGCGAAGCGAACAGTCCCGCGGAGCGGGTGATGCGGGAGAGCCCTCGTCTTTCTTCTTCGCTGCAGCATTGCTGCGTATCGTTCTCTCTCCCTCGCCTGTCAGCTTCGCTGACAGCAGAGCTGGGAACGTCGCACGCTGCCCGCGCGTCGGGATCCTCCCCCGCTGGGGGAGGAACAGGTCCTTCATTCCTTCATTTCTTCTCTTTTCACTCTTCACTCTTCACTTTTCACGCTTCTTATGATATAATGCTATGAAAAAGTCTGATCTGGAGGTGCCCCATGGAGCTGACAAGGACGGAGATCCTGCCCGACGTATGGCTGAACCACCTGCGCTCGGAGAAATTCAAGACCGCCTGCCTGAGCCTGAACCTGCTGACCCAGCTTAAGCGGGAAACTGCGTCCATGAACGCGCTGATCCCCTACGTCCTGCGCCGGGGCACCACCCGTTACCCGGATATGGAGGCGCTGGCCCGGCGGATGGAGGAGCTTTACGGCACGGCGGCGGAGCCGGTGGTGCGCCGGATCGGGGAGATCCAGTGCCTGGGCTTTTACGCCAGCATCCCGGAGAGCGCCTTTCTCCCCGGCGGGCAGAGCGTCCTGCGGGAAAGCTGCGAGCTGCTGGGGCAGCTGCTGCTCTCCCCCGCCACCCGCGGCGGCCTTCTGCTCCAACAGTATGTGGACAGCGAGAAGGAAAAGCTCCTGGATCGGATCCGCGGCCGCATCAACCACAAGTCCTCCTACGCGCTGAGCCGCTGTGTGGAGGAGATGTGCTGCTGCGAGGATTTTGCCGTGAGCCGCCTGGGCAGCGAGAGCGAGTGCGAGAACATCAACTACAAGAAGCTCACCAAGCAGTACCATACCCTGCTGCAGACAAGTCCGGTGGAGATCTTCTACTGCGGCCGCGCGGATGAGCGGGAGCTGACCGCCGCCCTGCGGGACGCGCTGGTCACCCTGCCCCGGGGCGAGATCGACTACGAGATCGGCACCGATCTGCGCATGAACGCCCTGGAAGATGCCCCCCGCTTTGTGGAGGAGGAGCTGGACGTGAGCCAGGGGAACCTGGTGATCGGCTGGCGCCTGGGGGACTGCATGGAGGAGCCGGATCAGGCTGCCCTTCTGGTCTTCAACGCCGTCTTCGGCGGCGGCACCAAGTCCAAGCTCTTCACCAACGTGCGGGAGCGGCTGCAGCTCTGCTACCACGCGGGCTCTCTGGTGGACGTCCACAAGGGTCTGCTGCTGGCCGCCTCCGGTGTTGACTTTGACAAAATGGAGCCCGCCCGGGACGAGATCCTGGAGCAGCTGGCGGCCATGGCCCGGGGCGAGGTGAGCGAGGAGGAGCTCTCCGCCGCCAAGGCCGGGGTTGCCTCCGATCTGCGCGCCATGAGCGACAGCCAGGGCGAGCTGGAGGGCTTCTATCTCGCCCAGACCCTGGACGGGCTGGACTACGGCCCCCTGGAGCTTGCCGCGCTGGCGGAGGATGTGACGAAGGAGGACGTGGTGCGCATCGCCCGGAGCGTAGACTGCGACCTGATCTATTTCCTGAAGGGCGGCAAGCAGGAGGAAGAAGATGGAGAGTAAAGCCTATCCCCACATCGGGGAGACCTTATACAGCGAGACCCTGCCCAACGGCCTGCGGCTGCGGGTGATCCCCAAGAGGGGCTTCCGCAGCGCCTACGCCGTCTTTGCGGCAAACTACGGCGGCTGCCACCGGCGCTTCACCGTGGACGGGCGGAGGGCGGAGACCCCCGCCGGCGTCGCCCACTATCTGGAGCACAAGATGTTCGATCTGCCCGAGGGGGACAATGCCGTGGATCTGCTCACCGCAAACGGCGCCGATCCCAACGCCTTCACCTCCGACAGCATCACCTGCTACTACTTCGAGTGCACCGAGCACTTTGAGGAAAACCTCCGCCTGCTGCTGCACTTCGTCTCCACCCCCTATTTCACGGAGGAGACCGTGCAGAAGGAGCGGGGCATCATCAGCCAGGAGATCCAGGGGAGCGAGGACAGCCCCTACAGCGCGGTGTACGAGAATCTGCTGCGGCAGCTCTACGCCAGCCATCCCATCCGGGATCGGGTGCTGGGCACGGTGGAGAGCATCGCCCAGATCACCGCCGAGACCCTCTATGACTGCCACAAGGTTTTTTACGCCCCCTGCAACATGTGTCTCTGCGTGGAGGGGGACGTGGATCCGGAGGAGATCGCCCGCATCGCCCGGGAGGAGCTGCCCCAGGAGCGGGGCAGCGTTCCCACCGCGGACTTCGGGGAGGCGGAGTCGCCTCTTCCGCTGGAGCGGCTGCACCGGGAGCAGATGGACGTCTCCGCGCCCCAGTTTCTCATCGGCGCGAAGCTCTCTCCCGCCCCGGCGGGGGAGGACGCTCTCCGGCAGCGGCTGGTGTCGGCGCTCTCGCTGCGGCTGCTGCTGGGCGCCTCCTCGGACTTCTACAACCGGCTTTACGCCCAGGGGCTTTTGAACCGGGACTTTGACGCCGAGATCGAATTCGGCTCCGGCGTTGCCACCCTGCTCATCGGCGGGGAGAGCGAGGATCCCCTGGCCGTGCTCCGCGCCCTGGAGGAGGAGCTTGCCCGGGTGAGCCGGGAGGGGCTGGACAAGGCGCGCTTCGAGCGGGCCAAGCGGGCCTCCTTCGGCGCCCGGCTCCGGGGGCTGGAGGATTTTGAGAGCGTGTGCCTCTCCCTGGCGGAGGGGATCTTCCAGGGCTACTGCGCCCTGGACGCCACGGAGCTGCTGCAGAGCGTGAGCTGCGAGGAATGCGAGGCATTTCTCCGCCAGCTTTCTCCCGAGCGCCTGGCCATTTCCATCATTGAACCAAGGAGAACCTGATATGCTGTTACACCTTTTGCTGGATCCGCTTGTGGAGGAAGAGATCGTCGAGACCATGCAGCGGGATGCGGAGATCAGCTTTCCCGGTCTGGGCATCTTCGGCCTGAATCCCCCCGCGTCCTTCACGATCTTCGGCCGGACGATCTATTTCTACGGCGTGCTGATCGCCCTGGGCTTTCTGTTTGGCATTCTGTACTGCGCCCGCCGCAGCAAGGACTTCGGCATCAAGTCCGACAACGTGTATGACCTGGTGCTGCTGCTGATCCCCCTGTCCATCCTCTGCGCGCGGATCTATTATGTCCTCTTCCGGCTGGACGAGTTTGTGGGCAAGCCCTTCCTGACCTGGCTGGCCGTGTGGGAAGGCGGCATCGCCATCTACGGCGGCATCATCGGGGGCATACTGGCCATCCTGCTGACCTGCCGCTGGCGGAAGATCCCCTTCCTCGCCTTTCTGGATCTGGCGGTCTACGGGGTGCTCATCGGCCAGATCATCGGCCGCTGGGGCAACTTCATGAACCGGGAGGCCTTCGGCGGCGCCACGGACATCTTCTGCCGCATGCGTCTCACCGATCCCTCCGGCCGCTTCATCGAGGTGCACCCCACCTTCCTGTACGAGAGTCTGTGGAACCTGGTGCTGCTCATCGGTCTGGTGATCTGGCAGAAGAAGGGCAAGCGGAAATACGACGGGCAGCAGGCCCTGCTGTACCTCTTCTGGTACGGCCTTGGCCGCGCCTGGATCGAGGGGCTGCGCACGGACAGCCTGTACATCGGACACACGGGGATCCGGGTCTCCCAGGCGCTGAGCCTGGTGCTGGTGCTCTTCTCGCTTATCGTGCTGCTGCTGGAGCGGCGGCGGGAGCACCCGGCGGAAAAGCTGTATGTGAATCGCGTCAAGAACGCTGAAAAAGAAGAAAAACCTGCTGAAGATACAAAAAAGGAGGAAGCGTAATGGCAGACTATAAAGAAATCCTCGGCTCCCTGGTCAACAAGGCCAAGGGCGCTGTGGAGAGCAGCGGCATCGCAGACGTGTATCAGAAGGGCGCCGGCCGCGCCAAGTCCTATGCCCGCATCGCCCGGCTCACCCTGGATCTGAACAGCCAGGCGGAGGAGCTGCGCAAGGTCTATACCGAGATCGGCAAGCTCTATTTCGAGCAGGCCAAGGACAAGCCCGAGGGCTTCTTCGCCCCCCTCTTCGCCCAGGCGGGCAGCCTGCTCCAGGAGCTGCAGAGCAAGGAGACGGAGCTGGCCGCCCTGAAGGACTCCCTGAAGGCGGAGGAGGCCGAGAAGGACATCGAGGTGGAGATCACCGAGGAGACCGAGGACTTTGCCGCCGTCGTGGACGCCACCGAGGCCGCGGGCAAGGGCGACGGGGAATGAGCCCGAAAAAGCTTCCGAAAAAAGAAGCCGCCCTCCGCTGGGGCGCGCTGCTGGCGGTGCTGCTGGTCATTCTCTCGGTGTCGCTGCTCTTTGCCCAGCGCAAAAACGGCATGTTCATCGACGAGATCTACACCTACGGCCTCTCCAACAGCCACTACGCCGCCTATCTGGAGGACGTGGCCGGCGGCAGCCTGGAAGACGCGGTGCTTACCCGGCAGCAGCTCTGGGACTATGTGGTGGTAAACGACGGGGAGACGCTGGATTTCGCCTCGGTCTATGACAACCAGGTGCACGACGTACACCCGCCTCTCTACTATTTCCTCTTCCACACCGTGGCCTCCCTGACGCCCGATGTGTTCAGCAAGTGGACGGGGCTCGGGCTGGATCTGGTGCTCTTCGTGCTGACGCTGCTGGCGCTCTACAAGCTGTGTCTGGCGCTCTTTGACAGTCCCTTTGCCGCCCTGGCGGCGGTGATCCTCTACGGGCTCAGCAGCCTGGGGCTCTCGGCCATGCTGCTCATCCGCATGTACATGCTCATGTCCCTCTTCACCGTGCTGCTGGCGCTGTGGATCACCCGGCTCATGCAGCGGGAGCGCCGGCAGTATTATGTGCTCGTCGGCCTCACGGTGTTTCTGGGGCTGCTGACCCAGTATTACTATGTGTTCTACGCCTTCTTCGTCTGCGCGGCCTTTGTGTTTTGGGCGGCGGCGAAGCGGCGCTGGAAATCCCTCGGCCTCTTCGCCCTCAGCGCCTTCGCGGGGGTGGGGCTGCTGCTGCTGGTCTTCCCGGCCTGCATCCAGCATCTGACGGCGGACAAGCAGGTCTCCGGCGGCAACGCCCTGGAGCAGCTCTCCGCCCTCTCCCAGTACAAGGATCGGCTCCTGCTCTTCTTCCACGAGGTCGTCCACGGCATGAAGGCCGCGGTGCTGGCTGCTCTTGGCCTGCTGGCGCTGCTGCTGGTCTTCTTTAAGAAGCTGTGCGCCGCCGCGAAGGACAAAAAGCTGCCCTGGCGCGCGCTGGTGATCCTGCTGCCCGCCTTTGTGACCCTGGTGGTGGTGGCGCTCATCTCCCCGGTGACGGAGCAGCGCTATATCTACAATCTGGCGCCCCTCTTCGCCGCCTGCGCGGGCTTCCTGGCCGTCCTTCTGGAGCGGAGCCTGGGGGAGCTTCCCCGGGCGCGGCTCATAAAGGGCGGGTTGCTGCTGGCGATCCTGGCGCTCTCTCTGTGGATCGCCCGGGGCGAGCCGCCCCGCTACCTCTACCCGGAGGATCCCTGCTATGTGGACAAGTACGCGGAATATGACGCGCTGGCGGAGGCGCACAGCAAGGATCCCTGCCTGTACATGACGGGCTACTTCGCCCCGCTGACCCAGGATCTGGGGGAGCTTTTGTACTTTGAGGACGTCTTTGTGACCGAGGATCCGGACTCTCCCGCGCTGGACGCCTACCTGGCGGCACGGGGCGGGGACGCGTGCGTGGTCTATATCGACGTGAGCAAGACCTGGTCCAGCGGCTTTGAGCCGGAGGAGATGCTGCCCGCGCTGATCGCCAGCACCGAATACACCGACTGGGAGCTGCTGTACGAAAACGGGCTCTCCGCCACCTATCTGTTGAGAAAGTGAGTGTTTTCCCATGCTTTCTGTGATTTTGCCCTCGTATAATGAGGAAAAAATGATCCCCATCGCCGCCGAAACCGTCACCGGCATCCTGGACGAGGCGGGGATCGACCACGAGCTGCTGTTTGTGGACGACGGCTCCCGGGACAAGACCTGGGAGCAGATCGAGGCCGCCGCCGAAACCAATCCCCACGTGGTGGGCCTGCACTTCAGCCGGAACTTTGGCAAGGAGGCCGCCATGTTCGCGGGGCTGGAGCAGGCGCGGGGGGACTGCTGCGTGGTCATCGACTGTGACCTGCAGCACCCGCCGGAGAAGATCGTGGAGATGTACCGGCTCTGGGAAGAGGGCTACGAGGTCGTGGAGGGCATCAAGGTGGATCGGGGCAGCGAGAGCGGCATGCACCGCTTCGCCGCCAAGAGCTTCTACGGCATCATCAGCAAGGCCACCGGCCTCAACATGGCCGACTCCTCGGACTTTAAGCTCCTGGACCGCAAGGTGGTGGACGCCCTGAATCAGATGCCCGAGCGCAACGTCTTCTTCCGGGCGCTGAGCTTCTGGGTGGGCTTCAAGCGCACCACCGTGCGCTACCGGGTGCGCCAGCGCACCGCCGGGGAGAGCAAGTGGTCCACCCGCTCCCTCATCAAGTACGCCATCAACAACATCGGCTCCTTCTCCTCCGCCCCGCTGCACATCATCACCGTCTTAGGCGTGCTGATGCTGGCCACCTCCCTGGTCTTCGGCGTGGTGGCGCTGGTGCAGAAGTTTGCCGGCACCGCCATCGGCGGCTTCACCACGGTGATTCTGCTGCTGCTCTTCACGGGGAGCCTCATCATGATCTCCCTGGGCATCATCGGCTACTATATCGCCCGGATCTATGAGGAGCTGAAGGGGCGGCCCCGCTATATCATTTCCCGCACCTGCGGCCGGGAGGACGAGGCATGATCGAGAAAATCAAAGCGCTCTGCGTCAAGCACCGGGAGATCCTGGTGTACCTCATCGTGGGCGGCCTGACCACCCTGGTGTCCTGGGGCTGCAAGTTCCTCTGGGGCGCCACCGTCTATCACGGCGTCACCCACCCCACGGTGGGCCAGACCACGGTGCTGAACGTGGTGGAGAACCTGTCCGGCATCCTCTTCGCCTACTACCCCAACCGCCGCTGGGTCTTTCAGAGCAAAAACCCCAGGATCCTGGCGGAGTTCGGAGGCTTTTTCGTCTCCCGTCTGGGCACCTGGGGGCTGAGCTTGGTGCTGAACCTGCTGCTCACCAACGTGCTGAACCTGGAATACCACATTGCCACGATCCTGGTTGCCGTGGTGGTGATCATCGGCAACTACGTCATCTCCAAGTTCCTGATCTTCCGCAGAAAGAAGGACGGCTCCGAAGAGGGCCCGGCGGAAAACGCCGAAACCGAGGAATGACAAAAAGCGCCTCCCGCGAGGCGCTTTTTTAGTTTCAACTCAACTGCGGCGCGAGTCGCCTCCCGTGACAGTCGCTGGTTTTTCGCGTTTTGGTCTGCTATGCTAAGGCCACAACAAACAAAGCAGGAGGACAACAACATGGAAATGGGAAAAGAAATCCGCCGTCTGCGGAATGATCGCGGCCTCACCCAGGAGGCGCTGGCCGAAGCGCTGAACGTGTCCGCCCAGACCGTCAGCAAATGGGAGTGCGGCAACAGCATCCCCGACGTGCAGCTGCTGCCGGAGATCGCCGTGTATTTCGGCGTCAGCATCGACCAGCTCTTCGCCATGAGCCCGGAGCAGCAGATGGAGCGCATCGAAAACCGCATCTACAGCCGCGGCCTGTTCGACGAGGCCGAGGAGCGGCAGCTGGAGCAGCAGCTCCACACCTTTGCCGAGAATCCGGCGCATGAAGGGCAGGCCGAGCTGCTGCTGACCAAGCTCTACAACAACCAGGCCGAGCAGTACCGGATGCTCGCCGTGGAGCACGGCAAGATCGCCGTGGAGAAGACCGACGGCGACCGGGACGCCGTCAGCGAGCTCTGCAACGGCTGGGGCAGCTACATCCCCGACTGGAACATCCGCAACCACCACGCCCTCATCGAGTGGCTCGGCGACTACTGCCGCCGCAACCCGGAAAACCGGGCGGCTCTCATGTGGCTGCTGGATAACCTGATCGACGACCGGCGTATCGCTGAGGCCCGGGAATGGCTGGAAAAGCTGCTGCGCATCGACAGCAGCTTCCGCACCCCCATGTACCGCTATCTCATCGCCCAGGCGGCGGGAGAGCGGGACGAGGCGGAAAAGCAGCTCCAAGTGCTGGAGGGCATGGCGGAGAGCGAATGGTGCTGCGCCGCTACCCTGGGCGACATCTACACCCAGCGGCAGGACTATGACAGGGCCATCGACTGGTACCGGAAGGGCCAGGCGCTCCAGCCCTCCCCCAAGTTCACCGACAGCGCTATGAGCATCGCCCACATCTGCGAGATCCGGGGCGACAAGGCCGGCGCCATCGCCGCCTACAGGGAGGAGCTGCGCCTGATGCGCGAGGACTGGGGCATCGTCAGCGGCGAAGAACGCGACGCTGTGGAGCGCGCCATCCGCAAGCTGCAGCAATGATCGAATCGGATCCCACACAAAATAGCCGCGCCCGATGCCGGGCGCGGCCTTTCTGAAAACTGAACTCTGAAAACTGAAAACTATTTCTTCCCGTAGCGGTAGGCGTAGATCAGCGTCACGACAGAGAGGGCCACCGCCGTTCCGACCAGCATGGCCTCATATGAGAAGGGCAGCAGGCCCCGGAGCAGGTACACCGCCCCCAGCGCCGCCAGATCCACTGCCATCCGCCCCATATTGGCCGCCATGATGGCGTTGCTGTTGTTTTTGGCAATGGCCTTCTTCAAAATCAGGATATTCAGCACGCCGCACACAGCGCCCCAGGCCAGTCCCGCCAGCCCGCCAAGCAGCAGTTCCATGCTTCCGCCCCTTTTCTGTTTTGTTCTCGGCTTCTATTTTACCACAGTCCCGCGCCGGCGCAAAGAGCTTTCTGCAAAAACTTGAAAATTTCCAGTTCTTTCCTCGGTTTTCCGCCGCTCCTTCGCAGATACTACCGTTGAGGTGATAAAACATGAGTCCCAAAGAACTGCTCTATATCGAAGACGCGCTGGGCCACGCCCAGTATCTGACCACCCAGTGCCAGACCGCCGCCGGCCAGCTCAGCGATCCCACGCTGCGCAGCCAGGTCGAGCAGCTGGCCAGCAGCAACCAGGCCCTGTTCAACCGCTTTTACAATCTGGTGTAAGGAGAGAAACGATGAACGACAAGGAAATCATGGAGGGCATCCTCCTCACCACCAAGGGCGTGTGCGACCTGTATCTCCACGGCTCCGTGGAGTCCGCCACCCCCAATGTGCACGAAGCCTTCAGCACCGCGCTGAACGACGCCATCTGCATGCAGAACGGCATCTATACCGCCATGCAGAGCCGGGGCTGGTATCCCACCCAGCAGGCCCAGAGCCAGAGCATCCAGCAGGTGCGCCAGAAGTACAGCGCCCAGGGCTGAGCATCTATCCCAGTATAAAAAGGAACAGCGGGGGCTCCCCCGCTGTTCCTTTTTATGCACTTGGCTCCACCGTGACCAGATCCCGGATGTTCTCCAGCCGTCCCTGGCCGATGCCGGGCACCTGCAGCAGCTCCTCCACGCTCTGGAAGGGGCCGTGCTCCTCCCGGTACTCTACGATGGCCTGGGACAGCACCTCCCCGATGCCGGGGAGCTTCTGCAGCTCCTCCGCCGTGGCGGTGTTCAGATCCAGCTTTTCCTCCGGCAGCAGCTCCAGCGCCGTCTGCTCCGGGTCATTCCCGCCCTGCAGGCTGCGCTCCGGCGGGGCAGCGGTCTGGGGAGAGAGCTCCGCCTGCAGCCCGCCGTCCCCGAAGAGCAGCAGCGCCCCGGAGAACAGCAGGCAGAGCGCCGCCATCCCGATCAGCGCCGCCCGGCCGGAGAGACGCCCCCTCATCGTTTCCAGGTGCGGCGGCTCACCAGCACCAGAATGGGATAGATCTCAAGCCTGCCCATCAGCATAGCCAGCGTCAGCAGCAGCTTCGTCCCGTCCGAGAAGAAGGCGAAGTTCCCAGCGGGGCCGATGGCGCCGGTCATGCCGGGACCGATGTTGCTCAGGCAGCTCAGAGACGCGGTGAAGCTTGTGGCGATGTCCACCCCGTCCAGGCTCACCAGCAGGGAGAAGAGCAGCAGCAGACCCATGTAGAGGGTGAAGAAGGTGGACGCAGCCTTGACGGTGCTCTTTTCCACCCGCTTGCCGTCCAGCTGCACCCGCACCACGCTGCGGGGGCGCACCATCTGGCGGATCTCCGCCACCTCGTGCTTGCCCAGGATCATCAGACGGGAGAGCTTGATGCCGCCGCCGGTGCTGCCGGCGCAGCCGCCGCAGAACATCAGCAGGATCAGGATCCACTTGCAGTACTCCGGCCAGTCCTTGGTGAAGTCCACGGTGCCGAAGCCCGTGGTGCTCAAAAGCGCCCCGATGTTGAAGAAGGCCTGGTGCAGCGATTCGCCCACGCTGCCGTAGAGCTTGCGGATGCCCAGGGTCAGCAGCAGCGCGGCGCAGGCGATGATGCCCAGATACCAGTGCAGCTCCTCGTTCTTCAGCGCCTCCTTCCAGTGGCCGATGAGCAGCAGGAAGTAGAGGTTGAAGTTCACGCCAAAGAGGAACATGAACACGGTGATGACCGTTTCGATATAGCTGCTGTGAAAGCCCCCAATGCTGTCGGGGTTGGTGGAAAAGCCGCCGGTGCCCGCCGTGGAGCAGGCGTGCAGCAGCGCGTCATAAAAGCTCATGCCCCCGCAGAGCAGGAACACCGTCTCCAGCAGGGTCAGGCCGATGTAGATCAGATACAGGGTCAGGGCGGTCTTCCGCGCCCGGGGCACCAGCTTGCCCACCGTGGGGCCGGGGATCTCGGCGCGCATGATGTGCATGGAGTGCTCCCCGCTCATGGGCAGCACCGCCATCAGAAACACCAGCACGCCCATGCCGCCGATCCAGTGGGTAAAGAGGCGCCAGAACATATCTCCCCGATAATTCTGAGTCATGGCGCCGATGTCCGTCACCACGGTGGCGCCGGTGGTGGAGAGACCGGAGGCCGTCTCAAACAGGGCGTCCACATAGCGGGGGATGCTGCCGGAGATCACGAAGGGCAGCGCCCCCAGCAGGGAGATGGCGATCCATCCGATGCCCACGATCACAAAGCCGTCCCGCGCCACCAGGGAGTTTGTCCGGGGCTTGGGGAGCAGCAGCAGGCCGCCCAGCGCCGCCGTCAGGCCGATGGTGACGAGGAAGTTCAGAACGCTCTCCCCGTACCAGAGCCCCGCGGCCAGCGGCAGCAGCATCAGCGCCGCATAGATCAGCAAAATCCAGCCCAGCACACGGGCGATCATACGGTAGTTCATCTGCTCTCCTCACCCAAAATGGCGTCCATGCTCTGCAGCCGCCCCGCCGCCGTGACGATCACCGCGTGGTCGCCGGGCAGGATGCGGCTGTTGCCGTCGGGGATGATGCTCTGACTGCCCCGGATGATGGCGCTGATCAGGATATTGGGGCGCAGCTTCAGATCCTTCAGCGGGATGTTCACGCAGGCGGAGCTGGCGCTGACCTTGAATTCCAGTGCCTCCACCTTCCCGTCCGCCAGGCGGTAGAGGGTCTCCATGCTGCCGCCCATGGAATTGCTCATGGCGCGCACATAGCGGGTCAGCTGCTGGGCGACGATCTCCTTGGGGGAGACGATGCTGCTGAGCCCCACGTTCTCCAGGATCTCGTCCAGATAATCCCGGTTCACCTTCACCACCACGCTGCCCACGCCGCAGCTCTTGGCGTAAAGGGAGGTGATGATGTTGTCCTCGTCGTCGCCGGTGAGGGCCACGAAGGCGTCCGCCGCGGAGAGGCCGTCCTCCTGCAGCACATCGCTGCGGGTGGCGTCGCCGCAGATGATATTGGCCTGGGGGATCAGGTCGCAGAGCAGCTCGCAGCGCTCCCGATCCCGTTCCACCACGGTGACCTCCATGCCGCTTTCCTGCAGCATCCGGGTGAGGTACACCGAGCTGCGCCCGCCGCCCATGATCATCACCCGGCGCACCGGGCGCTTAAACTGGCCGATGGCGGTGAAAAAGCGGCGCAGCTCCCGGGATTCTCCCGTGATGCTCAGCCGATCCCCCGCCTGCAGGACGAAATTGCCGTTTGGGATCATGGCCTCCTTGCCGCGCTCCACCACGCCCACCAGGATCTTGGCGCCGAAGCGCTGCACCAGTTCCTTGAGCGCCACGCCCTCCAGCTTGCCGCCCGCGGGGATCTTGTGCTCCACGATCTCCAGGCTGCCCTTGGAAAAGGCGTCCACCCGCACGGCGCCGGGGAAGCGCAGGGTGCGGGAAATCTCCTTGGCGCACTCATACTCCGGGTTCACGATCACGGAAAGCCCCAGGGCCTCCCGCAGAAATTCCGTCTGATGCAAATACTCCGGATCCCGCACCCGGGCGATCACATGGGCGGTGCCCAGCTTCCGGGCGGAGATGCCGCAGATCATATTGACCTCGTCCTGCTCCGTGGCAGCCAGCAGCAGATCCGCTTTTTCCGCCCCCGCCTCCCGCAGGATGTCGGAGTTGGTGGCGCTGCCCTCCACGCAGATTACGTCCAGAGAATTGGACAGGATTTGAATGGTGTCCGGGTCGCGGTCGATGATGGTGATATCGTGACCCTCTTCCGCCAGAAGGGCAGCCACGGAGTGGCCCACCTTTCCCGCGCCGGCAATGATGATTTTCATGACGACCTCCCTGCTTGCGAAGACTTTTAATGCTTTATTATACCATGTCTTTTCCCGCTTGTACAGGATTTCCGTAAACGCAGCGCGCCCGAGGGAGGCGTTTTGCTCCCCTCGGGCGCGGTTTCCGGCTCAGCCGGCGTTTTCCAGCTTTTTCAGCTCCTCTTCCTCCAGCACCCGGTAGGCCACCTTGCCCACCAGGGTCTTGGGCAGATCTTCCCGAAACTCGATGTCGTAGGGCATGGCGTATTTCGCAATGCGCTTGCGGCAGTAGTCCAGCAGCTCCTGCTTGGTGGCATCGTTGGCGGGCACCCCCGCCGCCAGCTTCACGAAGGCCTTGACCTTCTGCATCTTGTAGGAGTCGGGCACGCCGATGACGCAGCTCATCTGCACCAGATCGTGGGCGTCCAGGATGTTCTCGATCTGGGCGGGGTAGACGTTGTAGCCGGAGGAGATGATCATGCGCTTGGCGCGGCCCTTGAAGAAGATGAAGCCCTCCTCGTCCATGACGCCCAGATCCCCGGTGTAGACCCAGGTGAGCCCGTCGGCATGATGGCGCAGGGTCTGGGCGGTCTCCTGGGGGTGCTTCATGTACTCCTTCATGACGGTGGGGCCGGCCAGCAAAATCTCGCCCTCGGTGCCGTAGGGCAGCTCCTTATCGGTGCCGGGCTCCACGATCTTGATATACACGTCGGAGAAGGGGATGCCGATGCTGCCCTCCTTGGCCTTGGTCAGCGGCGTCAGGCAGCAGGCGGTGACGGTCTCGGTGGTGCCGTAGCCCTCCCGTACCTGGATGGTGGCGCCGTGATCCGCCAGGAACTTGTCGAACTTCTTCTTCAGCTCGATGGACAGGCTGTCGCCGCCGGAGAAGACGCCCTTCAGGCAGCTCAGATCCGCGCCCTCCATACTGGGCAGGCGCAGCAGGGCCTCATACAGCGTGGGCACGCCCGCGATCAGGTTGCAGCGGTGCTTGACCATGTCCTTGGCGTAGGTCTTGGCGGTGAACTGGGGGATCAGGATGCAGTGGCCGCCCTGGGAGAGCATGGTATGGACGCAGACGCCCAGGCCGAAGCCGTGGAACAGCGGCATGGCGGCCAGCATCTTGTCGCCGGGGTTGAAGATGGGGTTGGCCGCGATGACCTGCTGGCCCAGGGCGTTGAAGTTCAGGTTCGTGAGCACGATGCCCTTGGTGGTGCCGGTGGTGCCGCCGGAGTAGAGAATGACCGCCGGATCCTCGCCCACGCGCTTCACCGCGTAGTCGCCCGTAATCTTCTCCGCGCCGGCCAGGAAGTCCTTCCACAGCACCACCTTGGGGGCGTTCTTCGGCACCTTCTTCTGAAACTGGGGCCTGGTGTGCTTCTTCAGCGCCTTGGAGATGGGGTCAATGACATTCTTCACCGCAAAGCCGACCTTCATCACCGGAGAGAGGGCGTCGGCAATATTGGCGATGACCAGGTGCTTGACACGGGTGTTGGGCAGGATGTTGGCGAACTTCTGGTAGAACTGGTTCAGGGTGATGGCGGTCTCGCTTTCGCTGACGTTCAGATAGAACTCGATCTCCTTCTCCGCGGAGAGGGGGTGGATCATGTTGGCGATGGCGCCGATGCGGTTCACACCGTAGAACAGGGCGATGGCCTGGGGGCAGTTGGGCATGGCGATGGTGACCTTGTCGTTCTCCCGGATGCCCAGCGCCTTCAGCGCCCGGGCGCACTGCTCGATCTCCCGGATCATGTCGGGGTAGAGCGTGGGGCGCCCCATGAAGGTAAAGGCGGTGTTCTGGGGATACTGCTCCGCGATCTTCTTCACAGCGTCGAACATGGAGCCCTGAAAATAGTCCAGATGCATGGGCACCTGGCCCATCCACGGCTCCCACGGGGTCTTGGCGGTGATCTTCTCCATTACTACAATATCTCCTTCCTTATAGGCTCCCCCTCCGGGGGAGCTGTCCGCAAAGCGGACTGAGGGGGTGTGGGTCTCGCAGAGCCCCCTGGCTCCCCTGCAAGGGGAATTGCGGCTTCGCGCTGCCGGTGGCAGAAAAAGCGAAGCCGGAATTTCCGCAGCGGTCGAAAAATGCAAGCGAACAAATGTGCGCAGCGTTTTTCGGGCACCGCAAGGCGGAGCTGTCCGCAAAGCGGACTGAGGGGTTCTCCTTCCTTATAGGCTCCCCTGAAAGGGGAAATGAAAGCATGTATACCGAAAAACGAAGAATCACAGTGTCCACTTCGCGCATGGATTCCAATCCATCGCCGAAGGCGATACCATCATTATTCATTCTTCATTTTTCATTTTTCACTATTTATATTCAAACCCGCTGGGCTGGCCGATGGGCTGATCCAGCAGCTCGGGGTGGGCGAAGATGTGCTTGACCAGCTTCAAGCTCCGGACGAAATAGAAGCCGTCGGCAATGCGCTCGTCCAGGGTGGCGCCGATCTCCATCACGTCCCGGATCTGTTTTGTGCCGTCCTCCATCACCATCTCCTCCTTGTGGATGGTGCCGATGGTGACCATGATGCTGTTGGTGCCGTAGTTGTTCAGATGGTGGTACACCGCAGGCCCCTTGATGCTGCCCAGGTTTGAAAGCAGCACCGTGGAGTAGTTGGTGTCCCCGTCGGTGAGGACCTTGGGGTTCACGCCCCAGAAGTCCAGGTAGCGGATGATGCGGATGGCCAGCATCAGCAGCAGGCGGGGGATCTTGGCGAAGGCGTCCACAGTGGCGTCGATGCCGCCGGTAGAGTGCTCGCTCTTTTTCGTCTCCTTCACCTGGCCGGCGATGCGGTAACTCAGGCTGTCCAGGTTGTCCTCATCCGTGGGGGTGAAGAACATCAGCGCCTCCTCGGCATGGTCGGTGAAGCGGCGCTTGGCCACGAAGCTCAGGCTGATGTCGTAGCGCTCATACATCCGCCGCCCCTGGATGAAGCGGTTCATCTTGGGCCGCTCCCGGATCATGCGGGCCACCGCCACGATGAAGCAGTGGAACACCGTGGTCTTATAGTCCGGATGGGAGGCGTTTTTCTTCTCAATATACTTGAGCAGCTCCGTCACGTCGATCTTATCGTTGAGGTAAACCTCGGCGTCGGTGCGCTGGGGCATGATGTGCATCATCACTGTGGTGAGCCCCGGCACGTCCCGCACCCAGCGGGCGTCACGCCGGTCGCCAAAGCGTCTCTTTCTCTTTTCTCCCATGGGGATTCCTCCTCAACACAAAATGGGGAATTACTAATTGTTTATTGTATCGTATACAGCGGAGAATTTCAAGAAATTTAACTATTGTTTGACAGATTATTCACTGCTTTTTTGTCTCGGCGGGGAAATTGCCCGGTTTTCTTGCCGCGAACAGGGCTTTCCCGGCAAAAAACGCTCCGCCCCGATCCGGGGCGGAGCGCTGGCTTTGCTTTGTCCCCCTCTGCCGGGCGCCGTCCGCGTCACTTGGCAAAGGTCATCTCCACGCCGTCCATTTCAAAGCTGACGACATTGCCGGTGCAGGTATAGGAGATCCTGTCCGTGCCGTCGTCGATGACACTGGCGTCCCAGGAAAAGCGGACGTTGCTGTCATCGCCGGACAGGACGCCCGTCCCGTCGGCATTGAAGGTGATGGTGTAACTGTCATAGCCGAGCTGTGAGAGATAAGCGGAGTAATCCTCCCCCTCGACCTTCAGCCCGATGAGCTTATAGGTGCCGCTGGGCGTGCTGCTGCCGGTGCTGGGGAAGACGCCCACGCTGCCCCGGGTAAAGATCAGCTCCACGCCGCTGGTCTCAAAGCTGACGGAATCGCCGGTGCAGGTGTAGGGGATCTTGTCCGTGCCGTCGTCGATGATGCTGGCGTCCCACACGAAGGAGACGCTGCTGCCGTCCATGTACAGGAAGCCCGTGCCGTCGGAATTGAAGGTGATGGTGGCGTCGTCATAGCCCATATCGGCAATGTAGTCCGAGTAATCCTGCCCATCCATCTTGACCCCGGTGAGCTGGTAGGCGCCGCTGGGTGTGCTGCTGCCGGTGCTGGGTCTGCCGGTGCTTACAGGCGCGGTGCCCCGGGTGAAGGTCATCTCCACGCCTTCGGTCTCGAAGCGGATCGTGTCCTTCTCGTAGGTATAGGGGATCTTGTCCGTGCCGTCGTCGATGACATTGCGGTCCCAGGTAAAGCGAATATTGCTGCCGTCGCCGGCCAGAGATCCGGTGCCGTCGGCGTTGAAGATGATGGTGTAATTCTCGTAGCCGATCGCGCTGATGACGGAAGAGTAATCCTCTCCGTCGATCTTGAGGCCGGTGAGCAGATAGGTGCCCACGGGGTTAAACAGCTTGTCCTGGCACTTCTCCACCCAGTCCGCGCTGTCCTTGTAGCTGCCGAGCCGCTGGAAGAGCTGCAGCGCCTGCTCGTATTTCTCCTGGCTGTAGGCGTTCTTCGCCTGCTGATAGCGGCAGCTGTTCGCCATCTCCGCGCTGTCCTTGTAGTCGCCCAGCTGGTCGAACACCGTGGCGGCCTCTCCGAACTGTCCGCTCTTATAGAGCTCCATGGCCCGGTCGTAGTTCTTGTTGCCGCCGAGGACGCCGGTGAGGAAAAGCACGCCGACCACCGCGCCCGCCAGCAGCAGCGCCGCCAGGCAGATGATCAGGATCTTCTTGCCCTTGCCGCTGGAGCGCACAGGCGCCTCCCCCACATAGGGCTCCGGGGCGGGCGTTCCGCTATAGCTCGCCGGGGTGGGCGTTTCGCCATAGCTCACCGGGGTAGGCGCGGCAGCCATCGGCCGGCCACACTCCGTGCAGAATTTTACAGTGCTGGGCACCTGCGCCCCACAGTTTGTACAGACTGCCATGTGTGATCCCTCCTGTTTTAAGATCTGCGCACTTTCTTTCGTCCTATAGTGCCATTTTACAGCAAGGATCGACGCTTGTCCATACCCACTTTAATGGGAAAAAGAAAAAGAAGCGCAAAAAAGAGCAGGGAGCAAATCGCTCCCTGCCCTTTTGGCCGGTTTTCCTTATTTGCAGGAAAAGACGAAGGTGTAATCGCCGCCTTTGAGCGTCTGGGCGTCGCCCAGACGCAGATTGCGCAAAAGCCGGCTTGCATGGTTTTCTCCTTGTGCACGCGGATTATCCGATGCGTTCGTATTCGTATTCGAAGGAATTGATCCGTCCATCCGAATATTTTATTTGATAACTGGTATAATTATAGTTCTCGTCCCTGGTCCAGGTGATCGTATTGCTCGGGTTTCCATCCTGGTCATACCACTGCTGCTTGACCAGCTTGTTGCCGTCGTAATAACGAACACAAGTATTGGTCTGCAAACAGGCCCCATCCTCATAAGTCTTTGAAGTTCCGTGGGTTTTGTCGGTCATCTTAAACTCCGTGTATCTGAGCTCCGTTCCGTCAGAAGAGTACCATGTTTGCTTTTGCCAGGTCCCCGTTCGGTATTCGTCAAACTCCGTCTCCTGCTCATATTCCAGATTAAGCCCATCGTCATAGCGCGCGTAATAGGACTGGTTGCCGCGACTGTCATAGGAATACTTGCTGCGGCCCAGGAATATATGGTCTCCATCGTACCGGTCCGCCTGGATAACCTGTCCCTTGCTGTTCAGGGTCAGCTCCTCATAATAAAAGACTCCCCCATCAATGTAGCAGACCGCTTTTCCTGTTTTGTCTTCATTATAGGTATATTCGAGCTCCTGTGTCTGTCCATTGCTTACCGACTTGGCTCTGGTAACGCGGAAAAGGGAGCCGCTGCTTCCTCCCTTCCCGAGAAGCAGGAACAGCGCAAGCGCAGCAACGGCAAGTGCAGCTATGGCTCCCAGGGCGATCCACAGCTTTTTCTTGCCGGGCTTGGCCTGGGGCTCGGGCTTCGTCTGCTTCGGTGTGGGCTTCGGTTGGACGGGCTCCGGTTTTTTGGCTGGCGCGGGCGTATTCTTCGATTCCCTTGTCTGCTTGGGAGCCTGGGGCTGGGGACGCTGAACCGAGCTGACCGTTGCTTCCTCATCCGGGGCGGGCTCCTTGACGGGCGGGCGGCTGATAGCCGCCCCTACGGGGGTCGCGGCGCCGAACACGCCCACGGTGGCGTCCTCCGCGGGAACTGTCGTCTCCGGCGTAGGGGCTAGCGCCCTCGACAGCCCGTTTCCGTCGGTCGTAGGTTTCGGGCCGCCGAGGACGCCGACCCCTACAGGGTTCGCGGCGCTGACCGTGGCCTCCTCGTCCGGGGCGGGCTCCTTGACGGCCGGGCGGCTGATAGCCGCCCCTACGGCCGTGGCGTTCTTCTCCGCTTTCGATGCGCCGAAGACGCCCACGGTTTCGTCCTCCGGCGCGGCAGTTTCCGGTTTCCGCGGGCCGCCGAGGGCGTCGGCCCCTACAGGCGTGGGGCGCGTTTTCTGCGTCCTACCCGATGCGGGCATAGCTGCGCTAATTGTCTCCTCCTCATACAGAGATTGTACGGGGACATTTGAGCGCCCAAATCCATCCCACCCGTGGGAAGATCTTCCGAAGGCAGCAAGCCCGGCAACTTCTTGCGCCTGCCAAGCGAGCAGCTTTTCTTCATCGGACGGGGGCGCGTAAACCGGCTCTACCAGATTGCGTTCCGGGGAAAATTGCAGCAGCCCTTCCAGCGCCTGCAGCAGCTCCTCCGCGTTGGCGAAGCGATCCTTGGGATCAAAGGCGCAGCATTTCAGCACGATCTGCTTCAGCGCCTCGCTGCCGTGCAGGGGCGCCGGGATCTGCTCGCCCCGGAAGCGCCGCAGCCGCGCCTGCTCCTCCATCCCCGCGCCAAGCTTCGCCGGCGGCAGGGGCAAAAACGGCATCCGCCGCTCATTCAGGAGCCAGTACAGCACCAGGCCCAGGGAGTAGATGTCCGCGCCCGCGCCGTAGGGCTGGTTGTTGTATACCTCCGGCGCCATGTACTTGTAGGTGCCGATCTTCGTGCCCCCGCTGGTCTTTTCCACCGTCTTCGCGATGCCGAAGTCCCCCAGCTTGTAGTCCCCCAGGGGCGAGATGAAGATGTTCTGGGGCTTGATGTCCCGGTGCACGATGTCAAACTGCCTGCACTGCACCAGCGCGCGGGCAAGATCCTTGCCGATCTTGACTGCCTGCTCCTCCGGGATCTCCCCGGGCAGCGCCTGTGTCAGCGGCGTCAGCAGCTCCATCTTGATCAGGATGTCCCAGCCGAAGCCGTTCTCGTGCTGCACATAGCGCACATCGTCGCAGTTGACCACGTTGGCGCTGCCGTTGAGCTTGCGCATCAGGCTGTACTCCGCCACGATGCTTCTCAGGTGCGCCTGGAAGGTGCTGGTGATGCTCTCGTCGTCGTAGCCGTCGCTGCGCATTTCGCTGATGTCGCTCTCCGACTGCGGGATGGAGATGAGCTTCAGCGCCGCCTTTTCCGTTTCGCCGAAGACGTCCCGCTGAATTTCATACACCGCGCCGAAGCTGCCGCGGCCGAGGAGACGCACCGTCTCCCAGCCCGGCCACACGGCCTTGGGGTCGATCGTTGACATGGTTTGCTTTCCTCCTTCTTCAGATCATATCCTCATATTTGTTTTTACTTTATTTTACAGCAAGGATCAACGCTTGTCTATACCTGCTTCCCCCGCTCGGTGCAAAAAAGAGCAGGGAGCAAATCGCTCCCTGCTCAGACTGTAGACAAAGTTGGTTTTCTGTCATTCCGAACCAGTGACCGACGTCACTGGTGTGGGAATCCGCATCCTAAAAGTCCCGTTTTTCAGCATTTTTAGAAAAGAACGGATTGCCACGCCAGTGTGAGCACTGGCTCGCAATGACATGCTTTGGGGTTTGTCTACACATTGAAGAGCAGGGAGCAAATCGCTCCCTGCTCTTTTGCACAGTTTTCTCTTATTTGCGGACGAAAGTGAAGGTGTAGCTGTCGCTGGTGAGGGTCAGCGTATCGCCGGAGACAGTGTAGCTGGCGGGGTCGCCCTCCACGGTGATATTGCTGCCGTCCCAGGTGAGGGGGGTGGTCTCACCGCTGGAGGTGATGGTGCCGGTGCCGTCCTCGCGAAGCTCCATGACGATAAAGTCCTTCAAGGCGGGAACATCGTCCACGTTGTAGGTCTCTCCCCCGTTGGTCATGGTCTTGATCGTCCAGGTGCCCACAGCGGAGCTCTTGCCGTCGCTGCCGCTGCCGCCGCAGGCGCACAGCGCCAGAACCATGACCAGTACCAGAGTCAATGCCGCGATCTTTTTCATGTTTTTCTCTCCTTTTCATACACTTGGCTCGGCGATGTCAGCCGCCGGCCGCACAGATAATAGAATTCCGCCCCGGTTTTCGGGGCGGAACAGCACGCAAGCGCAATTACTTGGTGAAAGTCATCTCCACGCCTTCGGTCTCGAAGGAAACGGAATTGGAGGTGAAGGTGTAGGGGATCACATCAGTGCCGTCGTCGATGTTGTTCTCGTCCCACTTGAAGGAGACGTTGGCGTCGGAGCCAACCAGCTTGCCGGTACCGTCAGAATTGAAGGTGATGGTGTAGTTGCCATAGCCGGCCGCATCGATGTACGCGGAGTAATCCTCGCCGCCAACTTTGAGGCCGGTGAGCTTGTAGGAGCCGTCGGGGCCGCTCTTGCTGCCGCCGCCGCAGGCGCACAGGGCCAGAACCATGACCAGAACCAGGGTCAGTGCTACGATCTTTTTCATATGCATCTCTCTTTCTTTCATTTCTCCTGCCAGCGATTCAACTGTCAGGCCTTATTCTGAAAAAACTGCTTACTGACGGGTGAAGACCAGCTCCACGCTGTCTTCCTGGATGGTCAGCTTGTCGCCGTCGATGGTGAAGGTCAGGGACTCGTTGGTATTCGGGTTGATGATCTTGCCGTCTTCCCACTTGATGTCGGCAGTTTCGCCATCCATGGTCATGCTGCCGGTGCCGTCCTCATTCAGAACGATCGCCAGACCGGTAAAGCCGAATATATCCATGTACTCGGTGTAGTCCTCGCCGCTCTCAAAAAGGCCGGAGATCTTCCAGGTGCCAACCGCGGGATTCTTCTTCTCGCTGCCGCCGCCGCAGGCGCACAGGGCCAGAACCATAACCAGAACCAGGGTCAGTGCTACGATCTTTTTCATATCTTCTCCTCTTTCCTTTTTTCCCGGCGGCCTTCAGGCCGCCAGGCAGAATATGTACCGGGGCAGAAGCGCTTACTGACGGGTGAAGATCATCTCGGCGCCGTCCTGCGCCATGGTCAGCTTGTCACCGTCGAGGGTGTAGGGGATGGTCTCGCCCTGGCTGGTGATGCCGTTGGCGTCCCAGGTCACGTCGACCTTCTGGCCCATCGCTTCCATGGTGCCGGTGCCGTCCTCGTTGAGGACCATGGTGATCTCCATACCCAGCATAGAAAGGTACTCGGAATAATCCTGGCCGTTCTGAGTCATGCCGGTGAGCTTCCAGGTGCCGGCCGCGGTCTTGCTGCCGCCGCCGCAGGCGCACAGCGCCAGAACCATAACCAGAACCAGAGTCAGTGCTACGATCTTTTTCATTCTTGAATCCTCCTAAAAATATTTCCGTATCCAGCGCCGCCGTTTGGGTCCGGAATGGGCGTCTTCACAGGATGTACTGCCCGTCAGCGCACACGGCTCATGTCATTATATACCCGTTCTTCCGATTTTGTCTACTCTTTTTCAAAATTTCCAATCAATTCTTGTTCCTGCGGGACTTTGCTCCTTCGCCGGGAGGGGAGATGCGCCGGAGCCGGGCTCACTCCACCGTCACGGACTTGGCCAGGTTCCGGGGCTTGTCGATGTCGCAGCCCCGCTGCAGCGCCATGTAGTAGGCGAAGATCTGCAGGGGAATGACGCCCAGGGAGGGCTTGAAGATGGTGTGGGTGTCCGGGATCGTCAGCACATTCGGCACGGTTTTGCGCAGCTCTTCCGCATGGCTGTCATCCGTCAGCGCCAGGACGTCCGCCCCCCGGGCCTTGACCTCCACGATGTTGGAGAGGCTCTTGTCAAAGAGCGGCGCGTAGGTGCACAGCGCCACCACCAGGGTGCCGTCCTCGATGAGGGAGATGGTGCCGTGCTTCAGCTCCCCCGCCGCGTAGGCCTCGCAGTGGATGTAGGAGATTTCCTTGAGCTTGAGGCTGCCCTCCAGCCCCAGGGCATAGTCCAGATTCCGGCCGATGAAGAAGATGGAGCTGTGGTTGAAGCACACGGAGGCCAGGTACTTGATCTTGTCGGTGTTCTCCAGCACCTCCTCCATCTTGGCCGGCAGCGCCTGCAGCTCCTCCACGATGCTCGCATACTCCTCCGCCGGGATGCTGCCCAGGATGTCCCCGAAGTACAGCCCCAGCATGTTCAGCAGCACCAGCTGGGTGCTGTAGGCCTTGGTGGTGGCCACGGCGATCTCGGGCCCGGCCCAGGTGTAGAGCACCTCGTCCGACTCCCGGGCAATGGAGGAGCCCACCACGTTCACGATGGAGAGGATATGGGCCCCCAGACTCTTGGCCTGGCGCAGGGCGGCCATGGTGTCCAGCGTCTCGCCGGACTGGCTGATGACGATGACCAGGGTGTGCTCGTCCACCAGCGGGTCGCAGTAGCGGAACTCCGAGGCCAGCATGGTCTCCACCGGGCGGCGCAGCAGCCGCTCCAGATTGTACTTGCCCACCATGCCCACATGGTAGCTGGAGCCGCAGGCCACGATGACGATGCGCTGCAGGGCGCGGATCTCCTCCGGGCTCATTTTCAGCTCCTCGAAGACCACCCGGCGATCCTTCAGCCGGGGGTGGATGGTCTTGCGCACGGCCTCGGGCTGCTCCATGATCTCCTTGAACATGAAGTGGGCGTAGCCGCCCTTTTCCGCGGCGCTCACGTCCCAGTCGATGAAGCTGTGCTCCTTCTCCACCGGGCGGCCCAGGGCGTTGTAGACCCGGATGCCGTCGGCGCGCACCACCGCCACTTCCCCGTCCTCCATGTAGGAGACCTCCCGGGTGTGCTTGATGATGGCGGTGACGTCCGATGCGATGAAGCTGCAGCCCTCGCCGTAGCCCAGCAGCAGCGGCGCGTCCTTGCGCACGGCGATGAAGGCGTCGGGCAGGTCGGCGCAGAGGATGCCCAGGGCATAGGCGCCCTCGATGCGGTGCAGCATGCGGTAGACCGCCTGCATGATGTCGCCGGTCTGCCGATAGTGGTAAGCCAGCAGCTGCGCCACCACCTCCGTATCTGTCTCGGAGCGGAAGGTGATGCCCTTGCCGATCAGATATTCCTTGATCTCCACATAGTTTTCGATGATGCCGTTGTGCACCACCGCGATGCGGCTGTCCTCGCTGAGGTGGGGGTGGGAGTTCACGTCGTTGGGCTGCCCGTGGGTGGCCCAGCGGGTGTGCCCGATGCCGATACTGCCTTCCACCGCCTTGCCGCCGTCCACCAGAGCGCTGAGGACCTTCAGCCGCCCCTTGGCCTTTTTCACCTGCAGGCCCTTCTCGTTTGAAAGAACGGCAATGCCCGCCGAGTCATAGCCCCGGTACTCCAGCCGCTCCAGTCCGTCCAGCAGAATGGGTCCGGCCTGTTCCGTTCCCACATAGCCAACGATTCCGCACATAATGGCACACTCCCTCATTTTGTAGTGTTGTGTTTTACTATAGCACAAAATGCACAGAAGAACAAGCGCCCGAGGCGGACAGCTTTGTAAAAACTTTTTTGCCGAAAGGGCTTGCAAAATCGGGCGCTTGAGAGTAGAATGTCAAACGGTGTCAGGCGGGAACAAATTCCCGTCTGACACTATATTTTGTGGTCAAACTGGTTACAGTCCGGTAAAACTTCCTATATTTTGTGTCTACCCCCTTGACAAGACAACAAGATGGGGCTATAGTATGCCTCGCAGCACACAAGAGGGAGGTGGATGCCTTGCGTATCTCCGGTCTGCAAAAACTGACCCTGCTGGATTATCCCGGTCATGTGGCCTGCACGGTGTTCACCGGCGGCTGCAACTTCCGCTGCCCCTTCTGCCACAACGCGCCCCTGGTTCTGCCGGAGCGGCTGCAGGGGGACGAAAACGGCGAAGAGACGGTGCTGGCCTTTCTGAAAAAGCGCCAGGGCATTCTGGACGGGGTGGCCATCACCGGCGGCGAGCCCCTGCTGCACAGGGACATCGACGGCTTCCTGCGCCGGATCAAGGATCTGGGCTACGCGGTGAAGCTGGACACCAACGGTTCCTTCCCCGAGCGTCTGCGGGCGCTGGTGGAGGAAGGTCTGGTGGACCGGGTGGCGGTGGACATCAAGAACAGCCCCGCCCTCTACGCCAGGACCATCGGGGTACCCGGCTTCGATCTCAGCCCCGTGGAGGAGACCAAGAACTACCTGCTCTCCGGCCCGGTGGAGTATGAGTTCCGCACCACGGTGGTCAAGGGCCTGCACACCCGGGAAAGCCTTGTGGAGGCGGCGCAATGGATCGCAGGCGCCAAGGAATACTATCTGCAGCAATTCAAGGATTCCGGCGACGTGATCGCCATCGAAGGCCTCTCGGCCTTCACAGGAGAGGAAATGCACGCCCTGGCGGACGCGGTGCGGCCCATTGTGCCCGCCGTCCAGGTCAGAGGTGTAGATTAAAGAGAACACAGAGGCGGCTGCCGGCCGCCCGCAGAGATACAGGGGAGGATAAAGTATGTATCAGGTCGTAAAAAGAGACGGCAAGATCGTCGAGTTTGACATTACCAAGATCGCCGAGGCCATCAAAAAGGCCTTCGACGCCACCAAGACGGAGTATAACGACAGCGTCATCGACTTTCTGGCGCTGAAGACCTCCGCGGACTTCCTGCCGAAGATCAAGGACGGCAAGGTGGCCGTGGAAGACATTCAGGACAGCGTGGAGGCCGTTCTGTCCCGGGGCGGTTACGAGCAGGTCGCCAAGGCCTACATCCTCTACCGCAAGCAGCGGGAGAAACTGCGCAGCATGAAGTCCACGTATCTCGACTACAAGGAGACCGTGGACAAGTACCTGAACGTCACCGACTGGCGCGTGAAGGAGAACTCCACCGTCACCTACTCCGTGGGCGGTCTGATCCTCTCCAACTCCGGCGCCATCACCGCCAACTACTGGCTCTCCGAGGTCTATGACCAGGAGATCGCCGACGCCCACCGCAACTGCGACATTCACCTGCACGACCTCTCCATGCTCACCGGCTACTGCGCCGGCTGGAGCCTGAAGCAGCTCATCCAGCAGGGTCTGGGCATCCCGGGCAAGATCAACTCCTCCCCGGCCAGCCACCTGTCCACCCTCTGCAACCAGATGGTGAACTTCCTGGGCATCATGCAGAACGAATGGGCCGGCGCACAGGCCTTCTCCAGCTTTGACACCTACCTGGCTCCCTTCGTGAAGGTGGATAACCTGAGCTACAAGGAAGTCAAGCAGTGCATCCAGTCCTTCGTCTTCGGCGTGAACACCCCCAGCCGCTGGGGCACTCAGGCTCCCTTCTCCAACATCACGCTGGACTGGACCGTCCCCGCCGACCTGAAGGATCTGCCCGCCATCGTGGGCGGCAAGGAGATGGACTTCACCTATGGCGACTGCAAGGCCGAAATGGATCTGGTGAACAAGGCCTTCATCAACGTCATGATCGAGGGCGACGCCAACGGCCGCGGCTTCCAGTACCCCATCCCCACCTACTCCATCACCCGGGACTTTGACTGGTCTCCCACCGAGAACAACAAGCTCCTCTTCGAGATGACCGCGAAATACGGCACCCCCTACTTCTCCAACTACATCAACTCCGATATGGAGCCCTCCGACGTGCGCTCCATGTGCTGCCGCCTGCGTCTGGATCTGCGGGAGCTGCGCAAGAAATCCGGCGGCTACTTCGGCTCCGGCGAGTCTACCGGCTCCGTGGGCGTGGTCACGCTGAACATGCCGCGCCTGGCCTATCTGAGCAAGGACGAGAAGGACTTCTACCAGCGCCTGGACAAGCTGATGGATCTGGCGGCCCGGTCTCTGAAGATCAAGCGCACCGTCATCACCAAGCTCCTGAACGAAGGTCTCTACCCCTACACCAAGCACTATCTCGGCACCTTTGAGAACCACTTCTCCACCATCGGTCTGGTGGGCATGAACGAGGCCGGCCTCAACGCCAAGTGGCTGCGCTGCAACATGACCGACCCCCGCTGCCAGGAGTTCACCAAGCAGGTGCTGGATCACATGCGCGAGCGGCTGAGCGATTACCAGGAGCAGTACGGCGACCTCTACAACCTGGAGGCCACCCCCGCAGAGTCCACCTCCTACCGCTTCGCCAAGCACGACGTGGAAGCCTTCCCCGACATCATCACCGCGGCGGAGCCCGGCGGCACCCCCTACTACACCAACAGCTCCCACCTGCCCGTGAGCTACACCGAGGACATCTTCGACGCGCTGGACATTCAGGACGATCTGCAGACCCGCTACACCTCCGGCACCGTGTTCCACGCCTTCCTGGGCGAGAAGCTGCCCGACTGGCAGGCCGCGGCCAACCTGGTGCGGAAGATCGCGGAGAACTACCGTCTGCCCTACTACACCATGTCCCCCACCTACTCGGTGTGCAAGGATCACGGCTACCTCACCGGCGAGCACTTCACCTGCCCCCACTGCGGCCAGAGCGCCGAGGTCTACAGCCGCATCACCGGCTACTACCGCCCCGTGCAGAACTGGAACGAGGGCAAGACCCAGGAGTACAAGGAGCGCCGGGAGTACAACATCGGCCACTCCAAACTGACCCACACCGGCCCCATCCAGGTTCCCAAGCCCGAGAGCCGGGAGGTCGCCCAGGCTGTGGAAGCCTCCCCCGTGGCGGAGCACAAGACCGCCGAGCCCACGCCCATCCTCTTCGCCACCGCCACCTGCCCCAACTGCCGCATCGCCTGCAGCTACATGGACAAGGCCGGCTTCCGCTATGACAAGATCCTGGCGGACGAGCACCCGGAGCTTGCCAAGGAGTACGGCGTGAAGCAGGCGCCCACCCTGATCATCCCCAAGGGCGAGAGCTTTGAGAAGATCGCCGGCGCCGGCGCCATCAAGGCCTACGTGACCAAGTAAAAAGCTGACATTGAAAGAAGGAGCCTCCCTCGGGAGGCTCCTTCTTTCACTTCTGGGGGAAAAGAGCGTGAAAGGCGGGATCTGCAAGAAAAAAGTTGTATTTCGCTTCCTTCCATGGTATAACGAAAGAGCTTTTGTTCAAAAGAAAGAATGATCTGGAGCAAGAAAAATGACAGAGTTTCATGCGGACGATTACGGACTTTTTCCGGCGCAGACCCGGCGGATCCTGCAATGTTATGAGAAGGGCGCCCTGAACGGCGTGAGTATCATGCCCAACAGCCCCTGTCTGGAGCAGTGTCTGGAGATGCTGCCGGAGAAGGGGCTCGCCCTGACGGTACATCTGAATCTGATGGAGGGGCGCTCGGCGGCGCCCGGGGAAGAGCTGCCCCATCTGGTGGACGGGGACGGCGTCTTTCACGTCTCCTTCGCCTCGCTGCTCTTCTGCCGCCTCACCGGAAAGCGCAAGGTCTATTTTCGGGAGCTGAAGCGGGAGCTCTCCGCCCAGATCCGCGCCCTGCTCCCGGTATTCCGGCAGCGGGGTGAGCCCCTGCGCCTGGACGGGCACGCCCACTGGCACATGCTGCCGGTGGTGTTCGACGCGCTGATGGAGGTCATTCGCGAGGAGGAGCTCCCGGTCTCCTATATTCGCATCCCCCGGGAGCCGCTGGGGCTGCTGCTGCGGCATTTCCCCGCCATTCTGCCCTTCCATCCCATCAATATCGTCAAGACCCTGCTGCTGCACATGCTGGCCGGACGGAACCTGCGCCGGTACAGGGCGGCGCTGGGCGCCATGGAGCACAAGCTCTTTCTGGGCGTGCTCTTTTCCGGGCACTTCGACTATGACAAGATCCGCCTTCTGCTGCCCGCTCTGGAGGCGAAGGCCGCCAAACGCGGCTGGGGCGTGGAGCTGCTGCTTCACCCAGGCGCGGTCTATGAGGAAGAGGACATCCGGGAGCTGACCAACCGGGACGATCTCCGCTTTCTGACCAGCCCCGCCCGGAAGGTTGAGGCGGAGGCGCTGCGGAGGCTCGGAAAAAAGGAGGAAGCGCATGTCTGAAACGCGAAAGCGCCCCTTGCTGGCAGCGAGCTTCTTCCTGCCCTTTTTCCTGCTGCTGGCCCTCTATGCCCTGCTGGGCATCGCGCCCTTTGGGGAGCAGACGCTGCTGCTGGCCGACGGGAAGGGGCAGTATCTGAGCTTTTTTGCCCTGTATCAGGACATTTTTGCCGGCCGGGCAGACCCCTTCTACAGCTTTGGCAAGCTCCTGGGCGGTCCGGTCAGCGGGCTATACGCCTATTATCTGGCAAGCCCCTTCAACCTGCTGCTCCTGCTCTTCCCCAAGGCTCAGCTGGCCCTGGGGGTGAACTGGATCATCCTGCTGAAGCTGAGCGCCTGCGGGCTCACCATGGGCGTCTATCTGAAGCATACCCGAGGCCTGCATCCATCCAGCCTGCTCTTCACCACGGCCTACGCTCTCTGCGGCTACAACACGGCCTACGCCTGGTGCGTCATGTGGCTGGACGCGGTGCTCCTGCTGCCGCTGGTGGCGCTGGGGATCGAGCGTCTCTGGCAGGAGGGGAAGCCCCTGCTCTACACGCTGAGCCTGGGCCTTGCCATCATCAGCTGCTTTTACACGGGCTACATGCTCTGTGTCTTCTCTGTTTTGTATCTGAGCTGGCGCCTGATCTGCGACACGGAGTCCCTTCGTCGCATCCCTTGGAGGCGGCTGCTGCAGTTTGCTCTGGCCTCCCTGCTGGCCGGCGGGCTTTCCGCCTGGATGCTGCTGCCCGGCTTTCAGGCGCTGAGCGGCGGCGTGCCGGTGACGCCCTACGAATCCCTTGCCCGGCTGACTTACCCCGCAGCCACGCGGATCCTGCGCTGGCTCCCGGCCGGCCTGGGGAAGGAGAGCCTGGTGCTGCCGGTGCTGCTGCTCTGCGGGCTGCTCTTCGCCGCGGCCGTCGCCGGGCTGCTGCTGGCCTTTTTCCGGCTTCGCCGGCGCCCCGCCCTCGTTACCGCCGCTCTTTGTATCGTGTTTTTCGTGCTGTGGTACGCGCTGATCGACGTGCCCATCTGCCGGGAGGAGCTGCTGTTCTCCCGGCGCTGGATCCTGCCCAAGCTGCTGCTGGGGCTTGTCCCCTACTGGGAGTTTTATGACGGCAGCCCCAATCTCTACGCCGGCTCTCTGGCGCTGCTGCTGGGGCTGAGCTTTTTCCTGAACCGGGCGCTGAGCCGGCGGGAGCGGGCGGCGGGCGGCGTGTTTTTGCTGGTGCTGCTGGCCTCGGCCTGCTTCTATCTGCCGAACCTGGTCTGGCACGGCTTTGAGGAGAACAGCTGCTTCAATTACCGCTGGTCCTTCGTCTTCTCCTTCGTGTTGCTGCTTCTGGCGGAGCGCTCCTTTGCCAACCGGGAGGGGCTGCGCCCCTCCGCGCTGCTGATCCCCGGGCTTGCTGCGGGGGCCGTTCTGGTGCTGGCGGCGCTGCGCCCCCTCTGGTTCCAGGAGAGCTGGATGCTGCTGCTTGCGGCGGCCTTCCTCTGCGCGGAGCTGGGGCTGCTGCTCCGGTGGCGGACGGGCAGCCCCGTCGCCCGCCGGCTCCTCTGCGCAACGGGGATCGCGGCCCTCTGCCTCTCGGCGGGGCTGAGCTATGCCGATCAGGCATGGTACTCCACCGCCCTCAGCACCCAAAGCGCCTCCATCGACAGCGAGCAGCGGCGAGTGGATCTCGCCCGCCCCGGGGAGGGCGAATTTTACCGCATCCGGAAGACCGGGGCGCTCAGCAACAAGAACGACCCCCTGCTCTTTGACTATGCGGGGCTGGTGCACTTCAGCTCCGCCGAAAAGCGGTCCACCATCCTCTTTCTCACCCGGATGGGGCAGCACACCTATCTGAAATACTGGGCAAACGGCGACGAGGGAGAAAGCCGCGCCGCCGACGCGCTGCTGGGCGTGGCCCGCTATCTGGGGCCGACCGCCCCCGCAGGCTACCGGGCGCTCTCCGAGGGCGTCTGGGAAAATCCGGACTGGCTGCCCCTGGCCTATCTGGCCGACCGGGGCGCGGATCGGGAGCTGCCCATGGACACGGAGGTCTGCCGGAACCTCAACGGCGTTTTCCGCCTTCTGACGGGGGGCGAGGCGGAGATTTTTGCTCCGGCAGAGGCAGAGGGACTGCGCCTCACCGTCCGGCGGGAGGATCCCCTGTATCTGCAGAGCTGGAGCCCGGCCATCACCGGCTGCATGGTATTCAGCGGCGGGGTGCCCGTGGCTGTCTTCCGCGATCTGTATTACCCCAATGCCCTGTGCCTCGGCTCCTACCCGCCCGGCACGGAGCTGGAGATCCGGCTGAGCGGCACGGAAATCCCGCCCCCGCCCGAGACGGTGTTCTTTTACGAGGACGGCGCGGAGCTCTCCCGCTGCGTGGAGGAGCTAAGGCGGGGTGACTGCGAGACCGAGATTCTCAGCGCCTCCCACCTGGAGATCCGCACGAAGGCAGAGGAGGAGCGTCTGCTTGTGCTGACCCTCCCCGCCGACGAGGGCTGGGCGGTGACCCTGGACGGGCAGCGCGTGGAGCCGGAGACGGCGCTGGAGGTGCTGCTGGCGCTGCCTATTCCCGCGGGCGAGCACAGCGTCAGTCTGCGCTACACGCCCCCGGGGCTGAAGGCGGGGCTTGCGCTCTCCGCCCTGTCTCTGCTGGCAGTCTCCGCCTGGGCACTGTGGAGACGGCACAAAGGCTTGCCTTTCCGGGCCTGAACTGTTATACTGAAAGAAAGGTTGCGAACCTACACCCCCTCAGTCTGGCCTCCGCCTTGCGGTGCCCGAAAAAATGTTCGCGCATTCGCTTGCTCCATTTTTTCGACCGCTGCGGAAAAAGCGAGCTCGCTTCTTCCGCCACGAGCGGCGCGAGCCCGCTTTCCCCCTTGCAGGGGAGCCTATAAGGAAGGATGATTTGGTAATGTACGATATTCTCATCATCGGCGGGGGGCCCGCGGGGCTGACTGCCGCCACCTACGCCTGCCGGGCGGGCAAGAGCGTTCTGGTGCTGGAAAAGGCCGCCTTCGGCGGGCAGATCACCTGGTCGCCCCGGGTGGAGAATTTCCCCGGTTTCGTGTCCATCAGCGGCAATGAGCTGGGGGACAAGCTGCTGGAGCAGGCCATGGAGCAGGGCGCGGAGGTAGAGCTGGAGGAGATCACGGCTCTGCAGCAGGCGGATGGCGCCTGGCGCGCCGTCTGCGAGAGCGGCGCCTTTTATGAGGGCAAGGCCGTGATCCTGGCCACCGGCGCCAAGCCCCGGATGCTGGGCATTGCGCGGGAGGAAGAGCTGGTGGGCAGCGGCGTGGGCTACTGCGCGGTCTGCGACGGCGCCTTCTACAAGGGCAAGGCCGTGGCGGTAAACGGCGGCGGCAACAGCGCCCTGCAGGACGCCCTGCTGCTCAGCGAGAGCTGCTCCAAGGTCTATCTCATCCACCGCCGGGATTCCTTCCGGGGCGAGCAGAAGCTGGTGGAGGCGCTGCAGGCGCGGGAGAACGTGGAGTTCGTGCTGAACGCCGCCGTCACGGAGCTCCTGGGCGAAGAGGAGCTCTCCGGCGTCACCGTGGAGCAGAACGGCCAGCGCCGCGAGATCCCCGTGGAGGGGCTCTTTGTGGCCATCGGCCATCAGCCGGATCTGGAGGCCTTCGCCCCCTGGCTCAATCGGGACAAGGCGGGCTACGCCGACGCGGGGGAGGATTGCCTCAGCCCCACGGAGGGGCTTTTCGTGGCGGGAGACTGCCGGAAGAAGTCCGTCCGCCAGCTCACCACCGCCGCCGCCGACGGCGCCGTGGCGGCTCTCGCCGCCTGCCGCTGGCTGGATCGCTGAATCAGTTTTGCGTTTTTAGTTTTGAGTTTTGAGCACAATCCCCCCGGAGCAATAGCCCCGGGGGGATTCATACAAATCTCTCCTTACGTGTACTGTGTTACAGCAAACATATTACCTTCCTTGAATTTGGTGCAGCAGCGTACATGTTTACCCGTATCGTTCCGCCATAAAGATGGCCGCTCGGGATTGTGTTGCTTTGGCAGCGTCCTCCGCAGAGCATTCACCGGCAAAGAACTTTTCAGCTTCTTCGTTTATGATCTGTGTCAGCTCCGGGTACCGGTTCATCAATGCCACCGGACGGGAAAGCAGTTCATGGAAAATACTTACTGCATAATCATCAAGTTTAATATATTCCCGCTCCGGATCATACCAAAAGCCCGTTGTTTTTCCGCTCTCCAAAAGCCTTGTCAGAGATGCTTTAGAAGCGGGAAGTACAAAACGCGGATCGTCCGGCAGGTCTTGCGTAAAGGCGTATTCCATAAAAGCCCAAGCGCCCTCTTTATGGGGACTCGCTTTTGCAATCGAAAAAGCATCCGGAACCGTGAGGCCAACTCCCATTCCCGGAGAGAAGCAGAAATGATCTCCACATTGTACTTGCCAGAACAGCAACCGCCCTAAGCCGGGAAAGCTGTCATGATAAAACAAATATGGGACTTCATCGCGTGAGAGGCCTGACTCATCAGGAGTTGCCAACATACAGCTCTTTAGCAAGTCTACGTATTCCGGCGTATCGAACTGGCATGTGCCGTGCATGGAATCTATGTGATTTGCCTGATACATGTTGCTGAGCCATTCCCACATTACGGTACGAGAGCATTCAGCCGTAATAAAACGCATGCTTCCACTCTCAATTTCCGGCAGACTCATGGTATCCAGGAAGCTCATTTCCTCTGTAACAAGGTCCGGGCGTGTACAAACCATCGTATAGAGCTCCATGTCGATGGGAAGCGTATATAATTTCCCATCCAGCATCACGGCCTCCAAGACGCTTGGGAACAGGCTGTCACGATTTACAACGGTACTGTTATCCAGATAGGGAAGCAAATCTTCAAAAACTGCTTCATTTTGGTAGGAAGTAAACATACTGCCTGTACCCGTAAAAAACAGATCCGGGCCTTCGCCTGCTATGATCCTGGCCTGTATAGCGGGATCGTTCGGGTCAACATATTCAACTTGAATATGATACCTGCTGTTGTCGCGATTGAAGCCGGCAACCAGAGCGGGAAGCATTTCTGCAGAATACGGCGCCCAAAGAAGAAGCTCCTCTGTTTTGGGAATTTCTCCATACGCCAGATAGTCAATACCGGACTGGTTTCTTCCGGCGAGGAAAAGAACAGTGCCTATTTGATATATTGTATCATACGGAGCAGAGATCCCGTTTTCCCGAAAACGAAACACCGTTTGGATCTCACCGTCCCCCGGCGAGAGCCGTACCAATTCGCCGTCCATTCGAAGAAGCAATCTGTCATCGGCAAAGCCGATGCCCGCGAGCAGGCTGTTCGGATCGGAATACACCGTTTCAAAGATAAATTGCTGCGGGGAAACGAGGCGTTCAACATGGGCAGCGTTATCGCCGCCATCAAGAGAGGAACGATACAGCGCCACCGCTAAGCCTTGGGGCGAAAGCGCCTGAGAGATGAACAAACCGCCCTCCAGGTGCCGCTGGTTCAGGATCTCTCCGTCTATGCTTATCTGGTACAGCGTTGATGCATCGAGCAAGTAAAAGCAGCTATCGGTATACAAAAGAGAGTAAAAATTTGCTCCCTGCGAATATGGCAGATCCAAAGGGATCGATGTCTCAAGCCCTCCGTCCTGATCAAAAAGAAGTAGGAACAGCGCATACTGATCCTGCCGATTTTCCACATCATACTTTTGCGCGTTTTTCCAATAGGCCGGATAGTCTCCGGCTACGACCGCTACCCCATTGGCCATCGGGCAGCAGACGTGAAGATAGGAAATGTCGCTTGGTATGGGATATGATTGCAGATCACCGTTATCATAGCGATAGTTATACAAGAGCGGCTTGCTGCCGGCATCCATCCCGCAGAGGTAGATGGATCGATCATCCGCACACTGAGATACTGCCAAAACCATTTCGCCGGGCAGCTTTTCATGTACAAGCTGATAAGCATAGGCGCTTTCCGGGCTGGATGGATCGTCCTCACGATCCGATGGCATCGTCTTTCCTCCACAAGCGGGAAGGGAAAGACACAGGGCAATCATCAGGATGAAGCAAGTCCATTTCTTTTTCATGATATACCTCACTTAACAGTTTATCCTCCGGTAAACCGTACCGGAGGATAATAAGCTTTTATCAGGCTATAGACATAGCAGATTCTCCTCCTTGCAAGCCGTAGGGCCGAGCAGTGCTCGGCCGTTTCTTGTTCGCCGAACAACGGGCGGCGCTGCGGCGCGGCAATCGCTCTTTGCTCAGCCGCGGCCGATGTTGATGATGCCCCAGCCCGACTGCCCGGGCTCCGCCAGCTCGTCGGTCTGGCGAATCTCCAGCTCCCGGGCGATGTGCTCCAGGGTCTCCAGATCATAGCTGCCGCCGATGACGACCATGTAGCCCTGGCTCTCGCTGAAGAGGATCACATAGTTCTCGGGCCCGCGCTCCTCCATGTAGAGCATCTCCACCTTTGTCACCGACAGATCGTCCCAGGTATCGGTCTCCACCGTCTGATACTCTCCCCAAAGGGTCAGGCGTTTTCCCGGTTCGGCATAGTAGAGGCTGATCTGGTATTGGACGCCCAGGTCGCCGTAGCTGCCAAACTGGCCGCGGTCGCGCCACAGGTAGGTCTGCCAGTCCTCCGCATTCCAGCGCACCTCGACGCCGTCTCTCCAGACATGGTTGGGAAACGCAGGCAGCCAGCCGGGGCGAAATTCCACCTTGTACACCGGGGTGTCCCCCTCCCAGGTGAAGGTCAGCCCGTCCGCCGGGAGCTGCGGCCCCGCCTCATAGTCCCAGTTGCCCTCCTCGTCCCGGATGTAATAGGATCCGGGCTGCAGCTCCTCCTCCGTGGCGGGGCGGACGTTCATGCCGAAGAGCCCCGCCGCGTAGGCGCCCGCCCCAAGAGCCAGCAGCAGCACCGCCGCCAGGGCCAGGGTCACGGCCTTTTTGGTAAGGCGCCGGGGTTTTCGATTTGTCTCAGGGTTCATGGCTTTTTTTACCTCCGTCATCGTGTCGGCGGAGGCGTGGAGGCGGCCGAAGACCGCCTGGAATTTTTCCTGATCCGTCATGCTATTCACTCCTCCGTCAGTTGATCTCTGAGCTTTGCTCTCGCCCGGTGGAGCCGGGTGCTCACGGTGTTCTCCGGCAGCCCCAGCAGCGCGCCGATCTCCCGCACCGCGTAGCCGAAGAAATAGTGCAGCAGCAGGGGCAGGCGGTACTTTCGCTCCAGCCCCATCACGGCCAGGAACAGCGCCGTGTGATCCGGCTGCTCGAAGCCCAGGGTCTCGGCGTAGTCCTCCAGCGACTCCCGCCGCCGCCAGGGGCTGCGAAACAGCGCCTTGCAGCGGTTGAGGGTCACCCGCACCAGCCAGTTGCGCAGGTGCTCCTGGGAGGCGAAGTCCTTCTCCTCCCGCCAGAGCGCCAGCAGCACCTCCTGGGTCACATCGTCGGCGTCTTCCCGGTTTTTTGTGTAGCTGTAGGCCAGGCGGAACACGGTGTCCTTCCACCGCTCGGCCGCCGCGACAAAGCTCTCGTCCGTCATAGCTATGAACCTTTCAACATTTGGTACGAACACCTGATATAAATCTTTGATTCTTTCCATCGGGAATTCGTACGAAGCTTCACCCTGAATATGCGCCGGCGGGCGGATTGCTTTCACCCGCCCGAAAAAATTTCTCCCCCGGCCGCTGACGGTCGGGGGAGAACACTTTATTTCTTCTTTTTGCCGAAGATGCCGCCGGACCTGGCGCCTTCGCTCTCGCCCATAGAAGCCGCGTACTCCCGCAGCTTTTCCTTCTGGCTGGCGTTCAGGTTCCGGGGCACGCCCACCTTCACGGTGACGAACTGGTCGCCCCGGGTGTTGGGGCTGCGCAGATAGGGGACGCCCTTGCCCCGCAGACGGAAGGTGGTGCCGGGCTGGGTGCCCTCGGGGATGGTGTACTTCACCTTGCCGTCCAGGGTGGGCAGCTCCAGCTCCGCTCCAAGGGTCGCCTGGGTGAAGCTGATCTCCTGCTCCATGTATATGTTGGTGCCCTCCCGCTCGAAGATGGCGTGGGGGCGCACGATGACGGAGATGAGCAGGTCTCCGGCGGGGCCGCCGTTGACGCCCGCGTTGCCGTAGCCGGCGCGGGAGATGCTCTGCCCGTCGTCGATGCCGGCGGGGATCTTCACGGTCATCTTGTGCTGGCGGCGGATGCTGCCGAGCCCACGGCAGGTCTTGCAGGGCTGGTGGATGATCTTGCCGGTGCCGCGGCACTTCTGGCAGGGACCCATGCTCTGGGCCATGCCGAAGGGGGTGCGTTGGGTGGTGCGGACGCTGCCGGAGCCCTTGCAGTCCGGGCAGACCTCGGCGGTGGTGCCGGGGGCGCAGCCGGAGCCCTTGCAGTCCGGGCACTGCTCGATGCGCTGGGTGGTAATCTCCTTCTCGCAGCCGAAGGCGGCCTCCTCGAAGCTGATGTTCACCTGGGCGCGGACATTGTCGCCCCGCCGGGGGGCGTTGGGATTCTGGCGTGCCGCGCCTCCGCCGCCGAAGATGCTGGAGAAGATGTCCCCAAAGCCGCCGAAGCCGCCGCCGAAGATGTCCTCAAAGCCGCCGAAGCCGCCGCCACCGTAGCCCGCGTTGGGATCAAAGGCCGCATGACCGAACTGGTCGTACTTCTTGCGCTTTTCCTCGTCGGACAGCACCTCATAGGCCTCGTTTGCCTCCTTGAAGCGCTCCTCGCAGGCCTTGTCGCCGGGGTGCAGGTCCGGGTGGTTCTCCTTGGTGATCTTCCTGTATGCTTTTTTGATCTCCTCGGCGCTGGCGTCCTTCTGAACGCCCAGCACCTCATAGTAATCTCGTTTTTCTGCCATCGGAATACTCCTTGATACGCACCATTGAGCTGAGGATCGCTCCTCAGCTCAATGGCCGATGTTTGCGGGGGAAACTGTGAAAGGGAAAGAGAGGATGGGAAATTCTGATCTGTAGGGGCCGACGCCCTCGGCAGCCCGTTCGACCGAACTGCAGCCAGTTCTGCGGGCGACCGCAAGGGTCGCCCCTACGAGGTTTACTTACTTGTTATTGTCGTCGTCCACCACGGTGTAGTCGGCGTCGTAGTAGTCCTGACCGCCCTGGCCGCCCTGGCCGTCCTGGGGACCCTGGGGGCCCTGCTGGTACTGGCTGGGGTCAAAGCCCTGGCCGGGCTGGCCGCCCGCCTGCTGATACAGCTTCTCGCTGATCTTGTAGAAGGCCTGGGTCAGCTCCTCGGTGGCGGACTTGATGGCGGCGGAATCGGTGCCGGTGAGGGCGGTCTTCAGGGCCTGGAGCTTCTGCTCCACCTCGGCCTTCTCCGCGCCCTGCAGCTTGTCGCCCAGATCGGCGATGGTCTTCTCGGTCTGGTAGACCATCTGGTCGCCCTGGTTGCGGATGTCAACCTCTTCCTTGCGCTTCTGATCCTCGGCGGCGTACATCTCGGCCTCCTTCACGGCCTTGTCGATGTCCTCCTTGGACATGTTGGTGGAGGCGGTGATAGTGATGTGCTGCTCCTTGCCGGTGCCCAGATCCTTGGCGGAGACGTTCACGATGCCGTTGGCGTCGATGTCGAAGGTGACCTCGATCTGCGGCACGCCGCGGCGGGCCGGGGCGATGCCGTCCAGGTGGAAGCGGCCCAGGCTCTTGTTGTAAGCGGCCATCTCCCGCTCGCCCTGCAGGACGTTGACCTCAACGGAGGTCTGGTTGTCTGCCGCGGTGGAGAAGACCTGGCTCTTGCGGGTAGGAATGGTGGTGTTGCGCTCGATGAGCTTGGTGCACACGCCGCCCAGCGTCTCGATGCCCAGAGACAGCGGGGTCACGTCCAGCAGCAGGATGCCCTTCACGTCGCCGCCCAGAACGCCGCCCTGGATGGCCGCGCCGATGGCCACGCACTCATCGGGGTTGATGCCCTTGAAGCCTTCCTTGCCCACCAGGGACTTGACCATGTCCTGCACGGCGGGGATGCGGCTGGAGCCGCCCACCAGCAGCACCTTGCTGATGTCGCTGGGCTTGAGGCCGGCGTCGGACAGGGCCTGGCGCACGGGGCCGGCGGTCTTTTCCACCAGGTGGTGGGTCAGCTCGTTGAACTTGGCCCGGGTCAGGGGCACGTCCAGGTGCTTGGGGCCGGTGGCGTCGGCGGTGATATAGGGCAGATTGATGTTGGAGGTGGTGACGCTGGAGAGCTCCACCTTGGCCTTCTCGGCAGCCTCGCGCAGACGCTGCATGGCGACCTTGTCGTTGCTCAGGTCGATGCCCTCGGCCTTGCGGAACTCATCCACCAGGTACTGGGTGATGCAGGCGTCAAAGTCGTCGCCGCCCAGGCGGTTGTTGCCGGCCGTGGCCAGAACCTCGATGATGCCGTCGCCGATCTCCAGCACGGACACGTCGAAGGTGCCGCCGCCCAGGTCGTAGACCATGATCTTCTGGTCGCTCTCCTTGTCCAGACCGTAGGCCAGAGCGGCCGCGGTGGGCTCGTTGATGATGCGCTTGACATCAAGGCCGGCGATCTTGCCGGCGTCCTTGGTGGCTTGGCGCTGGGCGTCGGTGAAGTAGGCGGGAACGGTGATGACAGCCTCGGTGACGGTCTCGCCCAGGTAAGCCTCGGCGTCAGCCTTCAGCTTCTGCAGCACCATGGCGGAGATCTCCTGAGGGGTGTAGGCCTTGTTGTCGATGGTGACTTTGTAGTTGGAGCCCATCTCGCGCTTGATGGAGGAGATGGTGCGGTCGGGGTTGGTGATGGCCTGGCGCTTTGCCACCTGGCCCACCATGCGCTCGCCGGTCTTGGCGAAGGCCACCACGGACGGGGTGGTGCGGGCGCCCTCGGCGTTGGCGATGACGACGGCCTCGCCGCCCTCCATGACGGCGACGCAGCTATTGGTTGTACCCAGATCAATACCGATAATCTTACTCATTTTTTTGTCCTCCTATATAAAAGTGATGTGTATACTTTTTTGGTTCGCCGAGCAATGCTCGGCGCTACAAAACTAATTGGCCACCTTGACCATGGCGAAGCGGATCACCTTGTCGTTCACCGTGAAGCCCTCCTGAAAGACCTCCACGATGGTGTTCTCGCCCTGGCTCTCGTCGTCCACATGCATGACGGCGTTGTGCAGATTCGGGTCAAAGGTCTTGCCCAGGCTCTCGATCTTCTTCACGCCCAGCTTTTCCAGGGTAGCGTTGAACTGGGTCATGATCATCTCCACGCCCTTGCGGTAGGCCTCGTCCTCGGTGCCCTGCTTCAGCGCCCGCTCCAGGTTGTCGTACACCGGCAGGAACTGCTGCACGGCGTTGGCCCGGATCTCGCTGTAGAGATTGTCCTTCTCCTTCTGGCTGCGGCGGCGGAAGTTGTCATACTCGGCGCAGATGCGCAGATACTTGTCGTTGAGGGCGGCATTTTCCTTTTCCAGGGCTTCCTTCTCCGCCTCCAGGGCGCTCACGCGCTCGTCTTCCTTCTTCTTGCCGAATTTTCTGTCCTTTTTTTCTTCCTTCTTGTCGGCCTTCTTGTCGGTTTTTTCCTCGGCGGGGGTCTCCGGCTTTTCTTCTGCCGCAGGCTCTGCCTCGGTCTCCGGCGCGGTCTCCTGCTTATCCTTTTCTTCGTTCATGTCCGTCGTCTATCTCCTTGATGATGAGTTTGTTGTGCATGCCCTCGGGGGGCGCCTCGCCTCCGCCCAGGCGGCGGCTGAGACCGGCGGCCAGGAGGCTGAGCTTGGCGGCCACGGCGGAATAGTCCATTCTGGTGGGCCCCACCACGCCGATCAGCCCCCGGGTGTTGTCCCCGGCGTCGTAGCTAGCGATGACCACGCTGGAGTCCTTCAGCTCCTCGGCCACATTCTCCGGCCCGATGAGCACCCGCACCTCGTCGCTGCCGCCCAGGCTCTCCGCCGCGGGGAGGATGTAGCCTCCGCCGGAGAGGTAGCTCATGAGCTTGTGGGCCTTGTCCGGGTCCCGGAACTCCGGCTGGTTCAGCAGCCGGTTCTCGCCGGAGAGGAAGGCGGTGGGGGTGTTGGCCTCGGTGAGGGTCTCCAGCACGAAGGCTGACACCACAGCCGTGAGGCCCAGGGTATCGTCCGCCGCCCGCTCGGCGGCGTGGATGCGGGTGGGTGTGATCTCCGCCTCCGGGATGCCGGTGAAGTTTGCGTTAAACAGCGTCGCCAGGCGCTGCACCAGCTCCTGATCCACCGAGATCGGCAGATGCACCAGCTTGCTCTTGACCGCGTTGGTGGAAAGCATCAGCACGATGATGAAGTTGTTGGCGTCCACATAGATGAGGTCGAAGCGCTTCACCGTCACCGCGCTCTGGGCCTTCAGGGCCAGGGCGGGGTAGTCGGTGAGCTGGGAGGCCAGCTTGCTCACGTCCTTGATGGTGTCGTCCAGCTCCCGGAGCTTCTGGTTGAGGCGGCGGTTCATCTCCTCCGTCTCCTCCAGGCTCATCTTCTGCTTCTCCATGAGCTCGTTGACATACATCCGGTAGCCCATGGGGGTGGGGACGCGGCCTGCGGAGGTGTGGGGCTGCTCCAAATAGCCCAGGCTCACCAGCTCCGCAAGCTCGTTGCGGATGGTAGCGGAGGAGCAGTGCAGCTCGCCGCTCTGGGCGATGGCCTTGCTGCCCACAGGCTCGGCGGTGCGGATGTACTCATCCACAACGACGGCCAGTATTTTCTTTTTCCGTTCACTGATACCCATGTCGTCCACCTGTTAGCACTCGCGCGCCCGGACTGTTGGCACTCTCTTGATCCGAGTGCTAATATAGCACCCTGCGCTCCCCTTGTCAAGGGTTTCCAGGCGCAAAAGGGAAAATTCACAGATTGGTCACGAATGCGCCGTATGAAAAATTAATTAAAAAACTTGTTGTACCCGCATTTACAAATCAGAAAAATAGGACTATTATGATATTTGTAGAACAAGCGCCGGAAGGGAGGGCGGATCATGCTGGAAAAAAGTTTCTTTGAAGTATACGACAAGTTCAAACTGCAGTTTTACCGCAAGATCTTCGAGCTGGTGCGGGAGCGGGACGGCTCTCTGTCTGCCATGGAGGGCTTTTCACTGGAAGTGATCCAGATCCTGGGGGAGCCCACGGTCAGCGAGTTTGCGGATTTTCTCAACATCTCGCAGTCCAACGCCACCTATAAGGTCAACAACCTCATCAAAAAGGGATACCTGGAGCGCGAAAACTCTCAGAAGGATCGGCGGGAGTATCATCTGATCCTGTCGGAGAAGTCTTACAATTATCTGCGTCTGCTCACCAACTATGAGCAGAAGGTGGTGCAGCGCATGAAGGAGCGCTTCTCCCCCGAGGACGCGGAAAAGCTGGACGAGATGTTCAACATCATCTCCCAGGAGCTGATGCCGGAGTGCGACGAGAGATAGTGTTCAGATTTCAGTTTTCAGAAACGGGGGACGCGAAGCGCGTTCCCCGTCTGCGTGCTGTCGTGAGCTCGGGAGAAGTTTTTGTTTACAAAAGTCTGCCCCTGCGGTAAGATGAGGGCAGCATAGAAACGCTATATTTCATACTAACACCTAATAGAAATCTTTGAATCTTTCCGGTCAGAATTGCGCCATGCTTCGTTGCTTCCCTTGACCATATATCTCCATTATGCTCTGCGGGAAGCGCCTCGCCTGTCACAATTCTGCCTCGGAAATCTTTCTAAAGCTTTCTATCAGGTATTAGTATAAGAAAAGAGAAAGGGAGATTCGTATGTTCAAACGCAAAGAGCCCGCAGCCGCCCCCGCCAACGGCGGTCTGAAGCTCAACTACAAGCGCACGGCTCTCATCGGCTTCGCCTTCTTCGGCATCCTGCTGCTGTGGCAGGTGTACGACACCTGGTGCCCGCCCTTCCTGACGGATATTTTCTGCCAGTGGAAGTTTCATATGAACTCCAAGGCCGTCCAGGATGCCGCCCTGACCAATCCGGAGCTGAAGACAGCACTGCTGGACATTCAGTGGATCGTGGGTATCATCATGGCCTGCGATAACTTGGCCGCTCTGATCCTGCTGCCCATTTTCGGCCGCCTCTCCGACAAGACCCACACCCCCATCGGCAAGCGCATGCCTTACATCCTGGTCGGAACCTTCGTGGCCGCCGTGGCTTTCCCCTTCATCCCGCTGTTCTTCCACCACGGCAATATCCTCGGCATGATCGTCACCATGGGCCTCGTTCTGATCTTCATGATGATGTACCGCAACCCCGCCGTCGCCCTCATGCCGGACATCACCCCCAAGCCCCTGCGGGCCAAGGCCAACGGCATCATCAACATCATGGGCTACCTCGGCGGCGCTTTTGCCACCATCATGGGTCTGTTCTTCGTGCTGACCGATTACATCAATGAACCTGACCCCGCTCTGCGGAATCTATGGGTCATTGAGCTGCCTTTCATTATCGCCTCGGTGCTGATGGTGATCTCTGCCCTGGTGCTGTTCAAGACCATCAGGGAAAACGAACTGGCTGAGGAGCTGAAGGACGAGATCGCCCTGGGCGAGCAGCTGGCCGCCGTGGCCACCCCCATCGACGACGACAAGCCCATGTCCAAGGAAAACCGGAATATGCTGCTGGCCATTCTGGCGGCGGAGTTTCTGTGGTTCATGTCTGACAACGCCCTGAACACCTATCTGTCCAACTACGTCATCTATTTCCTGCAGGCGGCCTCCTCTGCGGTCAGCAAGGTGGTGCTGATCGGCGGCGTAGCCTCCGTGGTGGGCTTTGCCATCGCCGGCTTTATCGCTGACAAGATCGGCCGGAAGTGGACGATTTCCGCCGGCCTTGCGATCACCGTTTTGGGTCTGATCATTATGTGCTTTGTGCGGGAGACCGGCGTGGTCGATCCCAATCCCAAGCTCACAAACGGTGAGTTCACGCTGCCCGCTCTGCTGTATATCGTCTGGATCATGAAGGGCTTCGGCATGGCCCTGGTGCACAACTGCTCCTTCCCCATGGTGGTGGAGCTCTGCTCGGCCAAGAAGATCGGCCGCTTCACCGGCTACTACTACGCCTCCAGCATGGCCGCCCAGACCATCACCCCGGTTCTGCTGGGCTTTATCCTGATGGGTGCCGCCGCCTGGCGCGCCATCCCGGTTTACGGCACCATCCTCACGGTGCTGAGCTTTGCGGTATTCACCGCCTTCGTCAAGAACATCAAGTCCGGCAAGGTTGCCAATGTCAAGGGTCTGGAAGCCCTGGGCGCGGACGACTGAGCCGCGGGGAGGATTCGCAATGGAAAAGAAAACGCTTTGCAAGCTTCTTCTCGGCGCCGCGGCCGCTGCGGCTCTGCCCGTGTACCTGACCGCGCCCGGTCGTGCCACCCAGCGGCAGAAGGCGCCCTTCCAGTGGGCGAACCTGGCGCACCGGGGTCTGCACAGCCCGGATAAATCCGTGCCGGAGAATTCCCTGGAGGCCTTCCGTCTGGCCGCCGAGGCGGGCTACGGCGTGGAGCTGGACGTGCAGCTGACCAGAGATGGGCAGGTCGTGGTCTTCCACGACGAGAAGCTGGATCGGGTCTGCGGCGTCCCCGGCCGGGTGGACGAATATACCTTTGCCGAGCTGCAGCAGTTCCGCCTCTGCGGCACCGAGCAGCGCATCCCCCTGTTTGCGGATGTGCTGGCGGTGATCCGGGGCCGCGGCCCCCTGCTGGTGGAGCTGAAAAACGGCAGGCGCAACAAGGAGCTCTGCAAAAAGACCTACGCCCTGCTGCAGGGCTACAAGGGCGATGTGTGCATCGAGAGCTTTAACCCCAGGATCGTGGCCTGGTTCCGCTTCCATGGCCGGGATCTGCTCCGGGGTCAGCTGGCCGCCCCTGTGGCGGACTATGTAAAGGACGGCTTCCAAAAGCCCCTGGGCTTTGTGCTCAGCCGGACGCTGCTGAACTTCCTGGCCCGCCCCCAGTTCATCGCCTACAAGATCGGCCGCCGCCCGCTGCTGGTGCGCCTGTCCGAGAAGCTCGGCGCCATGAAGGTGGGCTGGACCTCCCACGATCCGGTGAACGAGAAGGGCCGGGACGCGGTGATCTTCGAGTTCTACCGCCCCAAGCTGCGGTACAAGTGAGTTTTGAGTTTTGAGAACAGCAGTTTTGAGAGGAGTACTCAAAACGCAAAACTCAAAACTGAATAAGAACAAGGGGATGAAAACGCGGTTTTCATCCCCTTGTTCTTATTCGTCGGTGACAGCGTCGCTTCGAAACAGCAGCGAGATGCACCAGATGGCCGAAAGTCCCACCAGGGTGTAGATCACGCGGCTGACGGTAGCGGTCTGCCCGCCGAAAAGCCAGGCCACCAGATCAAAGCGGAACAGGCCGACGCTGCCCCAGTTGAGCCCGCCGATGATGGCAAGGGTCAGGGCGATGCGATCCATAATCATTTGCACTTCTCCTCTCTCCCGCGCGGCGGGCTTTTGCCCGTCGGCACGCTCGTGATGTCAGCCTTATTGTGCCCGCGGAAGAAAAAAATATGCAAAATTTTTGCTTCGACAAAAGTAGTGCTCCTTCGCTCTTTACAAAAGCGGCAAAAGGGACTATGCTACAGGCACAGCTTATCCAATGGGTCTTCCGAGGGAAGATCGGCTCATATCTTTATCCCACAACCCTGTATTGGCGGACTGATTGTTCAGTCCGCCCCTTTTTTTGACAAATTTGTGCTATTTGTCAAAGATTGCCTTGACGCAAGGCGGGGATTTTATTACAATATTTTCATAAAGCAACGAGAGGAGTCCTTCCTATGAACGACAAACGTCCCCTTTCCCGCCTGCTGCGTCTGGCGCTCTTCGCCGCGCTGGCCGTGGGGCTGTATTTCGTCTTCAAGGCCACCCAGAGTCCCCTTGCCAAGGCCGGCGCCATGGCCTTCGCCGTGCTGACGGCAGAGACCCTGCTGGTGCTGGTGCTGGGTCTCTTCCACCCGGAGTCCCACCGCAGCCGCACCTTGCTGACCCTGGGCGCCAGCCTGCTCAAGTATGTGGCGCTCATCGTGATCCTCTGCTGGGGCCTGAGCATTCTGGGGGTGGATCTGTCCACCATCGTCACCGCCGTTGGCATCCTGGCTCTGGTGCTGGGCTTCGGCGCGGAGAGCCTGATCGCGGACCTGGTCACCGGCACCTTCATGCTCTTTGAGAACCAGTACAACGTGGGCGACATCGTGGAGGTCAACGGCTTCCGCGGCACCGTCAAGGAGATCGGCATCCGCACCACCTCCATCATTGACGCCGGCAAAAACATCAAGATCATCAACAACTCCGACATGAAGAACATCCTCAACCGCTCGGACAACGCCTCCCTGGCCGTCAGCAACATCGACATCCCCTACGAGACGGATCTGCCGGCGTTTGAGAAGAAGCTGCCCGGTCTCATGACGAAGATCTTCCAGGATCACAAGGACGTGTTCCTCAGCGAGCCGGTGTACCTGGGCGTGCAGGAGCTGGCTCCCTCCGGCGTCACCCTGCGCTTCATCGCCGAGGTGCCGGAGGACAAGATCTATTCCGGCGCCCGGCTTCTCAACCGGGAGCTGCTGGTGGGCTTCCGCTCCCTGCAGGTGGAGGTGCCCTTCCCCCAGCTGGACGTGCACCAGCGCTGAGTGTCCGCCATGAAGAACGAGCACGATCCCCTCTCCCCAACTGAGGAGTGGGCATTCCCGCCGGAGGAATTTCCGGCCCCCGGGGCGGAGGCCGTTCCGCCCCCGGAGGAGTTTCCGCCTCCCCGCGCCGCGGAGGAGGCGTCCGGCAAAAAGCGGCGGCGCAAGCTGCTCTATTTCCTGGCCGCGGGGGCGCTGCTCCTGCTGCTGGCGGGGAGACTGCGCACAGCCCTGCCCCTGCTGCCCGCCGCGCCTGCCGAAACGCCCGCGCCCTCGCCCGTGACCACGCCGGAACCGACCCCGGAGCCCACACCGGCACCGACGCCGGAGCCCACGCCCGCGCCTACACCCGCGCCGGAGCCCGCCTGTGAGATCCTGTTCTACAACTTCTCCTCCACCAGCTACGTCCGGCTGATCCTCACCGTGCCGGAGGCCTTCCAGTCTATCGATCTGGAGCTGCGGGAGCCCATCCTGGATCTGCCGGTGACCAGCTTCTCTCTGGAGCCGAAGGATCTGGAGAAGGGGGAGCTGGAGCTGCCCGGCGTGGCGGTAGACGAGCTCTATTTCGATCACATGGACGAATATGAAGCGCTGAACAGCTTCCCGGAGGAGCTGGCGCTGCACGCCGTGATCGTCTATGAAAAGGACGGCCAGCCGGTCACCGAGGAGCGTGATCTGATCGCCCAGCCCGAGCTGGGCTGGGGCATCCGCTACTGGCCGAAGGACACGGAAAAGTCCGACTGGAACTACCCCGGCTGCTTCCGCTTCGGGACCTACGAGTCCGATCTGCCCGTCAAGCTGGTGCTGGACGATCCCGATGCGGTGAAGCAGGGCGTCATCAGCGTCTCCTTCTCCATCGACGGCCGCCCCATCGACCCGGAGACCGTCGAATATGAGGAGCGACAGGAGTCCTACAGCTTCGGGGACTATGTGGGCCCGTCCTATTATACCGCCCGCTTCATTTTCCCCAAGCCCGACTGGGCGCCGGAGAGCGGCACGCTCCATGTGACCGTGGTGCAGTATTTCGACAGCGTCGGGAGAACCGTTGTGATCCAGCGGGATGTGGATTTCTCCGAGGATCCCGCCGACGACTGGTGAGCGAGGAGCATTGGTCATTTCATCCAAAAAACCCGTTGGATTTCTGTGAAATCCAACGGGTTTTCTGCTTGCTTTTTCGGTCATGCAGGCGTAGAATAGCGGGGCGCGTGAAAAGGAGTTGAATTGCATATGACAGAATTGCTGTCTTTATCCGTTGCGATTTTCGCGGGTCTGATGATGACCCGTATCATGAGTATCTGGAAGCTGCCGGACGTGACCGCCTACCTGGTGGCGGGCGTGCTCATCGGCCCCAGTCTGATCGGCGCCCTGGGCATCCCCGGCATCGGCTTTGCCAGCTATGAGGAGCTGGAGGGGCTGAGTCTGATCTCCGACGTGGCCCTGGGCTTTATTGCCTTTTCCATCGGCAATGAGTTCCGCCTCTCCCAGCTGCGGGAGACCGGCAAGCAGGCCACGGTGATCGGCATCCTGCAGGCGGTGTTCACCACCCTGCTGGTGGACGCGGCGCTGGTGATCTTCCATTTCATCGCCCCCGATGTGCTGAGCCTGCCCGCCGCCATCACCCTGGGCGCCATCGCCGCGGCCACCGCCCCGGCGGCCACGCTGATGGTGGTGCGCCAGTACAAGGCCAAGGGCCCGGTGACAGATCTGCTGCTGCCCATCGTCGCCCTGGACGACGCGGTGGGTCTGGTGCTCTTCGCCGTGTCCTTCGGCATCGCGGAGGCCCTGGGCAGCGGCTCTGTGGACGCCTTCTCCGTGGCGGTGAACCCGCTGCTGGAGATCCTGGGCTCCCTGGTGCTGGGTGCCCTGGCCGGCTGGGTGCTGACCCTGCTGGAGCGGCTCTTCCACTCCAACCGCAACCGGGTGGCCATGACCATCGGCTTCGTGTTTCTGACGGTGGCGCTCTCCAAGTTGGATCTGCCTCTGGGCAAGGCCACCCTGGGCTTCTCGCCGCTGCTGGTGTGCATGATGCTGGGCAGCGTCTTCTGCAACCTCTGCCCCCTGTCCGACGAGATCATGGAGCGGGCGGACAAGTGGTCCTCGCCGCTGATGGTGCTGTTCTTCGTGCTCTCCGGTGCCGAGCTGGAGCTGGGGGTCTTCGCCAAACTCAGCTCCGTGCTCATCGGCCTGGTGTATATCCTCTCCCGCTGCCTGGGCAAGTACTTCGGCGCCCGGGAGTCCAGCCGGATGATGGGCTGCGAGCACAAGGTGGTCAAGTATCTGGGCATCACCCTCTGGCCCCAGGCGGGCG
>JAEEGI010001954.1_pt1 | contig 51138 bp, 41 predicted proteins | sample 8958751 | NCBI WGS metagenome assembly JAEEGI01 (sample SAMN16246545, study PRJNA631951) | gut metagenome | biome: gut microbiome; feature: rumen; material: KS-attached | host: Bos | place: Iran: Karaj | collected 2018-10
ATCTTGTTATTCACGATAATCTCGCCTTTACGAACCTTGAATTCATAAACATCTCGACAATCATCGATTACTACTTCGTCGATTGTTTTTGCGAATAATGTTGGATGACAACATAGCATTATTGTCAGCAACAAATATACCAAATATCTATTTTTTTCAAATCTCATGGTTGTTTCATTTTTGTTTTAATCTTTTCTATTTTCAAATTCAGATAACAAATGCCAATTTTCACCACATTTATTATTGTTACGATTTCAAAATCAAACAAAAAGCGTGAGGAATTGTCCTGCTTATCTACTTAGGGGCATCGCCAAACGCCCTACCTGAAATAAACAGTCCCCCCACGCTGCACCTATATATCGTGCCCCTTGAGGGAGGTAGATATAGGCAAGCGAAGGCGTTTTATGACTGCTTAATCCTTCAGGTTTAAATTTGGCGATTTTCTAAGTAAGGATAAAGCCAAAACGCTTTCTTATGTCTTCAAGTGAGAGCATGACTCCACAAGGTCACTTGAATTGTCGCAAATATACACTTAAATTTGATAAAACACAAGAATTTTCTCAAATTATTGAAAAATTTTTCAATATTGCATTCTCTTCACACATGCGCATACTTTTGTATAAAAAAACGTATGTATAATTTTCATCTAAAATTTCTCGGCGCAGACCGCTCTCACCTCTCCCCACTTCCCTCTCATCTGCAAATGCAGCATTTGCAAAAAGCGCTCTTTGACATTCTGCCACCCCTTAAAAAAATTTTTCATTTTTGTCCCAAAACCAAAACAAATCTGTTTTTCAGATTGTTACGATGTTGTCCCCGTTGTTTGATAAAACTGAGTCAACTGAGTCAGGTGAGTCAACCGAGTCAGGTGAGTCAACCGAGTCCATGTTTCAAAATTCCTGCGTAAGCAGGCTTTGCGACAACGATAGTTGCAACTTTGTGAGATTAAATAAAATTTTTCCATTTTTGTCCCACTTTCCCAATCATCCCATGAAACCAAAAAAAATTTTTTCAAAAATTGTCCCACCCAATAATATTTTAATTTTGAGTGAGCAAAGCGAACGGTTTAATTTCTCGCCGCAGGCGACCCATCCAGTATCTAACGCACTACCACGCGCAGCCCCCCTCTCACCTCTCCACACTTCCCTCTCTACTGTAAGTCACCTACAATCCGTAACCACCCATTTTTTGCGCAAACTGTCCCACACACCACCAAACATTAAGCAGCCAACCCTCCATTCCTTAAAATTTAAAACAAATTTTGCTCATTATGACTATAAACCCTCAAACTCAAAAAATTTTTTTTTCAAAAGTGTCCCACTTTTTCCGTTTTCCCAAAACCCCAACTTACAATTTTAAACCCTTGTTCCATATCTCAAACGAACACCTCGCGCAGCCCTCTCTCCCCTCTCCTCTGTTATTGTTGTTTTTGTTGTTTGACATTTTTTTCTGAAAGTGTCCCAGCAGCCCAGCGGCTTCACTTAAAAACTTATTACTTAATGAAAAAGAACAAGAAATTTGCGTGATAAGAAAAAATGTTGTACCTTTGCCCCGCTTTAAGCTCCCGTGTGATGGGAAATTAAGCTAAATAACTTAATTTTGAGTAACACAACTTATTAAAAATGAAGACTTTTCAATTGAATGGTGAGCCAAGGACCGACCTTGGCAAAAAGGCTGCTAAGGCGCTTCGCGCCAGCCAAAAAATTCCTTGCGTCCTCAATGGTGGCAAGGTAGTAGAGTTGAAGGACGGTAAGTACGACGGCACTCTCGCCGAAGGCGAGAAGGTTGTTGAGATTGGTCGTGACGGCAAGGCCGTGATCACCACCGACTTCACAGTAAACTTCGGCGACGTGCGCAAGCTTATCTACACTCCCGACGTGTTTGTAGTAGCTCTTAATCTCAATGGTGTTGAGAAAATGGCCGTGCTTAAGGACATTCAGTGGCATCCAGTTAACGACAGCATCCTCCACCTCGACTTCCTTGAGGTAACTGAGGATAAGCCCGTTACCGTGCCCGTGCCCGTTAAGATTGAGGGACACGCTGCTGGTGTTAAGGCTGGTGGTAAGCTCTTCTTGAGCATGAAGAAGGTGAAAGTTAAAGGCATCTACACCAACATTCCAGAGCGCATCGTTGTTAACGTTGACAACATTGCTATTGGTCACGCCATTAAGGTTGGCGACCTGAAGTTCGACAACTTCGAGCTGGCCAACTCTAAGGATCTCGTTATCACTGGCGTTCGCGCTACACGTGCTGCCGCAGCTGCTGCAGCTAATGCCGAGGAGGGCGAAGAGGGTGAAGCTGCTGAGTAATTTTCTCAAGCGCTTTTTCTCAAAAAACTCATCCGGCTCGTTGAGCGATGAACAACAAGAAACCGAAAAGATGAAATATCTGATTGTTGGACTGGGAAACATCGGTGCTGAATATCAACACACCCGTCACAACATAGGTTTTACAATATTGGATGCCTTTGCCGAGGCGTCCAATGTTGTTTTTTCCTCGCAGCGTTATGGGGCTGTGGCTCAGATGCGCCTCAAGAATCAGCGACTGGTGCTCTTAAAGCCATCAACCTACATGAACCTGAGCGGCGAGGCGGTGCGTTACTGGATGCAGAAAGAGAAAATAGAGCTCGACCACGTCCTGGTGATTGTCGATGACCTGGCACTGCCCTTTGGCACAATCAGAATGAGAGGAAAAGGTGCCGACGGTGGACACAACGGTCTCAAGAACATCAATGCTTTGGTGGGCTCGACCAACTATGCACGTCTACGGTTTGGAATTGGCAGCGACTTTCCACAGGGAGCGCAGGTCGACTATGTGCTGGGGCCACTTACCAGCGAGGAGCAGCAGATGTTGCCCGAGCGTGTGGGCAAAGCAGTTGAAGCCATTAAGGCCTTCTGCCTGAGCGGCATAAGCTTCGCCATGACTAATTACAACAACAAGTAGAAAGTGGATTGCCCATAATTTCAGACCTGCTTTTATAAACGACAAACGACCGACCATAAACGAAAAACCAATATGGCTGAAATGCGAATCGACAAGTGGCTATGGGCTACAAGGGTGTTCAAAACACGCTCGTTAGCTACCGACCAGTGTAAGCTGGGACGTGTGACCATCAAGGGCATGAACGTGAAACCGTCGCACAACATCAAGGTGGGCGACGTGATTGAGGTGCGCAAACCGCCCATCACTTTCACCTTTGAGGTCGTAGGCCTGCTCAACAACCGAGTGGGAGCTAAACTGGTGCCCAACTACCTAAAAAACATCACTCCCGACGACCAATACAAACTTCTTGAAATGGCACGCATTGGAGGATTCGTTCGCCGACAGAAAGGTATGGGACGTCCCACCAAGAAGGAAGGACGAGAAATGAAGGAGTTTGCCGATGAGGCTTTCTTTGGTTTTGACGACTGGGATGATGAAAATCCTCTATGGACCGAAGAGGACGAGGCAAACCTCAACAACAAGTAATAACCTCATCCTTTCACGCAAAATCACAGGTTACAAATACTCATAAAAAAGATGCACTCAATTATTCGAGTGCATCTTTTTTGTTGATTCCGTGTTGGAGAACCCAAATCACATATAAAGCTTGTTGTTCTCAAAATCGACTTCTCCCTCAAGCTGAGTCACGAAGTCATCGAGGACATCACGCTCCACATCGCCAAGACTGAACTCCTTCTCGGCATCTTCACGAATGAGTGATATCCATTCGCGGCGAGCAGCCACATAGTCGGCATGAATGCGCTCAACCGCCTCTGCATCAAGATTGTCAATGCCGTAATAGTCGAGTATCATGCGATAGGTCCACGCCCAACGATATTCATTATAATTGTTGTGAACGGCAACAAAGCGTTCAAGCACATCTTCTATCGACGACAGCTTCCCGTCGATAATGTCATTAATCAGACGCTGCTCCTCGCTCACTGGCATCAGCATGCCCGAGAGATCAATCCAGCCGCCCTCGCCAGCACTAGATGCTGGTACCACAGGACGGTGGCGCTTGAGCACAGCACCCATGTAGATGCGCAACGCCAGATCATAAAGCTCAATACCCTTGCGCAATAGCGGAGCCTTGATCACATACTCATGATAATTGTAAGTGCTCACGTTGTCGCCACTAGCCTCACGCAGTCGCTCTAGAATTTTCTTTCCACGAAGCACCTCGCTAATTGAGAACGGACTAAGCCAGTCGAAGTTGACTATGCTCTTACGGTCGCTCACACGGCGTTTGTCACGCTTTGGCCATTTGCGTATGTCGCGATAAAGTCCCACCGTCGCAAAGTTGCGGCCAGGCACAAGATACATCGTGTCGCTGTAGGCAATAAGATAGGAGAATGGCAGGTCGCGGGTGTCGGGATGATACATCAGCTTGCCAAACAGCACGCTGAAAGTTCCAATGTTAGCAGGCATCAGCAGGTAAGCCCCGCTAGCCGTCTTGCTACCACGCTCTAGCACTCCGTAATGCATGGGGCCCATCTTGTAGGCATGGTTGCTAAAGTTGGTAGCCGAACCAGCATTGTAGAACGAGAATTGGCCACCAATGAGCAGCGAGCTCTTGTGATGACTTACCGTGAATGGTCCACAAAACGCGGCGCATGCTTCACCGTTCGACATGTAGCTATTGGCGAAGAACACACTGCTTGCTGCTGTAAAGCCGTTGCTCAACTCACAAGCTTCGCCCACCATGCAGTCAACTATCTTCACGCTGTTGATGATTTTGGAGCCACCACTGATAATAGAGTTCTCGCAAATTACACCAGTACCAATAGTGATTGGATTCTCGATGGAACTACTAATAGTGCAGTCGCTCAGGCGCGAAGCTCCACTCATTTGGCAGCCGTCACCAACGACAGCGTTGGTAATCTCATTGGTATTTATAATCTGTACATTGTTACCGATGGTGCTGCATTCAGGACGTTTCTTGGCTATAAAATTCTCAACGAGCGCAGTAAGAGCTTTTTGGAAAGCACTGTTGCCAAGCTGCTTAACCATCAATGCCGCCAACTGACTGTTGAGACCATCAAAGAGCAACAGGTTGCCCTTGCCTACCTCGTTCAATACAGAGATAAGGCTTCCCTGACCATAGGTGGCGCCAGGACGAGTCTCGATGGTGCACACGTTGCTAATGTGGCAGTTATTGCCCACAACCACATTGTTCATGTAGTTGCCCACGTTCTCTATTAGGCAGCTATCTCCTATTGTCACGTTGCGCAATGTGGCATTGTTGATGCCGCAGCGCTTAACAAAGCCCTCGCTCACCTCGATGCTGCCACAACAGCCTCCTAGTTTAGCAGTACCATAAAAATTGGTTCGGCGCACACAATGTGCGTCAAATCCACGTGTAACTTCCACCAGAGTCCAGTCTTCGGCCTGGCAGCCATTAAGAATTAATACATCTATTTCTTGTTGAGTAAGTTTTCGATATTCCCTCATTATATACTCTGTTTTGGGTTCAGTAAGAAAAACCTATTTTTTGCGATGCAAAATTAGGCATTATTATTCAACCAGCTATCATAGTGCACCTTCTTTAACCTTCGTTGCGAATCATAACCAACTTTTAAGTCATTTAACATTTCGCCTAAGACCCCCATAATAAATACTAGTTTAATTTTGCCTATCGCAATATTATTTATACCTTTGCACATAATTATACTATATTATTAAATAAAATGAGGAAGATTAATTTGATTCTAACCGTTGCAGAAATCGCTGTATTCACCATGTTTCTGAATTCTTGCAAGGACAGGGGACATAATATACTATAATCAAGCAACAATATCTTAGACATAATAAATTGAGTTTCCTTTATTTAAGCGATCTTATGCATAACATCACTGCTCATATTACCACCAGATTGTGCTACACAACGCTTGTAGCATCTTTAATTCTGATGTTCGCCGCCCCAGTTAGAGCTCAAGAGGATGAAAACAACGAGAAACTCAACCAGTTCACCATCGATGCCGAGCTCTTGACACGTGGAGAGATTAGGCAAGGAGGACTGCCCGAATCAGAAGAAGACAACGACAACAAAGCTCAATTCATCCTAGAACGCACCAGGCTGGGGCTCGACTTTGAGCGCACTTTCCTTAAAGCGCACATCACGGGACAACACTCAGCCGTGTGGGGGCAAGCAGGAAAGGGCTCGTTCAATCTCTATGAGGCTTGGGCGCAACTCACTTCACGCAAGGGTTTCTTTGCCAAGATTGGTCGCCAAGTGCTCAGCTACGACGACGAGCGAATAATAGGCTCCAACGATTGGGCTATGGCAGCGCTCTCGCACGACATGCTGAAAGTGGGCTACGAGAACGACCAGCACAAGCTGCACTTGATGTTTGCCTACAACCAGAACAGCGAGAGTGTGAACGGTGGATCAGTGTATCGCGACGGCGACAAACCTTATAAGACGATGGCTAACGTGTGGTATCACTACCAGCACCCTCGTGTGCCATTTGGCGCATCGCTACTCTTCATGAACATAGGAATGCAAAGCGAGAAAGAGGAATACGCCAATAAGACTCACTATCAACAGCTGGTTGGCACTTACCTCTCTTATAAGCCCAATAACTGGAGTGCCGAGGGATCGTTCTACTACCAATTTGGCAGGAATGAGTACGACATGAACATCTCGGCATGGATGGCAAGCGTGAAAGGCACCTATTCACCAAGCAATCAATGGATGCTTACTGCCGGCTACGACATCCTCAGTGGTGATGAATTCTTTGCTGTCCCCCCTGGGGGCAATATAGGCTTAGGACTTATTCAGCACAAGACCATCAAGGGTTTCAGCCCCGTGTATGGCTCTCATCACAAGTTCTATGGTGCTATGGATTTCTTTTATCTCTCGACCTATTATCACGGCTTCACTCCAGGACTGCAAAACTACTATGCTGGAGTTTGCTACAAACCTATCAGCAAGGTGAGTTTAGATGCCGCTTACCACTATCTTGCCATTGCGACTAACACCGACAACCTCGACAAGCCCCTTGGACATGAGCTTGAGCTCTCGGCCTCTTACACACCAATCAAGGAAGTGAGCGTGTCGCTGGGTTACAGCTATATGCACGGCAGCAAAACCATGGAGGCCCTTAAACGTGTTGACAACAAGAAGAACCTCCACTGGGCATGGCTCAATGTCATAGTTCGCCCACGATTTCTACAAATAAAGTGGTAATTTTCACTAATTAGTTAAGGGGAAAAACTGAGTCCATGAAACAATTATTATCTACGATAAAAAAACACATGAACAGGCGCACATGGATTACTTTGATTATCATGTTTGCCGCACTGCTGCTTGAGTTGTTCTCGTGGGCGCAATATTACTATACCAAGCAGCTTCTCGAATACGAGCTTGAAAAGAAAGCCTCAATCGAGATGACGATGAAGGCCATCCTCGTCAAGAGCATGCTCAACACCACCGAACAGGTGCTCAACAGCCATGTGACCGAAATCACTAAATTGACAAAAGACCCCGACGACATTGACGATGCTTTGCGCACGATAGTAGAAGCCAACGACTATTTCACGGGAGTGGGGCTGGCATTCGTGCCTGGTTATTACGAGGAAAATGACGAGCTCTATGAACCCTGGGCTTTCAACACCAAAAATGGTGTGATGGTGAGAGATAATATCGCCATGAGAGGTGGGCACGACTACACTAAGTTCAAGTTCTACAGCGAACCCATGTCAACTGGAAAGCCTTATTGGAGCAACCCTTACATCGACAGCGTCGAGACCCATTCATTTATCACCACTTATTCTGTGCCCATTATTGATAAAAATGGGCAAAAAGCGGGTGTTGCAGGCATCGACCTCTCGCTTGAATGGCTTAGCGACAGCCTCAACAACCGGCACATGTATCCATCATCTTACTGCCTGCTGCTTACCAATGATGCCAAGCTGATTTCTCAACCAGCCAAAAGTCACGCTCGATATAAAGATTTTGACGATGCCATTAAGCTTATCAATGACTCTACACGCAGAGCACGCGTTGTAGCCAAAAGCAAAATCAAAGTGATAGAGTTCGACACCGAAGACGGCAAGGAAGCCCGCGTCTTTTTCCACCACATGAAAGGCAACCCTCACTGGATGATTGCTGTGGTGTGCTATGACGACGAGGTATACGCTGGCCTAAACGCCATACGCTTGAGGACGGGCCTGCTCATGCTGCTTGGATTCCTGCTGCTGGGCTATATCATCTACCGATTCCTAAGGAACAACAAGATAATGGCTCAAAACGAGCTGGAGCACGAGCGCCTCAACACCGAGTTGCAGGTGGCAAAGCGCATACAGAGCGAGATGCTGCCACACGATGATATCAGCCACGACAATTTCGACATCGCAGCCTCGCTGCTCTCGGCACGCGAAGTAGGAGGCGATATATATGACTACTTCTTGCGCGACGACAAACTATTTTTCTGCATTGGCGACGCTAGCGGTAAGGGTGTGGCATCGGCTCTCATCATGTCGGTAACCCACTCTATGTTCCGCTCATTTGGCTCACGCGAGAGCCATCCGGCACGCATCATGCAAAAGATTAATCAGGCTGTTTGCCACGGCAACGACTCGAGCATGTTTGTCACCTTCTTCATTGGTGTGCTCGACTTGCCCACAGGACGTCTGCATTATTGCAACGCTGGCCACGACACTCCGCAGTTTATTGACAATAAGGCCAATAACCTTGATGTAAAATCAAATATCCCTCTCGGTATTGATGAAGACTGGTTCTACGAGGGGCAGCACGCTGTGCTCAAGCCAGGCAACACGCTATTGCTCTACACCGACGGCCTCACTGAGGCGATGGATACCAAACACAACCAGTTTGGCTTGCAACGAGTGAAAGACACAATAGAGCAGCATCTAAGCGATGCGCCACAGCAACTTCTTGATGCTCTGCATGCTGCCTGCAACGAGTTTGTGGGTGGAGCCGAGCAAAGCGATGACCTTACCATGCTTGCTGTGAAGTTCACGCCCAAAGAAGAGAAAACTATCATGCACCGCGAGCTAACTATCGACAACTCTTTGAACCATGTACCCCGAGTGAATGACTTTGTCAAGAGCATTGGTGATGAACTCAACCTGCCCAAGAAAGACACACAGAACCTTAAGCTCGCCATCGAGGAAGCTGTGGTCAACGTAATCAACTACGCCTACCCCACGGGCGAGACTGGCGACATAAACATTGAGGCAACGGCTACGGCAACATCTCTCAAATTTAAAATCATCGACAATGGAGTGGCATTCGCCCCCACCGACGCCCCCGATGTAGACACCTCACTCACCGCCGAGGAGCGACAGATAGGAGGCCTAGGCATCTTCCTCGTGCGCCAACTCATGGACACAATCAACTACGAGCGCATCGAGGGCAAGAACGTCCTAACACTAACAAAGAAACTATCATAACTAACAACATCAACACACTATAAAACACAAGATTATGAAGACTACAATTAATGAATTTGACGGCAAGCTGGTTGCCACGTTTGAGGGCGAGCTCGACACTGCTGCCGCAATCGAGGTGGAGAAGGAGATGAAACCTCTCTACGACAACGAAGACAAAGACATCGTGATTGGCTGCGAGAAACTTGAGTACATCGCATCGAGTGGATTGCGCATATTGCTCGGCATTCTCAAGAAAGCCAAGTCGCACGGCCACACCGTCACCCTCAAGGGCCTGAACGACGACATCAAGAACGTGTTTAAAATGACCGGATTCATCAACCTCTTTAATTTTGAGTAATCATCGACTATCACAAAAAACAGAAAGAGCAGCCTTACTAGGTTGCTCTTTCTATAATATACATTCTATATCTCTTACACGTCTTTCAACTTTGATATCTGTTCGTGAATCTTTGTGGTGAACCTTAACGGATGGCTGATATATTTATAACGGTTGGTCACCTCGCCTGTCGTCACCACAACCGTACCATAATCAAAGATACGACCTGGTATCGACTGATCAACTTGAACTCCCTCGCATTTCTTCAACAGCAACTCATGAGAGTTCCTGTTTATGATGCCTCGTTTGAATATTAATCGATTTGTAGTCACAACATATTGTCGGCCACCATATATTGATATAGCCCAAAATAGTGCAATCAATAATCCTACTCCACAGATGCATGCATTAATCCAAGTGTCAATTGGCAAGAAGAATGCACAGAGCGACACTAGAGCCAGAACAATTGGCCATGAATATATAATACTGTGCTGCCTGGCCTCATAAGCGACCTTCTCTCCTTCCATCAAATTCTTTTGAATATAGCCCATAATTCAATGTGTTAAAGTTAATGTGTTTCTCTTTCTAGTTGCAAAGTTAAAACAAAATGACCAATAATCCAACTTCTATTAACCACTTACACCCCATTAACATTGATAGAAATATGTGTGAAGATTTTTTTTCAAAAAAAATTACAGTTGTTGCAACATTTTGCCATCGTTGTTGCATCTAATGCATGAAAAACAATTAATTTTGACGTGAATTCATGAAATCAACGATCATTAAAACCTCTAAAGATATGAAACGAATTATTATTACAATGCTGGTGGCACTCATTGCTCTTGTCAACATCGAGGCAAGACCAATTAAAAAGGCCGTGCCAGCAAAGGAAACAACCACCGAGGCTGTGGAGAGAACCAACGAACAGAAGACTGATGAGCAAGCAGCTTTGACCGAAGCGGCCAATGAGCAGAATGCTGAAGAAACCAACGAAGAAGATGCTAGCTCAACCAAGAAGATGAAATTTGACACCGACGGTGTCTTCATCAAGGATAAGGACGGCAAAACCGTGAAAGTGAAATTTGGCGACCTGAGCCGCATTGTGAGAGATCACCTCGATGATACTCTGTTTAGCGAAGACGGATTTTCGATTAATGCGGATGGTGAAGACCTGAACAACATGGAAGTGGACAGCGCCACCTATAATATTGCCCAAGACGGAATGGATCTGGCACGCGACATCAGCACAGCATTCTTTATATCAATAGTGTGGATTGTTGGTTTATCGCTCCTGTTCTACTATCTGCACCGTCGCCGCAAATACAAAACTGTTGACCGTGCAATCCAAGCAGGCTATCCACTGCCCGACGAGTTCTTTGGCAAGCGTTCGCAGCCCATGCCACAGCAGCCCACCACCGTGTACGTGACCCAAGTGCCACCCATACAACAACCAGCCGATGGCGCACAACCAATCGATGGAACACAACCTGCAACAATGCCTAACTATGGACAAAGCAGCAACCCCTTGAACAACATCACCGATTGGACTCCGTTTAAGAGTGGACTAAGGACAACTGCTGTTGGATTAGGACTATTGTTCTTCTTCTGGATACTGGGAGTAACACCCCTTGCAGCACTGATGGTAATTGTAATCTTCATTGGACTGGGCAAGCTCTTCATCGCCTACCAAGAGCAGCAGAGCACGAAAAACTACTGGCAACAACAGCAGTGGACGCAGCAGCCACAACAGTGGACACAGCAACCGCAGCAAGAGCAACCACAGTGGCAGCAATGGAATCCACAACAGCAAGATATTCCTTCCATGCCCGAGACTCCTCCCGAGTTCAATTCTATGAACGAATAACAAACAACGAACAACCAGATATAAGAAACAAACATTTCCCCTCTCCCTTGTTACTTAACATTTAATTCTTATCCCCGTGCTCTCTAAAGTAGAAGAACTAAAGCTGATTTCCCGATGCGTGCTTGCCGACGACAGGCGCGCATTTGGGATGCTTGTCGAGGCCTACCAGCCGCGGCTTAGGCGGTTCTTCATGAACCTCACATTGGGAGACGAGTATCTCAGCGACGATCTAGCTCAAGAAACGTTTGTCAAAGCCTACATTGAGATTCGAAGCTTCCGCGGAATGTCACGATTCGGTACCTGGCTCTTCCGCATCGGCTACAACGAGTTCTACAGCTACAAGCGCAGCGAGCACACTACGACCAATATTGAGAATGTTCCCGAGAGATCTTCGACTCCTATCGACTCCAGCGAAATCTCAATGGATGTAAAAACTGCGATGGCACAACTCAGTGATATAGAGCGAACAGTGGTGACATTATTCTACATTGATGACATGCCAGTAAAGCAGATTGCCACCATTACTGGCTTAAATCAAAGCACATTAAGATCCCACCTTCATAGAGCAAAGGAAAAAATGGCTCGAACTTTAAAACAGGAATAATTATGACTACCCGAGATGAAAAAGACATAGAATTAGGTAAGATCCTCAAGAAGGAAGCCTACGATGCCGCTCCCAATCAGTGGTTCACACACCGTGTCCTTCACAAGTTGCCAATGAAGAAGAACAACTCGGCACTGCACTTTGCATGGATATTCTACATTGCCGCCGCATTGTTGTGCATCGGCTATTGGATATGGCTGTTCTTCTTCAACGATAACTCAGTAATCACTGTGCGCGACATTCTATATTTCACTATAGCAGGCATTGTAACCATGTTGCTCACCTTCTCTCCTCTCGTGGCGATGTTCAGCAGGGAATGACCCGTGATATGTGAGGATTGTGTGTTTCCAAAAAAATTGCTACTTTTGCAGTCAGTATGGACAACACTCACGACACTAAGCTTAGCAAGTCGATGGTGCTCGACATCACAAGTCAGCACATCGACTACCTATTATATGGCGACGATAAGCCAGTTGAAACTGGCACGATAGCCCTCGACAGCAGTCTGGGCGACTACCGACAGGCGCTGGAGAACGCTGTCTACGACAACGCGTTCCTTCTTGATGATTACGCCAGCACAACTATCGCCCTCCACTCTCAGCATTTTCAATTAATCCCCCAAGAACTCATCGAGGCTGGCATGGCAAGGAAAATCATGGACGCCTCATTCACGACAATCGACGGCGAGCTGCTCACATGCGACATCGATGGCAGCGACGCAGCAGTCGTATGCGACATCCCAAGCGGCATACTGCCATTTCTTAGACGCACTTTCTCTGGTGCCACTCTGCTTCACCATCTGGCTCCCATGTGTAGATATTGCATCAAGGCCTATGCCGAGGATACAGCATGCATGCACATCTCCATCTATGACCATGACGCCCACATCGTGGTGATTAAACAAGGCACTCTGCACATGGCAAACACCTTTCAATACCGTGCCATCGAGGATGTCGCCTATTATGCCCTCAACATGTGGAAATCTTGCCAACTGACTAGCAAGCGCGACAAGGTATTGCTCACTGGCGACAACGCACTGCGTGCACAGCTGGCCGAACAGCTGCGACAGTGGATTGCCTACGTCATGCCCGAGGTGCTGCCAACCCAAGCACTGCAACTTGGACGAGACACCACTACCCTACCCTTCAACCTAATAACTCTTGCACTATAAAGTTATCTGTGCCAAACGGAATCAGAACAACGATTAACGACCAAGAAACATGAGAATCATTAGCGGAAAATATGGAAGAAGACGATTCGACGTTCCAACTAACATCACAGCTCGACCCACCACCGACATGGCGCGCGAGAATCTATTCAACGTACTCAACAACATCGTTGACTTCGACGGTTTGACGGCTCTTGACCTTTTCTCGGGCACTGGAGCTATTAGCTTCGAACTCCTTTCTCGTGGTGCAGCAAGCGTCACCAGCGTCGAGAAAGCCAATACGCAGTACAACTTCATCCGCAAGGTCAAGCAACTGCTCAAGGACGACAACCTCATTCAGGTAAAAGGCGACGTTTTCAAGTTCATATGCTCTTGCTCACGCAAGTTTGATCTTATCTTTGCCGACCCACCCTACGATTTGCCTCAGTTGCCACAGATTCCCGAACTCATCCTCAATAGCCAGATGGTACAGCCTGGCACTCTCGTTGTAGTGGAACACTCACGAGCCAACGACTTCAGCCACCTGCCACAATTCACCCAGCAACGCGTCTACGGCAAAGTCCACTTCTCCTTCTTCACAGCATGAAAAAAGGTTAGAGATTCCAAGTCCGACTTTGTCCGACTTTTGTCTGACCAAGAAAAACAAAGGGTCGCCCCCGCAAATGGGAGCGACCCTTTTTGTTGATTAGTGTCGCAGCCGATTCACGTTTCTAGATTCACGTTCCTCGCGCCACAAGCGCTTACTTGAACACTTTCTTCACAGTTGTTGCCGAGCCATCGCTGTAGCGAGTAACAACGATGTTAATGCCACTGAATGGACGCTTGCTAACAACACCCAGACTGTTGACATACTCAACGCCAACTACCTCACCGTTTACATTAACGGTGTTGATGCTAGTAATGATGTTGCCGTTACCAGTTAGGTTGGCGGGATATACAACATATCCTCCAGCCTTCGACATTGATCTGCCAACAAATGCATCGAACTCGTAAACCTCATCTTTCGTCAATGTGGGCTCTGGAATTGGAGTTCCAGCAGCATTAGTGTTGTAAGCATAGTCAACTGTGAGTTGTCCTGCAAAGCCACTATTAGAAGGAACTGTGAATATCTCGCCATTCCACATTGCATAAGTAATGTGACACACCTCCTGAATCTTAGGATTCATGAAGAAGTAGTACTGGGCATTTTGTCCTGTCTGAGCTCCTGGTTGACCAAGATTTTCCTCAATGAAGTTGGAAGTGCAGTACACGTTCTTATCGTAAGAAGCTTCGATGCCTACTGTGAATGCGCCTTCTACATCAATCATATATTTGCTTGCATCGTAGGTACCAGTGATGGTTCCTGCTTCGATGTAACTACCCTTGGCGCTTGCTGCCAATTCTTCACCATCAGTTCCGGTGAGCTTCAAGATTACCCAGTTACTCTGATCCCAAGCACCACTCTGAGCACCATCCTCAATCATGAAGTCAATCTGCGTAGTTTCATCAATGGTGGTCGGGGTAATCGAAGCATTGCCCTGGTCCTTACACCACAGATAAACGTCATTCTCACCTACTTGACGATAGTCAACTGCGATAAGTTGATCTTTTACTTTGTACATACCATTTACACCAGCGCCTTCTATCTCAGCAAGCGTCTTCTCCTCGATTCCAAGAGTAGTGAATATAGTAGATTCAGTCCAAAGAGATGATTCGAATCGGTTAACACCTTGAACTTGCACCTCGTAGGTAGTCTCGGGAGTCAAACCTGAGATAGTATAAGGACTATTTACATCATTAACATAGTTCCAAGCAGGAATCGTCGATGGATCAAGACCATTTGGAACATTAAGTTCAATATCATCAACATAAAGTTCCCAACATGCCGATGAATTATGACGGAAGGCTATACACCCAACACCCGAATAACCACTCAAATCAATCGTATAGGTCTGAGCGCCAGAAATGTCTGTGGCTTGAGGAGGAGTAATAGTATTGCCAACCTTAACGAAATCGGCTGTGCTAGTCCAATCAGAGTTTGTGCTTACATATATCTCTATTGCATCTTGATAGCGTCTATGATAGTTCCATGCTTTAAACTTGAGTGTTCCACCAAGCTTAAAGTTAGGAGAAATCAACCAGTTATCAGGTGAAATATCACCAGTCTCAGATGAATAGCTAAAGGATCTAAACGAAATGTTATCACTGTTACTTCCTGTGAAAACTATACCCCAGTTAGTACCATCACCATCAGCATCTATAATATACCAATCGCCAATTTGATCCATATAACCATCATTCTCAAGAGGCAAATCATAAAAGCGATTATACAACATTAGGTCAACGTATGGACGCCAACGAAGGTTCCAACTATCATTGTTCTCACCAGGGGTCCAAGTTACTTCTGATGTAGTAGCTGTGGGCTCGGCACTTACAATAGTAGGAAGACCTACGGGATTTACATCTACTCTGTCATTCTCACCATCCAATGATACAATAAACTCATAAGATTTGCCTGATTCAAATTCAAAATCATCTTGACGGCCGCCAACGTTACCATTTGTTGAAGCAATCCAAATACGATCACCTGGAGTTGGGTTAGTGATACACCAATCATAAGTGCCAGCAGGAATCAAGATTGTAACACTAGCGTTGATAACAATGTTTTGGGTTGTAAGAGCGCCATCAGCATTCTCAGGAATCTTGTACTCAAACTCTGCATAAGTAGCAGCTGTTGCGTTTCCACTGGAAGTTAAGCCACCAGTTGTAGGAATTGTAGTGCCATAAGCATTATGATCTGCATCAAGAAGCATTTGATAACCAGACCCATCACCCCAAACATCACCAACTGTCAGTGTCACTTGAGCATATCCATCAGGTACATTGCCATCGTTCACAGTAGCTTTAAGAGAAATGGTTTTAGTCTCGGCTCCATCGCTGGCAATAGTTAAAGTTGCGTTAGATGTTCCTTCATCAGCACCCTTAAAGGTCACATTCACGTTGACAGGAGAAGTCGTGCTAATACTCGATACAGGTATAGTTACAGAACCTGTGCCCTTGAGATTCACATTACCTTTAGAGTTTATAGTAGCATTAATGCCATCTACACTTATTGAGAACTTATCATTAGGATCATTGAGTGAGACAGTAACATCACTGGTAAGATTACTACCTGTAATTGCTATTGTTTTTGTTTGGCTATTTCCTGCACTTGCAGAGAATGACAACGAACTTGGATTTACGTTAATATTTGGACCAAGGGCTCCTGCAGGAGGTGCAATACCGATAATCATTGCCTCACCATAATTGAAGGTGTAAGAACCGCCACCCTGTCCAGTAGAATTGTTGCCAGTGGTAAAGTTGTGCAGTGTGCAATAGCCATTGTCTTCACCGCTCCAGCCCCAGTTCACGTAATATTTTCCGTTATTGTCGCATCCAAACACGTTGAAGGCATGACCTCCAGCCGAGCGATCAGAAGCAAGATATTCGATAGGACGGCCGGCATGCAACTCTTCGAGCATCCAAGTGTTCCACTGAGCATCAGTGTAGTTCTGGTTGTAGCCTGCATATCCTGTAGTGAGGGTTAATAGTTGTGCATCGGTGTAACCAAAGGTATGGCAAGCCTCGAGAATATCGGGGTCGTAGGCACCGCTACCGCTAGTAGTGTATTGCATGTTGCAAGCCTGACCCACATAGCGCATTAACCATGCCACTGCATCTTTCTGTTCATCGCTGGCACTGTAGTTGGTAGGTCCTGTATACTCGTCAATGATGTTGCTCCAGTCGGCAGCCTTCTCGCTAAGTGCAGGCGCAGTAACACCTCCGCTTACTTGTACTTTGGGTAACGCAGGATAGGTAGTCGGCCATTTATAAATGTAGAAGCACATACTCAACGAGGTTGCAGGGCAACCAGTGTAGGTGTGTGTACCGCCACTTGTGGGTGTATGGTTCCAGTAAGGAGCATTTTGGTCCCAGTTGGCGTTTGTCAACGGAGCAACCGCTGTTGTAGCCTTAGGGGTATAGCCATTAGGCTTAAGTGTCCCAGCCTTGAGGCCGTCAATTTGAAATTTGTACTTGTTGAGCAACCACTGCATTGCAGGTGGAACGTTGTTAATGTCGATAGTTCCTTCCTCGCCATACATCAGAATCTCTGGTGCCTGGTCATCACCTGCAACAACGACGTATGCTTTGTCGGCGTTGAAAATGTAATAGTCCACTGCCGTAGGTTTTGCCACCGAAGTTTCGGCTTTGACTAGTTTTAGATTGTTGGCAGCAGAGGCTTTAAGTCGCCCATTGGCTACCTGTTTTGACATGAACGACTTAGCTGCACTTTGTGCTTTAGTCAAGTCAACGTCAGCTGCCAGTACTGTAGAGCATGCTACAACAAAGGCTAATGTAAATAGTATTAACTTTTTCATAAATATAATATAATGGTTTATTAATATAATCTCGTTTTATGGTTTAAAAGAAACTGCAAAAATAATACTCATACTTTATTTTTGCAAATAAATAAATAGTATTTCAACTAGCAACCCTCATTTTCACCACAACAACTGCAAAAAATCAAAGCCGAGGTGATGGTATGAAGCGCAGTATTTGCTTGTAGAGATAGGCCAATATTAGGGTCAAAACAATGTATGCCACCAACCATGCATAGTCGGTGAGCATTAGCTGAGGCTGTCGCCATAAAAAGAACTTGAACATTGGCATGCGAGGCACTGAGTGAACAACAAAGATAAATGATGACATCATGCCCATCCATGCTAATGGACGCATAACCAATCCTGTAGCATTAGCGCTATGACCTTCAAATAGCTTCACAAAAGCTACAGCACCAGCAACCACCAGTACTGGAGCCCAAAGCCAAGCATGGAAATTCAAGTTAGCCACTGCTATCAAAAGAAGAGCAACAACAACGATTAATGCCAATAGCCACTTTTCCAACTTAGGCATTCCATAACGTGCCACAATCACCCCTAAGGAAAACGGCAACATTGCCACAGCAGTATTATATCGAAAGTAATTAAGCCATTTCAAATGGTTAACACATAGAACCATTACTATCCATGCTATTATGACAAGTAGCACTGGCATGATCCAACGCCAATAAAAGGAACGTCGTGTAGAATAGATTAGTAAACGATAGATTACATAAACCTCTACCATAAGCCCAAAAAACCAGTAGGGTCCCGGCACTATTGTTGCCCCAGGACTTTGGAACAAGAAATTGCTTATCATAGCGAGTTGTGCCACTGTTTCGTTCCATGGGTGAGGTTCGAAACCGCACCACACATCATAGACTAGCACACAAGCTAAGAATCCAAGCACCATCAACTTGAAAAGCTTTAGCCACTGGTAACCAAAAAATCTTATAGCACCAACTCTGTTGGATTGTGGCTGTTCATATTTCATTACAAGACCGAAACCACTCAAGAAAAGGAACAAAGGCACTCCATAATGACCAAAGAAAGAAAAAAACTGTATCGGCGCAAAAACATCGATTCCACTTGTCCAATAGTTCCACATGGTCTGGCCATGTTCCTTATAAAACAAATATTCGTTCTCATGATGCCCACCACGTAACCAATGGCAGAAATTATGCAGGAAAATGCCAATTATAGCCAACCCTCGCAACACATCACACTGTCGTCGAGTGAGAACATTTTCACCTTTCAGTATAGTCATGATTAATTTATGTTTAGTGAACAAAACACCACACATCCCATTCTGGAGGAGTGTGGTGTGAAAGTAGTTTTTCAAAAAAAAAGAAGTTTTATGACAACTCGGTTTTATCGCCACTATCTTTTTTGGCTTTCTCCTGTTTCTTCTTTTTGCGTCTTGCCTTTTTATCGGCTTCGCTTTCATAATATCCATAGTGTTCACCACCACCGTAGCCGTAGCCGTAGCCATAGCCATAACCGTAGCCATAACCATAGCCATAGTTCTTCTTATCAATCTTAATATCATTAATAAGCACAGTGAGGTTCTTGATTTTCTTCTCCTCGCTTGCCTTCTCAAGATCTAATAACATAGCCTTGTCAACCATGCTATCTCTTATAACATACACAGTGAGGTCAACATAACGGTTGATAAGCGAAGCATCGGCAATTATACCAAATGGCACGGTATCAAGAATTACATAGTCGTAGCGTTTCCTAAGCTCATCGATAAGTTCCTTGATATGTTCTCCCATAAGTAAGCCTGTTGGGTTTGGAGGTATAGCGCCGATAGGAACCACGTCAAGATTATGATGTATCACACCTTTCCTAATGATACTGTCAATATCGGTAACCTTACCAGAGAGGAATGCACTAACACCAACAGCCTCTTGTACATCAGCATAGTCGGAGAAACGTCCCTTGCGCAAGTCAAGATCGACCACTGCAATCTTCTTATCTACATGAGCATAAGTTAATGCTAAGTTCAATGCTACAAAGCTCTTACCTTCGCCAGGACGGGTCGACGTGAACTGCATAACCACTCCAGTACCATCTTTATGCTCAGTAACAAAGTCGAGATTGGCACGAATGATACGTAGAGCCTCCGAGACACGATCGACAGAGTCTTCGCTAACTACAACTTCCTTATTCTTGAAGCTACTGCGCTTGCTTGGTATCTCTCCCAAAATAGGCAAGTTGCAGTTCTCCTCAACATCGCGGCGACTATGTATCTTAGTATCGAGCGAAAGTATCCAATAAATCATGTAAAGAATAGCTGCCGGAATAAGTAATCCTATAAGCAAACCTATAGCAAGAGCCCTAGACGTCTTAGGAGAGAATGGAACCGAACTTCCTGTTGCAGCCTCAATTATCTTTGCATTTGGCTCGGTAATTGCAATTTGTAATGCATTCTCTTCACGTTTATTAAGCAAGTAAAGATACAATTGCTCTTTCACATTCTGCTGACGGCCAACCTCGGTAATTGCCTTCTCGTGAGCAGGCATTTGCTGACGCCCAGCCTGTGCTGTCGAAACCTGTGATTGAGCTTGCGACTGTTTCGCACTGAGCTGAGATATATAATTATTGATTGCACGTTGTATTCCTGCCTTTTTATTATTGAGTTCACTCTTGAGTTCTACCATAACAGGGTTCTCATCGGTTGAGGTTGCTGCAATCTTCTGATAATTCACCATGGCCTCGTTATATTCCTTGATTTGCCCTTCAATACCTGCATTTGCAATTCCTGTATTACTTGGGATCAAGTCATGGTCACTTGTTGAATTCAAGAAATCTCGTACGCTACTAGCAAGACTCAATTGCAAACTAGCATCTTGTGCATTCTCCTGATAGCGTGCACCAGAAGACGCATCAGCATAGATTGCATCGTTAGAACTTGCTGTCTTTAGTTGCGCAATACGGCTATCAACTCCACTAAGGTCTCTAGAAATAGCATCGATACGTTCGGCGATAAAATTCTCTGTGTTGCGAGCCACGCGGTTCTTGTCGTCGATACCATCTTGATTGTAAGCGACAATTAGCGCATTTAGTATATCAATGCCCAACTCATGATTGTCAGTAACAATAGAAAGCTTCAAACAGTCACTATTTTTATCCGCAGGCTCCACATTCAGGTTTCCTATGAGACTCCTTGCCACAGTGCGTGTTGTGTTAACCTTGGCAATCACAGTATAACCTACATATTGAAGGTTGAATATGCGAGTCTTGGTTACTGCAACGGGACCATAAGGAGTGCTCACCTTATTTCCAAAGTGGGCTTTCTTCCAATTCTTGCTACCATTGACTGTATACTCAAAATCATTATCTCCCTTGATAAGAATAGAAATCGAATAGTTGGAGTTTATGTCTTTCAGCGGAGTAATCTGAACAGGAGAATGCTTATAAGTGTTTACATCCCTCAAGTATACTCGACCATAGTATTGAATGTTGAGTCCAAGATGGCTCACAACATCCTCCATTAGCTTAGTCGACTTTATCTTGTGGGTTTCGTTCGACAAGTCAGTAGTCACCACCTTCATTCCCAAGTCACCAAACACCTGTGCCTGGCTACCTTGTTGCTTGCTGGTCTCAGTGGTGAGCATGATAAGGGCCGACGAGTTGTAGAGTTTGGGCTCCGACTTCGTTTTCAGAAGTGCTATGCAGGTGCATATAATTGCCGAGATGATAAACCAGTACCAGTTGTGAAGACATGCCCTGAAAAACGCCTTGATAGGTATTGAGGCAGTGAAGTTTATCTTGCGATTTCCACTAGTGGTGGTTGGAGTTGATTCTTGAATAATTTCTTGCATATCGCGGATATGATTTAGTTGTCAATTAATTCTATTAAAACGTGCAAAGTTATATATATTTTTCCGTTCTACAATTATATAAGGGAGAAAAAGTTCTCATTTTTGGTAAAAGTGAGCACACATGTTGCTACTTTGGAAAAAAATCACGATATTTGCACCTTGCAAATAGCTCGATACTGCTTTTGATACACGATTACTCAAACATACACATAACATTAACAATGAAAAAACTATTCTTTACACTTCTAACAGCGATGGCTTGCTTTGTGGCAAGCGCTGTTCCTGCAATCCCCACTCCACAAAAGGTTACTCAGCCCAATGGTGAGGAGCTTACCGTGAGAATCAAGGGTGATGAGTTCCACCACTACATGACAACTGTCGATGGCTACACCATCGTTAAGAACGATCAGGGTTATTATGCCTACGGAACTCTGATAAACGACGAAGTTGTGCCTAGCAAGATTATTGCACGAGATGCTGAAAGACGTTCGGCTGCCGACCAAGCATGGCTCGAAGCAACTGGCAAGAACCTGCGCTCGGCAAGCAAGATTGCTGCCGGCATCAGGGCACGTGCTCAGCGCGATGCTCTTCCTTCGCTCAGATACATCAACTACAATAATTTCCATGGCTTGGTGATTCTCGTTGAGTTCAATGACTCGCACTTCACTCGCAGCGATGTCCTTGACTTCTACAGCAACATGATTAACCAAGAGAACTATACTGGCTACACCAACGAGGACGGTTCTTACAACCCCTATGGAAGTTGCACTGGAAGTGTGCGCGACTACTTCTGCGACAACTCCAACGGTATCTTCGTGCCACAGTTCGACATCGCCGGTCCCTTCGAGGTTCCTTACTCGGTTAACCAAGGCGAGCAGTATGCTTACAACATCTTCCTGAGCGCATTGCAGAAAGCCAACCCAACTGTCGATTTCAGCCAGTATGACCTCGACAACAACGGAATCGTCGACCTCGTTTACTTCATCTATGCCGACACCCCCTCGAGTAGCGACCCCAGCAGTCCTAACCACATCTGGCCACACCGCTCAAGCATGTATTCTTACACCAAATACGACGGCAAATACGTGCGCGATTACGCCTGCTCGGCCGAGTACATTTACAGCAAGAGCAGTGGCATTTTCGACGGCATCGGCACCATCTGTCACGAGTTCAGCCACGTGCTAGGCTTGCCCGACCTCTACGATACCAACGAGGACAACGACGCCTCAACTGGTGGCGAGGCACAACACCCAGGCGAATGGGACCTCATGGCCGGTGGCAACTACCAGAACAATGCCCGCACCCCAGTGGCCTACAGCCTCTACGACCGCTATTCCACTGGCTTTGCCAACTACCAGATAATCACTGCTGAGGGCGAATATACTCTCAACCCCACAAGCACAACTGGTCAAGGCTACATACTCAAGACTCCAACCAACAAGGAAGTCTTCCTCATCGACAACCGTCAGAATACTACCAAATGGGACAAATATGCTCCCGGTCATGGTATGACAGTTGCACGCATGGACTCGACCAACGCCAGCGTGTGGAACAACAATGCTCCTAATGGCAATGGCCAACGACTCTACTACGAGCTCTTGCGTGCTGGTGGCTCAACATCATTCCAGTCGCCAACCGATGCATTCCCTGGCACTCGTGGCGTGACAATGCTCACTAACGACACTCAGGCCAACCTCATGGCATGGGGCAACAAGCGCAATCAATTCATCATTTACAACATCCATGAGGAAGGCGACGTGGTTAAGTTCACCGTTAAGAAAGACGGAACCTTTGTTACCGCTGTTGAAGACTTCGAGCCAATACCTGCGTCAACCAGTCAAACCACAACCGACGCACAAGGCACACTAGCGACATGGACATTAGCACAATGCAAACCCACCACTCCACCCAGCAGCGAAGCTGGCAACGGCAACATCTCGGTGTCAATGAAAAAGCCCAGCACCGCGACCATGACAAGCGATGTTAACTACAACACCTACATGGTTTCGTTCGACTTCTACAACACTACTAACGTCAACGCCACCCTGCAGCTCTTTATGTCGCGCGATGGTGGTCACGTCTGGACACCTCAGCCCAACGTGCTTGGCAACACCTCAGTTATTGCTGGTCCCAAGATGAAGAGCACCCTGTGCTTCCCCATCGATGTCAATGAGCCAGTTCGCTATCGTGTGGGTTGCTCAGGTGGTTCTACCAGTGTAGCTGGATATCTCGACGATTTCACCATCTACATCAAGGATTCTATCCCTGGCGACGTGAATGGTGACGGCAGCGTCAACTCGGCCGACGTGACAGCCCTCTACAACTGGCTGCTCAACAGCGATGACTCTTCGCTCGTCAACGGCGACCAGGACGGCGATGGCAGCATCACCTCGGGCGACATTACAACCGTTTATAGCATAATTCTAGGCAACTAAGAATCTATCGCAAAGCTTATATTAATAGGTATGGGTGGCGCTCCTAGCGAGTGTCACCCTGTTTTTTGGTAGATTTTTAACGCCCATTGGTCGAGAGAAACGGCTCAATAGGCATCAAATGGGGCTTTTGGGCCAAAAACGGGTTTAAACCCACACCTTTATTTATTGTCAAAAAGGCAAACAAACGAACACATTTTATTCACTATTTAAAATTTGAGCATTATGAAAAGGACAGTTTACAACACGATGATTGGTTTGATGCTCGCGTGCGGGCTCGCCATGACTTCGACTGGAGCAATGGCCCAAGGCCGTCGCCCATCAACCACCAACGCGGCAGCAGCAGGCAACCGCAGTGTTGCCACTGCCTTACCAAAGAGTAATGCCGTAGTGACTAACAACAATTCGACTTCCCGCTCATCGATGGGAAGCGCAGTGACTAACCGATCAACAAGCACAGTGGTGAACAGGCCAAGCACAAGCGTCACCACCAGCACCTCGAATAGCAGCCGTCCACTGGCTGGCAACCGCTCGAGCGTGAGCACAAGCATCAGCACAAGCAGCAACACTCGCTCGGCAACCAGCAGCAGCGTAGTTCGTTCAACCAGCAACAACAGCGGCAACAGTGGCAGCACAGTTCGTCCTAACGTTGGCGGCAACCACGGCACTAGCACTGGCAGCAATGGCAACAGCGGCAACAACGTTCGCCCAAACACTGGCAGCAACAATGGCAAGGGCCACAGCACGGTACCTACCAGCCGTCCCACCACCAACAATCCTCGCCCCAAAGTGGGTGGCACCGTGATGGCAGGCGGAGGTCCCAACATCGACTACAACACCTTCCGCTGGAACAGCACACACCGTCCCCGTTTCGCTGGCGATCGCTTCTTCGATAGCTTCCGTTACAACAGTTGGAGTTGGACAAGGCCCATCCGTCCCTCGGTACGTCTGTGGCGTCCTAGCACAATTTGGGTATACCGTCCTATCGTGACAATCAACATCAACCGTTATTCGAGCTATCCCACCATTGCAGGAGTGCTTGGACTCAGATGGGGAACTTCATTTGGCAACGCCTTGAACTACCTGTACTACAATGGCTACTACATCGATGGCTTTGAGAACAGCATCGTTTACCTGACCGACGTGGAGCTTATGGACTACGATTGGGATGATGTAATGCTCCAGTTCGACGGTAACGACAACCTCGACTACGTTGAGTTTGCCTACTGGACTCCTAGCTACGACACATCAAGATTCTTCGGTCTCTACAACTACCTGTGCAGCATCTACGGCTCACCCGTGAGCTTCAACAACTCGATGTACTCCTGGTATGGAGGCGATGGAATCGGATTCGTGAACCTTGGCTACCAAAATGGCGGCGACATCTTCTACACCGTTCTTGCCTTCGGAGTATAAGGCCAAGCAACGACTATCATAATTACCAAACTATTTTTTAAAACCGGGCGTGGCTCACAAGAGGTGGGTCGCGCCTTTTTATTTAATTAGCATTCCCATATCTAGTATTGCCCTCGGCTGCCATTCGATAGCCCTCATCCACCGTCTTATAGCCAGTGAAAATATTTGAGCCAAAGATATTGTCTTTAAACTCTTCCTGGTTCTCGGCCCATTGCTCGCACTGGCTGAACACTATCAGCAGAGCATTCTCTGCTTCCTCGGGTGGGTATTTATACTTTTTGAGGAGTCGTTTCACCAGTCGGCGCATGTTTGCTCGTTCCGACTCGCGGCGGTTCCAGTCGATTGTGCGATTACGTCGCAGCATCTCGGTGAGTTCCTTCGTGAGATTCACGAGTTCCTCATTGCTGTAGAAGTCTTTCACCGCTTGCGGTTGAGTCAGGGCATCATAGAACGCCTTTTCCTCTTTCGTGAGGCCCATGTCATTGCCTTCATTCTCAGCCTTCATCATCTCCTCAGCGAGTTTCAGAAGTTCCTGAATAACTTCCTCGTTGGTGAGCATACCGTTGATATACTTATTCAGAGTACCCGAGAACAAATCGCTGAACAGTTTACCTTTCACGAGGTTGTTGCGTGACACTTCACGCACTCGTTTCTTCAGCAGGTTTTCAAGCAGTTTAACTGCAAGGTTTTTCTCCTTCATCGCTTGAACATCCTTCAGGAATGATTCATCAAACAGCGAGAACTCTGCCTGGTTCTCAAAGAGGTTGATCACCCCTTCGGTCTTCACGCTCTGCTCCAGCAGTGCTGCTATTCTCTCGTTGATTTCCTTCTTTGTCACCTTGCCAGGAGCGAGGAGTCTGTTAATGAGAGTCCTCACTGCTTCCATAAAGCTCACCTCAAAGCGTTCCTCCTCAACAAGCAGAGAGCGACACAGAGTCACCGACTGCTTCAGCAACGAAGCGTTTTTCGTGAACTCCTTACAATCTGCTTCTTTGTTGGGAGCCATAAAGAAGTTCACACCGCCTTTAATCAACTGTGCTCTCTCGGTCGATGAGCCGTGATGGAATTTGGAGTAGTCAAACCCATGCAGCAGCTCACGGCAAATCTCCATATATTTCAAGAACTCAGAGTAAGCCTCCTTCTTGATGTCGTTATCGCCAAAGTTCTCGCGGTCACGCTTGGTGTAGCGGTTCATCGCTGCTTTTAGCGCCGATGCGATACCCACATAGTCCACAATAAGGCCACCTGCCTTGTCGGGGAACACTCGGTTCACGCGAGCGATTGCTTGCATCAGGTTGTGGTCTTTCATCGGTTTGTAGACATACATCGTCGCCAGCGACGGCACATCAAAGCCCGTGAGCCACATATCCACCACGATTGCAATCTTCATTGGGTCATCAATGTCCTTGAACTTCTTGGCGAGTTCCTTCTTGTATGTCTTGCCGCCAATGATTCTAGTCCATTCCTCAGGGTCTTTATTGCCGCTTGTCATCACCACCTTCACCTTCTCGTTCCAGTGTGGACGCAGCTCAAGAATGCGGTTATATATCTTCATCGCTATCGGGCGAGAGTAAGCCACTATCATCGCCTTACCACCACATATGTACTGGCGGTTGTCCTCATAGTGCTCGAGGATGTCACGCACAAGAGCGTCAACCGTCTTGTCATTGCCCAGTAGCTCATCCATGTGCGACATCAACTTCTTGTTCTCCTCGATGTCGGCTTCCTCGGCTCCTTCCTCACGCAGACGGTCATATTCCTCGTCTATCTCTTGCAGCACCTCGTCGTTGAGTTGCAGCTTGATGACACGGCTCTCATAATACACTGGCATGGTCGCAGAGTCCTTCACTGCCTGTGTCATGTCGTAGATGTCGATATATTCACCAAACACCTCTTGTGTGTCGCGGTCTTTATCAGAGATTGGTGTGCCAGTGAAGCCGATGTATGAGGCGTTTGGCAGCGAGTTGCGTATCAGCCTTGCAGAACCGATATGCACCTTGCCCTCCAGGTCTATCTTCTCCTCCATGCCATATTGTCCACGGTGAGCCTCATCGGTCATCACGATGATGTTCTTTCTATCCGACAGTGGCCCATCGAAGTCATCAAACTTCTGCATAGTAGTGAAGATGATGCCTCCCGACTGGCGGTTCTTCAGTATCGCTTTGAGGCTCGTTGCGTCATTCTCCGCGTTACGGCTTGTGCATTGCACAGCGTGTTGACGCAGGAATGCCGCAGTGCGGGCGAACTGCCCATAAAGCTGCTCGTCGAGGTCGTTGCGGTCGGTTATAACAACTATTGTGGGATTCAACGCCTGCACAAGAGGATGATGTGCAAGGAACACCATCGATAAACTCTTTCCTGAGCCTTGCGTGTGCCAGAACACACCTATTTTGCCATTGCCGTTTACCGCTTCCTGTGCCTTCCTCGCTGCTTTTTCCACGGCATAATACTGGTGATATCCAGCCAATATCTTGCCGTAGCTGCCTTCGTTCACGTCAAAGAGGATATAGTTCTTCAACAGATTCAGGAACACGCTCTGAGTGAATATTGCCTTAAAGCACTTGTCATAAGCCGCTTTCTCTCCATCCTCATCTTTCCATTCCATGTATCTGTCCTCTTTGGCGGTGACTGTGCCGACTTTGGTCTGTGCCATGTCACTCATCACGTTGAAGGCATTGTAGGTGAAGATACTTGGTATAAGCACTTGATAGTTGCGTAGCTGCAAGTAGGCCTCGCTTGCGTCGGTCTCCTCACGGCTAGGTGATTTAAGCTCGATGACCACAAGAGGAATGCCGTTCACCATCACCACCATGTCAGGGCGCTTAGTGTCCTTGTCAATCATGGTGTACTGGTTCACGACAAGGAAGTCATTATTATCGGGATTTTCAAAGTCGATAAGGTCAACCACAGCGGTCTTCACCTGATGATGGCTGTCGGTGTAGTTCACTTCCACGCCATACTGCATCATCTGGGTGAACTTGAAGTTGCACTCCGCGAGCGATGAACCCTCTATCTGCTTCATCTTCTTCACAACATCCTCAAGAGCATCGACTGGCACAGTAGGGTTGATGCGTTGCAGAGCGTCAAGCAGATATTGTTCAAGCAGCGGTTCCTTATAGTCCCTGGTCATATCGGGACCATACTCATACCGATAACCCAGCTCTTGAAACAACTCTATAAGAGTCTGCTCATATATGTCTTCTGAAAACTTATCGTTCATAGTCTTATACTTTTATTTCACCAGACATCAGTTTGGGAAGTAATGAATCTCGTAATAACTCAAGTCTACGTGATTCATTTGAAGCTCTTTTCAATTCTAATAGTAGTGGATTTACAATCTCTGAAAAACTAATAATAATTTCAAGAGGTGGAGATATTACTTTAAACTTATCTATATCGGATTTGCCTAAATGGCTTACAGTCGTTCCTGTTTTATAGAATTGTACAAATTCTAACTGCGGTAGTACCAAATACTTAATATAATAATTGCTTATTCTATCATCTTTGGCTTTAAATTTACAACATCTTTGGTTTAAAACACCAGTTTCACCAATCCATATACAAGGAATAAACTCAGCATCCATTCCCGCGATTACATCACCCGCATTGATATATTCTGTGTTAGGTAAAACTTCAGGAGTATAGAACTGAGGTTTAAACGTTTTTAAATCTCTTATTCTAATTAATGGCATTCCTTTCATTTTTTCATTAAATAAACTTGATTTATAAGGAGCGCCATAAATAACATCAATGTGTTTATATATAGATTCCACTTTCCACCCTTGTGGAATCATTCCGAGTTCCGATTCAACAAAAGGCTGGTCACGGAAAGGTTCAAAGTCCACGAACCATGATTTGAACAACGCTTGAGCTTGTTGCTCAAGGTTTTCATTTATCCTCCTGTTATTCTCTATCTTGTCATCAAGAGATTTAATTATAGAAACAATGTCACGTTGTTCAGAAATATTTGGTAAACTAACATCAAAACTTCCTATAATATCTTGTGTCATCAAGGGTTGTGCTCCACCAATTCTCTGACGATGAAAATCAAGTGTTTTCATCGCATAAAAAAGGTATTCTAAATCAACAGAATCTTTGTTTGATACTGATATAGCATTGTCTGAAACCCAACATTTATCCATGCATAAATAAACGCAACCGCAATATGCTCCAACGCGACCAACAATAATAGTTGCTTCAGAATTATAATCCCCACAATAATCCATAATTCCATTGCCGCCATAAACAGGAAAAACACCCTTACAATTTGGACGCTTCTTCCCATTTTTCATTATGGTAATATCAGCAAGCTTATATTCCTTCCACTCTTCCATGATAATAATAAATTAAAAGCCTCTTTGATTACGCCTTATTCGGGCCATTTTTTCTGAAAAACCACCTTTTTGAGCAAAGTCTTGCTCCAAACGTTCTAGTTGTTTATAAAGCAAGTAGTCCGCTTGAAAAATAAGAATGATAGCCATGTTTGCTATGGTTTCGGGAGGACGAGTACGGCAAATCTCCATAAAGAAAGCAGCATCGTTATGCTCACGACCAAGTTTTCGCATTGCAAACCATTCTTTCGACTCCTCCTCCCATTGCCTCTGGTTCTGGGTGCGAAGATAGTCTTTGTAGTCTTCGAGCAATTCCTGCAAACTTGCTTTCGCCACATTAATTAGTTTTATCTCGGTCTTTGCTGAGGTTGACGATGCGGCACAACCTTCCACAATGTTCTGCTTACCACTGCGCGCTGCCTGAACCATCTGATCAATGGTGCGGTCACCACGCTTCAAATAGGTGTGGCAAAAGTAATAGGTCATCTCGTAGATGACTTCCGCCTTTTGGTAAGAAAGCAGTTTGCGGTAGTCGCCACTGTGGCGAATAAGTTTCTCGGGCATAATGCTTTTTCTTTTTAAATTATTTTTCTTTTCTTCAACCTTAACGACCTTAATGACCTTAAAGCCCTTAATGACCTTAATATCCTTAAATCCCTTAACTTCACTCAAGAGGAAATCCAATCTTCCCTAATTGCTTCTTTATCTCTTGCTGCAATCGAGCATCTTCAGCAAAAAGTTGCGCCAGCTCCCCAGTAAGCTTTGCCATCTTTTCCTGGAATGGCACACCGTCATCTTCTGCCTCAGCGATTCCCACATAACGGCCAGGAGTCAGGATAAATTCCTGCTTGCCAATCTCCTCGATCGTTCTCACAGCGCAGAACCCTTTAACGTCTTCAAGCGTTCCGTTCTCGTAAGCACGGAAGGTAGCTGCTATCTTTTGGATGTCACATTCATCAGCAGGGAGTTTCGCCCAGGGCTTGTCCTCTTTCTTGATGTAGTCATATCTTGAGAGGTCATCCGAGAGTTCCCGATGGGTGCGGTCCACCATCATTCCCATCTCGCGTGCGTCGATAAACAGCACCTTGCCTGGGTTCTTCTTACGGCGGTTCAGGAACCAGAGGCATACAGGAATAGAAACGTTATAGAATAGTTGGTTAGGCATCGCTATGATTCCTTCCACAAGGTCAGCCTCTATGATGCGTTGCCTTATGTCGCCTTCGCCTCCCGACTGCGAGCTCAGCGAACCGTTCGCCAGCACCATGCCTATGCGTCCTGACGGTGACAGGTGGTGTATCATGTGCTGCATCCAAGCGAAGTTCGCGTTTCCTTCAGGTGGCAAGCCATATTTCCACCGCACATCATCAGCCAGTCGTGCTGCTCCCCATTCCTTCATGTTGAAAGGCGGGTTAGCCATAATAAAGTCAAACTTCTCCAGTTTATGCTTGTCATCACCGAAGCTGTCGCCCCATGAGTCGCCGAGGTTTGCGTCAAGACCACGGATAGCGAGATTCATTTGCGCCATCTTCCAAGTGTTCGCGTTAAACTCCTGACCATAGATAGTCACATTGCGGAGGTTACCTTGATGCTGCTCCACAAACTTTGCCGACTGCACAAACATTCCACCCGATCCACAAGCAGGGTCATAGACACGTCCTTTAAACGGTTGCAAAACCTCCACTATCGCTCTAACGAGGCAAGATGGAGTATAGAACTCGCCGCCACTCTGCTGCGTTTCGGTCGAGAACTTCAACAAGCAGTATTCATACACACGGCCGAACAGGTCTATCCCTTCGCCTTGCGACATCATGTCCACGTTATTGAATATTTCCACCACCTCGCCCAGGCGTATCTTGTCAATCTCAGGACGGGCATAGTTGCGAGGCAGCACATTCTTCAGGCGAGGATTCTCCTTCTCAATAAGATCAAGAGCTTTGTCAATCACCAGACCAATCTTCGGGGCGTGCGCCATGTCGGCAATGTTCTTCCATCGAGCTTCCTGTGGCACCCAGAACACATGCTCGGCGGTGTACTCGTCACGGTCTTCCTCAAAGCCGTCGCCTTCCTCCACCAGTTCCTTATAACGCTTGTCAAAACAGTCCGATATATATTTCAAGAAGATAAGCCCGAGCACCACATTCTGATACTCCGACGCATTAAGGTTTCCACGCAGTTTATTCGCCGAATCCCAAATCTTATCCTCAATAGATTTTTCCTTTACTACTTTCGCTTTCTTAGCCATATTATGGTTGTTAGTCTATTTATGGTTGTCAATCCTAAAAGTTTATTATAAACGTTTTTATTTATTCTAAGAAATATATATCACTCTGTTACTTGTGTTGCCAACAGAATCTTCTTCCTGGTTCTGCTCTTCTGGAACATTGCCAACCTTGTTGTGTTGTAGCTTGACATCGACCAGAATAAGTTCTTTCTTTCTTCTTTTTAGTTTTCTTTGTCTTGATTTGTTGTTTTTGAGCTGCTTTTTTATTTAATGCAAGATAATCTTGATTATGTTTAGAGTTTTTTTGAGGACTCACATAAAAGGCACTTGCACCAGTCAGATGTTCTTGATGTTTGACTGAAACATTTTTGGTATTCCCACCATATCTATTATTATAATTTTCATCAATTTGAAGCGTTGAATCATTTATTGTGGTTGAATCAGAATTATTCTTACATAAAACAGAATCAGCACTTATAGCATCATTTATATCATAAATAGGAGTGTCATTACGATGCATATAAAATACATAAGAAACTGATCCTATTATAAGAACAACTATAAAATAAAGAGGAAAGTATTTCATGAAATAATGCTTTATGGTTACAATCTGCAAATATAACAAATTATTTATTATTTACGGTCCATTCTCAGTCATTTGTGTAATAATCTCCGTCATTTTTTAATATGGTTTTGAAACAAACAATTCCCTACCTTTGCCCCAAAACTAACAACTATGAACAATAAATTGTCCCAACCGTTCCAAGCATCCCAAGCACCCAACTGTCCCAGCCGTCCCAAGCAGTCCCAGCCGTCCCTGCTGTCCCGAGCGTCCCAAGCGTCCCAAGCGTCCCAAGCGTCCCAAGCGTCCCAAGCGTCCCAGCCGTCCCTGCTGTCCCAAGCGCCCCAGCCGTCCCAAGTAATCGTGTCCCTAAAGACCTTAAAGACCTTAAAGCCCCTAAAGCCCCTAAATTCCCTAAATTCCCCTAAATTCCTTAAAGCCCCTATCAAAATCTATTCAAGTGCGCCATCGACCAACCGCAACAAATCATTTACAATTTGTTACTCCTACTTTTTACTTGATTTTGTCCCACCTCGAGTGAAACATTAAGCAATCTGCCTCCATCCCTTAACATCTAAAATAAATTTTGCTCATTATGGCAACAAACTCTCAAACTCAAAAAATTTTTTTTCAAAACTGTCCCACTCTCTTCCATCCCTCCTCTCGCCTGAGTCAACCGAGTCAACTGAGTCAGGTGAGTCAACCGAGTCCATGTTTCCACCGTTTCCACAGCACTATCGAGTTGACGCGATTAACTCCTTAACGACCCTAAAGACCTTAATGACCTTAAAGACCCTAAAGACCTTAAAGCCCCTAAAGCCCCTAAAGCCCTTAAAGCCTTAAATCCCTTAATCTCCCAGCCTCAATTGTCTAACAAAGTAATGGCGAGGCTTTTTGGGCCTCGCCATTGAGATGTGACTAATAAAGTTGTGTGATTAAGTTTGATTAATCATCAGGGTTGTCCATCGGTCTCGATGGAGTAGGTCATGTTCTCAACGTTGATGGTGATGTCGAGGTAAGTGCAGTTGTAAGACGCTGGTATGCAGAAAGCGCCCTGGTTGCCTTGCACTAGGCTTCCACTGAGAGCGTTCTCTCCATCGACAGCAGCGCTGAGGAAGGTACCACTCCAGAAGCTGCCAGAATAGTTGGTTCCAGCAGCAATCTTGAACCAGAAGTCCCCACTCACGTTATCGACGTGGATACTGTAGACGTTAGGGTTGGTAGTGCTCTGAATGAAAGGATAGTTCATGTCGGTAGTCGACCAGCCGTTGCAAGTACCCACGAGATACCAATCGGCAGCACCTGGATCAATGTCGGGCTTATGACCGTCGGTCTCGATGGTGTAGGTAAGGTTCTCAACGTCGATGGTGATGTTGAGATAGGTGCACCCGTAAGACTCTGGGATGCAGAAAGCGCCCTGGTTGCCTTGCACGAGGTTTCCGCTGAGCTCACCATAGCCATCGACAGCAGCGCTGAGGATAGTTCCACTCCAGAAGTTGGTAGCAGTGAAGCAGTCCTCGTTGGCAATCTTGAACCAGTAGTCACCGATCACGGGTTCGATGAAGATGCTGTAGAGGTTAGGGTTCTCAGCGCTCTGAGTGAACTGGTAGCCCATGTCGGTAGTCGACCATCCATTGCAAGTACCCACGAGATACCAATTGCCGGCAGGCTCAGGTTGTGGAGCGAACTCACCAGTGATAGTGAGCTTCATGTTCTCGAGGTCGAGGCTCAGGTTGAACGAGCCGGGAGCCATCTGTAGTGCCTGGAAGCCCTCTTCGGTTGTAAGAGCAATCTCGGTGCCCAAGAGTTCCTCGGTCACAACGAAGTTGTAGTCATCGCTTGGCACAGCACCAAAGCGGTAAGGAGCAATCTCGTCCCAAGCAGCATTGAATTCGGTATCAGGATTGGCAAGCTTCGTGGTGAAGCTGAAGTAGCTAAAGCCAGTTTCCTTGGTAGTGATAGCGGCAGTGTAGATTTTGCCGTCCTGAGTGGTCATCTCAACGCCATTAGATGCATTCCACTCGTTGCCATTAACATCGCCAAGGATGTAGACCTTCTCGTAGCTTGGCTGAACATTACCGAGCAGGATGTCGTAGACGAAGGTAACATCGGCAGCAGTGACCGAACCATCGTTGTTGACATCGGCAGTGGCCTGGAACATAAGATCGTTGCCCAGCAGCACATCATAGATTGCTGTGACATCGGCAGCAGTGACCGAACCATCGTTGTTGACATCGCCAATTACTGCAGCTTGAGCGCTTGTAGAGAAAGCGAAGACTCCAGCAACAGCAACAATAACTGCAAAAAATGATTTTAGTAACTTTTTGTTCATAAAAAGAAAAATGGTTTTAAATGTAAAAAATATTAGTTAGGTATGTCTCGTTGTCCCCTGCCCAAAAAAGAGGGGAATAATCATTCAAGCGCAAAAATAAAAAATAATTGTGATATAACACGCTTTGTTATAATATTTTCAACTAAAAAAATGACAAAACACCACTTATTGCTGATGAACTGTACCATTATTTTTTACATTTTTTATAGTGCCAAGATGTAGTGCCATTGGGGTAAATTCATTAATTTTGTAGGTTAAACCACCAAATCTTACTACAAAAATGATTGAAACGGCTCTATATCTGATTCCTGTGCAGCTCAGCGACGTTGAGCTTGGAACCGTGTTGCCTGCCGCCAACATTGCAGTAGTGAGGCACATCAAGCATTTTATCGTCGAGAATGTGCGCTCGGCAAGGCGTTTCCTGAAGAAGTGCGACCGCGACATCAACATCGACGAGCTGACTTTCTATGAGCTGAACCGGCACACGAGCGCCAGCGACATCCCCTCAATGCTAGCTCCACTGGTGGCTGGCGAGCCCATGGGGGTGATTAGTGAGGCTGGCTGCCCGGCGATTGCCGACCCTGGTGCCGACGTGGTGGCGATAGCGCAGAGCCGCGGCCTAAAGGTTAAGCCGCTGGTGGGCCCGTCGAGCATCCTAATGGGGCTGATGGGTTCGGGATTCAACGGCCAGAGCTTCGCTTTCCTGGGCTATCTGCCCATCGATGCCGCTCAACGTGCCCGCAAGCTCAAGGAGATGGAGCACCGCATCATGCACGAAGACCAGACGCAGATCTTCATCGAGACGCCTTACCGCAACAACGCTCTCGCCGCTGAGCTGTGCCGCACATTGCCAGCTCACCTGAAGCTGTGCATTGCCACCGACATCACGGGCCCTGCCGAGAGCATCGTGACTCGTGGGGTGAAGCAGTGGCAGGGCAAACTGCCTGAGCTGCACAAGGTGCCCACGATTTTCTTGCTCTACAAGTAGAGAGTGGAGAGTGGAGAGAGTTCATACTCCCCCTTACCCCCTCTATCTTAGAGGGGGAATTGAGGGTAGTAATTGAAAATGAGTAAATACAATGATAAGAATCGCCAGCAGAGGCTTGGCGACCGCCGATGGATAGATAAATATGCTATTGGCGAACTGGATTTTAAGGATGAAAACTCGCAACCGCGAAAGCGCGAAGAGGCTCCCGAGGAGTGGAAGGCTTTCAACTTTGTGAGTTTTGGAAGCGGCAGCAGTGGAAACTGCGCGTTTCTGGGTAATGAGAACGGAGGAGTGCTGATAGATGCCGGAGTGGACCCCGAGCACGTGTATCGCGACTTGGAGGCAAACGGCATCAGGCTCTCGAAGGTGAAAGGCATCCTGCTCACGCATGACCATGCCGACCACATTCGCTACGCGTACAAGATAGTGCGCGAGAACAAGCACATGCGCATCTACTGCACTCCACGCCTGATGGGAGGCCTGTTGCGTCACCACAATGTGTCGAATCGCATCAAGGACTACCAGGTGAGCATCTTCAAGGAGATTCCGTTTTTTCTTGCGGGCATGAAAATCACTGCCTTCGACACGTCGCACGATGCGATTGACAACATGGGATTCATCTTTGAGGCAGGCGGCAAAAACTTTGTCGTTGCAACCGACATGGGCATCATCACCGAGCGTGCCAAGCACTACATGTGCCAGGCCAATTACTTGATGATTGAGAGCAACTACGACCGCAAAATGCTCGACACGGGGCGATATCCCGAATACCTGAAGGCCCGCGTTCGCAGCGAGAAAGGTCACCTCGACAACAAGATGGCAGCCGAATTTGTCGCCCAGCACCACCACCCCGGGCTGAAGTGGGTGTTCCTGTGCCACCTGAGCAACGACAACAACACTCCCGAGATTGCACTGGAAAACATGCGCAAGATGCTTGAGGAGAACAACCTGAGCGTGGGGGACGGTAGCTTTGCGGCACTCGAGCGCGAGAAGGACATCCAGGTGTATGCCCTACCCCGCTACGACACGAGCTCATGGTTCATCCTTGAGGATTAAACCTTGCAACATTATTGTAGTCAAAATATTATAATCTTATATTAATAATTAGCATTTACAATTATGAAAAAGGTACTATTCATCGCCACCATAGTGGCACTGATAATGGGCACAGCCGTTGACGCTAACGCCAAAGTGAAGAAGACAAAACGTAAAGCCGCTCAAACCACCAAGCAGATGAAGAGCAACAATAAAACCATGGTGGTTGACCAGGGCATGTGGACCGCCGAGGGCGTCAAGCGCCTCGATAACGGCGACGTTGCCAACCTTGAGCAGGCATTCCTGATTGGTTTCTACACCGAGTATGTCTACACTGGCAACATTTATAACGATAGCTACTTCCGCTACCTGAAACTGAAATTTACCGATGCTGGTCTGGAATCAATCAAGAGAGAAGACGGCACCTATAACTGGGAGATCATCACAGGCAACGGAAACATCAATGCCAGCAACTTCACCATCAAGGAACTTGAGCCCAAGCGCTTCCTGGTTGAAGGCGACGGCCACAAGTGCATCCTGACAGTGACCGGTGGCGAAGGAATGTACAAGATTGCTAAGGTTGAAGGCGAATAAAGCCCCTTGGCATCAAATCAACCTGATTGGTTGACAATCAAACAATAGCTCCTTGTTGCAACACTGCAGCAAGGAGTTGTTTTTTTATAAGCCAAAATTTATGATTTAGGCATAGCATTGGTAACGCCGATTCCAAAGAGGGCGTAGTCGTAGATGACTGGGTCGTCGGGGCGGAACTGGCGCAGCATCGCGGTGAGCTCGAGTACGGTCTTCTTGTCGTTGGCCTTGCGGTCAATCATGCCAAGTGCTCGTGCCGTGTTGCCCACATGCACGTCGAGCGGAATAAACAGCTGCGACGGACGGATGGCGCTCCACACTCCCATGTCGACGATGCCGTCGTCGCGCACAAGCCACCGCAGCGCCATGTTGATGCGCTTGAGTGCAGTGCCAGTGAGGTTGGTGGGCAAGCACCGTGAATCGGTAGTGCCAGCGTTGGCTGCCATCATCTCTTGCTGCATGAGCTCAACCAGACGCCATGCCGGCTCGTCGCTCTCCCCTACCCTGTGGGCAGCCGCGAAATCGTTGAGCGAGTGGTGAGCGTCGTAGATGCGCTTGAGACCACGCAGCATGTACTTGAAGTTGCGGGCAAAGAAGGTGCGGTGGATGTTCAGCTCGTCGGGGAGCGCCTCGTAGGCCTCGTCGTCGACAAAGGCTGCTGGCTCGCCCTGCATGATGCCGATCATCTTAGTGCAGTTGTTGCAAATCATCTTGCGGTTGCCCCAAGCGATGATTGCCGAGAGCAACGACACTATCTCGATGTCGCGCAACGCCGAGAAGCGACGCGGGAATTGCACGGGATCGCTGGCTATGAAATCTACACTATTGATTCTCGCTGCCTCGCGGTCGAGAAAGTCCTTGAGGCTGCGTTGCTGCTGCTTGTCGATTGTCATTGGATTCTACAGGGTTAAGAATTGGTAGCTCACGAAGTGAGTATCGTTGGCGAGCATCTCGCTATAATAACTTGTGAAATAGGGCTCCAGCTCGGCATTTGGCACCGAAATCTCGTGCAGTCCAGTGCCTCGAGGCGCCATAGCGCCGTCGGCAAAGTAGAAGACCACGCTCTTGCGGCCAAGCAGGAACTCGGTGGGCAAGACGTTAACCTCGTGCCAGTTGTCGTGATTGCCCGACAGTTTCTCGGACTCGATGCCCTGGTTGACAAGCGCCAGAATGTCATCGATGTGCGACATGTCGAAAATCTTGTCGATTGAGATTACATTGTGGTGCACACGGTCGTAGTGGACAATATTCATGTTGCGCGTGAGCGCCGCGCCGTCGAACTTCTCGACCAGCACAACCATCTCGAGCAGATAGTTGGTGCTGATGTAGGGGAAGACGCGGTAGAACTGCTTGGTGTGGTTAATCTCGTCCATATTGTCGACCGAGGACGTGCGGGTGAAATTGGTGGAAGGCCTCGCAAACTCGGGGTGGTTGAGCAGATAATCAAGTGTGTTGTCGAGGCTGTTGCGATTAGCCATCGATATGCGGCTCAGGAGTTCGTGATGCAGGTCATCTAGTTTGTCGAAGTTGTTGATAGACAACGGCCACACAAATTTAATCTTTATCTTGCTAGTCATGGGCACCATGTTGCCTTCAACCTTCATCCTGTCGAAAGAGAGGAAACTGATGTCGTGAGCTATAGTGTCGAATTTATCCTTCACAACATTGTCGGGGATGGTATCGGCCATCTCACGCGCCACACTGTCGCGCAGGACATACTCGATGGGATTCTTGCCGTCGCTGTTGGAATTGCCCAAGAAGTAGACGATGAAAGCCGCTATGTCAAGAAAGAACAGCAGTGCGATGATGATGTATAGGGTGCGTTTTGTCATGGGAGCCGGCGGTTGTTACTGGTTAGCGATATTTTCTTCAACATAGTTCTTGACCTGTGCCATGAGCCATCGCGGGGTGGAAGTTGCTCCACACACGCCAATGCTGTGCTTGCCCACGAGCCACTGCGGGTCGATCTCGGTCTCATTGCTTATCATGTGAGAATTGGGATTGGCATCAAGACACTCGGCAAAGAGGATCTTGCCGTTACTCGACTTGCTACCACACACGAAGAGGATGAGCTCGTGACGGCTGGCAAACTGGCGAATCTGGGGTATGCGGTTGGCCACCGAGCGGCAAATGGTGTCGTAGCTCTTGAACTCAACATCGGGCGCAATGCGCTTCTTAATTTCCTCGACAATGGCCTTGAAACCCTGTAGCGACTTGGTGGTCTGCGAATAGAGATAGATGTCGCGATTGAAGTCGATTTTGTCGATTTCGTCAAGACTCTCGATGACAAGTGCATTTCCTTGAGTCTGGCCCACCAGTCCGTTGACCTCGGCATGACCGCGCTTGCCGTAGATTACCACTTGCGGCTGGTTGTCGTCGTGGTGAGTGCTGTTGTAGCTCTTGTTGATGCGCCGCTGCAGCTGCAGCACCACTGGGCAGGTGGCGTCGATAATCTCAATGTTGTTGCGGCGGGCTATCTCATAGGTCTCGGGGGGCTCGCCATGAGCACGCAGCAGTACCTTCACGTCGCGAAGCTCGCGGAGCTGCTCGTGCGTGATGGTCTCGAGGCCCTTTTGCTTGAGCCTCTCTACCTCGTTGCTATTGTGCACAATGTCGCCCAAGCAATAGAGGTGCCCTGTCTTGTCGAGCTCTTCCTCGGCCTTGGAAATTGCTGTAGTCACACCAAAGCAGAAGCCCGACCCATTGTCAATTTCGATAAACAAGAGAGTAAGTTTTTAGTTTTTAGTTACTATTTTTCTTGTACTTTCTTTAGGTACTCGTTATAGAGCCACTCGTCCTGCTCGGGGATGGTGAGGTTGGAGTTGTCGAGAAGCAACGCATCATCGGCCTGACGCAGCGGGCTCTCCTTGCGGGTAGTGTCGATGCGGTCGCGCTCGATAACGTTGGCCAGCACATCGTCGAAAGTAGTGGTTGTGTCGCCCTTGCTCTGCAATTCCTTGAAACGACGCTCAGCACGCACCTGAGCCGAAGCTGTGATAAATACCTTGAGCTCGGCATCGGGGAATACCACGGTGCCAATGTCGCGGCCGTCCATCACGATGCCCTTGTCGCGGCCCATAGCCTGCTGCTGCTCAACCATAGCGCGACGCACAAAACCGATGGCCGACACAAGGCTTACCTTGTTGCTCACCTCCATGCCGCGAATCTCAGCCTCGACGTTGCGCCCGTTGAGCCAAGTGTCGCTCTTGCCCTCCTCGTTGACCTTGAACGAGATTTCAATCTTGGACATGTGTCGGCGCAAACGAGGCTTGTTGACCTTGTCGCCGTCGATCATCCCCTTCTCGAGGCAGTAGAGAGTAACAGCGCGGTACATTGCGCCAGTGTCGATGTAGGCATAGCCTATGCGCTTGGCCAGAGCCTTAGCCATCGTGCTCTTGCCGCAAGAAGAGTGCCCATCGATGGCTATAGTAATGCGTTTCTTTGCCATAATATAATCGGTATTTAAAAAAATCAACTCCACAAAGATAACGTTTTTCGTCCTAAAAAATAGTCAATAGTCTCTATTTTTTTCAAAGTGCACAAAAAAAACTCTGAAGTTGCTCGCAAGCAACTTCAGAGCCAATAAAAAATGAAAACAAACAATTTCCTTAAAGGAAATAAATGATGTCTTTAACCACAACCTGCCCGAAAGCCGATTGTGGTTAATGACTAGTTTACATGTTCTCCATCACCTCGGCGTCCTTAATCACGGCAGCACGGTCGAAGTCGTCCTTGTTGCCCACGACGAGGGTTTGGTATTCACGCAGACCGGTACCAGCAGGGATGAGGTGACCGCAGATCACGTTCTCCTTCATGCCCTCGAGATAGTCGACCTTGCCGCTGATAGCAGCCTCGTTGAGCACCTTGGTAGTCTCCTGGAAGGAAGCTGCCGAGATAAAGCTCTTGGTCTGCAATGCTGCACGGGTGATACCTTGCAGGATCTGCTCGCTGGTAGCAGGCACGGCGTCGCGCACCTTAACCTCACGCAAAGCCTTGCGCTTGAGCATCGAATTGATGTCGCGCAGCTTGCGAGGAGTGATCATCTGACCCTTATCGATGTCGAGAGCATCGCCACAGTCGATGACAATCTTCTTGCCCCAAATGCGGTCGTTCTCGTCCATAAAGTCGCGCTTGTCGACGATTTGCTGCTCGAGGAAGTTGGTGTCGCCTGGATCGATGATGTTAACCTTGCGCATCATCTGGCGCACGATAACCTCAAAGTGCTTATCGTTGATCTTCACACCCTGCAGGCGGTAAACGTCCTGAACCTCGTTAACGATATAGTCCTGAACGGCTGTTGGGCCCTTGATTCGCAGGATGTCGGCAGGAGTGACAGCACCGTCGGAAAGCGGTGTACCTGCACGCACTGAGTCGTTCTCAAGCACGAGAATCTGCTTCGACATAGGCACGAGATACTTCTTCTCCTCACCATTCTTGCTGGTGACAACGATCTCGCGGTTACCACGCTTGATGCGTCCGAAGGTCACTACACCGTCGATCTCGCTAACGATAGCTGGGTTAGACGGGTTGCGTGCCTCAAAGAGCTCTGTAACACGTGGCAGACCACCGGTGATATCACCTGCACCACCGCTAGAAGCTCGTGGAATCTTAACGAATACCTCACCAGGAGTGATTTCCTCGCCCTCAACTTTCATGAGGTGAGCGCCCACTGGCAGCGAGTAAGTCTTGATGGGAGCAGCATCGGGATTGTCGAAGTCCTCGGCAGCCATGAGTTGAGCCTCAGGGATGCGAGTGTGGTCTTTCGACTCGATTACAATCATCTCACTCTTGTTGGATGTCTCGTCAACCTCGTTACGATAAGTCACGCCCTCGATAAGGTTCTTGAATCTCAAGCGACCACCCACCTCGCTGACGATAACAGCATTGAATGGGTCCCACTCGCAAATCACGTCGCCCTTCTTGAGCATGTCGCCAGGCTTGAAGAACAATTTCGAGCCATAGACGATGTTGGCGGTAGTAAGCATCATATTAGTGTGAGGATCGACGATGCGCATCTCGGCCATACGACCAATCACGATGTCGTGACCGTCCTTATCGGCAACAGTGCGGAGCTCGTCAATCTCGAGACGACCATCATACTTCGAAGTCATGTTGCTCACGGCAGCGATGTTGCTAGCAACACCACCGACGTGGAAGGTACGCAGAGTAAGCTGAGTACCAGGCTCACCAATCGACTGAGCAGCAATCACGCCCACAGCCTCGCCCTTCTGAACCAAGCGGTGGTTAGCCAAGTTGCGTCCATAGCACTTAGCGCATACACCATGCTTCGACTCGCAGGTGAGGACCGAACGAATCTCAACGCTCTCGATTGGAGAATTGTTGATGCGGTCGGCAGCAACGTCGCCAATCTCCTCACCAGCCTCGACGATTACCTCGCCAGTAGTGGGGTCAACAACGTCGTGAACCGAAACGCGTCCTACGATGCGCTCTCCCAGAGTAGCTACCACATCGTCGTTGTTCTTCACCTCGCGGCAAACGAGTCCACGCAGTGTTCCGCAGTCCTCCTCGGTGATAATCACGTCGTGGGCCACGTCAACAAGACGACGGGTGAGGTAACCTGCATCGGCGGTCTTCAAGGCGGTATCGGCAAGACCCTTACGGGCACCGTGAGTCGAGATAAAGTACTCGAGCACTGACAGACCTTCCTTGAAGTTTGCGAGAATTGGGTTCTCGATAATCTGGTGACCACCTTCAACACCACTCTTCTGAGGCTTGGCCATAAGACCACGCATACCTGAGAGCTGGCGAATCTGGTCACGCGAACCACGGGCACCTGAGTCGAGCATCATGAACACCGAGTTGAATCCCTGCTTGTCGGCAGTAATCTGCTCCATCAAGGTGTCGGTGAGTCGGCTGTTTACATGAGTCCAGATGTCGATAATCTGGTTGTAACGCTCGTTGTTGGTGATGAATCCCATGTTATAGTTCTGCATTACCTCCTCGACTTGGGCATCGCCCTCCTCAATGAGTTTCTGCTTCTCGGGTGGAACAAGCACATCGTCAAGGTTGAACGACAAGCCACCCTTGAATGCCATGTAGTAACCTAGGTTCTTGATGTCGTCAAGGAACTTGGCACTGCGTGGCACACCGCAATTGCGGATAACCTTGGTGATAATCTTCTTGAGCGATTTCTTAGAGATAACCTCGTTAACATATCCGAGTTCCTTAGGCACGCTGTTGTTGAAGATAATTCGACCCACCGAAGTGTCTTTAACGATGTGGCGGATGGGGTTACCATCGGCATCCACGTCGTCGACCATCACCGAGATAATAGCGTTCATCGCAAGTTTGCCCTCGTTGAAGGCGATAGTTGCCTCCTCGGGGCCGTAGAAAGTGAGACCCTCACCCTTGGCGCCTTCGCGCAGCTTGGTGATGTAATAAAGTCCCAGAACCATATCCTGCGATGGAACGGTGATAGGCTCACCATTGGCGGGGTTGAGGATGTTGTGAGGCATGAGCATGAGCATCTGAGCCTCAACAATAGCCTCGTTGCCCAGAGGCAAGTGAACTGCCATCTGGTCACCGTCGAAGTCGGCATTAAATGGAGTACAAGCCAGTGGGTGCAGCTGAATTGCCTTACCCTCGATGAGCTTGGGCTGGAATGCCTGAATACCAAGACGGTGCAGTGTTGGGGCACGGTTGAGGAGCACAGGATGACCCTTCATCACGTTCTCCAAGATGTCCCAAACGACTGGCTCCTTGCGATCGACAATCTTCTTGGCGCTCTTCACCGTCTTAACGATGCCGCGCTCAATGAGCTTGCGAATTACAAAGGGCTTGTAGAGCTCGGCGGCCATATCCTTAGGAATACCGCACTCGCCCATCTTGAGCTCAGGACCTACAACGATAACCGAACGTGCCGAGTAGTCAACACGCTTACCGAGAAGGTTCTGACGGAAACGTCCCTGCTTACCCTTAAGGCTGTCGCTCAACGACTTGAGAGGACGGTTGGCATCGCTCTTAACAGCACTCGACTTGCGAGAGTTGTCGAGGAGCGAGTCGACGGCCTCTTGCAGCATGCGCTTCTCGTTGCGCAAAATCACCTCGGGAGCTTTAATCTCAATGAGTCGCTTGAGGCGGTTGTTGCGAATGATCACGCGGCGATACAGGTCGTTAAGGTCGCTGGTGGCGAAGCGGCCACCATCGAGGGGAACGAGAGGACGCAAATCGGGTGGAATGACAGGAATAACCTTGAGAATCATCCACTCGGGGCGGTTCATATTCTTGCTAGCGCGGAACATCTCAACAACTTGACGACGCTTGAGTGCGTCGGTCTTGCGCTGCTGCGATGTCTCGTTGCTTGCACGGTCACGGAGCTCGTTAGAGAGCTTGTCAAGGTTGAGCTCGGCAAGGAGGTCGTAGATAGCCTCGGCACCCATCTTGGCAACGAACTTGTTAGGATCGCTGTCGTCGAGATTGCGGTTGCCCTCGGGCAACTTCTCCTGGATGGCAAGATATTCCTCCTCGCTCAGCAGGTCGTACTTGTGCAGACGGTTAGCCTGGTCACGATCCTTAGTGCTCTCGGCGATGCCGGGAACCACGTTGAAATTGCCAGTCTGCTCGTCAATAACCACGTTACCTGGGTTGATAACAATGTAACGCTCATAGTAAATAACCGAATCGAGCTTCTTGGTGGGCAATCCCAGCAAGTAACCAATCTTGTTGGGAAGCGAACGGAAATACCAGATGTGAGCCACAGGCACCACAAGCTGGATGTGACCGCTGCGCTCACGGCGCACCTTCTTCTCGGTAACCTCAACACCGCAACGGTCGCACACGATGTTGCGATAGCGGATGCGCTTGTACTTGCCGCAATGGCACTCATAGTCCTTTACAGGACCGAAGATGCGCTCGCAGAACAAGCCGTCGCGCTCGGGCTTATAAGTACGGTAGTTGATGGTCTCGGGCTTCAGTACCTCGCCCTTTGAGTTACCCAGTATGTCGTCGGGAGACGCCAAACCAATGGTAATCTTCGAGAAGCTACTTTTTATCTTATTATCTTTCTTAAAAGCCATGATAAATTGTATTGAAACTGATAACGTTAATACTATTAATCGAGTGTTACACTCAAGCACAATCCACGCAACTCATGCAACAGCACGTTGAGAGATTCGGGGATGCCTGGGGTAGGCATCGAGTCGCCCTTGACAATTGCCTCGTAGGCACGGCTACGTCCAGTGACATCGTCACTCTTGATAGTAAGGATCTCCTGCAGAACGTGGCTAGCGCCAAACGCCTCAAGAGCCCAAACCTCCATCTCACCAAATCGCTGACCACCAAACTGAGCTTTACCTCCAAGAGGCTGCTGAGTGATGAGCGAGTAAGGACCAATGCTACGAGCATGCATCTTATCCTCAACCATGTGGCCAAGTTTGAGCATGTAGGTCACACCCACAGTAGCCTGCTGGTCGAAGCGCTCGCCAGTACCTCCGTCGTAGAGCCAAGTCTTGCCCACTCGTGGCAGGCCAGCCTTGTCGGTCCACTCGTTGAGGTCATCGAGCGAAGCACCATCAAAGATAGGAGTAGCAAACTTCACATCGAGCTCACGGCCAGCCCAACCGAGCACGGCCTCGAAAATCTGACCCAAGTTCATGCGCGAAGGCACACCCAGTGGGTTGAGCACGATGTCGACAGGAGTACCGTCGGCGAGGAAAGGCATGTCCTCCTGACGCACAACGCGCGAGACAATACCCTTATTACCGTGGCGACCTGCCATCTTATCACCAACACCAATCTTGCGCTTCTTGGCAACATAAACCTTTGCCATCTGCATGATACCCGAAGGCAGTTCATCGCCAATCGAGAGGTCGAACTTGCGTCGACGCAACTCGGCGTCAATACCCTTGCTCTTGCGCAAATAGTTCATCACGCACTCGCGTATCATTTGGTTGATGCGGTCATTATTGGTCCAGCGGCTCAAGCTTACAGAATCATAATCGATGTTCTTGAGCACCTCCTGGGTAAATTTAGCACCCTTGGGCACAACCTCGGTGTCGAGGAAGTCCTTAACACCCTGCGACTGCTTGCCGTCGGTGAGGATGAGCAGTTTCTCAACAAGCCTGTTCTTGAGGTCGGTGAGACGTGCTCCGTACTCGTCGTCGAGTTTCTGTACCTCGGGATCTCCAGCCTTGCCTTTTCTTGTCTTCTTGACGGCACGTGCAAAGAGACGTGTGTTGATAATCACACCCTTGAGCGAAGGATTGGCCTTGAGCGAAGCGTCTTTCACATCGCCGGCTTTGTCGCCAAAGATGGCGCGCAGCAGCTTCTCCTCAGGAGTGGGATCGCTCTCACCCTTAGGAGTAATCTTACCGATGAGGATGTCGCCTGGCTGAACATGAGCACCAATGCGAATGATACCACGCTCGTCGAGGTCCTTGGTAGCGTCCTCGCTCACGTTAGGTATGTCGCTAGTGAGCTCCTCCATGCCTCGCTTGGTCTCACGCACCTCGAGGGTGTACTCGTCGACGTGAACCGAAGTTAGGATGTCCTCGCGTACCATGCGCTCATTAAGCACAATGGCGTCCTCATAGTTGTAACCCTTCCAAGGCATATAAGCCACCTTGAGGTTGCGGCCAAGAGCCAACTCACCGTCGCAAGTTGAATAGCCCTCGGTGAGGATGTCGCCCTTCTCTACGCGCTGACCCACATTGCACACTGGACGTAAGTCGATAGTGGTGCTCTGGTTGGTCTTGCGGAACTTGGGCAAGCGATATTCCTTAACGGGCTCGTCGAATGTAACGAATGCCTCGTCCTCGGTCTGGTCGTAGCGGATGCGAATCTTGTCGGCGTCGACATACTCGATCACGCCAGCGCCCTCGGCCTGAATTTGAGTGCGGCTGTCAAATGCCAGACGTGCCTCAATGCCAGTGCCCACGATAGGTGCCTCACTGCGCAGCAGTGGCACAGCCTGACGCATCATGTTGGCACCCATGAGCGCACGGTTGGCGTCGTCATGCTCCAAGAATGGAATCATAGCGGCAGCAATCGAAGCGATCTGTTGTGGTGACACATCCATGAGCGAAATCTGATCGGGCGACACTACTGGGAAGTCGGCATCCAAGCGAGCCTTAACCCTAGTCTTCTGGAAAGTTCCATCGTCGTTGAGCGGAGCATTACCCTGAGCGATGATGTTGCTCTCCTCGCTCTCAGCGGTGAGATAAACAATCTCATCGTTGTTGAGGTTCACCTTAGAGTTCTCAACCTTGCGGTAGGGAGTCTCGATGAAGCCCAGCTTATTGATTTTGGCATAAATACAGAGAGACGAGATAAGACCAATGTTAGGTCCCTCAGGAGTCTCGATTGGACACAGACGACCATAGTGAGTGTAATGCACGTCACGAACCTCAAAGCCAGCACGCTCACGCGAAAGACCACCAGGACCGAGTGCGCTCATACGGCGCTTGTGTGTAATCTCGGCCAGAGGATTGGTCTGATCCATGAACTGCGACAAAGCGTTGGTACCAAAGAAAGTGTTGATAACCGACGAGATTGTCTTGGCGTTGATAAGGTCGATGGGAGTGAACACCTCGTTGTCACGCACATTCATGCGCTCACGAATGGTGCGCGACATGCGTGCCAAGCCTACACCAAACTGGTTGTAGAGCTGCTCTCCCACAGTGCGAACACGGCGGTTGCTCAAGTGGTCGATATCATCGACATCGGTCTTGCTATTGATAAGGCCAATAAGATACTTAATGATCTCGATGATGTCTTCCTTGGTGAGAACTCGCACCTCATCGGGAGTGACGAGGCCAAGTTTCTTGTTGATGCGGAAACGGCCCACATCGCCCAAGTCGTAGCGCTTCTCGCTGAAGAAGAGGTTGTTGATAACCTCACGAGCACTCGCATCATCGGGTGGCTCGGCGTTGCGCAACTGGCGATAGACGAAGTTGATGGCCTCTTTCTCGCTGTTACATGTGTCTTTGTTAAGAGTGTTGAAGATAATTTGATATTCACCTGTATTGATATCTTCCTTGTGCAGCAAGATAGTCTGCACTCCCGAGTCGAGAATCTCCTCGATGTTGTCCTCTTCGATAATAGTGTCGCGGTCAAGAACCACATCATTACGCTCGATAGTTACAACCTCACCGGTATCCTCATCGACGAAGTCCTCATTCCACGACTTGAGAACGCGAGCAGCGAGCTTGCGTCCTACTGCGTGCTTGAGGTTGGTCTTATTCACCTTTATCTCCTCGGCAAGTCCAAAGATCTTGATGATGTCGTTATCAGTCTCAAGACCAATAGAACGCAACAATGTAGTAACCGGCAATTTCTTCTTGCGGTCGATGTAGGCATACATCACATTGTTGATATCGGTGGCAAACTCAATCCAGCTGCCACGGAAGGGGATTATGCGTGCCGAATAGAGCTTAGTTCCATTGGCATGCACGCTCTGACCAAAGAAAACACCAGGAGAACGGTGCAACTGTGAAACAATCACACGCTCAGCTCCATTGATAACGAATGTGCCTTTCTCGGTCATGTAAGGTATCGCACCCAGATACACGTCCTGCACAACAGTTGCGAAATCCTCATGGTCGGGGTCGTCGCAAGAGAGCTTCAACTTAGCCTTGAGGGGAACGCAATAGGTGAGTCCACGGTCGAGGCATTCCTCTACCGTGTAGCGTGGTGGGTCGATAAAGTAGTCAAGGAATTCAAGTTTAAAGTTGTTGCGAGTGTCCTCGATGGGGAAGTTCTCGCTGAACACTTTATAGAGTCCCTCGTTTTTTCTTTTCTCTGTGGGAGTATCTAACTGCAGAAAATCTCTGAAAGATTGTAATTGCACCTCAAGAAAATCGGGATAAGGATAAGGATTCTTGACACGTGCAAAATTTACGCGATTTGTATTGGAAACTGACATTGAAAAATAAAATTAAGGTGAACTCAAAATAATAAAAAAAGACACAAAAAGGTTAAGAATCGACAATCTCTTGGGATTCTTAACCTAAATACCTGATTAACAGGTAGTATTATTTCAGTTCAACTTCAGCTCCTTCAGCCTCGAGTTGCTGCTTCAAGCCCTCGGCGTCGGCCTTAGCAAGACCTTCCTTAACTACACCAGGAGCATTGTCAACGAGAGCCTTAGCGTCCTTCAAGCCAAGACCAGTGAGCTCCTTAACGAGTTTGATAACTTTGAGCTTGTTGGCACCAGCAGCCTTAAGCACTACGTCGAAAGAAGACTTCTCCTCCTCGGCAGCAGCACCACCAGCAGCGGGACCAGCTGCAACTGCAACAGCAGCAGCGGCGGGTTCGATACCATACTCATCCTTAAGGATCTGAGCGAGCTCGTTTACTTCCTTAACTGAAAGATTAACTAATTGTTCTGCAAAAGCTTTTAAATCTGCCATTTTTGTATGATTTAATTGAATTGTTATTAATTTTCTTTATTTGATAATGTTTCCAGGATTCCGTGCAGCTTATTGCCACCACTCTGCAGAGCGCTGATAACGTTCTTCGCAGGCGACTGCAGCAATGCCACAACGTCGGCGATGAGCTCGTTCTTGCTCTTGATAGTTGCAAGTGCCTCGAGTTGATCGGCGCCAACATAGGCGGTCTCCTCAACAAAAGCAGCCTTCAATGCAGGAAGTGTCTCTTTCTTCTGGCGGAAACTCTTGATAAGTTTTGCGGGCGCATTACCTGTGTTGCTAAGCATCAAGGTAGTTGGTCCAGCAAGTGATCCATAAAGGCCACTGTAGTCAACGTCGGACTGCTCCATAGCCTTCTTGAGCAGGGTGTTCTTAACAACGACCATCTTAACGTCGTTCTTGAAAGCTGCACGACGCAGCTCTACAGTCTTCTCGGCGTTGAGAGCGGTAGTCTCGGTCAAATACACACAGCTATATTCAGCAAGAATATTCTTTATTGCTTCAATCTGTTTTGCTTTATCTTCCTTTCTCATTTTCTTTTCCGTTTTTAAAATTAAGCATCAATCGACTTAACATCGATCTTGATACCAGGACTCATTGTACTTGAAAGATAAATGCTCTTCAGATAGGTACCCTTCGCGGTGTTAGGTTTGAGCTTAATAAGGGTGTTGATGAACGCCTGCGCGTTCTCCTTAATCTGCTCTGGGGTAAATGACATGCGACCAATAGATGTGTGCACGATACCCTTCTTATCAACCTTGAAGTCAATCTTACCCTGCTTAACCTCCTTAACGGCCTTAGCCACGTCGGGGGTTACAGTGCCACTCTTGGGGTTAGGCATGAGGCCACGAGGACCGAGGATGCGACCAAGAGGACCAAGCTTGCCCATGCACTGTGGCTGAGTGATGATAACATCAACATCGGTCCAGCCACCTTTGATCTTGTCGATATACTCGTCAAGACCTACATAGTCGGCTCCAGCCTCTTTGGCTGCTGCCTCAGCGTCGGCAGTACACATAACGAGCACGCGAACAGTTTTGCCAGTGCCATTAGGCAGCGACACAACGCCACGCACGTTCTGGTCGGCCTTACGAGGGTCAACACCAAGACGTACATCGATATCGGCCGAGGCGTCAAACTTAGTGTAGGTAATTTCCTTCAACAAAGCAGCTGCCTCTAAAAGGGTGTAACTCTTCCCGGCTTCAATCTTCTCTTTTGCTAACTTGTGATTTTTTGTAAGTTTACTCATAGTTCAATTGAAGTTTTAAA
>JAEEGI010001955.1_pt1 | contig 51125 bp, 41 predicted proteins | sample 8958751 | NCBI WGS metagenome assembly JAEEGI01 (sample SAMN16246545, study PRJNA631951) | gut metagenome | biome: gut microbiome; feature: rumen; material: KS-attached | host: Bos | place: Iran: Karaj | collected 2018-10
GCGACGGAATAACGCTTTTGTTCAACGTCACCGGAGTAAAGGGAGAAACAAATACGTCTCCGGTCGTTCCGGGCGTCATCCAGAATGCCGAACAGAGCCCCGGTGAGGACGGCGGCGTTTCAGTTCCGGCGGCTGTAGTTGTCGGCGTTCTCGGCGGCGGAGCGGCGATTGCGGGTGCGGCTGCGGCATCCGGTGAAGGCGGAGACGATAAAAAGAAGAAGTCATATAAAATGTATGTGCAAAAGGACTTCGGCGACGCAATACGGCGCGGAGGCGACAAACCCGTCAAGATACGCGCACGAATGGCGGAGGTAGACGAAAACGGTGTCGAACATGACCGAAACGATCTGACTGAAAAGATAGGTGTTTCAGCCGACGGAATGACTGTCCACGGCGCTGCGCTCGTTGGAAGATACTGCGAGGCGACGGTCAGCGTGCCGAAAGAATATGACAAGGATACCGCAAGCATAACATTTACATTTTTCGGCGAAGGCGGGGAATTTACAAACACCGTCATTTTCCGAATAGTCGACGGTCCTCAGCTTAAATTCGTGAACGAGGAAGACGGAACGCTGTATCACGAAAACTGCGGCATTGACGCCATCCCCGGCGATGGGTTTACATACACCGAGCGTTTTGCCGTTGTTGATGCTCCGGTCGCGCCGAAGCTTTCCGACATATCCGCCGTCAATACCGGCGAGTTTGACGTGGAGTTCGCGCTGACGGATCAGCCCGCGCTCTACAAAATGACCGTGAAGAACAACACGAAACCCGATTCGGAACACGATATCTTCGCAAAGCCAGTTGACAAAAACTTCGAGATCCACGTTAACGTCGAGGGCGAAAAAGAGCCGGTCAAGGGCTATGTAACAGTGAAGCTGTATCCCGAAGGGATCACGGTATCGTCTACGATGGAGGGCAAGAAGAACGACGTGAAATACGTCCGAGTTCAGGCGTACGAAAAAGAATACGCTGGAGATCTCGACAGAAAGTGGCAGGTTTCGGAAATACAGTTCACACTTGCCCACAAGGGCAAGGACAAAGCGATCATCGACCCGAAGGAGGCCGAATACAAGTTTGATAAGCTCAAAGGCGCAGGCGGCAAAGGTACGGCGGCGGCAAAAGAGCAGGCGATCGCAGATAAGTACGATTACAAGGAATCATGGGGCGACTGGAACGGAAAATTCACCTATACGTTTGAACCTCAGGATATGCTGTGGGAGCCGGACAACGGCACATTCTTTATGGTTCTTTTGCCCGTGACATGCGAATACGACGGACAAACCTATAAAGATGAGATACCGCTTCGGCTTCGCGGCAAGGATCCCGACCCCATGGAGGAATGGAACAAAGAGTACGCCAAGACTCGCGAGAGGATCGAAAGATTTTCTCTGCCGTCTCAGAAGGATTACAATCTGCAGCAGCTCGAGAAAATAGCGGCAAATGAACCGCGTATCTCCACATGGGAACTGCGTTTGATGGCCAAGGACGTCGTACGTGCCTATATGAAATACTGGACGGAACAAAACGAGAAGGATAAGTGGAACGCCTCCGCACTCGACTGGACGGTCTGGGGCCTTGAATGGGTCAAATGGATCGGCGACTGCGCTTTCTCCTACGTTGTCGCGGCTTATACAGGACCCCTTGAAGCGATCATTACTCCTGCGAAGGATGTTATGGTCAATGCTATTGGCGAAGTTGGAGTAAATATCGTATGGGGCACAAAGTTTGACGTTAAAAATCTTGAAATTTACGATCAGATCAAAAACGCCGGCGACAACTTCGTTTCAGGCGGTGTTTCTGACGGGGTAAGCTGGCTTGCATCATCGGGAATGTCAAGTCCCGCAAAGATCAAATATGCCTGCGCGATAATGGGCGGATACTTTGTATTTGCGGTATTCAACAATTACCTGCTCAGTCTTGAAAAAGGCGAAAACGACTTTTACGGGGCGATAATGGGCGCATTTAAAGACCTTACCGTTACAGCCGTAAAGATCGCGGCAAGCATGATGTTTAAGAAATGGCTTGAAAGTGAGTCTTTCAAGAAAAAAATAGGTCCTAAAATTCAGGAATTCATGCAAAAGTGGTTCGGAGACAATCTGAAGGATCAGAAATTCAATATTGAAAAGGCATACAATGAAAGCCAGCAGTTATACGGAGATATTGCTCTCAAAGATACGCTGCTGAATATTGATGTTGAAGTTACGCGTGCGGGAATAGCGGAAAAATACCTGACTGAACTTCTCGGTGTCGGAGCAGGCTGGATCCATGACAATCCCGATAAAGCGCAGAAACTGCTATTCAGCTTCAATCCTGCGGGCGAACTTATATTTACATTCGGCATCAATCTTTTTGCGGGAAACACCGATGCAAGCGTTGTTGACTCAGTATGCGAAATAAATATTTCAAAAGCTCTGTCAAACACTTCAAGCAAATTTTTCTCCTGGCTTTACGACGTATTCTTCGGAGGCATCCCTGTTGCGGAATCCGTGATAGAAATCCCCAAAGATCCTCCGCTTCCTCCCGCAAAGTATTAAGGAGAAGATGGTATGAACAGATACTGCAATAACTGCGGAACGCAGATAGAAGAGAACACAAAATTTTGTCCGAACTGCGGGGCGGCAACCTCCGCTCCTGCATCGGCGCAGCAGAATACAACACAATACAACAATCAACCGGCACAAACATATGCCGCGCAGCCCTATCAGCAAGCACCTGCACAGCAGTATGGCGTGCCTGTATACGGAGCGCCTGTCTATGCCGAAAACGGCGCAGTGCGGCATGGTATCCCAGCGCCGGGCTTTTCTGACAGGGTAAATCATCCGGAGATCCTTGCGGCGATAAAGAAAAACCGCAAAGCGGCCGGCATTTTCGCGTTTTTTCTCGTTCCCCTTCCGGTGATCGGAGCCGTCATTTACGCTTTGGTCAGCGAAAAAACTGATATAGGTCAGGCTGCGATGATGGGCGGGATCGTATCTGCAGTCTTCCTTGCCTTCGCACTGTTCAGTTTTATCAGGGAGCGTGCGAAAAACACTTACGAGGCGACCGTGATCGACAAAAAATCGCGCCTCACCTACCGTCACAAGAATTCAGACGATCAGGAAATGGTGACAGAGTATGTTACCGTTGCGCGCACAGTCGACGGCAAGAAAAAAAAGATAGTAGAGTATGAAGGGACTCAGATATGGGCATGGGATTATCTGCAGCCTGGTGACCGATTCAAATATCATCCGCAGTTCCATTTTCCGTATGAATTATACGATAAATCCAGGGCACCGTATATCGCTTGCGTAAGCTGCGGAACAAAAAATCCCGTAGAAGCCGACCGCTGCAAAAAATGCGGACTTCCGCTGCTGAAATAAGGGGTATGTGTATGAAAGAAAACAAAACACTGACAACCCGAGTAACGCTTTGCGACGATGGAAAATACCGATGGACGTATGAGATGAGCCTGCTCAGAAACCCGACAGTATTTTTTCTTATCTGGAAGATATTCTTTTTTATTGTGCTCGGACTGTTCGTCTTTCTTGTGCTGATCGCCTCCGGCGACAGCGGCTTCTGGTGGGACGGATTTCTGGATACCGCGAAGGTGTTCGGTTTTATTCTCATCGGCATGACGGCTCTTATCGCGCTCGGATACCTGCTATACGCCGCTATCATGGGCGGGAAATATATCGTCGAGTTTGAAATGGACGAAAAAGGCGTTAATCACAAACAGACTGCGTCTCAGGCGAAAAAGGCGCAAAAGCTCGGTCAGGCAACGATGATCGCGGGCGCGGCGGCAGGCAGGATTGGCACGGTCGGAGCAGGGATGAATGCTCAGCGTACCGAAATGTATTCCGAATTTGCAAAAGTCCGAAATGTTAAAGCATATCCACGCCGGGATCTTATCAAAGTGAACGAGGGGCTTGAACACAATCAGGTATATGCGGCAAAAGAAGATTTCGAATTTGTAAAGAACTATATCATCGCGCATTGCAATAACGCGAAAAACAACCGATAAAGGAAAGTGTCGCTGGGGCAAAATTCTGTCAGACTTGCGGCTCGGCTTCGGATGAAGAAACAATATATCATGAATAAAACAATCAAACGAAAAGGAGGATTCGGATGGTCGAAAAAGCGAAGGCTTTGTATATCTGCTGTCCGATATGTGGTAAGGCTATAGGAAAATCAAAACGCATTGACGGGCTTGAGATGCAATGCCCGAAATGCGGCAGTTCACTGAAGATAACGGTGGACAACAACGCGAAAGTATCCGTTGAATTGATCGGAGATAAAAATTAATAAAAAAAATTCGCGTTTCTCCCATTGTAATCTATAAAATACATTAACAAGTCAATTACTTGCCATTTCCTCTGAATACCCATATTAATAATACGTGATAGTATTTCATGTCTTTCATACGCTGAGTATCCGACTTTTTGACTGACAGTATATCCACACAATGCCAGTGGGGATGCTGCCGCTTTATCTGTTTGATAGAAATCGACATACTCTCCATTTTCAGATACGAAGGCAAAAGTCACTTTCCGCTTCCTGTGAAAAATCTGATGATGCGGAACGGTTTCTCAAAATCGTCCGCAACACAACGGAGATTCATAAGCTCACTGCAGGGATCTTACGTGAATTCGTAGAAAAAATCTATGTGCATCAGGCCGTAAAATCTGATGGAAGCAGGACACAGCAGGTCGATATCGTATGGAACTTCATCGGCGTTTTCGATCCGCCTGAATCCGGCACAGAGCTTGAAAAAAAGAGATCGGCATAGCCGAAAAAACCGCAAGCCATGCCGATTATTTAAAAAAACACAAAATCCCTAAGTAGTCCCGACATTTGTCGGGACTCTTTTTTACGTTGTTTACGCTCTTGCGACGCCGGATCTGCGAGCAGCTTCGGAAACGGCTTTGGCGACAGCCGGAGCGACGCGGGGGTCGAAGGGCAGAGGAAGGATGAAGTCGGGGGAGAGCTCGTCGGGAGAGACGAGGTCTGCAAGAGCCTGAGCGGCTGCGATCTTCATTTCCTCGTTTATATCGCGTGCGCGCACGTCAAGAGCGCCTCTGAAAATGCCGGGGAAAGCGAGCACGTTGTTTATCTGGTTGGGGAAATCCGAACGTCCGGTGCCTACAACGGCGGCGCCTGCTTCAAGGGCAAGGTCGGGCATTATTTCGGGAACGGGGTTTGCCATGGGGAAAAGGAGGGGATTTTCAGCCATCGATCTTACCATATCCGGGGTGACCGTGTTCGGAGCGGAAACGCCTATAAAGAGGTCCGCGCCTTTTATTACGTCCGCAAGAGAGCCTGTGCGGTGGTCTCTGTTCGTGATTTTTGCAATTTCCTTCTGTGCGGGGTTCATCCAGTCAAGTCCTTCGCAGAGAGCGCCTTTTCTTGCGCAGAGGGTGATGTCTTTAAGGCCTTTTGACATAAGAAGCTTTGCTATGGCGATGCCTGCCGCGCCTGCTCCGTTCATGACCGCGCGGATCTTCGTTATATCTTTGTTTACAACGCGGAGAGCGTTCATTACCGCGGCGAGTACGACTACCGCAGTGCCGTGCTGATCGTCGTGAAAAACGGGGATATCAAGGCGCTGTTTGAGCTTTGTTTCTATTTCGAAGCAGCGGGGTGCGGAGATATCCTCAAGGTTGATTCCTCCGAAGCTGCCTTCAAGCAGTGCGACCGTGTTTACTATCTCGTCGGGGTCTTTGCTTTTAACGCAGAGAGGGATAGCGTCAACGCCGCCGAAAGTTTTGAAAAGCACGCATTTCCCTTCCATGACCGGCATACCTGCTTCAGGGCCTATGTCTCCGAGGCCGAGCACCGCGGTGCCGTCGGTGATAACTGCAACGAGATTTCCTCTTCCCGTAAGCTGAAACGATTTTTCGGGGTCTTTCTGTATTTCAAGGCATGCCTGAGCTACGCCGGGGGTATAGGCGAGAGAGAGATCGTCTTTTGTTTTTATTTTCATTTTGGGGACGGTTTCGAGCTTCCCCTTCCATTCATAGTGCTTTTTCAGCGACTCTTCTGCGTAATTCACTGTTATATATCCTTTCTGGGTGGTTTATACCATATTTTCGGGGCGGACTGTTTCGTCAAACTCTTTTTCGGTAAGAAAACCGAGCCTGACTGCTTCTTCACGAAGCGTTGTATTGTTGCTTCTTGCCGCTTTTGCCACTTTTGCGGCGTTGTCGTAGCCGATTTTCGGTGAAAGAGCGGTAACGAGCATGAGCGAGCGGCTCACGTTGCGCGCCATTACGTCGGTATTTGGTGAAAGACCGCAAAGGCAGTTTTCGGTAAACGACGTTACGGCGTCCGAAAGCAGTCTGACGGACTGAAGAAAATTATATGCGATAAGCGGCATATATACGTTGAGCTGAAAATTGCCCTGAGAAGCGGCGATGCCTACGGATACGTCGTTGCCCATGACCTGTGCGGCTACCATCGTGAGCGCCTCGCACTGCGTGGGATTGACTTTTCCCGGCATAATGGAGGAACCGGGTTCGTTTTCGGGAATGGATATCTCCCCTATCCCGCATCTTGGACCTGAAGCGAGCCAGCGAACGTCGTTTGCTATCTTCATAAGGTCTGCCGCAAGAGTTTTCAGTGCGCCGTGACAGAACGCGATGCCGTCTTTTGAAGAAAGGGCGTGAAATTTATTTTCAGCCGAAACGAAGGGTATACCCGTTTCTTTTGCTATCTCCTGCGCCGCAGCTTCCGCAAAGCCTGCGGGACAGTTGAGCCCCGTTCCGACAGCCGTTCCGCCCAGAGCGAGAGAATAAAGGCTTTCAGACGAAGAAACGACGGCGTCGAGAGATCTGCATACCATTTCGCGCCAGCCGCTTATCTCCTGCGAAAACGCAATCGGAACGGCGTCCTGAAGGTGAGTTCTGCCGACGGTGATAACGCCTGCATACTTTTCTTCGAGAGAAAGAAGAACGGAGATCATTTTTTTCAGGGAAGGAACAAGGCTTTCTTTTATCGCCTTTGCCGCGGCGACGTGCAGCGCGGTTGGAAATGTATCGTTTGAGCTTTGCGACATGTTGATGTGGTCGTTTGGATGAAGAAGCTTTTTGCCCGCGACGGCGTTTGCTCTGTTAGCGATGACCTCGTTGACGTTCATATTGCTCTGAGTGCCGCTGCCCGTCTGCCAGACGGAGAGCGGAAAATTGCCGTCAAGCTTTCCCTCGAGTATCTCCCTGCAAACGTCTTCGATAAGCCCCGCGCGCTCCTCGTCAAGAAAACCGAGCGCCCTGTTTGTTTTTGCGCACGCGCGTTTTACTATAACGAAAGCCTCTATTATGCCTGCAGGCATTTTTTCTTCGCCGATTCGGAAATTCTGAAAGCTGCGCTGCGTCTGCGCGCCCCAGAAACGGTCTGCGGGAACTTCTACCGCGCCCATGCTGTCGTGTTCGGTTCTTGTGTTCATATTTACTCCTGTATAAGGGTTTTCAGTCTATTGTAAAATGTCTGGGAAGTCCGTGCTCAGTGGGAATTGCAACCTCGCCTTCGATAAGCGGAGCGAGCATGTGAAGCAGACTGTCCGTCACGTTGTTGCCGCGCGGTTCGATATAGTGGACGGGGATGGTTTTTATATGGTTTGCCACTTTCGATACGGAGCAGAAGCCTACGGAAACGGAATATGAGCCGTCGGGGTTGTTGTCTCTTTCAAAATAGGCGAAATCGCCCGAATTACCCGCAGCAACGTGTTCCGCGCAGCATGCGCCGACAAGAACGCTTTCTTCGATATCGGTTTTTGACAGACAGTGACCTGCGCATCTCTGCGGCAGACTCAGCTCTATCGAGCGGCATTTGCAGCCTATCTTTGCGCGGACGTGTGTTTCAAGCACTTTTGCCGCTCCTGCAAGGTATTTATGACCGAAAATATCTACCGAACCGCTCTGCGCGCTCTCGCCCACATATTTGCCGTCCGCGGTCTTTATTCCTTCCGAAACAGCTACGACGACGTTCGGTTTTTTTGCAAGAACGGCGTTTACGTCATCGATAAACCTGTCAAAATCAAAAAGCGACTCTGCAACGTAAACGAGGTCTGCCGATGCCTGCCCGAATATTCTCGGAAGAGCCGCGCCTGCGGCGAGCCATCCCGCGTCTCTGCCCATTATTTCAACGATCGTTACGGCTTTTACGGTATATATCGAGCAGTCTCTCGCGATCTCTTCGACCGTGGTTGCTATATATTTGAGTGCGGATGGGTAGCCGGGGGTATGGTCTGTGATAACGATATCGTTGTCTATCGTTTTGGGAACGCCTACGATATATATTTCATAAAAGCTTTTCTGCGCGTATCTTGAAAGCTTGTCGGCGGTATCCATTGAATCGTTGCCGCCGATATATATGAAAAATCTTATGCCGTAGAGACGGAAAACGTTGAATATTTCGGCATAAACAGGGTCGTTAAGGTCTGACGGCAGCTTTTTTCTGCACGAACCGAGCGCGGCGGCAGGCGTGCATTCAAGGGCATAGTGATCTTCTGCGGACGAGACGGCAAGATCGAGATCGACTATCCTTCCCTCGCAAACGCCTTCGATGCCGTTTTTTGCGCCGTAGATACGTTTTACGTTGGAACAGTTGCGCAATCCCTTTATTACGCCTGAAAGCGTTGCGTTTATCGCTGCCGTCGGTCCGCCCGACTGCCCGATGAGCGCATTTCCGTCTATGGGAAGTTTTTCTCTGTTTTCTTCAAACATAATTTATCCTCCGTTTCTGCGGTTGCTTACTGTCTTGTATATTATGAATCCGATCAGCGCCGATGCCGCGATCGCGGCAAGAATTATCCAGCCTGCCGTGCCGAGAGCGTCGAGAACGCCGACAAGCACGGGAATGTTTGAGCCGAGAAGGAAGCCCAGAAGATAATAAACGAGGCAGGCAAAGACGGTAACGGCAGAAATCAGCGCGACCGATTTTTTCTTTTCGGTTTTCATAAGCCCCATAACGATTATTGTTATGCACTGCATCGACGGAACGAAGCGCAGTATGAAATATGAGGCGCCCCCGTATTTATTCAGAACGTTTTTCGCCCGATCCTGCGTTTTTTCGTTTATATGCGCGTTGACGAACTTTATCTTTCTTACTTTGTCACCGAGAAAGTATGTGAGAAAGAAGAGGGCAGCCGCGCCCGCGACCGCGCCTGCGACGTATGAAAAAAAGCCGAAAAACGGGTTGAAGACCTTTTGCGATACGAGTATGCCGAGCGCTACGAGAAGCGTATCGGAAGGCACCGGCGGAAAAATATACTGCAGGATCGCAAGGGCAAAAAGAACGAGGCAGAGCGCCCATTCGGGAAAACCCGAAAAAAAGGCGAGAGTGTCGTTAAGAATCTGTTCCATTATTCCTTTAATTTCGCTTTCAGATGATATATCGGCTGACCCATCTGCGAAAAGCGTTCTTCGTATTCCGTCATTGCAACGTTGTAAATACCGCTTTCGTGCAGATTTTCGGTGTAGTCGTATATTTCAAAGCCGCTTTCCCTAAATTCTTCCACGGAAAACGTAAAAAGAGGATAATTATCGGTCTTGAAGGCGATGATACCGTCTTTTTTGAGTATTTTTTTATATTTTTCAAGATATCCGCGGTGCGTGAGACGTCTTTTGGCATTGCGTTTTTTCGGCCACGGATCGGAAAAATTGAGAAACAGCGTGTCTATGCTGTTTTCGGGACAGTAATCGAGGATGTCGTCCGCGCTCGCGATAAGGTATTTTATGTTGTCAAGCCCGCTTTTTGCGCCCTTTTCTATCGCCATGACGATTATATCCTTCATTATCTCAACAGCAAAGAAAAGGCAGTTTTCCTTCTGCGCGGTTTCAACGGCGAATCTGCCTTTGCCGCACCCGATCTCGAGAAAAACCGGTTTTGTGTTTTCTGGAGGGATGACTATTTTATCAACGATATATTCCGCGCACCGCTCAAGACGCGCGTCGCAGTTTTTTTTCTTTCTTGCCCGCATAATAACCCCCGGAGAGCAAATGTTCGTTATTTTAATATATTCCTGACGTGTCTGGTCGAATGAATTTGATCAGATGTACTTGATCAAATGTATTTAAAGTGGACAAGCAGTATCGCAACGTCTGCGGGAGAAACGCCCGAAATGCGACCCGCCTGGCCGATATTCGCCGGTTTTACGGCATTCAGCTTCTGCCTTGCTTCAAGCCGAAGTCCGGAAAGTGACGAGTAATCGAAATCCGACGGAAGCTTTTTTGATTCAAGCTTTTTGAACTGTTCGGCCTGGTCGGTCTGCCGTCTTATATATCCTGCGTATTTTACCTTTATCTCTACTTCTTTTCTGATATATTCCGGCAAAGAAGGTCTTTCTTTATCTACCGGCGCAAGAGATTCGTAGTCAAGCTCGGGCCGTCTTATCAGCTCTGCAAGAGAAATTCCGCTCGATACGGGCGACGAGCCCTTTTGCGCAAGCAGAGAAAGAAGCTCTTCGTTTGGTGAAAGATACGTTTTTTCTACGCGCTCCTCTTCGGAGTTTATCATTTCCTGCTTTTTGAGGAATTTTTCCCATCTTTCGTCGCCGATAAGCCCTACTCTTCTGCCGAAAGGCGTCAGACGTTCGTCCGCATTGTCCTGACGGAGAAGAAGCCTGTATTCGGAGCGGGAAGTCATCATTCTGTAAGGCTCGCGCGTTCCCTTCGTTACAAGATCGTCTATGAGCGTGCCGATATAGCTCGTGCTTCTGTCAAGTATGAGCGGCTCTTCGCCCTTTATTTTAAGAGCTGCGTTTATGCCGGCAACAAGGCCCTGAGCCGCAGCCTCTTCATAGCCCGACGTGCCGTTGAACTGTCCCGCGCCGTAAAGACCGGAGACTTTTTTGAATTCAAGCGTCTGTTTCAGCTCAAGAGGGTCTGCGCAGTCGTATTCTATTGCATAGCCGATACGCATTATCTCAGCGTTTTCAAAACCGGGAAGAGTGCGGATCATTTTTATCTGAACGTCTTCGGGAAGCGATGACGACATACCCTGAAGATACATTTCCTCTGTGTCTTTTCCGGTAGGCTCAAGAAAGAGCTGATGTCTTTCTTTATCGGCAAAACGCACGATCTTATCTTCTATCGAAGGGCAGTATCTAGGACCTATGCCGTGTATGTCGCCCGAATAAAGGGGCGAACGGTGAAGATTTTCTTTTATTACGCGCTTTGTTTCTTCGTTTGTATAAACAAGCCAGCAGGGCTCGGTGTTTTCGCCTATATTTTTGCCCTCGTTTTCAAAGGACATCGGAACGATAACGTCGTCGCCGTCCTGCCTTTCAAGCCTTGTAAGATCAACGGAGCGTCTGTTTATTCTTGACGGAGTTCCCGTTTTGAAGCGCTGTGTGGCGATGCCGAGAGCCCGTATGCTGTCTGTCAGCTTCGTTGCGGCAAACATTCCGTCGGGTCCGCCCGGATGCGAGTGCTCGCCGATGATTATTCTGCCGTTAAGATACGTTCCCGTGCAGACGATAGCCGCTTTTACGGAATAAACGGCGCCGAGAACGGTCTTTACGCCTGTGACGGCTCCGTTTTCGGTGAGAATATCCGTTATTTCAGCCTGTTTCAGAGAGAGATTTTCCTGCTTTTCGAGAATATGCTTCATCAGCTTCTGATATTCTCTTCTGTCTGCCTGAATGCGTGATGAATGCACCGCGGGGCCCTTGCCGAGGTTAAGCATGCGGCTTTGCAGAAATATTTTGTCTGCGCTTTTGCCCATTTCGCCGCCCAGTGCGTCCGTTTCATATACAAGATGACCCTTCGCCGTTCCGCCTATTGACGGATTGCAGGGCATATTCGCCACGGCGTCGAGGTTTATCGTGAAAATGACCGTTTTCATTCCGAGCCGCGCGCACGCCAGAGCAGCCTCCACGCCCGCATGACCTGCGCCGATAACGGCAACGTCGTAATTATCAGAAAAATTCAATTTGTTCAGCCTTCCGTTCCGGAAATAAGAATAAATCCGTATTTTTTGCCCCTTACAACTCTTGCAACGCCATCGCGGAATGAGTAAGCGTCGTCAAAATCGAAAGGAATGACGGTGTTTCCGTCGGTATCGATATATCCCCATTTTTCAGAGGCGTTTTTAACTGCCGCGTAGCCCTCGGAATAATCGTGAGCGCCGGGGTATGACGGAGAGACGGCATATTCGCCCGACGGGGAGATAAACCCGAAGGAGAGCCCTACGCCCGAAGCAACGCCAACTCTTGCGCGGCCGCAGCTGAAAGCGTATGCGCGGTTGAAATCGAACGGAGTGATCTCTTTTCCTTCGGCGGAAACGTATGCGTAGCGGGTGCCGGTTCCAACGACGGCGAAGCCTTCGCTGAAATCTTCCGCTTCCTTCCATTTCGCGTCGATAACGAAGCTGCCCGACTTATCTATGTAGCCCCACAGACGTTCTTTTGTCATTGCCGCGCAGAGACCTTCCGAAAAATCGGAGCCGTCGTCTATCGAAAGAGGAATAACGAATTCGCCTTTTATATCGATATATCCGCTCAGGTAATCTTCGAATACCTCAGCCACGCCCTCCGAAAAATCAGAAGCGCCGCCCCACTTGAAATCTCCCAGAACGGTCCCGTCCGCTTTTATGAACGAATACGTGTTTCCTGCCTGAGCTGCCGCGGCACCGCCGCGGAAAGGTCTGATGATGTCGAAAACCGGGTTTGTGAGAAGATTTCCGTCTTTGTCGATAAGAGCGTATTTATTATTAATCATAACGGAAGCCCTGCCTTCGGAAAAAGCGTTGGCGGCTTCGAAATCGCCCTGTATGACGGTTTTTCCCGTCTTGTCTATATAATTCCACGCGTAGCCCGTCTGAACTGCGCAGAGCCCTTCGGAAAAGCTGCCCGCGCTGTCGTATTTATTTGCGATAACAAGGTTTCCCGAAAGATCTATAAAGCCCCATTTGCCGTCTTTTTTTACCGCTGCCATTCCTTCGGAAAAATCGTGCGCGCCGTCCCAGACAAAATCGGAAACAAGCTCGAACCCGTCTGCGGAAAGAGTATATGAACACGAGCAAAGAAGCGCGGCAAGCACCGCGAAAACAGTTAAAAGAAGAAAAACGGAATATTTTTTCATGGTATTCCTCCCGGTTATTTCATAATGTTTGCAAGCGTTCCTACGCCCTCGAGCTCAACCTCGACGACATCGCCGCGGACCATCGGACCTACGCCCTTGGGAGTTCCCGTTGAGATCACGTCGCCTTTTTCAAGAGGGAAGGATTGCGAGATGAATTCTATCAGGCGCTCTGCGCCGTTCATCATAAGAGAAGTCGTGCTGTCCTGCATGATTTTGCCGTTGAGACGGGTCTGAATATGAAGATTTCCTATGTCGAGCCCCGTTGCAACGCAGGGACCTATCGGGCAGAATGTTTCGAGATTTTTGCCTCTTGTCCACTGTCCGTCGGCGCGCTGAAGATCTCTTGCGGTAACGTCGTTGAGGCACGTGACGCCGAAAATATAATCTTTGGCGTTTTCGGCCTTAACGTCTTTGCAGTGACCGGAGATAACTATCGCCATTTCGCCTTCAAAATCTATTCTTGAAGAAAACGGATGCGATATTATCGCGTCGCCGTGCCCGATAACGGTATGAGGCATTTTGTTGAAAAGAGTGGGGTTTTCAGGTACAGGTCTGTCGCCGAATTCCTTGATATGATCGTAATAATTTAAGCCTACGGCGATTATTTTGGAAGGAACGACAGGAGGAAGGATGCGTATGTCGCGAAGAAGGAGGGTCCTATCAGTTTCGGGCGCGCCGTCAAGAAAATCGCCTGCCAGAACAACGGCTTTTCCCGGTTCGTTCTCGTCAAGTCTGCAAAAGATCACTTCGTTTTGATCGGTAAGTCCTCTCAGATATCTCATGTTTCCCTCCGCAAATGTCTGCATTTATACATTATATATTATATCACACTTTCTTTGTGATTTCAAGAAAAATTCTTAAATTTAGAAATAATGTTCCAAAAATACTTGAAAAAGCGTCTTGACGAAATGCGGAATTGGTGGTATATTAATAAACACAATTTTCATTATTATATTATTATGGAAAGTATCGAAAAAAATAACCGCGATGCTGCAGAAAGCGGGATGAGAAAGTGAAAGCGGTAAAAAGAATAAATCCGTCGGCTGTATTCATAGCAGGCTTTTTTGCTCTGATAATCATAGGGGCAGTCCTTTTATCTCTGCCCGTATCGTCCGCCACGGGTGAGTATACTCCGTTTTTCGGGGCGCTTTTCACGTCGGTATCGTCAACGTGCATCACCGGTCTGGTGGTTTACGATACTTTCACGCACTGGAGCGCTTTCGGTCAGGCCGTCCTTCTTTCTCTCATTCAGCTCGGCGGTCTCGGCTTTATGACGGTCGCCACGGTATTCTCTCTTCTTTTCAGACGGTCTATGGGTCAGCGCGAAAGGCTGCTTCTTGCTCAGAACTTCAATCTTGACGGAACGGACGGCATAATAAGGCTTGTTAAGCTGATTCTTGCGGGAACGTTTTCTTTCGAGGGCGCTGCGGCGGTGATACTGTCTTTCAGGTTCATTCCCGAATACGGCCTTGGAGGAATATGGCGCGGAGTGTTTATAGCCGTGTCGGCTTTCTGCAACGCAGGCTTCGATCTAATGGGCAGTCACGGCGAATATTCGTCGCTCACGCCGTATGCGGAAGACGTAACGGTCAATCTTACGGTCTGTCTGCTTATAGTAACGGGCGGTCTTGGCTTTCTTGTATGGCAGGAGGTTTTTTCGGGGAAGAGATTTTCCGAAATGTCGTTTCAGTCAAAAACCGTTATCGCATTTTCGGGCGGGCTGATAATTATCGGAGCCGTTTCGATGTTTATATTCGAGTTTTCCAATCCGGAAACTCTCGGTGCGCTGTCGCTCAAGGGCAAGGCGCTGTCAGCGCTTTTTCAGTCTGTGTCGCCCAGGACCGCGGGATTCAACACTGTGCCCCTCGGCTCTCTTCGCGAACCTTCGCAGATAATCATGATAATCCTCATGTTTATCGGCGGCTCGTCGGGCTCTACCGCAGGCGGTATAAAAACAAATACCGTAGCAGTTCTTTTCTTTGCCGCGGTATCCGTTTTCAGGGGAAGAAAAGAAGCCGTTGTGATGAAAAGACGCATACCGCAGGATACCGTGCTTCGAGCGTTTGCGCTCGTGTTTTTATCCGCCGCGATACTTCTCGTTTTCTCGTTTACCATATCCGTCGTCGAAAACATTCCGTTTATATCGTCGCTTTTCGAATGTGTTTCGGCGTTTTGCACGGTCGGGCTCACGCTCGGCATAACACCGTCGCTTTCGGCGTTTTCGCTTACGCTTCTGATGATGCTCATGTTTTTGGGCAGAGTAGGTCTTCTTACCGCCTCCGTTGCGCTGTTTAACAGGCAGGCGGCAGAGCAGAGCGGAGTAAGATACCCCGAAGCGAAGATCACCATAGGATGAATGGAGGGCTTTATATGAAATCTTTTGCCGTTATAGGTCTCGGGCGTTTCGGTAGAAGTCTCGCAAAAAAACTTGCGGATCTCGGCGCGGAAGTGCTCGCGATAGATAAAAACATCACGCTCGTTGAGGATATCGGTGATCAGGTCACGCAGGCGGCTTCTGGGGACTGCACGGACGAAAAAGTGCTCCGCGCGCTCGGTGTCCGGAATTGCGATTGCGCCGTGGTGGCGATATCCGAAAATATCGAAGCGAGCATTATGATAACGTCCGTTCTCAAATCGCTCGGAGTGCGGTATATCGTTTCAAAGGCGAAAAGCGCGCTTCACGCGAAGGTCCTCAAACAGATAGGCGCGGACAGAGTAGTATTTCCCGAGGCGGAGTTCGGCGAAAAGCTCGCGCAGGGTCTTCTTTCGGCGAATATACTCGATTTTATTGAGCTTTCAGACAAATATTCGATAATGGAGATAAAAATGCCGTCCGACTGGGCGGGAAAAACGCTTGCGGAGCTTGCCGTCAGAAAGAAATACGGTATAAACATAGTTGCGGTAAAGGATCCCGGATCGGGATATATAGACGTATCTCCCAATCCCGCGGAACCGCTTGTAAAGGACAGGCTGCTCATCGTTATCGGAGCGGATTCAGACATTAAAAAGCTGACCGAATGATATGATAAAAAAAATTACAAGCACAAAAAACCCCGCGGTAGCCAATGCCGCGGCTCTGAAAACGGAAGGGACCGAAAAAGCGTTCCTTCTCGAAGGTGAAAAATTCATAAACGACGTATCGCCGAAAAACCTGATAACCGTTTTTTCCACCGACGCGGAAATCTGCGTATATTATGAAAAAAAAGGCGCGGAGTGCTTTGAAGTGAGCGAAAGCGTGATAAAAAGGCTTTCGGGAGAAAATTCTTTATCGCGTCTTGTGGCGGTGGTAAGAAAAGAAGAAACGCCGTTTCCAGACAGGCTGCTTCTTCTTGACGGGATACAGGACCCGGGCAACGCAGGCACTATGATACGCACAGCAAGAGCTTTCGGCTTTGGCGTTATCTGCGGCGACGGCACCGCAAACCCGTTTCTGCCGAAGGCGGTCCGTTCAACGGCGGGCGCGATATGCGGAACATATATCGAAAAAAGAAGTCTGAAGGAATATATACCTGAGCTTAAAGAAAAAGGCTTTACCGTCTGCGGCTCGGCACTTGACGAAAACGCCGTGAAAGCGTGCCGTGAGGACGGAAAAACGGCTCTCGTGATAGGCAGCGAGGGCAAAGGCATGAGCAGAGAGGTTGCGGCTCTTTGCGACAGAACGTATTTTATACCCATAAAGAACGTTGAATCTCTCAACGCCGCGATCGCCGCGGGAATACTTATGTATGAACTCAGCGGAAAATAACCGTGACGGAGAACCGATGATGAACGAAAACGAAGCGCTTTACGCCTTATGGATGATTGCTGCCGCGTCAGCCTCTCCTTCCGCGGCAAGACGGGCGGCGAAATATTTTGCTTCGGCAAAAGACGTATACGAAAGCAAAAGATCGGACTTCGGCGAAAAATTCACGGAAGAGCAGAAAGATCTTTTTATGAATAAAGACCTTCGGGAAGCGGAAAAGCTTATGCAAAAGTGCGAAAAGCTGGGTATGCGTGTGATCCCGTTTTCATCTCCCGAAATGCCCGAAGAGGCAAGAAGACTTGAAAATCCGCCGTGTCTTCTTTTTGTTAAGGGAACGGGCGTGTTTTCGCCAGACGACGTGCGTGTGGCGATAGTAGGAGCAAGAGACGCCACTCCTCTGGGCAGAAAGATCGCTTCGCGCCTTGCATACGAGCTTTCCTCCGCAGGCGTAACCGTCATAAGCGGCATGGCTGCAGGAATAGACACCGCCGCGCATAAAGGCGCGCTTTATGAGGGAAAGGAAACCTTCGCGTTTCTGGGCGGAGGCGCCGACGTTGTATATCCCAAACAAAACGAAGAGCTTTATATGCGCATAACAGACAACGGAGCAGTCGTTTCGGAATATCTGCCGGGCTCGTCCGCGCAGGGATTTCATTTTCCCGAAAGAAACAGACTTCTCAGCGCGTTCGCAAAAGCGGTGATAATAGTTGAGTGTTCCGAAAAAAGCGGATCGATGCGAACAGCGGAGCACGCGAAAAAACAGGGCGTTCCTGTCCTTGCGGTCCCCGGCCCCGTCGATTCAGCCGTGAGCGCAGGCACGAATCTGCTGATAAAAAACGGATGTCCCGCGGTGACGAGAGCCGATGATGTGACGGATTTTCTCAATTTCAGATACGGAACGCGACTCAGAATAATGAAACGTCTCTCTTCTGCCGCGGAAAACGTCGAAAGCGAACGAAAACCTGCAAAGAAAAAAGAGGCCGATACCGTAAAAGAGGTTTTGCGGGAAAAAAAGACGGCGGCTGAAGAAAAAAGGACGGAAAGAAAAGACGAAGATCTGTCGTTTCATTCCGAAGGCGAAAAAAACGTATACAGGCTTATCGAAAAAGCCGGAACGTGTTCGGTAGACGACGTATGTCAGGCGTTATCGCTTGATTTCGGCGGAGCGTTTTCGTTGCTGACGAAGCTTGAAGACGAAGGACTTATCTGCGAAGCGACGGCAGGCAGATACGCTTTAACAGAATAAAATAACGCTTAAATATAAACAGAACAGACACAGGAGCATAGCAATGGCAGTAAAAAAATCAACAGTGAAAGAACCCTCGAGGGGAGCTAAAAATCTTCTTATAATCGAGTCGCCCAACAAGGTAAAATCGATAAAAAAGATACTCGGTTCAAAATACGAGGTGCTCTCGTCGAAAGGGCATATCCGCGATTTACCGTCGTCACGTCTCGGCGTTGATATAGAAAACGGATTTCAGCCCGAATACGTCGTTTCGAGAAAAGACGGAAAATCGGCGGTGCTCAAAGAGCTGAAAACCGCCGCGGAATCATCAAAACGTGTATATCTCGCGACCGACCCTGACCGTGAAGGCGAAGCGATAGCATGGCATCTTGCAACTCTTCTCGGTCTTGATCCCAACGACAGCATAAGAGTAACTTTCAACGAAGTAACGAAGTCCGCGGTCACCGCAGGCGTCGAACATCCCAGAAGCATAAACATGAACCGTGTTTCCGCTCAGCAGGCAAGAAGAGTTCTTGACAGAATAGTCGGCTACAAGCTCAGTCCGTTTCTCTGGAAGAAGGTAAAAACCGGTCTTTCGGCGGGCAGAGTGCAGTCTGTGGCAACAAAGCTCATCGTTGACCGCGAACGTGAGATAGAGGCGTTCAAGCCTGATGAATACTGGACTCTTCGCGCGGCATTCCTCAAATCGTCTAAAGAGTGGACCGCCAATTTTTACGGAACAAAGAGCGGAAAGACCGCTATTCCGAATAAAGAGAGCATGGATACCCTGCTTGCGGACCTTGAAAACGCGGAATACAGGATCCTTTCGGTTGAGAAAAAAGAGGAAAAAACAAATCCCAAGCCCCCGTTCACAACGTCCGCGCTGCAGCAGGAAGCGTCGTCGAGACTTCGTTTCAGCCCTCAGCGCACTATGAGCCTGGCGCAGAGCCTTTATGAAGGCGTAGAGGTAAAAGGCAAAGGCGCGGTAGGTCTTATAACGTATATGAGAACCGACTCTCAGCGTGTTTCGGACGAAGCGGCGGCAGCGGCGGAAAAATTCATAAAAGATACTTACGGCGAAAAATACTATCCGCTTTCAAGAAGAGTATATAAATCCAAAAACAATGCGCAGGACGCGCACGAGGCTATTCGTCCCACAGACGTTACGCTCACCCCGCAGGTCCTTCGCGAAAGTCTTTCAAACGAACAGTATCGCCTCTACAAGCTCATTTGGGAACGCTTCGTATCGTCTCAGATGGCGTCGGCGGTATATGAAGTGACCGACGTTGACGTATGCGCCGAGGGAAAAAACTCGAAAAAAGAGTGGATATTCAAGGCGTCCGATAAAAAATCGGTATTCGGCGGCTTTACAGACGTTTACGGCTACGGCGACGACGAGGAAAAGCTGCCCAAAAAGCTGCCCGCGCTTGCCGAGGGAGAGACTGCCGTGCTTGAAGAGCTCAGACCCGAGCAGAAATTCACTCAGCCGCCGTCACGCTATACCGAAGGCTCGCTTGTAAAAGCGCTTGAAGAGGACGGCATAGGCAGACCGTCAACTTTCGCTACGATAGTAAGCACGATAATAGAGAGACGCTACGTTGAAAAGGACGGTCGCAACCTTCGTCCAACATCGCTTGGCAACGTTACAACGGACGTGCTGACGGAAAACTTCAGCAATATCGTTGACGTAGGTTTTACCGCCGGCATGGAAAGCGATCTTGACGAAATAGAAGAGGGCAGAAAAAACTATCTTGACACAATGAAGGGCTTTTACGGCGGATTTGAGGAAGAGCTGCATGAGGCTGAAAAGAAGCTTGACGGCGTAAAAGTGACCGTTCCCGACGAGGAAAGCGACGTTGTCTGCGAAAAATGCGGCGCAAAAATGGTCTATAAGATGAGCAGATTCGGAAGATTCCTCGCATGTCCCAATTATCCTACGTGCAAAAATACGAAATCGATAGTTGTTGAGGCGGAGGGCACGTGCCCCGAATGCGGCGGCAAAATACTCGTGCGCCGTTCAAAAACGGGAAAAACGTATTATGCCTGCGAAAGAGGCAGCGAGTGCGGATTTATGACGTGGGATCTGCCGACAAAGGAAAGATGTCCCAAATGCGGCTCGACGCTTTTCAGAAAATTCAACCGTCTTTACTGCCAGAAGGCTTCGTGCGGATACGAAACGAAAGTTGAAAGAAAGCAGGAAAAGAGCGGAGACGATAAAAAATGAGCTCCCGGACAGTTTTTATAACCGGCAGCGCAAAAGGGATAGGCGCGGCGTGCGCTCGGGAATTTGCGAAAAAAGGGTATAACGTAGCCGTAAACTATCTGAAAAGCCGCGAAAAAGCCGAAAATCTCAAAAAAGAACTTGAAGCCGCGGGAGCGGACGTTACGCTTTACGGGGGCGACTGCAAAGACGAGATCAGAGTTCGCGAAATGATCTCGGCAGCCGAAAAGAAATACGGGCGCATAGACGTGCTCGTAAACAACGCGGGGATAAGTCTTATAAAGCTTTTTACCGAAACTTCCGCCGAAGAATGGGAAAGCGTTTTTGCAAACAACTTAAAGAGCGCGTTTTACTGCTCGAAAGCCGTATGCCGGGGCATGATAAACGCCGGCGGAGGAGCGATAGTGAATATCTCTTCTATGTGGGGGCTTCACGGCGCTTCCTGCGAAGTGGCGTATTCGGCGGCGAAAGCCGGAATGATAGGAATGACTAAGGCGCTCGCAAAAGAGCTGGCGCTTTCGCGCATAAGAGTAAACTGCGTATGTCCGGGCGTTATAGATACCGATATGAACGCTTCGCTCGATGCCGAAACGGTAAACGGGCTTAAAGAAGAGATACCTCTTTCACGGTTCGGAACGCCGGACGAGGTGGCGAAAGCCGTTGTGTTTCTTGCCGAGGCGGAATATGTGACGGGAGAAATACTCACCGTTGACGGCGGACTTACGGTCTGAAGGAGAAAGATTTGAAAAAAAAGACAGTATACGTGGTAGGTGCGGGACTTGCAGGCTGCGAGGCTGCATGGCAGGCCGCGAAGAGCGGAGCAAAAGTCCGTCTTTTTGAAATGAAACCGAAAAAGCGCATTCCCGCGCATTCTTCCGATGATTTCTGCGAGCTTTGCTGCTCAAACTCGTTTCGCGCAGAAGGGCTTTCGAACGCGATAGGGCTTCTCAAGGAAGAGCTGCGGCTGATGGGCTCGCTGATCATGGAATGTGCAGATAAAACGCGTGTTCCCGCAGGCGGCGCGCTTGCCGTGGACAGAGAGGCGTTTCCGAAAGCCGTTACGGAACACATAAAGGCGAATCCGGATATAGAGATAGTTGAAAAAGAGATAGATACCCTTGATTTTGACGCTCCTGCCGTTATTGCCACCGGGCCGCTGACTTCCGAACCGCTCGCCGAAAAGATCGCGGAGTTTTTCGGAAGCGAAGGACTTCATTTTTTCGACGCCGCAGCGCCAACGGTAATGGCGGAAAGCGTTGATATGTCAAAAGCTTATTTTGCCTCGCGTTACGGCAAAGGAACGCCGGATTATATAAACTGCCCGATGTCTCAGGAGGAATACGACGCTTTTTACGACGCGCTAGTTTCTGCTCAGACGGCTGAAATACGCGATTTTGAAAATAACGTGTTCGAGGGCTGCATGCCTGTTGAAACAATGGCGGCAAGAGGCAGAGAGACTCTGCTTTTCGGTCCGCTCAAGCCCGTGGGACTGCCTGATCCGAAAACAGGAAAAACGCCGTATGCGGTAGTCCAGCTAAGAAAAGACAATGCGGCGGAAACGGTATATAATCTCGTGGGATTTCAGACGCATCTTAAATTTCCGGAACAAAGACGAGTTTTTTGCATGATACCGGGGCTTGAAAACGCGGAATTCGTCCGCTACGGAGTTATGCACCGCAACACATATATCGACTCGCCCGGCAAACTTACCGCTGCGTATGAAACGGTAAGGAAAAAGGGTCTGTTTTTTGCAGGACAGATGACTGGCGTAGAGGGGTATATAGAAAGCTGTTCTTCGGGTTTTGTTGCCGGAATAAACGCGGTGAGAGAAGAACCGTTTATATTCGATCGGAAAACGGCGACAGGCGCGCTTGCGCACTATATATCAAACGGTCCTTCAACCGATTTTCAGCCGATGAACGTAAATTTCGGCATTTTCCCGCCGCTTGATTACAGCGGAAGAAAACCGAAAAAGGCTGACAGGAAAGAGATGTATTCTCTTCGGGCGCTTGAAATAATAAAGAACACTGAATTTTACAGGGGAGAGACGGAAAATGACGATCATCGTTGACGCTATGGGCGCAGACAATTCTCCGGAGGTTATGGTAACGTCCTCGGTCCGCGCGGTAAAGGAATTCGGAATAAACGTAAAGCTTGTTGGCAAACAGGACGAGATCGATAAAATATTCGCCGAAAAGCAGCTTTCGCGGGAAAATATCGAAACCGTGAATGCAGACGACGTTATCACAATGCACGACGAGCCGATCTCGGTCAGAAAAAAAGCGGAGTCTTCGCTTTCAAAAGCGCTTTATATGCTTAAAAACGGAGAGGGCGACGCTCTTGTTTCCGCGGGAAACTCAGGCGCGCTTCTTGTCGGGGCAACGCTTATCGTCCGCTGCGTCAAAGGCGTTCGCAGAGCCGCGATGGCTCCCGTTATGCCGGTAAAGGGCGGCGTTATGATGATAGTGGACTCCGGCGCGAACCTTGACTGCAAGCCCGAAATGCTCGAACAGTTCGCCGTGATGGGCTCTGTTTATATGAAAAACATCCACGGCATCGAGTCGCCGCGCGTAGGTCTTGCTAACAACGGCGCGGAGGAAACGAAGGGAACGCCTCTTTATGTTGAAACAAACAAGCTTTTGCGTGAAAACGGCACTATAAACTTCGTAGGCAACGTTGAGGGCAGAGGCTTGCCTCTGGGTGAATGCGACGTAGCCGTTACAGACGGTTTTACGGGAAATATGATCCTCAAAACATACGAGGGCGCAGGCAAAATGTTTGCCGAAGAGATAAAAAACATGTTCAAAAAGAATATCGTCACAAAGATCGGCGCGCTTTTCGTTATGAAGGGCATAAAGGATCTGAGAAAGCGCATGGACTATAAGGAAGTTGGCGGCGCAATGCTTCTGGGTATCTCAAAACCCGTTATAAAGGCTCATGGCTCGTCGGACGAAAAAGGCTTTTTCTGCGCGATACGTCAGGCGGTAAAGCTTGTGAAGGCAGACGTTATACCTCAGATACAGCAGGCTATGGATAAAGACGGCGGAGGAGAAGAAAATGTTTAAGCCGGGCGTCTTTTCGGTGCTGAAACCGGCTCTTGCCGATATATTCGATGTTGACGAAGACGAAATAACGCCGGATACTGACCTTTTTGACGATCTTTTCGCAGATGAATACGACATGGTCGAAATTGCCATGATAATCGAAGAGGAATTCGGGGTAAAAGTGTCTTTGCCGAAAAAAGGCCCGTTTACGGTAGAGCAGCTTACCATGAAAGCCGAAAAATAAAAGGAAGGAACCCATACGGAGGATGAAAACTCTTTTTTACCCCGAGGCGGAGGAAAAAGTTTCGCTTCTTGAAAAAAAGATAAACTATTCGTTTTCGGACAGACGTATCGCCGCGGACGCGATAACGCACTCGTCCTTTCACAACGAACACAAGCAGGAAACGGAGTCGAACGAGCGCCTTGAATTTCTCGGCGATTCGGTCCTTTCGCTAATAACGTGCGAATATCTCTTTTCGCATATACACGAAAACGAGGGCGTTCTGACAAAGCTCAAAGCCGCTCTTGTCTGCGAAGACTCGCTTTATAACTTCGCAAAAACGGTGGGTCTGGGCGAATGTCTGCTTTTCGGCAAAGGCGAAAAAGCCGCGGGAACGGAGAGAAGATCAACTCTTGCAGACGCCGTTGAGGCGGTCCTGGGCGCGGTATATCTTGACGGCGGAACGGAAAACGTGAAAAAAATAATACTGCCGTATCTTATATCTTGCGTGAACGAATCGGAGCTTCTTCACGACTGGAAAACGATGCTTCAGGAAATCGTTCAGAAAAACAAGGGAGAGCTTCTTTCATACGAAATAGTCGAAGAATCCGGCCCCGCGCACGACAAAATGTTCGTGTGCCAGGTGAAGATCAACTCAAATATCATCGCAAAGGGCGAGGGACATTCCAAAAAGACCGCGGAACAGGCAGCCGCGAAATCCGCACTTGCGCTGATGGGGATAAAATAGGTGCTTACCGTGGAAAAACACGCAACGATACCGGTTTTCGTGCCGCATTATGCGTGCAGGCACAACTGTGTTTTCTGCGATCAGAAAAAAATATCCGGCGCGCAGCGTCCGCCGGAGGATCTTGAAGGGTTTCTTTTTTTCGCGGCGGAAGGGCTTGCGGAAAAATTCACGTCAGCCGACATCGCGTTTTTCGGGGGAAGCTTCACGGGCATAGAAGAACCGCTTATGCGGTTTTACCTTGAAGCGGCGAAAAAGACGAGGGAAAAATACCCGAGGATAACGGGGATACGGCTGTCAACGAGGCCGGATTTCATATCGGAGCATATACTTGACGTTCTGAGCGAATACGGCGTTACGACCGTGGAGCTCGGCGCGCAGAGCATGGATGACGGGGTATTGCGTCTTTCAGAGAGAGGACACACCGCCGCAGACACGGAAAAAGCGGCGAAAATGATAAAAGAGCGGGGCTTTTTTCTTGTTTTGCAGACAATGACGGGGCTGCCGGGAGACAGCCGGGAAAAAGACCTTTATACCGCCGAAAAAGTGATCGCGCTGCGTCCCGAAGCCGTTCGCATATACCCCTGCGCGGTGCTGAAGGGGACAAAGCTTGAAGAAATGGCAAAGACGGGAGAATATGCGCCTCAGTCTGTAGAAGAAGCGGTGGAGATCTGCGCAGAGCTTACGGAGCTTTACGAAAAAAACGGTATAAAGATACTTCGCGTGGGGCTTCATTCTTCCGATCTGACAAAAAACGGGAGCGTTGTTTCCGGAGCGTTTCACCCTGCGTTCGGGGAAATGTGCAGAAGCGAGCGGATATACCGCAATATCCGCGAAAAGCTCAGAAAAAACGGCGTTCGTTCGGGCTTTTTCTGCGCGGCGGTGAAAGAGCGGGACGTTTCTGCCGCTATCGGACAGAACAGAAGAAATATTTTGCGGCTTGAAGAGGAATTCGATATAAAAATCAGAATAACGTATATAAAAGAAAGCGAGAGATGATTATGAAACCAGTAATCGCGGCGCAATGCTACACGATCCATCCGCACATGAAGACGGACGAGGATTTTGAAGCGTCAATGAAAAAAATCAAAGAGATCGGCTACAACGTCGTTCAGCTTTCGGGACACACCTCCGTCACACCGTCTGTCGTTACGAAGGCGCTGAAAGAAAACGGGCTTGAATGCTGCGTAACGCATTCGCCGTTCTCAAGACTTACAGACGATTTTGACGCTCTTGTAAAGGAGCATAAGGAGTGGGGATGCAGCGTTATAGGCGTAGGCAGCATGCCGGGAGAATATCCGAAAACGGCGGAAGGCTTCAAGGCTTTTGCGAAAGACGCGAACGAGATAGGCAACAAGCTTGCTGCGCATGGCATGAAATTTGCTTATCACAACCATTCTTTCGAGTTTGCGAGAGTAACGGGCGAAACGAGAGGTATGGATATACTTCTTGAAGAGTTTGGTGAAAACGTTGAGTTTATACCCGACTGCTACTGGCTTCAGTATTCCGGAATAAACGTTTATTCGTGGCTTGCGGGAATAAAGGGCAGAACGAGCGTTATTCACTATAAGGATTACAGAATAAAAGCAGAGGGCGGAGCGCCTGATTTTGCCGAGATAGGCAACGGAAACATGGATTATGCGCTCATTACGAAAATTGCGGAAGAGATCGGCGCGAAATATGCTGCGATAGAACAGGACGTATGTCCGGGCGACAGATTTGACAGTCTGAAGATCAGCTTTGACTATTGCACGAAAAAACTCGGTCTTCCGGTAAGATAAAGCAGGTGAAAATATGTATGAATTTATTCTTTCCGCATTCGGCGACGAGATAAACGCGGATATAAACACACAGATGGACGTGCTTGAAAAGCACGGAGTAAAATATATAGAGCTTCGCAACATAAACGGCGTTAATATTTCCGACTGGAAGCCGAAGGAATTTGCGGAGATAATCAAGCTTATGGAAAGCCGCGGCTTCGGCGTATCGTCTCTCGGTTCGCCGATAGGCAAAATAGGCATCGAAGACGCTTTTGAAGGACATCTTGACAAATTCAAAAACACTCTTGAACTTGCTGCTGTGGCAAAAACAAAATATATCCGCATGTTCAGCTTTTATCTTGATCAGACAAAGTGCGCGCAATACCGTGACGCTGTTCTTGAACGCTGGAACGCATTCGTTGACGCGGCAAAGGGATATAACGTTACCCTTCTTCACGAAAACGAGCACGGCATATACGGCGAAAGCGCGGAAAACTGCCTTGATCTTATCACCGCGCTCAATACCGACAAGGTAAAAGCGGTATTCGACCCCGCAAACTTTACCATGGACGGCCACGACACGATAAAGGCTTTTGAACTGCTCAGGGATTATTCCGTCTATTTCCATATAAAGGACGCAAAAATTGCAGAGCACAGGGTAGTTCCTTCGGGCGAGGGCGACGGAAATCTCAAATATCTGATAGATTCGCTCAAAGCGCGCGGATACAAGGGCTTTCTTTCTCTTGAACCGCATCTTGCAACGGGGGATATCTCCGTTGGCGGCGCAGAGCTTTTCGCGATCGCAGCAAACGCGCTCAAAAAGCTTATCTGAACGCAAAAAAGGCACGGATAAAACGAAAAGGAGGAAAATATGGGTTTAGTAATAGTAGGTCTGATATTCATTCTTTTCAGGTTTGACATCTCTATTTACAGCGCGAATATCGACGCTAACGTTGCGCTTGACGTCTTTCCTGATTTTGTGGGTTATCTGCTCATCTGGTTCGGCCTTGAAAAAGCGGTTGACGTTAACAGGTGGTTCAAGGAGGCTCATTCCGCCGCCACGGCACTTATGGCTGTAACGTTCGTTACGCTTGTTTCCTCTCTCAGCTTCCTTCTCGAGCCGCTGCTGAACAGTCCTGACGGACAGATTTTTGCGATATTCTTCTATCTTGTCAACTATCTTGTCCGCATAGGCGGCAGCGTGATCTTTTCTTTCACCATGCTTTTCATGTTCATGCTTTCCTCCGCGCTCGGCTTTGACATGCAGGCGCAGGAAAAAATGTTCCTTTGCAGAGTGATGTATGTTTTCAGCATAGTTTATTCCGTGCTTACGGTAATATTTATAGTAAATCAGTTTATAAATCTTCCAATTCCGCTTGATTGGATAGCCGGCGGCATAAACGCGGTGTTTATCGTGTTCTCGTATTTTACGATGAACAGGATAAAGGAACTGAGCTGATCTTTACGCAAAAGGTTACCATATTATATATTAATGCGGAACTGATTCCGGAACGGAGATGTTTTTTTTGGATCTTGATCTTCCCGGCAAAATATATCTTGCGGGCATAGGCGGCTCTTCGATGAGCAGCCTTGCCAAAATACTGCTTAACCGAGGCAGAGAAGTCTGCGGTTCGGATATGCAGTCTTCCGAAGCGACCGACGACCTGATAAGAAGAGGCGTAAAGGTTTATATCGGGCAGAAGGCGGAAAACATTGCAGCGGAAATGCCTGCGGCGATAGTAAAGAGCGAAGCCGTTTCGCAGACGAATCCCGAAATAGTCGAGGCTGATAAAAGAGGGATACCCGTATTTCGCAGAGCGGAGCTTCTGGGCGCGCTTCTTGACGGCTACAAAAAAACGATAGGCGTTGCGGGCACTCACGGCAAAACGACAACAAGCTCCATGATAACGTCGGTCTTCCTTGCCTCAGGCACGGATTTCTCATCGATCCTGGGCGGACACATGAAGCAGCTGGGAGACGGCTATACGATAGGAAAGACCGATTCCGTCTGCGTTTTTGAAAGCTGCGAGTATAAGGAATCGTATCTGTATTTCAAAAGCGATATTTCTGTCATTCTGAATATCGCTCCGGATCACATGGAGTATTTCGGAACGTTTGACAACCTGATAAATTCCTTCAGGAAGTATCTGAAAAACACAAAACCGGGCGGATACGTCGTTTATAACGCCGAAGACGAGGCTTCTATTGAAATGATAAAGGGCTATGCCGGCAATACGGCGTCGTTCGGTCTGGAAAATGGCAGATTTCATGCAAAAAACGTGTCTCTCGAAAAAGGCTGCGGAGTATTCGATCTTTATGACGGAGAAAAGCTTCTGGGAAACGTCCGCCTTGCCATTCCGGGAAAACACAATATCAAAAACGCTGTTGCGGCTGCTGCCGCCTGCACGCTCTACGGTCTTGACGTGGATACCGTTGTGAGGGGACTTTCGGAGTATTCAGGCGACGAAAGACGGTTTGAATACCACTGTGTCGTCAACGGTGCGGTCATCGCAGACGATTACGGGCATCACCCCGACGCTTACAAGGTCACGTTCGACACCGCAAGGGCTGTGGGTTTTCGCAGAATAATCGCAATTCATCAGCCGCATACCTTTTCGAGAACGAAAATCCTCATGAAAGAGTTTGCTCAGGTGCTCTCGACCGTCGATCACGTTATCGTGGCGCCGATCTACGCGGCAAGAGAGACGAACGACCTTTATAACGTCAGCGCGCTCGATCTTGTAAAGCTGCTTCCCAACGCGGAATACTGCGAAACGTTTGAAGACATAGCAAACAGAGTATTCGAGCTTGCGCAGGAAGGCGATATTTTCATCACTCTCGGCTGCGGCGACATATATAAGGCGGCAAAGCTCATAACAAGGCTCAATGCCGAAAGAAACGAAAACGAAAAGGACTGATCTTTATCCCGTTTTGCGTTTTTTTGCTCCGTTTTCCGTCCGCCAAAAGCTTGGCGAAACGACCGTATTTATATATGATCTTATGGAAAATGGCAAAAAAGTTCGTTTTCTGTTACAAAATGTAGATAAAATATTGTCAAAAAAACGAATTTTGCAATCGGCTCAAAATTTTGTGCATTTTATACAAAATAAAAACTTCGAAAAATAGTGCTTGACACAAAATAAAGAAAAAAATTTATTTTCAGCGCAAAAACATCAATATATTGTGTTTTTTCTCGATTCCGTTGCAAATGTGACAAAAATTTGATAGGTAAAATTTACTAAAAATGTGGTCTGTCAGCAACTAAAATCAGTCAAATTGCACAATTAAATAAAAAAATCCCGTTTTTATCGAATGATGAAACGGGAATTTTTTTATTGACAATAAAAGAGAAAAATATTATAATATGTAGACCAAATGCTGTAAAAGCAGCCGTACGGGCGGTTTTACGGCATACCAGCATTAATTAAGGAAGGTGTTTTGCAGTGCGCATTCACAAGCTGAAAGCTTTGGCGATACTGCTCGCGGCGGTCATATCGGTCCAGATTCTGCCGATAGTCTCGTTTGCGCGATCGGATGTCGTTGAAGAAACCGGTGTTTCGGTATTTGTGCCTGTATACAAGAGCGGTTCTTACGGTGAATACCTTCAGAACTACATGAAAACGGCGATCGCCGACAAACCTGTCGAGATAGACGTTACAACGTTTAACGACGATAAGGGCGACGCTGCTGTTCAGACAGTCGAAGGCCGTTCCAACGTAACGGTCACGACCGAGCTCAGTCAGGTAACGTATCCGGTAACGGTCGATAAGACCGGTATGTATTCCATCGGTGTTGACTATTATCCGATAGAAGGCAAGGGCGCCGCTATCGAGAGAGGTATTCTCATCGACGGTCAGTATCTGTTTACGGAGGCACGTTCTGCTTCTCTTGACAGAATATATGCCGATGACGTTGCCGACAGATCAGACTTAGAAAACTATTTCGTTCATGACGAATCCGGGAACCAGCTCCGTCCCGTTCAGGTCGAATCTCCCAGATGGGTAGACGGCGCGTTCTTTAAAGATTCTTCGGGATCTTACGACGGAGCGCTGCAGTTTTATCTTGAAAAGGGCGAACATACCATAACGTTTGTTTCCGTCCGCGAACCTCTCGCTATTTCGGGACTCAGACTTTACGGTGCATCGAGCTACCAGAGCTACGACGACGCCATGGCAAAATACGCATATCTCGACCAGAGCGGTAAAGAGCTTATAGCGAAGGTCGAGTGCGAATACCCGTCCGCAAAATCGGAAGCAACGCTTTTTGCCGGCACGGACAGAGCGTCGCCGTCCACGTCTCCCGCAAGCTCGGGAACGATAAAAATGAACATCCTCGGCAGTACGAACGGAACTTCGACCTGGAAGACTTCCGGTCAGTGGGTCGAGTATACCGTAGACATTCCCGAAGAGGGTATGTATAAGCTCGCGATCCGCGCGCGCCAGAACGCATCGAGCGGTACGTTCTCGTCCAGAGAAATAACCGTCAACGGCGAAGCTGCTTACGAGCAGGCTTCTGCAGTCCGCGTAGGCTACGCTTCCGGATGGCAGATGGTTCAGCCGAAGGATGAATATAACAACGATCTTCTCTTCCATTTTAATAAAGGTGAAAACACCATCAGGATCAGAGCCGTTCTCGGCGACATGGCAGAGATCATAAACGCGGTTGAAGCCGTCGTTCTTAAACTGAACGCAGACTACCGCCGCATAATCATGATCACAGGTCAGTCACCCGACCAGTACAGAGACTACGATTTCGAGGACGAGATCCCCGAAACCATCTCCGACCTCAAGGCTCAGGCCGACATTCTCAAAAAGATACATGACGAGCTTGTTCACATCCTCGGTGAGCGCGGCGAACAGACGGCTACTCTTGAAACCGTTTTCATGCAGCTCTACGCGATGTTTGAAAAGCCCGACACTATCCCCAAGGAATTCTCGGGATTCAAGAATAATATAGGTAACCTCGGTTCATGGCTCCTCTCCGCTCGTGAGCAGCCCCTCGAGGTCGACTATATACTCGTTGCAGAAAACAACTACAAGGTACCCGATGCCGAAACGAATATTTTCGTAGGACTCGCGCATCAGATATCGATGTTCTTCTCGTCCTTCTTTACGGACGTCAACGCGATCTCTGCCACAAGCTCCGGTTCTTTCGACCGTGAGGTAACGGTATGGATGGCGGGCGTAACTTCCGCGCGTGACTATGCGCAGGTCGTCCGTCAGCTCGTTGACAGAAGCTTTATTCCCGACTACGGAATAAACGTAGACCTCGAACTCGTTCCCTCAGGCGCACTTCTTCCGTCAACGCTTGCCGGCAAAGGCCCGGACGTTGCAATGAACCAGGACGCCGAAACGGTAATCAACTATGCGGCCCGTAACGCACTGCAGGAACTCAACATATTTGACGATTTCGACGACGTAAAGAAGTCTTTCCTCGCATCCGCGCTCGTTCCCACAACTCTTGACTGGGGCAACGGAAAAATACTCAACTACGGTCTTCCCGAAACGCAGGTATTCCTCGTTCTGTTCTACCGTCAGGATATTCTCGAAGAATATAACCTGAAGCTTCCGGACACATGGGACGACGTATACGACCTTATAGCCGTCCTTCAGAAGAGATATATGGACTTTGCTCCGCCGGCATATGAAACTCTGCTTTACCAGAACGGCGGAACGCTTTACAACGACAACGGCAAAACGACTGCTCTCGACTCTGAGGTTGCGATAGACTCGTTTATTCAGTGGACAGACCTCTACACAAGCTACAAGCTGCCGGTAGAATCCAACTTCGCAAACCGTTTCAGATTCGCGGAAATGCCGTTCGGTCTTCAGACGTATGATTTCTACAACCAGATCTCGGTATTCGCGCCTGAGATCAAAGGTCTGTGGTCCTTCGGTCTGGTTCCCGGAACAAAGAAGGAAGACGGCACCGTTGACCGCTCGGTTATCGCATCGGCAGTATCGAGCGTAATCATGGCAGCCGCAAAAGACAAAGAAGCGTCCTGGGAATACATCAAGTGGTGGACAGGCGCTCAGGCTCAGGTAGAATACGGCCGTGAAGTCGAATCTATCCTCGGTACCGCAGCACGTTACACAACGGCCAATACCGAAGCGCTTCAGAGAATGCCGTGGAGATCGGATGAACTTGCCGTTCTTATGGAGCAGCGCAACTACGTTGTAGGTTATCCGCAGGTTCCCGGTTCATACGCTCTTACACGTAACCTCAACTTCGCGTTCCTCAACGTTGTCAACAACTCCGCTGACCCGCGCGAAACGCTTCTTGACTATGTAAAGGCGATCAATGACGAACTTCGCTATAAACGCGAAGAACTCGGATTCCCGGTTGATTGATGAGGAAGGAGGAAATACAAATGAAAAACAAAACAAGCTCTATTTCACGCAAGAAAAAGTTTGAGAACCTTGACCTTATAGTATTCCTCGGTCCGTTCCTCGTAACTTTCTTCACATTTACGGTCCTTCCCGTATTTATCTCGCTGTTTATCAGTCTTACGAACTTCAATATGCTGGAGCTGCCCGAATTTGTCGGACTTGCCAACTATCAGAAGCTCTTCCTTAACGACGATATTTTCTCACTGGCTATTCAGAACACGTTTATTCTCGCTATCGTAACTGGCCCGGTAAGCTACATCATATGCTTCGGTCTTGCATGGCTTATAAACGAAGTTCCCGCAAAGCCCCGTGCGTTCCTTACGCTGCTCTTCTACGCCCCCTCTCTTTCGGGTGGTTTCGGCTTTGTATGGCAGCTGCTTTTCTCAGGCGACCGCTACGGCTACATAAACGGTCTTCTGCTAAACCTCGGCGTTATAACAGACCCGATACTCTTCCTCAAAGACCCCAACTACATGTTCGGCGTCTGCGTGGTAATCGTTCTGTGGCAGGCGCTCGGTACAACGTTCCTTACCTTTATCGCCGGTCTTCAGACTGTCGACCGTTCTCTTTACGAAGCGGCAGCCGTTGACGGTATAAAGAACAGATGGCAGGAGCTTTACTTCGTAACGCTTCCCTCCATGCGCGGACAGCTGCTCTTCGGCGCTATCCTTAACGTTACGGGTTCATTCGGTATCGGCGGCGTTATCACTGCCGTATTCGGATTCCCGACGACCGACTACGCGCTTCACACCATCATGCACCATCTTGACGACTACGGCGGAGTCCGTTTTGAAATGGGCTACGCGTGCGCGATAGCAACACTTCTGTTCATTATCTCGTTCACGATGAACAAGCTGTTCCAGTTCGTGCTCGGTCGTATCGGTAAGTAATGAGGAAAAGGAGGTTTTATCATGGCTGAAAAATTAGATGATGAAGTTCAGGTAGTATATAAAAATCCAAAACCCCTTTTCGGTATCATCAAGCGCAGACCGAAATACGACGAGAACGGTCATCTTATATATTATAAGAAGAAAAAGCTGTTCAAGTATAACAGGGTAAACAGATCCTTCGGCGGCGACCTTACGATGTTCGCGTTCCTTCTCATTGCGGGTGCCTTCATGGCGTTCCCCCTTGTTTACGCTATATCCCAGTCGCTCAAACCGCTCCACGAACTGTGGCTGTTCCCGCCGAACCTCATAGTTAAGAACCCGACCTTCAAGAATTACGTAGACCTTTTCAACATAATGTCCAACTCGCTCGTTCCGATGTCGAAATATCTGTTCAACACGATATTCATCACGCTCGTCGGTACGCTGCTGAGAACGATATCCGCCTCGATGTGCGCATATCCCGTATCGAAGCGTCAGTTCAAAGGCAAAAACTTCATATTCCAGATAGTTACCCTTTCGCTTATGTTTGCGGCGCCAGCTGCAACGATAGCAAACTATATCATAATGGCAAACCTCGGCTGGATCGATACTTATTATGCCATTCTTATCCCCGCGCTCGGCAACTCGACCGCTATGTATCTTGTTAAACAGTTCATCGATCAGTTCCCCGACTCGGTTCTCGAAGCTGCCCGTATAGACGGCGCCGGAGAATTCAGGATATTCTGGCAGATACTCATGCCCTCCATCAAACCCGCATGGATGACTCTTATAGTTTTCGCGGTTCAGGATTTCTGGAACATGGGTTCGTCGATCTTCATCTATCGCGAAGAGCTTAAAACACTCGGCTACGCACTTTCTCAGATCGCAGCTGCGGGCATTGCGAGAGCGGGCGTTTCAACGGCGGTATCAATCGTAATGATGATAGTTCCCGTTATCACGTTCGTCATCACACAGTCAAACATTCTCGAAACAATGTCCACCTCCGGTATGAAAGACTGATGAAAGGAGAAAAAAGATGAAAAACGGATTTATGAAAACTGCCGTAACGCTTGTTCTCCTTACGGTCATGACGCTTACCGTCGCTCTTCCGGCATTCGCACTTCCTATCAACTCGGATATCGCGGATAACTACACTTACAACTATAACCGCTTCCCCGTTCAGGCACCTCTCGCTTATAAGGCGATAAAAGTAATCGGCGCCGATGATCTCGGTCTTGACAGACAGTTCCAGCCTTCGGATATCTACGTCAGAGGCGAATACCTTTATATAGTAGACAGAGGCGGAAACAGGATCGTCGTTCTTGACGAAGACTACCAGGTAGTTTCCGTCATCACGGAGCTTAAAAACGCTCCCGCGCTTTATGCATATATCCCCGGAAAAACAAATTCGGACGGTTCCCCCTATCAGGACCCCGAAATGCTTTCTCACAATAAAAACACGTTTTTCGGTCCTGAAGGCATATACGTAGATGAGGAAGGACTTATCTACGTTGCCGACACACAGAACAGACGTATAGTTATGTGTGATATAGAAGGCAACGTATCGGGCGTTATCCAGGGTGTACGCGTAGACGTTATCAACGACTATACGTTCAAACCCGTAAAGATCGTTGTTGACAGAACGGGTTCTTTCCTCGCGATAGGCTACGCCGTCAACAGAGGTCTTCTTGAAATCGACAACGACGGCACGTTCCGTTCGTTCGTCGGCGCTCCACCGGTAACGTATAACGCAGCCGACTGGTTCTGGCGTGTAATCGCTACCGATGAGCAGAAAAAACAGCTCGTCAAGTATGTTCCTACCGAATACAGCAACATAAACATTGACGACCGCGGCTTTATTTACGCAACGATCAGCACGATCAGCGCTCCTGAGCTTCTTACGGCCATTGCGAACGACAGCGTTTCGGGTTCACTTGCACCCGTAAAGAAACTTTCGCCCGCAGGCTCGGACGTTCTGAGACGTACAGGCAAATTCCCGCCCGTCGGCGACCTTATTTTCGAATTCAACTCTTCTCCGCAGATAGTCGACGTAGCAGTCGATAACGAAAGCGGCAGATATACGATCATCGACTCCCGCTCGGGCCGTTTCTTCACATACGACCCCGACGGAAACCTGCTTTACATGGGCGGCGGATCAAGCACCGACCAGAACGGCAGATTCAGAACGGCGAACTCGATAGCTATCAGAGGCGAACACATAATCATATCCGACGTAGGCAACAAGTCGATAACGGTATATGAAACCACCGAATATGCGCGTCTTATAAACTCCGCTGTTACAGCAAACGCGGCAGGACGTTTTGAAGAAGCGGCAGAATTCTGGAAAAAGGTTACAACGTTCAACTCGAACATGTATATCGCCTATATCGGTCTCGGCAAGGCGGAAATGCGTCAGGCAATGGCAAACTACGACGAAACGAGATTTGACCATTACGAAAACGCTCTCGGCTACTTCTCGAAGGCGATCGAAAAAGACAATTACTCTAAGGCTTACGGCGAACTGAGAAAAGAAGAGCTTTCAAAGAACTTCTCCTTCATTTTCATCGGCATCATAGTTATTATAGTAGGTATAATAGTATTGTATTTCGTTCGTAAATCTCTTAAAAAGAAGAAAAGGGGGGCTAAATAAATGAAATCTATCGGATACTACGCGAAAAGATTGGGTACCGGCACAGTAACGATGTTCAAACGCCTTCCGTTTGCGTTTTACATCCTCGCTCACCCGTTTGACGGTTTTTACGAACTGAAAAACGACCCGCGCAGACATAATCTTCCCGGCGCCGTCTTCCTTTTCCTTGTTCTCGCGCTCACATCCATTCTTAAAAGACAGCTTACAGGCTATCTTTTCACCGACCCGTTCGCTCAGATGAACCTTAACGTTCCTTATGAAATAGCGGTTTCGGTTCTTCCGTTCATACTGTTTATCATAGCAAACTGGTGCTTCACCTCGCTGATGGACGGCGACGGAAAATTCAGAGACATTTTCACGGCAACGGCATATTCGACCATTCCTCTTTCCATATGCAACCTTCTTGCCATTCCGCTTTCGAACTTTGTAACCGTTTCGGAATCAGGCGTATACAACTTCATAGTTGCATTCGGTTACGTATGGTGCTACGGCATGGTATTTATCGGAATGCTCGTAACACATCAGTATACGGTTAAAAAAGCGATCGCCACTGCCATCCTTTCCATAATCGGTATGGCGGTAATTGCGTTTATAATCGTTCTTATAGCGTTCCTTGTAACGCAGGTAGCAGGCTTTATTATCCAGCTTTACACGGAAATAAGCTTCAGACTTAACGAGTAAGGGGGAGAAGATGAATATGAAAAGACTGATTTCGGCATTCCTTGCGTTTGTCCTTCTTCTTTCCTCGGTCTCCGTTCTTGCCGCTTGCGGTACGAACGATGAGGACACTGCGCCTGAGTATATCAGCGAAGATATGCGTTTAGAGCATATCGCAAAGCTTGAAGAAGGCGGCGTTGTTATCGCGGAAAACGTTAAAACCGTCCATCACGACGAGGAAAACGACGTAGACATCGTTGAATATACGTGGACCGTCGATCCCGCGTACGCGACACCCGTAGGCAAAACCGTTTCCAACTATTCTTACGATGACGCAGAAGGCAACTCCGTCTCCGTAAAGCAGGGCATCACCAACATGAGCCTGATAATGGAAAACGACAAATTCGAGTTTTACATGGATCTTAATCCCGGCAAGATAGATATCACCGTAGCGGGTGGTTCCGCAACCGACTTTGCCGTAAAGGATAAAGAGACAGGTCACGTTTACCACTCAAACAGCAACTATGAGGCAAACTCCACTTACGCAAACGTAAAAGCACCTTCAAAGGATATCAAAGGCACCCCTGATATGGACGTTCTCAACCCGATAGTTTCAAATATTGCTCTTGAAGCTTACGACGTTGCAAACAAACGTTACGAGTTCAACTTCCGCGAAAACTGCCTTGAAGATCTTCGAATCCAGGTAGTTAAAATGGCGGATAACAAGCTCAGGGTAATATATACCATCGGTAACGACCCCGATAAGGACCTTGTGCCTCCCGTAATCACCGTTGAAACATACGAGTGGATCACAGCCCGTCTTGCAGAGCATACGGAGCTGAACGAAAAAGGCACAAAGACCATGGGTGATGAAAAGATGAACGACATCATCACGAACTACAAGTTCGTCACCCCTGAAAACCTTGACCTTGAAGACAGAGAAAGACTTATCAAAAACTATCCTCTGCTCGACGCCATCCCGATGTATATCGTCCGCGTTCTTAACACGAGACAGAAAAAGCTCGTAAAAGAGGCAATGCAGCTTGCCGGATTTACGGTAGATATGCTCAAGAGAGAGATGGAACTCGTTGAGTATTCCGGTCCGGAACGTGCCGTAATGTTTACGATCCCCGTGGATTATACTCTTACGAACGAAGGACTCACCGTAAACATCGACTCAACGCTCATTCAGGCTCCGTCAAAGCAGAAGATGTATAAGATACAGCTTCTGAGAGCCTTCGGTTCGATGGTCAATGTTTCAAAACAGACAAATACCCCCTATATCATCACCTGCGACGGTTCGGGTGCGTTCATGCCGGCAAACGGCTACGTAACTCAGTCGGTATATACCGCAAGGATATACGGCGAAGACAATACGTTCCAGAACGAGACTCAGACAACCAAGATGATGCAGATAGTTTCCCCGTATCTTATCTATGACAGATCGGATTTCGGCGGAATAATGGAAATACTTGAAGGCGGAACAGCTCAGGCTTTCGCTACCGCAAGACCTTCCAACTCCACAAACAACCCCGGCGCTTCGATAAACTATGACCTTGTTTATTCCGAACGTGACTACCGTACATATTCGGGCGGTCAGTCAAGCAGCAGCTCCTCGGCGTTTGCCGGCAACGACAACTCGTCTTCAGGCGTTGTTCTTTCAAAAGAAAAGCAGGTCGCAAACTTCCAGGTAAGCTATTACTTCACACCCGGCAATATGACGTATTCCGAATATGCCGAAATGTACAGAAATTACCTGATAGATAAGGGCGTTCTTCCTTCCGATACGATCGCGAAGGGCACAAAAACGCCGTTCTATCTCGAAGCGATAGGCGCAATAAACAAAAACGAATCTGTCGGCGGTCTGCCTGTAGACGCAACAAAAGCGCTTACAAGCTATACGGAACTTAAAGAGATCGTTGAAAACCTCGTTAAGGCAGGCGTGGCGAACATCAATGTCCGTTACCTCTACTGGTCCAACGAAGGCTATTATAACACGATCGCAAACATTCCCGCGCTGATGAGCGAAATGGGCAGCAGATCAGAGCTTAACGATCTTGTTTCCTATATGAAGTCGAATAACGTCGGCTTCTACCCCTCTGCAGACTTCCTCTATGTTTATAAAGATAAGCTTACCGACGCTCTCAACTATACGAACGACGCAGCACGCCGTCTTGACATGCGCGTAGCAAGAGTACGTAAGAGAGTTCTTTCAACGGGCAGAACGGAAGCTGATGCTACTTATACTCAGACGATCCTTAACCCGATGATCATTCCGTCGCTCGCAAAATCTTATAAAGCAGAGTTTGAGAAGATCATAGACAACAAGCAGATCGCTCTCGGCGAAATAGGCAAAGACCTCAACTCAAACTACAGGATCGGTCACATCGTAAACAGAACTCAGGCGCTTGACGCTCAGATCGAAGCCCTTGAAACGTTCTATAACGACGGATACAAGATCCTTGTCTCGACCGGTAACGACTATACCTGGAAATACGCCGACCATATCGTAAATCTTCCGATCGGCGGAAGCGAATACCTCTCCTCGACCGGATCTATCCCGTTCATTCCCATGGTCCTTCACGGCTATATCCAGTATGCCGCAGCACCGTTCAACATCTCCGCGGACTATGAAACGCAGTTCCTTAAATGCCTCGAAACAGGCAGCGGCGTAAACTTCCGCTGGATGTATGACGAAAACAGCGTATTTGACAACACCAGGTTCTACGATTTCTACTCGCTTCATTATACCGACAGCTTCGACAGAGCCGTTGAACTGTATAAAGAAGTCGCATCCGTTCTCGATAAAGTATCGTCCGAGCGCATCACTCTTCATGAGACTGCTGTCGCTTATATCAAAGGCGTTACCGGACCGGATGGAGAAAAAGTTGAAACAAACAACGTATTCCACGTAATTTACGGCGACGGAGCCCTTGAGCTTTACGTCAACTACAACAGTTTTGACGTTGAGGTCGAAAGCGGCGCAACCGTTCCGGCACTCGGATATTTGGAGGTGAAGTAAAATGAGCGCAGAAGCAGCGGCAAAGAAACCAAAGCAAATCAAGAGAGGCAGACTCTCGCTTGAACGTAAACAGAATCTTTACGGCTATATCTTCGTTCTGCCCGTAATAATCGGTCTTGCGTTCATATACATTCCCGTTATCATCCAGTCTTTCATTTACTCCGTAAGTGAGATCAAGGTTGATGCGTCGGGCTTCCACACGATTTTCGTTGGTCTTGACAACTACTATGAAGCGCTCTTCGTTGAGGCGGACTTCCTCAGAACGGTTGTTGAATCAACCCTCAGCATTCTTGTCCAGATCCCGATTATCCTTATCTTCGCATTCTTCATGGCAAACGTTCTCAACCAGAACTTCAAAGGCAGAACGATCGCCCGCGTTATCTTCTTCATCCCCGTTGTTATCTCAACAGGTATTATCGCCCAGTTCGAGAACATGAGCTCCATGCTTGACGTATACAGCTCTTCGGAAAAGATGGATATAGGCAGCGCTTCGGGTATGGCAAACGTCTTCAACTATCAGCAGCTCAGACAGCTCGTTGTAGTCGTTCTTCAGAATAACGACTTTGCAAACGTTGTTCTCGGCGCGGTAGACGGACTTTACAGCGTTATCACTTCTTCCGGTGTTCAGATGCTCGTCTTCCTTTCCGGCTTGCAGTCGATCTCAACCTCGATGTATGAAGCAGCAACCGTTGAAGGCGCAACTGCATGGGAAACCTTCTGGAAGATCTCCTTCCCCATGATCTCCCCGCTTATTCTCGTTAACCTTATCTATACCGTTATAGATATGTTCCTCAAGGCGGAAAACCCCGCGGTCGCAATGATCAATGAAGAGCTTGGCAACGCGAGCGAGTATGCTCTCGCATCCGCGTTCTCATGGATCTACATGCTCGTAGTTCTTCTCTTCGTCGGCATCGTTGTTCTTCTCGTCCGCAAACTCATCATCTATCAGGACTAAGGAGGGAAGAATATGAGACAAATCAATTACGTTGTCGAGGGCAAAGAAAACGAAAAGCGCAACTTCATCGAAAATTTGCTCACAAAATTAAATCCCACCAAGTATGCGGACTTCAGCTGGGAAAGATGGAAAAGAAAGAACATCAACGTAAAGGGCGTAGGCAAATTCCTTTGGGCTATCGCGAGATTCATAATCATCGTCGGTATCTCATTCATGATCCTTTATCCCTTCGTTGTTAAGGTCATCGTTTCCGGAATGTCCACGGCGGACCTCGAAGATAAAACGGTTATGTTTATCCCCCGTGAAGGTTCCACCTACTTCTGGCAGAGAGCTATTCAGAATATCCAGTACTGGCAGGCTCTTCTCAATTCCGCACTTCTCTCTCTCGTAACCGCAGTTTTGCAGATGCTCGTCAGCTGCTTTGCCGGCTACGGTTTTGCAAGATTCAACTTCAAGGGCAAGAACATTCTCTTTATGCTCATAATTCTTACCCTTATCATCCCGCCGCAGACTATCATGCTTCCGCTTTACGTTCGTTTCAGATACTTCATCGGAAATATCTCGATCATCGACAGCGTATGGCCCATGGCAGTTATGTCCGCTACCGGTCTCGGACTTAAAAACGGTCTTTATATCTACCTCATGCGTCAGTTCTTCAGAGGACTTCCCAAAGCGCTTGACGAGGCTGCATATATTGACGGCGCAGGTCCGTTCCGCACATTCTTCTCGGTAATGCTTCCCAACGCGGGCAACATGATGATAACGGTCTTCCTCTTCTCCTTCACATGGCAGTGGACGGATACGACCTACAACAGTATGCTCGTTCCCAATATGGTAATTCTTTCAAATACCGTAACAAACGTTACAAAAGGCGTTTCCGAGCTTATCCAGCAGCAGACTCTCTACGATACGGCTTCAATTCTTATGATATTCCCGCTCCTGATAGTATTCCTCTTTGCACAGAGATACTTCATCCAGGGTATCGAAAGATCCGGCCTTGTAGAATAATACGGCAAATATTTCAAAACCGCTCCGAAAGGGGCGGTTTTCTTTTGCATAAATACCATGAAAGACATTTCGGGCGTTTTTTTACTTTGAGAATTATTACAAAAACGACGGCTAAAATGAAAAATATCTATATATTGTGGTGTCAAATCATTTCATCACTAAATATATTATTACAATTTTCAACAGATAAAAATCAGGATCGGAAACGGCGGGAAAATGTGATTCTTTCAAGGGTTGTAATAATTTCAGCTCAAAAAGGCCGAAATTGAAAATTGTAATATATTACAACGGAAAAACGGGAGAATTTTACGTCTCAAAAACGTAATTCCCGGCGCAAAAACGATGATTTTATGTTGATATTGCATAGTTATGCGGATAAATGCAAGCAAAAAACTGTGCAAATATACAAATTACAGGCATTATTGAAAAAAATTACAAAAAGGGGTTGATTTTTTCGGCAAAATGTAATATAATATGTCCAAGGCAAAAGATGAGAGGCAGGGGTAGTATCCTCTGAAAGGGGAAAAACCCCGAATCGAGTCGAAAATGCCGAAAGTTTTTTCTAAGTCTCTTTAAAGAGACAAAATTTTAAGGAGGAAAACAATCCATGAGCAAAAAAATTATCTCTGCCATCCTTGTTATGGCGATGATAGTTTCTATGTCCGCTACCGCAATCATCGGCTCTCTGGGTGCAGCAGCAGCTACCGATTACGAAGCAGACAGAACAGCGCTTAAAGCTGCTATCGAGAAGCTCGTTGTTTACGGTCCCGAACTCGAAGACCGCACATATACTCTTCTCGAAGAAACAGGTCTCCTCACCTGGAACGACGAAAAAAAGGAGTATCAGGCTTATCTTGATCGTGCCGCTTTCTGGGGCAACAACGATCCTGATTACTTCCTCTTCCTCGGTGAAGGCGACACTCTCGCTCAGAACTTTGTAGAAAACAACAACGGTAAAAACGTTACCGGCAAAGTTGAGTGGGTAAAAGATCCCGTTGACGACCAGACCTATCTCGACCTCGCAAAAGCAAACGTAAGCAACATCGTTGAATACGCTGCGTCCGCTTGGTATTTCGGTCAGGACGCTAACAACGAAATCGTTGACGCAAGCTTCAATGAAGGCAGAAATGCAGTTGTTAAAGCCGCTAAAGGCATGATCGACTACATCTTCGAAGCTCTCAGCAGAGAAGTTACCGCTACTGCTAAACCTGCTGGTTATGCTGATCTTTACGACAGCAGCAGATACATGGGCTTCTTCATGGACGGCTCTTTCTACAACCAGTCCATCGGCTTCAACCCCTACTTCTACATCATCGATGAAGATGACTACTGGACAGACGCTCAGTTCTGGGGCGGCAACGCTCTCAGACAGTACCCCGTAAGATGGTACACATTCGCAGAAGCAAGACAGATTGCTCCCGACGAAGTATTCGCATTTGAAATCGCTCTCAGAGAGCTCGCTATGAAGAAAGCCTCCACCAATGGCGCAGGCGTTCTTTACTGGGACTTCCTCAATGGCGATTACAAAGAATTCAGAGATCTGATCAATGCTCTCGTTGAAAAACTCATCGGCAAGATCGATATGTACTTCGGCGAAAATGCTGACTTCACTGCTCAGTACAAAGCATTCCTCAAACTCGAAATCGTTATAGACATCTATGATAAATATATCAAAGACGTTTACAACAACATCTACACTGCATCCGCAGCTCAGCTTCTCAACGATGTTCTTTACGCTAAACGCGTTATCGAATACATCAGAGAGAAAGACTCCAACGCAAGACTTATGATCCTTGCTCTTACCGACTTCAACGCTCTTATCGACAAGATCGTTGCCGGTATCAAAGCAGTTGCTCCCAGATCCGAACAGCAGCTCTCAGCTCTCAACGTTGCTGAAGGCACCGAACTCGTAAGAAAAGCAGAAGCTCTTCTTAAGAACTGGGATTGGTCCTCTAAGAAGGACGACGATCCTTATAAGATCGTTTGGACAAGACTTTACAACGCTAAAGAAGATCTCAAGACAATGCTCCCCGCTGCTGCAGGTGAATCTGTTCTTGTTATCGTTCCCGAAGGCGTTCGCACCATCAAAGACCTCACAGGCGTTGATGTTAAAAACGACAGAGTAACCGTTGAGTTCACTCCCAACTGGTTCTCTTACTGGAAGTTCAGCGCACTGCTCAAAGCTGCTCTTGACAACTTCAACAAACAGCTCACAGCTGCAACTCTTCCCGACATCACAACTTCTATCCCCGCTGATCCGAAGTCCGTTGTAAACGAGATCAACAAGTATGCGTTCCTCGCAGGCGTAGTTGGTCCTATCCTCCAGGTAGTTGACGGCCAGATCGAAATGGTAGACATTTATGAAGACGGCGTAGGCCCTGATTGTCCTCTTGACAACCTCCTCGCTTCCATCACTTACTCCTTCTACCTCTTTGATAACGTAGAATCCAGAGATAAACTTCCCACCAAACCCACCAAGACCGTTCTTTCTTTCGTTAAACACAGACTCCAGAAAGATGACGACGAACTCGGTGAACTCGAAGGCGACGAACTCGTATTCGAAGATCGCGCAGGCGTTTCTTCCATCTACGAAGCAGTAGTTGGCTATGCTCGCGGCAACAACGCTACAGCTAACGCTGACGCATTCACAGCTGACATTATGAAGTTTGAAACTGAAGACGGCAAATACCTCAACCAGGATGTTGCTCTCGACAGCGTTTACAACTTCATCCAGACTCTCTTCGACGTAGCTAAAGAAGTAAGAGATGACTTCAAATACGAATCCACAGCAGTTGGCTTTGACTGGACCATTCCCAACGGAACTCCCGTTAAGACCGGTGACGCTGTAACAGGCGACGCTGCTGCAACAGGTTACATCGGAAGAATCCGCACCGCTCTCAAGTATCTCACTGCTGACCTCACAACCCTTATCCAGGTTTACGGTTGGGTACTCGAAAACGTAGCAGCTGTTCTTGACTGGGAAATCACCACTCAGAACGATGCTGACGGCAATGCTCTTACAGACATCGCAGCTAATGCAGGCGACGCTGACTTCCTTGAATGTGTAACTAAAGAAGCAAACTATCCGAAGGATTACTTCAAGACTGCTAAGGTAGCAGCAGCAAACCTCGCTAAACTCATTGCTGAAAACAAGAACCAGGCTCCCGCAACTAAGACCTCATTACTCGCTGCTTACGATAAATTCGTTAAGGCTCTCAAGTCTTACATCCTTACCGAAGCAGGCGCTGCTAAGTTCGATTCATTCGTTGAAGACGTTTACTACATCGTAGACCACTACTTCGGCGAAGCTGATTCCTACAACTACGAAAAACTTTACGAAAAACTCTCTGCAAACGCAAATACAGTATTCTTTGCAAAACTCGTTGACGCTAGAAACTGCTATCAGTACTTCCAGATGAAGTTTGAACATGCTGTTGAAGACGCTCACGAAGAAGTTGCAATTCTCAACCTCTACTACGGTCAGCTCGGTGACGGCGTTGTTACACCGCTCAAGAGAAATTATCTCGATCCGATGAACAGCCTCGTTAACTTCAATGATGTTTCCGGTCTTACCAGAGATTTCGCTGATAAGTATCAGGAACTCAGAAGAATCGGCGCTCTTATCCTCGGCTGCATCAATGGTGATGAAGCAACTGGATACACCGTAGAAGACAACGATCTTAAAGATATGCCTGTTTGGTATGCTGAAAAAGTTCTTGAAGAACTCTCCAAAGCATATGCTGACAGATCCAACTACACCACTGCAGGTCTCGTAGCATACAAAGCTGAACTCGAAGCTCTCATTCGTGAAGCTGACGGTAAGAACGTATATGCATACAAGACAAATACAGACGAAGCTAAGGCAATCTGGGATGCATTCGTAGCTGCTTACGCTAACGCTCAGTACGTTGCTCTCGACACAAGATGCCCGAAGGCTGATGTTGACGATGCAGTTGCTGCTCTTAAACTCGCTATGGCTAACCTCGAAAAGATCGAAGCTACCGAAGGCGCTGCTGATAAAGACACCCTCGCTGCTAAGGTCGCTGCTGCTGAAGCTCTCTATGTTCGTGCAAACGTAACTGACGACAAAGCTGCAAAAGACAACCTCGAAGTTGCTATCTCCGAAGCTAAGAAAGCACTCCAGTTCACGATTTCTGTTCTCAACTCTAACGATCTTGAAACAATAATCAAGAACATCGACAACGCAATGTCTGCTCTTACCAAGTCTATGTACACCGGTAAAAACCTCAAGAAAGATACCAAAGTTCTCGAACTCCAGGTAGTTGTTGAGCTTTATACCGAAGCTTCCTACAGAAAGTTTGCTAACGCTGTTGAAGCTGCATACGCTATGGCAGAAGCTGACACCGCTACCGAGTCTCAGATGATGGCTGCATACAAGTCTGTTGCTGACAGATTTGCAGATCTCAAACTCGCTCCGGTAGAAGAACCCGTTCAGGAACCCGAAGTTGTTATCGTTGAAGTAGAAAAACCCAGCGTTGTTCTCGAACAGGCTAAGGCTATCTACAAAGAAGCTAACGACGGTTATGCAAAAGCAGTTGAAGGCTGCACCGCTGACACCGCTGCTGCATACAAGGCTGCTATCGACACTCTGAAGGCTGACATCGATAAAGAAGCTGACGACGCTAAACTCCTCAGCTCCATCATCGCCCTTAACCTCGCTAAGGCAGGCCTCACTGTTGATGTACCTGAAACAATTGATGACTGATAAGTTTTCTTCCTGATAATACGAAATAACTTTCAGCATACGGACCCCTGCGGCATTGCCGCAGGGGTCTTTACTTGTATACAAACGTATCTTTGATCGTAATATCCAAAAAAAGCCGAAATTCCCCTCTTGTAAAAAAGCGTAATATGTGATATAATATAATGTAATATAATAATTTTTTGTCGGAAAAGGGGCGCGGGAAAAAACCGCGAAAAACCGTATGGCACTGATGATTCCGGAAGGATACAGTTCATTTTTAACTCTCAGGCAGACTCAGAAGGCGGTAAAGATCATAAAGGACGTTTTTGAGATAGAGCTTTCAAAGCTTCTTAATCTCGAACGTGTTTCCGCGCCGCTTTTTGTTTATAAAGACAGCGGTCTCAACGACGATCTCAACGGCACTGAAACGCCCGTTTCGTTTGAGTTTGACGGACGCCGTGCGGAGATAGTTCATTCTCTTGCGAAATGGAAAAGATATGCGCTGAAAAAATACGGCTTTGAACCGCACAGAGGTATTTACGCCGATATGAATGCCATACGCGCCGATGAAGAGGTAGATAACTTCCATTCGATATACGTTGATCAGTGGGACTGGGAAGTTGTTATAAACCGTGAAGACCGAAATATAGATTTCCTTAAAGAAACGGTCCGCAAGATCGTATGCGCCATTCACGACACGTGGGAGATACTCAATAAAACGTATTCAAAGGCGCAGACCTCGTTTACGCACGACAACGACGTGTTTTTCATCTATTCGCAGGAGCTTGAGGATATGTATCCGTCTCTCACGCCAAAAGAACGCGAAAACGAGATAACAAAGCTTCACCCGATAGTTTTTATTATGCAGATAGGCGGAAAACTGAAAAGCGGGAAGCCGCATGACGGCAGAGCGCCCGACTATGACGACTGGCAGCTCAACGGAGACCTTATTTACCGCTTTGAACCGCTTGACACGTCGATAGAGATTATGTCAATGGGTATCCGCGTAGACGAAAAATCAATGGAAAGTCAGCTTCGTGAAGCAGGCGCGGAGGCAAGAAAAGAGCTTCCGTTCCATAAAGAGCTTCTTTCGGGCAATATGCCGCTCACGGTAGGCGGCGGCATAGGTCAGTCAAGACTTTGCATGCTGCTTTTGCAGAAGGCGCACATCGGTGAGGTGCAGGTTTCGCTGTGGCCCGACGAAATGCGAGCTGAATGCGAAAAAAACAATATGAAATTACTGTAATGACAGGCAGGAGAATAAAATGACAGCTATTAAAGATATTTTTGCCGATATTCCGGCATTTGACGGTAAAACCGTATCCGTAGCGGGCTGGGTACGCACGGTTCGCGACTCAAAGGCGTTTGGATTTATAGAGCTCAACGACGGCAGCTGCTTCCGTTCAACGCAGATCGTATTTGAAGAGGCAAAGCTTGACAACTATAAGCAGATAGCGAAGCTCAACGTAGGCGCATCGGTAAGGGTAGAGGGAAAAGTTGTTGCAACGCCCGAAATGAAGCAGCCGTTTGAGATAAAGGCGGAAAAGATCGAGGTTGAAGGCGAGTCCACGCCCGACTATCCGCTGCAAAAGAAGCGCCATTCTCTCGAATTTCTCAGAGATATCGCATATCTGCGTCCTAGAACGAATACATTTTCCGCCGTTTTCCGCGTCCGTTCCGCCGCAGCTCAGGCAATTCATAAATTCTTTGCCGAAAGAGGCTTTATATACGTCAACACTCCGCTTATCACGGCAAGCGACTGTGAAGGCGCTGGCGAAATGTTCAGAGTAACAACGCTTGACCTTGACAACGTTCCGAAGGGCGAGGACGGCAAAACGGATTATTCGAAGGACTTTTTCGGAAAGAGCGCAAACCTCACCGTATCGGGACAGCTCAACGCCGAAACGTTTGCTCTTGCATTCGGCAAAGTATATACCTTCGGCCCCACCTTCCGCGCAGAGGTGTCATATACCGCGCGTCACGCTGCGGAATTCTGGATGATAGAGCCCGAAATAGCGTTTGCCGAGCTTTCAGACGAGATGGATCTTTCCCGCGATATGATAAAATACGTTATCGCATACGTTCTTGAAACGTGCCCGGACGACATGAAGTTTTTCAACGATTTTATCGATAAAGGCCTCATCGAACGTCTTACAGCGCTTCTTGACGCAGATTTTGTCCGTCTGCCGTATACCGAAGCGATAAAAATACTTGAAAAGAATAAGGAAAGCTTTGAATATCCCGTATACTGGGGCTGCGATCTGCAGACGGAACACGAAAGATTCCTCACAGAGCAGGTCTATAAGGCGCCCGTATTCGTTACAGACTACCCGAAAGAGATAAAAGCGTTTTATATGCGTCTTAACGACGACGGAAAGACGGTTGCAGCGGCAGACCTTCTTGTTCCCGGCGTAGGCGAGCTTGTCGGCGGAAGTCAGCGTGAAGAAAGGATTGACGTTCTTCGCGAAAGAATGGCTCAGCTCGGTCTTGACGAGAAGGATTACTGGTGGTATCTTGATCTGAGAAAATACGGCGGAACAAAACACGCCGGCTTCGGTCTCGGTTTTGAGAGACTTATAATGTATCTTACAGGAATGTCGAACATAAGAGACGTTATACCGTTCCCGAGAACAGCGGGCAACGCAGATTATTGATTCCGGAGATACGACTATGCAGAATTATTCAAAGCAGGAGCTTCTTGAGATCAAAAGCGAGCTTGTTGCGAAATACAACAGATATAAATCTCTCGGTCTTTCTCTTGATATGTCAAGAGGCAACCCGAGCAAAGAGCAGCTTGATATATCAACTCCGATGCTTTCGGTGCTGAAAACAGCGGAGGACTGCATTGACGAAACGGGTTTTGACTGCCGCAATTACGGCGTTCTTGACGGCATACCCGAAGCGAAAAAACTCTTTTCCGAGCTTATGAATACGTCGTCAGTCGATGAAATAATAATCGGCGGCAACAGCAGCCTCAATATGATGTATGACAATATCGTGCGCGCGATGATCTTCGGCGTATACGGCGGCGAAAAGCCGTGGTCAAGCTGCGAAAACATCAAGTTTTTGTGCCCTGTTCCGGGCTACGACCGCCATTTCAGAATATGCGAAACTCTCGGCATAGAAATGATAAGCGTTCCGCTTCTTGCCGACGGACCGGATATGGATATGGTGGAAAAGCTCGTTGCGGAAGACGAAACAATAAAAGGAATATGGTGCGTTCCGAAGTATTCAAACCCGACGGGCATCACTTACAGCAGCGAAACTGTCCGCCGCTTTGCAATGCTGCGTCCGAAAGCGAAGGATTTCCGCGTTTTCTGGGATAACGCATATTCCCTTCACGATATTTCCGGCAGAAGCGATATCCTTCTCAACGTCCTTGAAGAGGCGAAGAAATACGGAAACGGCGATATGATATATAAGTTTATGTCTACGTCGAAGGTTTCCTTCCCCGGCGCGGGCGTTGCGGCGATGGCAGCGTCGAAAAACAACATTGATTTTATAAAAAAGCTTATGGGCGTTCAGACTATCGGCTACGACAAGCTCAATCAGCTGCGTCACGTTAGGTATTTCAAGGATGCAGAAGGCGTCCGCCGTCAGATGCAGCGGCACGCAGAGATAATAAAGCCCAAATTTGCGATAGTTTTATATATACTTGAAAAAGAGATATCCGATATCGCAACGTGGTCGAACCCGAACGGCGGATATTTTATATCACTCACAGTTCCCGACGGCTGCGCAAAGCGTGTGGTCACTCTTATGAAAGAGGCAGGCGTTAAAATGACGCCTTCGGGAGCTACGTTCCCGTACGGAGTCGACCCGAAAGACAACAATATCCGCATCGCTCCCACGCATCCGCCCGTTGCCGAGCTTCAGACGGCGGCGGAAATACTCTGCGTATGCGTTCGTATGGCGGCGGTAGAAAAAGCGTTGAGCGAAAAATAAAGAAAAGAGGCGCGGCATGAGCTACGATTCATATGAAAGTCCGTTTTGCACACGGTATTCAAGCAAGGAAATGCAGTATATTTTTTCGGCGGAAAATAAATTCAGAACTTTTCGCCGGCTTTGGATCGCGCTTGCGCGCGCTGAAAAAGCTCTCGGTCTGAATATTACCGACGAACAGATAGAAGAGCTTGAAAAGTTCAAGGACGATATAAACTTCGATGTTGCTCAGGCAAGAGAAAAAGAAGTCCGTCACGACGTTATGTCTCACGTATACGCATACGGCGTTCAGGCTCCGAAAGCAAAACCGATTATTCATCTCGGTGCAACGTCCTGCTACGTTGGCGACAATACCGATATAATAGTTATGAAGCAGGGTCTTGAGCTTATAAGGGATAAACTCGTTACCGTTATAAAGGCGCTTGCCGATTTTTCATTCAAATATAAAGATATGCCGTGCCTTGCATATACCCATCTGCAGCCCGCACAGCCCACCACAGTTGGCAAAAGGGCAACTTTATGGATAAACGAGCTTATGCTTGATCTTGACGAGCTTGATTTCCGTATAAAAGGGCTGAAACTTCTCGGTCAGAAGGGCACTACGGGAACACAGGCGTCCTTCAAGGAGCTTTTCGGAGACGAGGCGGACGAAAAAACGCCGAAGCTCGAAAAAATGATCGCAAACGAAATGGGCTTTGATGAAACATACCCCGTTTCAGGTCAGACTTACAGCCGCAAAGTAGACGCAAATATCTGCTGTACTCTTGCGGGAATAGCGGAAAGCGCGATGAAATTTGCAAACGATCTGAGGATCCTTGCAAACTTCAAAGAGATGGAAGAGCCGTTTGAGGAGCATCAGATAGGTTCTTCTGCCATGCCCTATAAACGCAATCCGATGAGAAGCGAGCGTATA